>Ga0209060_10000699_pt1 | contig 51020 bp, 40 predicted proteins | sample Coa_R1_8_FD_187155 | JGI IMG/M metagenome (GOLD analysis project Ga0209060, IMG submission 187155) | Surface soil microbial communities from Centralia Pennsylvania, which are recovering from an underground coalmine fire - Coalmine... | ecosystem: Environmental > Terrestrial > Soil >...
CGCATGCACCGACACGCCGGCGCGATGCCAGTTGTCGACCACGCGCCGATACTTCTCGAGCACCCGCGCGCGCGCCTCGTCCAGCTTAAGGCGGTGCTGCCGGTCGTCCGTGTTCTGATACTTGGTGGCGAAATTGAGATTGTCCGGATTGAGCGACTCGATGCCGACGAACGCCTGGTAGCATCCGGCGCGCGCGGCCAGCTCGACGAAGCGTTTGCTGCGCCGATGCTTGGCGCCTTCGGTCTCGCCCGGCGCGACATTGGCGTAGCACGAGGCGTCGACGTCGACCTGCATCATGAAGCTGAGCCGCGGGTGTTCCTTCTTCACCTCGACCAGTCCGGTCAGAATTTCCTCCCATCGCGGACTGCGGAAGAAGTCGTCGTCGACGAGGAACAGCGACTCGATGCCATGGAAGCGGATGGCGTCGCGCACCCAGTTCACCACCGCCTCGGGCTCGCGCGAGCGCATCGTGCGCCCCATCACGTTCTTGACGCTGCAGTAGGAGCAGGTGAAGGGGCAGCCGCGCGAGGTGTCGATGGTGGTCATCGCTTCGTTGAAGAAGCGGGTCAGGTAACGATCGTCGATCACCGGCAGCTGGGCTTCGGTAATGATCGGCACCATGATGTCATCCTGGCCGGTCTTGGCCCGGATGCCTTCGCGCACCGAGTAATTGAGGCGCAGTTCGCCGCGCAGGTAATCCTCAATGATCTCGCCCCAGAGGTTCTCGGCTTCGCCGACGACGGTGGTGATGCCGCAGCTGTTAAGAAACTTGACCGATTCGGGGTAACCGCTGACGTGGAAACCGCCCATCATGGTGGTCAGTCCGTGGGCGACGAATTGCAGCGCCAAATCGCGCCCGCGCGGATACTGGTTTGACTGCACCCCGGAAAGTCCGATGAGCAGCTCGACGCCGTCCTCGCGCGCCTTCTCCTTGATCGCCACGATGGTCTCGGGCGAAATCGCGCCGTCGCAGATTTCGTCCCACAGCACCGTCTGCAGATAGACATTGCGCTCGGCCGAATAGCGCTTGTTGAACGTGTCGTTGAGCGCCGCGAGCACGGTCAGCGTGTTGTTGGGCTGCACGCCGTAGCGGAAGAACTGCACGTAGCCGTTCTCGTCGTAGCGCGACGGCTTGATGAAATAGACGCGTATCGTGCGGCAGGGCTCGGGGCGAATCGCAGCTTGCTGAAGCGCGCTTTGCGACGCGCCAAGCTCCAGCGCGCGGCCCGAATCCTTGCCGCCATAGCGATTGCGGCCGATGACCAGGTAGCCGCTGACGCCGGCTATGATACCGAGGCATGCGAGGCAGAGGAGTAGCACCATCATTCCGATCCTTTTTGCAGCCTTCCAGCGCCAATCTCCGGGAATGTCCCAGCAATTCGAGCGAAAAAGCCATCTAACCGAACGGTCAGATTAAGTAAACTAATCCCGACCCGACAAGTCAACATTGCAGACCCGGACCGCGTCCACAATCATTGCGGTCCGCAGGCCATTTAAAGCAATCGCTTTTGGCCTCAGATCACCGGCCGGATCGACTCAGCAGCATTCTTTCACAACCGGGTCTGCGAGTCTGCCCCGCTCGCGCAGAAATCACCGGAACATTTCCACCAATTTTATCAGGCCGAGATCGCGATAGCGCTCGATGAGATACCCCTTTATCTCCTGCACGCTCGCCATCTCGAGCGTGTCGTGAGCGATCAGGCGCGCCGTTCGATAGTTGGTCTCGCGCACGATCTTGCGGATGACCGGAATGAATAGCGGGCTCAGGCTCAGCTTGTCCAGCCCCATCCCAATCAGCACCAGCGTGGCCAGCGGGTCGGAGGCCATCTCGCCGCAAATGCATACCTCTTTCCCCGCGGCGCGCGCGACATTGACAACTTCGGCGATGGCCGAGAGCACGGCCGGATGCAGCGCCTCGTAAAGCTGCGCCACCCGCGGATTGTTGCGGTCGGCGGCCAGCAGGTACTGGATGAGGTCGTTGGTGCCGATCGAGAAGAAATCGACCTCGCGCACCAGCCGCGGCGCGAGCCAGACCGCCGACGGCACCTCGACCATGATGCCGACCTTGACCCCGGGATTATGCTCGAGGCCTTCGCGGAACAGTTCGCCCTGGGCCTCGGCCAGCAGCTCGCGCGCGCGGCGCAGCTCGTCGACGCTCGAGATCATCGGAAACATGATCTTCACGTCGTGGCGCGCGGCCGCGCGCAGGATGGCGCGCAGCTGGACCTTGAACAGCCCCGGCATCTCGAGCGAGATGCGAATCGAGCGCCAGCCCAGGAACGGGTTTTCCTCGCGCGGCACGCGCATGTAGGGCGGATACTTGTCGGCCCCGATATCCAGCGTGCGCAGCGTCACTGGCCGCTTGCCCACCGCTTCCAGCATCCGCGTATACAGCGCGATCTGCTGGTTCTCGTCCGGGAAATCCTCGTAGGTCAGAAACGAAAACTCCGAACGCATCAGCCCCACCCCTTCGGCGCCGTACTTGAGGGCGAGCGGAATGTCCTGGTAGAGCGCGATGTTGGCCAAAAGCTCGATGCGATTGCCATCGCGGGTCGCCGACGGTTCATGGCCGTCGGCCATCAGGTCGCGGCGAAACGCGTCGTAGCGCTTGTGCAGCGCCTGGTATTCACGCTCGACCTCGGTCGCGGGGTTGACGTACAGGATCCCCGAGTTGCCGTCGATCACCAGGCTGTCACCCTCGGCCACCGATTCCATCAGGTGCTCGACACCAACCACGGTCGGAATTTCGAACGCGCGCGCGAGCAATGCCGCGTGCGAGGTCGTGCCGCCTGACTCCATCGCGATCCCGACCAGGTTCTCGTGCGAGACCAGCGTCAACTGCGAAAGCGTCAGCTCCTCGGCGACCAGGATGGTGGACTTGCTGAACGGGCTGCGCTTTTCCTCCTGACGCATGTGGCGGAGCAGACGATGGCCGACGTCGCGGAAGTCGGTCGCACGCTCGCGCAGGTATCCGTCAGCCACGGTCAGCAGTTGCGCGCTCAGTTCGTCGATCACCCGGAACAGCGCGCTCTCGGCAGCGTAGCCGGTCGCGACGATATCGCGGATGCGGCCGACGAACTCCTCGTCCTCGAGGATCATCTTGTGCGCGTCGAAGATTTTCAGTTCGGGCTCCGGCATCAGCGGCGCCATTCGGTTCTTCACCGCGTCAAGCTCGGTCAGCGAGCGCGCGAGCGCCTCCTCGAGCCGCTTATGCTCGGCCCGGATGTCGCGCGCGCGCAGGTTGCGATCGATCGTGCTGAGGAAGGTGCCGACCACGTGCGCCACGCCGCGGCCGAAACCCGGCGATGCGGCAAGGCCGACCAGGCGCGGCCGGCGCATCTTCACCGGCGCCGCAAGTCGGGTTTCGCCGCCGATCTTTTCGTAACCCTTGAGCTGGCGGTTGGCCTCGATCATGCGGCGGCGGTACTCGTCGCGCTCCTTTTCCTTGGTCGCGAGCGTCTCGCGCAGGCGGAAATGCGAGAGGATCTGCGCCACCTGATTGGCCGCGGTGCGGACCAGGCGCACCTCGCCGGGGAGAAACCTGCGGCTGCGCAGTGTCTGCACCACCAGCACGCCGATCGGCTTCTGCTTGCCGTCCTGCACCGGCACGCCCAGGAACGCGTGGTAGCGTTCCTCGCCGGTCTCGGGGAAATACTTGTAGCGGGGATGGCTGATGGCGTCGGCGACGGTCACCGGCTGGCCGTGCTCGACCACCAGCCCGACCAGGCCCTCATTGACGCGCATCGAAACCTTGCCGACCGACTCCTCCTCCAGACCCATGGTTGCGCGCAGGACCAGGCGCTCGCGCTGGGCGTCAAACAGGTAGAGCGAGCAGACCTCGACCTCCATGCCCGATGCGATAGCGGTGACGATCTTGTCGAGAGTCTCGCGCAGGCTATTGGTGGCTTCGCCGCCGATGGCGGAGATGTCCTCGATGAGCGCGAGACGGTCGCGGTTGACGGCCATAATGCAGGAGTACCGTTGAATTTTATCCCGCGCGATGTTTGTTCCACAACCGCCGACAACGCATCAGCCGATTGATCGCCGGGATTCAACCGGCGCGCAGGCTTACCGCGGTCCCACGCGGTCGATACTTCAGGAGATCGGCGCGCGCCTCCACTTCAGGAGATCGGCTCGCGCCTCCGGGAGGGCGCATGGCATGCGCCGCAAACGAGGCGCTAGATGCCGGGTAGCTCGAAGGGCGCGACCGCGCCGCCGAGCAGGCCGCGGCCCGCGCGCGAGCGCCGGGCGCGAATCGCGTCCACCAGTTCGCGCTCGTTACGCAACGGTTCGCTGAACAGCGTCGTAACACATCCGATCGAGCCCGCCGAATGGGAATCGCTGCCGGCGACCACCGCAAGGCCCAGGCGCGCGGCCACCTTGAGCGCAAAGAGGTTTTCTTCTTCCGAACACGCACCGTTGAGCGCCTCTACCGCGTCCACCATCCCGAAGATTTCCATCTTTGCCGCGCGCTCCGGATGGGCCGGGTCGATCGGTTCGCGATCGGAATTGAGAAAGGACATGCGCGCGTCGAGCCGATAACGGAAGGGATGGTTGGCGATCAGGATCGCGCCATGCCGGTCGGCGACCCGCCGCAGCTCCGCGAGCTTGTAGATGCCGCCCAGGTAACCGTCCATGCCGAAGACCCCGATGTGGCCCATATCGGTCGTCACTTCCATCCCGCGCAGCAGCAGCACGCCGCGCTCGCGCGCGCTTGCGGCCAGCTCGCGCACGTCCCACATCGTATCGTGTTCGGTGATACAGACCGCGCCGATGCCGACCGCGGCGGCGCGCTCGACCAGGTCGTCCGGCGCCAGGTTCGAGTCCGCGCTGCCACGATTGGTATGCAAGTGAAGATCGACGGTGAAGTAAGACACACCGCGATTGCCGTTTGCCTCGAGGCTCATGCGGCGATCGAATCCATCCACGATCCGGGCACGCGGGGCTCCGCGCGCGCCAGCGTCTACTTGGGCAACTGCTCGGCCAGCGTGATTTTCTTGATGTGGTCGCCGATCTGGATCTTGTCCACCACGTTCATGCCCTCGACCACGCCGCCGAAGATCGTGTACTGGCCGTCCAGGCCCGGCTGCGGCTCGAGGCAGACGTAGAACTGGCTGCCGCTCGACTTGCGCGTCGGATTTACCGCGTCGCCCAGCCGCGCCATCGCGACCGAGCCGCGCAGATGCTTTTCCGCCGGGCTGATCTCAGCCGGAAGGTCGTAGCCCGGGCCGCCGCTGCCGTCGCCCTTGGGATCGCCGCCCTGGACCACGAAGCCGGGAACGACGCGATGGAAGGTGAGGCCGTTGTAAAAGCCCTTCTTGCTCAGGGTCTCGAAATTGGCGACGGTTTTCGGCGCGACCGAGGGATAGAGTTCGATCACGAACGCGCCGCGGTCAGTATCAACGATCGCATAATGGCCGGTGTTGCGCACGGGTACTCCGTCGAGGGTTGCGGCCCTGCATGTTGCCGCGACCATGAGCGCCGCCGCGAATACAAGACACGTTGATTTGATTATGCGTCCCGCCTTTTCTACCACCGTTTCTCCTTTGTTCTCTCGTGTTCGCCGTCCCCAGGCCGCATCAAAGCCGGCGCCATGGGTATCGCGCTGTGATGGCGCGGGCACGGCCCTCACCCGCCCGTCGGCTTAATATCGGAGCGCTATCGTCTGAGGCCCGCGGGCTAACGCCGGGCGAACTCCGCGATTGCACTGGCCGCGGCCGCCGGCTGCTCGACCGGCACCATGTGCCCTGCGTTATCGATCAACTCGACCTTGGCGCCCTTGATCAGCCGGGCGAACTCCTGAGCGTACGCTGCGGGGGTCAGGTTGTCCTGTTTGCCCCAGAGCACGAGGGTGGGCGCGCTCACGCGATGGATGCGCTTGCGCAAGCCCTTGTCCGGCAGCGGCCAGCAGAACTTCCCGGTGCAGCCGAGCGCCCAATGCACCCGCACCATCGCGTCCACGTCCGCCGGGTTGGGCACAAAGCTCCCGACCGCCGGATGATTGGGATGGGCGAAGATCATCGGCACCAGTTCGGCCACCGGCGTGACCATGTAGTTGCGAATCGGGTGATCGTCGAGCCACAGGCCGAGCGAATCGATCAGCACCAGCTTCCCGATCCGCCTGGGGAAGTTGGCGGCGACTTCGCCCGCAATCATCCCGCCGAACGAATGGCCGGCCAGCACCGGCTGCTCGAGCCCGAGCTTGTCGAACAGTTCGTCGTAGAACAGCGCCAGGTCCCAGACGTCGTCGAGCGCGCGATGCGCTTCCGGATCGCCGTCGCTGGTGCCCGGATGCTCGGGCGCGTAAACGGTGAATTCGCGGGCGAGCGCGTCATGGAACTCGGTCCATCGCGGGCCCCATCCGGCGTGCAGAAAAACCAGCGCCGGACCCGCGCCGGCCACCTTGACGCGCGCCTTTATCCTGTCATCCCAAACGCTGACGGTCCGATCCTGTGCTCCGGCCATGGCCTATCGCCCTCTCGCGGCTTTTTCCGGGGTAGATAACGCCCCGCGCCGGACTGAAAGCCCGACGCGGGGCGAACGATCCGATTTCGTGCGCGGCGTCCGCGCTACTTGGCGGCGCGCTGCAGCTCGGCGTGCGCCGCGCCCGGTCGCGCCCCCGCCGGCTTCTTCTGCTTGAGTCCCTCGGGCCACCAGCGGTTTTCCCACTCGTCGTCCCAGATGTCGCGGAAGTGCGGTTGGACCTCGCGCGCGAACATGTCGATGTTCTTCAGCGTGAGTTCGTGCGGCATCGATCCGATGTGCAGCAGCACCATCAGATTGCCGACGCGCAGCTTCTTTACCGCCGCCTTGAGCTGATCGATGACCGACCTGGGACTGCCGCCGATCACGAACTGGTTTTCGACGAAGTCCTTGTACTTCCAGTTGGGCACCTTCGCCATCAGGTCGAGCTGCATCGGGTACAGATTCTTCACGCTGTTGGTCAGGCTGCGGTAGTCCTGATTGCCCGGCACCGCCTGGTACTCCCACAGGATGTGCAGGCATTTGTCGTAGAAATAGCGGATGTGCGGATAGTACAGCTCCTCGGCCTTGGCGTCGCTTTCGGCGACCACCACCAGCTGCAGGAAGCCCGCGCGGTAGGGATTGGCGTCCAGATTGCTCTTCGCCACGAACTCCCAGAACCCGTCCATCACGCGCTTGCCGAGGTTGTTGCCGTAGTAGCTCAGGAAGCAGTAGCAGTGGTCGTGCTTGGCGGTGAAATCCCAGGTGCTTAGGCTGCCGCTGCCCGGGATCCAGACCGGCGGATGCGGCTTCTGCAGCGGGCGCGGCCACAGATTGACCATCGGTAATTTGAAGTACTTGCCGTTCCAGGCGAAGGTCTTTTTCGAGGCCCACGCCTTCATGATCAGATCGTGCGCCTCGTAGTAGCGTTCGCGATGCTCAGTCGGCGTAATGCCGTAGCACAGATTCGCGTCCATCGCGGTGCCGAGCGGCATCCCGGCGACCAGCCGGCCGCCGCTGATGCAGTCGAGCATTCCGTATTCCTCGGCCACCCGGATCGGCGGAATCGTGGTCGGCAGCGTCGCGCCCATCTGCACCAGGGCCACGTTGAGGCCGTTGGTCGCGCGCGCCAGCGCCGAGCCCATCAGGTTGGGCGAAGGCATGAAGCCGTAGGCATTCTGATGATGTTCGTTGACGCAGATGCCGTCCATCCCGGCCTTCGCGGCGTACGTCAGTTCGTCGAGCGTCCAATTGTAGTACTTGGCGATCTTCGAGGTGTCGGCGAGTTCGCTGTAAGGAGGATCGACCCAGACCGACTGGTAGCGCTTTTCGAAGTCGTCCGGCAGCTCGCGATACGGCATCAGATGAAACATCGAAATTTTCATGGTGCTCTCCTGAGCCTCCTTGATGGCTCCCGCTGTGCCGGCATCGCGCCGGCCTGCGGCAGTCGCGGGCAGCCTACATCTGACTATTAGTTTTTATGCTCCACCGACGCAACCCGACCGCGCCCGCGACGGCCGCCCGTCAGGGCGCGGTCGAAAACGACCATTGGTACTCACCGCCGCTCACAGTCATGGAAACCGTGTAGGTTGCGCCCTTTCTGAGCGGCTCCCGCGGAACCACCACCGCGGCGCCGAAGTTCCGCAGCACGTCGCGGCCACGCTGCTGAGCCACCGGATCCGGATTGACGTAGCTGGTCGAGTCGAAGCCGCAAGCCGCCAAATTGGCTGCAGTATCGGCTATCCGGAACTTTGACAGGCGGGCCTCGATGTTCGCTCCAAGCGCGAGAGTGATCGGCAAGCCCGCCGGCCGTTTATATCCGGGACAGGACGTGATCGGATCGGGCCATTCCGCGTCCAACGCGCGCATCCCAATCGTTCCGTCGGGCGGCGGAAATTGCAGCGGATGGCGCAGCGGCACGGGGCTTTCCGGGAGCCGTTTCAAATCGCTGAGCGTGTCCAGCGCCGCCGCGCAAATCGCCTCTTCGCAATAACGGCCGAACCCGGTTCGTTCGAGAAACGGATTGATCAGGCTCAGGCGATGAAACGGAATCGACATCCATCCGTCGACGCTCCATCCGGGCGTTCCCCAGGGCATCTCGGCCGGCATCGTGTTCGCCGATGCGGGCGGCGCAGCGCCGGGCGATCGCGCCGCCTGCCAGTACGATACATCGCTCGACTTGCCCGCCTGTCTGCCCTGCTCGGTGTACCACGGGCTGGCGGAACTCTCGTCGTGCGCATCGGCGCCGATGGCGCTGTGCCGGATGTCGTCGGCATAGGTCTTCACCAGGTAGCGGGCATGCAGCGTGTCGGCCGCACTGAGCGCGGGATCCTCGTTGACCGGCGCGAGTCCGAGGCCGGCGCGATAGTAGTTGAGCCGTGCAAGCCATTGGGGCGCGCCGGCCGGGACGGAGCCGGTGGCGGCAGCGTCGCCACCGGCTCCGTCCCGGGTGGGCGCGGCGGGTGCGCCGGCCGAGGCGGCGGCGGCGCGATGCGCCGCCGCCGCCTCGGCCGGCAAGGCTGCAGGCGCGGGGGCGGGCGTAGCGGCGCCGCGCGCCGCCGCGCCCGCCCCCGCGCCGCGCAGGTCGCGATGCGCCAGATGCAGGGTCATTACGAAGCTCAGCCCGCCGACCGCGACCGCGAGCGCCATCGCGGCAAAGATGCGCGGTCCGCCCAGCCGCGCGGTCCGCGCGCGCGGCTGGGCGCGCGCCGCGGCCAGACGCTCGGCATCGTCGCCCGGCGCAATCACCACAAACCGCGCATCGCCGAAGCGCACCTCGTCGCCGCGCGCGAGCCGCGCGGCGCCGGCGACACGCCGGCCGTTGAGGTAAGTTCCGTTGCTCGAGCCGACATCGATGACGCGCCATCCCGTCCATCGCCGCTCGAGCGTGGCATGGCGCCGCGACGCGGTCGGTTCGGTCAGGAGCAGGTCGTTGCCGATTGCCGTGCCGACCGTGATGCGGCGGCCGCGGAGCGCAAATTCCCGCGGCGCGTGCGCGCCAACGGCGGCCAGGCGGAGCTTGGCTGAAGCTTGGGAAGGGTCAGACGCGGCCACGCCCGTGAAGTTTCCGCACGATCGGCTGGTGATCCAGAACTTTCATCGCGATTCGCGCCGCATCGGACCCCGAGCTGAAATTTTCACAGCTAGAATTTCCAAAATCGCGAAAGAAAATACCGCGATCGTTCGATTATCGGAATCACCCGCGCGCTGTCGGCGGCGGGCGCGATCGGCTCGTCGGCCTCCCGCCCCAACTCCATCAGCACGCTGCGGCCCGATTCCGCCAGCGCCTCGAGGTCGTAGCCGCCCTCCAGCGCCGCGACCATCCGGCCCTCACAGCATTCGGCGGCGATTCGCTTGACGCGCCGCGCGAGCGCGGCAAATCCGCCCTCGGTCACGCGCATCCCGCCCAGCGGGTCGCGAAAATGCGCGTCGAAGCCCGAGGAAACCAGGATGAACTCGGGACGATACTGGCGCGCCACCGGCGTCAGGATCTCGTCGAACACGCGCAGGTACTCGGCATCGCCGAAGGTCGCCGGCATCGGCGCGTTCACCGTGTATCCGGCGCCTTCGCCCATCCCGGTTTCATCCAGCGCTCCGGTGCCGGGGTAGAACGGAAACTGATGGGTGGAGAAGTAGAGCACTTCGGCGGAGTCGTAGAAGATGTCCTGGATGCCGTTGCCGTGGTGCACGTCCCAATCGACCACGAGCACGCGCCTGATTCCGCGCCGGCGAGTCAGGTAACGCGCGGCGATCGCGACATTGTTGAACAGGCAGAAGCCCATCGCACGCCGGGCAAGCGCGTGATGGCCCGGCGGGCGCACAATCGCAAAAGCGTTGTCGGCGGCACCGTCCATCACGGCCTCGGCCGCGGTCAATACGCCGCCCGCTGCGAGCAGCGCGGTCTCACATGAATCGGGCGAGGTATGCGTATCCGGATCGAAATCGTAGCGCGGCATGGTTGCGCTGCGTCTGACCTCGGCCACGTGAGCCGGCGTGTGCACCAGCTCGAGCTCGGCATCGCTCGCCTCGCGCGGGCTGAGCGCGACGATGCCCGTTCGGCCGAGCGTCGCGGCCATCTCGTTCATCACCGCCGCACGCTCGGGGCGTTCGGGATGGCTACGGCCGGCGAAGTGCTTCAAATAGCGGCGGTCACTGATGAGCGCGGTCCTGAGCATCGTTGACACTCCGAACTTCGATAACGATCATTAATTCAGAGAGCGTGGCCGATGGCTATGGGTCGGCCGCCACCATCGGGCAAGATCCTTGGGCATCTTCGAAATACTGCTCTTCCTGATAATCGCGCTGATCGTTATTCCGCCCGACGATTTGCCCCAGGTGATGCGCACGGCGGGCAAGCTCATGCGCGAGTTGCGCCTGGCGAGCAACACCGTGATGCGCGAGATATCGAGCGCAATCGGCGACGAACAGCCGTACAACCTGCTGCCGCCGCGCTTCGACGACCCCCCGCCCGCAGTGCCGCCCTCGGCGCCCGCGCCCGCACCGCAGGGCTTCCTGGCGCCGTCGACCGCAGACCAGCCGCCGGGAGAACTCGTCACCCCGGATGCGCATCCGGCCGCGCACGGCGACACTATCTCGAACGCGCAGGACGCTGCGCCCGCGCCCGCATCGCAACCCGCCTCAGCGGCCGCAAGCTCGGCCGTGCCCGGCGACACGGCGCCGAACGCGCACGACGGGTCGGCGGCACCTCGGACGGCCGAGCAGGCTGAGTACACCGGCCCGCCGGCCGCCAAACCATAGCTCGCACCCCTGCTCGTGGCCAAACCGGAGAACCCGACCAATCCTCCCGGCGCGCCGGAGGAGCTGCGCATGCCGCTGCTCGAGCATCTGCGCGAGCTGCGCGTGCGCCTGGTCCGGGCGGTGATCGCGGTGGCGGTGGGCTGCGCGCTGTCCTATGTCTTTGCCGATCGGTTGTTCGCGCTGCTTACGCTGCCCCTGCGCGAGGTGGGCGGGACCAGGCTGCTGCTCATCGGCACCGGGGTGGGCGAAGCCTTTTTCACCAAGATCAAGGTGGCGCTGGTGGCGGGCGTGTTTGTCGCGAGCCCGGCCATCTTCTACGAGGTGTGGAAATTTATCGCGCCCGGCCTGTACGAATCCGAGCGGCGGATGGCGCTGCCATTCGTGATTTGCTCGAGCCTGTTCTTCGCGCTCGGCGGATACTTCTGCTGGGCGGTGGTATTCAAGGTCGGCTACGCCTTCTTCATCTCGGAGTACGGCTCGATCGGCGTGACCCCGACGATTCGCATCAGCGAATACCTGGCCTTCTCGGCCAAGCTGATGCTCGCGTTCGGCCTCACTTTCGAAATGCCGATATTCGCGGTTTTTCTCACCCGGCTCGGACTGATCGACTATCGGATGATGCTGCGCTACTTCCGTTACGCGATCCTCGGCATCTTCGTCGTATCCGCCGCGCTTACCCCGCCCGATATGGTCTCGATTTTCCTGCTCGCGGTTCCCCTGCTACTGCTTTACGTGCTCAGCGTGGGCGTATCGTACATGTTCCGCACGCAGGCGCCCTTGAGCACGCCCGCGGCCGAGCCGCCGGCCGTGCTCTGAAGAACCGGCGCCAGGCTTCGTGCATGGGGCGAAAGGAAAGGACCATCGATGGCCACTCTTGAGGACTCACCCCGCGCCACCGGCGCTCCCGGCATCGAGCCGCGATGGACGCACAGTGCCAAGGACGTGGTCGGCACGGCCTATTCGACCGCAAGCCCGATCTGGTTCACCGCCTCGGGCGGCGTGCTGAGCGAGGTCTATTTCCCAACCATCGACCGGCCCCAGATTCGCGACCTCCAGTATCTCGTGACCGACGGCGAGACCTTCTTCCACGACGCGCATCGCGACCAGGAGACGTCGGTCGAGTACCTCGACGAAATCGGGCTCGGCGCACGGATCGTGAACTCCGATCGATCCGGGCGCTACCGCCTGATCATGGACGTCATCACCGACCCGCATCAGCCTTGCCTGCTGCTGGATACATGGCTGGATGGCGACCCTGACCTGCTGCCGCGGCTGCGGCTGTTCGTGCTGCTCTCACCCCATCTGAACGTCGGCGGATGGGGCAATAGCGCCAATGTCGCGCGCATGGCGGGGTACGAGTTTCTGACCGCGCACAAAGACAGCACCTGGCTGGCGATGAGTGCCAGCGTGCCTTTCGTGCGACGCTCGTGCGGATACGTCGGCAGAACGGACGGATGGCAGGATCTCAGCCAGAATTTCGAGCTGGACTGGCAGTTCGCTTCCGCGCCCGACGGCAATGTTGCGCTGACGGCGGAGATCGAATTGCCCGAGGACCGGCGCTTCACCCTCGGCGTGGGCTTCGGCAACAGCATGCATCGCGCGGTGACCTGCCTCTACCAGGCGCTCGGCGTGCCGTTCGCGCAGCACTCGACCCGCTTCACCGAGCAATGGAAGCGCGCCTGCAGCCACATGTATCCGCTCGAGCGATGGACCGGCGACGACGGCCATCTGTGCCGCCGCTCGCGCGAGCTTCTGCTGGCGCACGAGGACAAGCGCTTCCCCGGCGCGCTTATCGCCTCGCTCAGCATCCCGTGGGGCGAGGTCAAAGGCGACGAAGACCTTGGCGGATACCATCTGGTGTGGACGCGCGACATGGTCAACAGCGCGACCGGGCTGCTGGCGGCGGGAGATGCCGCGACGCCCCTGCGCGCCCTGATTTATCTCGCCTGCTCGCAGCATCCGGACGGCGGCTTTCCACAGAATTTCTGGATCGACGGCACCCCCTACTGGCAGGGCATCCAGCTCGACGAGGTCGCCTTTCCGATCATGCTCGCCTATCGGATGGTGCGCGCGGGGGCCACGATGGGCGCCTTCGATCCCTACCCGATGGTGCTGGCGGCGGCCCGCTACCTGATCCATGAAGGGCCGATCACGCCGCAGGAGCGATGGGAGGAGAACTCGGGATATTCGCCCTCGACGCTGGCAAGCAATATCGCGGCGCTGATCTGCGCGGCGTATCTCGCTGACGAGCGAGGCGACGCCGGAACCGCGCAATTTCTCCTCGGATACGCGGATTTCCTGGAGTCGCACGTCGAGCGCTGGACCGTCACCGACAGCGGCTTTCTCGTACCCGGCATCAAGCGCCATTACGTCCGCATCAACCCGGGCGGTCCCGGGGATGCGACTTGCGATGAAGGCCCGGACGGCAAAATCGTGCCCGTTCGCAACTGCGCGCCGGGTGCACCCTACCAGTTCCAGGCCGCCGAAATCGTGGACGCCGGCTTCCTCGAACTGGTGCGCTACGGAATCCGGCGGCCGCGCGATCCTCTGATCGAGGACTCGCTGCGCGTCATCGACGCCACGCTCAAAACGGACCTGCCGGGCGGGCCCTGCTGGAGGCGCTATACGCATGACGGCTATGGCCAGCGCGACGACGGCGGCCCGTTCGTCAACTGGGGCGTGGGACGCCCGTGGCCGCTGCTCACCGGCGAGCGCGGTCATTACGAACTTGCCGCCGGACGCGACGTTACGCCCTACCTGCGGGCGATGGAGAACTTTGCGACCCATACCCGGCTGCTGCCCGAACAGGTATGGGATCGCCCCGACATACCCGAGGCCCTGATGCGGTACGGCAGGCCGACCGGCGCGGCGATGCCGCTGATGTGGGCGCACGCCGAATACATGAAGCTGCTGCGTTCCGCGGCGGACGGCGTCATTTTCGACCTGATCCCAGAGGTCGCCGCGCGCTATCGCGTGGACAGGCCGCGCCCGCAAATCGAAGTCTGGAAGCACAACCGTCAGATCGCCAGCGTAACCGTCCCCTGCACTCTGCGCATCCAATGGCGCGATCCGTTCATGCTGCACTGGACCAAGGACGAATGGCATCACGTCCACGACAGCCATTCGACCCATACCGCGGTCGGCCTCTACTTCGTCGATATCGAGGTCACCGCCGCCGACCGCGCGCCGGTGCGCTTCACCTTTTACTGGGAGAACGAGGAAAAGTGGGAGGGCCGCGACCACGCGGTCGAACTGCGCGAGCCTTAACCCGTACCGGCGAACTACCCGATGCGGCGAATCGGAAATTCGTCGTTCAACGACTCGAGCAGCGCATCGATCTCGCCGGCCGAGCCGGCGCCGAAGGACAGCCGCAGGTAGTGATTGCGCGGATCCTCGGTGCGCAGTGTCGCGAGGTTGTCGTATGACTCCAGGATCGCCTTGAAACGAGCGATGGCCGCCGGCTCGATCGCCAGCAGCACGCTTCGAAAATCCGCTTGCTCAATAACGGCCATGTCATGGAGCTGCCGCAACATCGAGTTCCCCGGGTGGACGACGGCGGCGCGCGGCCCTACATTCTAGCCGATGGATTTGGCGCGGCTACTCCTGGTCACGGGCAAGGGCGGCACGGGCAAAAGCACCGTGGCGGGCGCGATGGCGCTCGCGCTCGCGCGCCGGCATCCGACGACCCTGGTCGATCTCGACCAACAAATGCGGGCGGCGCGCATGATCGGACTCATACCGGGGGTGGAACCGGACAGGGGCGAATCGGATTCCGAGCCGACCGCCGTGCCCAATCTCGAGACCGCATCGGTGCGCCCGAGCGCGGAGCTCGCGGCTTTCATCGATCGGATCGTGCCGATCAAGGCGCTCGCGCGGCGGATGCTTCAAAGCCGCACCTTCGGCTACGTAAGCGCGGCGTTGCCGGGACTGGATGCATTTCTGATGCTCGAGCGGCTGCGCGTACACGCCGAGCGTGCCGCCGAGCAGGACCGCTACGTTGTCGTTGACGCTCCGGCCACCGGGAGCGCGCTGGAACTGCTCGCGGTTCCGAGTGCGCTCAAGCGCATCGCGCCGCTCGGCACGCTCAATCGCCTCGCCACGGGAGTCGAGGAGTTCATCGCCGATGCGTCGCGTTTCGCGGTGATCCTGACGCTGACGCCGCAGGAGTTTGCGATCCGCGAGGCTATGGAAACGTCGGACGTGTTGCGCGGACGCATGGGCGTGAGCGTCGCCGCGGCGGCCCTCAATCGGGTGCCGTACCGCCTGTTCGAGCGCGCCGAGCTCGCAGCGCTCGAGGCCGATCCGGCCTGCGCGCGCCTGGCGCGATGGCGCGACGGCGCCGAAGGCCAGGCGGCGCGAGCGCGCCGCTTGGCGCTTCGCGCCGGGCTCGAGCTGGTCGAGCTGCCGATGCTCTTCAGGCCGACGCTGGGCCGGCCCGAGCTCGAAACGCTGGCGGCTGCGCTCGAGGGGCGGCTCGTCCCGGCCCGGCCGGGACGAGCCGCCGCACAGGCGCCCGTCGCGGCGGGGGCGACGAAGCATGGGCGCGCCGCGCGCGCCCATGCTTCGTCGCCCCCCTCCCGCGATCGGCACGGAGCCGCCGCGCGCAAGCCGCACTGAAGCCCCGCCATGTCGCCGACGCATCTCTCCACAATCGCCTCGTCGCGCGGCGATCCGCTGCGGGAGCTCCTCGCCTGCCGTCTGCTCATATGCCTGGGCCCCGGCGGAGTGGGCAAAACCACGGTCAGCGCCGCGCTCGCCCTGGCGGCCGCGCTCAGCGGGCGGCAGGTGGACGTGATGACGGTCGATCCGGCGCCGCGTCTCCTCGACGCGCTCGGCCTGGATTCGGCCGCGGCGAGCACGCCGCGCGCCGTCTCCCTCGACCGGCTCGCAGGCGCCGCGAACCTGGGCGAGCCGGCCGGCCGCGCGGGGGCCGCGGGCGCCCGCAGGCGGCCGGCGCACAGCGCCGGCCGCCTGCGGGCGCTCCGTCTGGATCCCAAGGACACCTTCGATGCTCTCGTCGCCCGGCATGCGCCCTCGCCTGCCGCCGCCGACGCGATCATGCAAAATCGCATCTATCGCAATCTGTCGCAGGCCCTGGCCGGGGTTGGCAACTACATGGCCATCGAGCGCCTGCTCGAGCTCGCCGATGAGCCGGCCACCGATCTGGTCGTGCTCGACACGCCGCCCGCGCGCGAAGCGCTTGATTTTCTCGATGCGCCGCGGCGATTGCTCGAGCTTCTGAATTCGCGCGCGGTGACGCTCCTGGGCGGCGGCATGCGGCGCGGGCTGAGTGTGGTCGATTTCGCGGCGCGCGCGGTGCTCGCGGCTTTCGACCGCCTCACCGGGTTGCGTCTGCTGACGGACGTGCAGGCGTTCGTGCAGAACTTCGACGGCATGTACGCCGGATTCGCTGAGCGCGCCGCGCGTGCTCAGCGTTTGATGACGGCAAAGGACACGGCTGTAGTCGTGATCGCCACTGCCGAAGCCGAGCGTATCGGCCAGGCGCAGGATTTTCTCGCCGCCCTGCGCAAGTCCGGTATCGAACCGCGCGCGGCCATCGTCAATCGAACGCTACCCGCGATCGTCTCGTCGGCCGAGATCGCGCGAGCGCAGTTTTCGTCCGCGCTGCGCCGCAAACTCGCGCTCGCCGCCGCCGATCTCGATGCACTCGGCAGACGCGAGCGAGCCGCGCTCGAGACGTTGCGCGCGTCTTCGCCCGCGACAATGCGGTTGTTCACGATAGCCGACTTTGAGCGCGAGCCGGCCGCGCTCAGGGATCTGGTGCGACTCGGTCAGACTCTGACGGTTCTGGAATGAGACGGGCCGGCGTGCGGTCGCGATCTTGATTACAGCCGAAGGAGCATGAGATCGGGGCTGCTCAGGCGGCGCCGCCGCGGCCCTTGCGCCGGCGGGGCGCATGTCGCGAGGTAGCAGCTTCATGGCGCGGCGCCGGTTCCTCGCCCACCGCCATCATGCGATCGATCTTCATGCTAAGATTGACCAGCTGGCTGGACAGCGTATCGAGCCGTGACTTGAGCTCGCGGATATCGCGCTTGGATGGAATGTTGACGAAGTCGAGAACCGTCTCGACATTGCGATCGAAGGCGTGTTTGTTGGCCATCAGCCGCTCTCCGGCTCGACCCAATCCCTTGCGCATGCGCTCGTTGGCCATCAGCTCGCCCACCACGCTGCCCAGGCCCTCTTCGCTGACCTGGCGCAGCTTTGAGATGATATTTTCAGCATCGCGGCGTGCCATCACGGCCTCACTATAGTCCCGTCGGGGAGCGCGGCAAACCATGTGGACGATCGCCAGCATCCTGAACGTGGCCTCAGGTTTCGCCCTGATGCGCTATCGCGGAAGTCCGGCGGAGATAATCGCTACCTCGCTCGTGATTGACGCGGCGCTGGCGCCCCTCACCGCGACGATCGCCGCGCGCCGCGGCCGCTCGGTTCTCGTGTGGGCGCCGTTGGGGTTCCTGCTGGGGATGTGGGCGTTGGCGGCGGCGCTGCTGGTTCGACCGCGTGCGGCCGCGACGCGCACGCCGGCGCCGCCGCCTACTTCTGATGCCGCCTGAGCCAGGCGAGCAGCGGCGCGAAGACCTCGCTCTCCGCGTGCGTGCCGCAAATCACGTCGAGATGGCCCCAGCCCGCAAGCCGCTTCACCGTCACGTCCGCGCTGCCAGTCGCGGCCGCGGAGGTTGCCACCATCGCCGACCATCGCGGCCCGATGTTGGTGCTGCTGAACGCGATCACCGGGATCCTGGAAGCTCGCAGCCGCGCGAGCACGCTGGCGTCGAACGGATTGTCGCGCTCCTGCACCGCCGGCCACCATCGATCGTATTCGATTAGCACTCGCGCGAGCACCGCGGCGTCGGAAAACCCGCCCTGCGGATTTGCGAGCCCGCCATGACCGCCGAAGACACCATCCGCACTGTAAACCACATGCTCGAGATTTTCCGCCGCGGTCTTGAACTCCGGCAGCGGCGCGGGGCCGCCCGGATCGCGAATCACCGCCTCGAGCAGCGCGCGCCGCTTCTGATAGGTCAGATGACGCCCGCCTATATCCTCCGCGACCGGTCCCGCGGCGACCGCGGACTTCGCGCCGCGCGGGATGAAACCGTCGAGGATCGCGAGCCCGGCGACCTGCTGCGGATGCTCGGCCGCGAAGAGATAGGCGAAGGCCGCGCCGCGGCTGAAGCCGGCCACGAAGATCCTGCCGGCATGCGTCTGCGCGCACACAAACGCGGCGGCCGCCGCGACGTCCTCGGCGAAGAGCGCGCCGGTCCATCCGGCCATCGCCGCGAGGCCCTCCGGCGCCGTATCCGGCGCGACGAAGTGCGTGCGATAGTCGAGCGTCCACACGTCCACGCCATGCGCCGCGAGATAGACCGGCATCGAGTAACGCTCATCGTCGATCGCGATCTCGCCGTTCATGTTGGTGCCGGGAAGGTAGAGCACCACCAGGCCCGGATGCGCCGGCGCATGAGGGCCGGCCGTAATCCGGTGAAGCCCGATGCGGTCCAGTGGCGAGGGACCGCGCGCAGCCGTCCAGCGCCATTCGTAAATTCCGGGCGTGCGGGCGAGCGCGCGTTCGGAGCCGACCGGCGCGAACGCCTGCGCCGGCGCCGCCGCCTCGAGCGGCCTCGCGTAGCGGATCGCGAGAGTCAACGCGATGGCAAGCGCCAGCGCGATCCGTCGCCTGTTCGCGTTGTGCATCCGCACAGTAAAACAGTAAAACAGTGAGACAGTGAAGCTGCAAAACGAATCACCGGGGCACATGCGATGAGCGCAAAAGTGGAATTCGCGTTCTGGTCGCCGCAGGCCGGCGCCACGGTCAGGACCTTGTTCGATCGGGCCGAAATGGCCGAGCGGCTGGGCTACCATTCATTGTGGCTGGTCGATCATTTCTGGACGCTCGGCCTGCCCGACCTCGACCTGCTCGAGGCGATGGCGATGATGAGCGCGATCGCCGCGCGCACCGAGCGCGTGCGTATCGGCACGCTGGTGCTGTGCAACTCATTTCGCAATCCCGCCCTGCTGGCCAAATCGCTCAGCACGATCGATCACATCTCCAACGGCCGGCTGGAAATCGGCCTCGGCGCCGGATGGATGGAGCAGGAGTACCGCGCCAACGGTTACGAGTTTCCTTCGATGGGCGCGCGGCTGCGCCAGCTCGAGGAGAGCCTGCAGATTCTCAAGGCGATGTTCACCCAGAATCGCGCGACCTTCCAGGGCCGCTACTACTCCGTAAACGACGCGCCCAACAATCCCAAGCCGGTGCAGAAACCGCATCCGCCGATCACGATCGGCGGCGCGGGCGAGAAGGTGATGCTGCGGCTGGTCGCGCAGTATGCGGATCGCTGGAACTGTCCCGCCGGCTATCGCGATTTCAAGAAGAAGCTCGCCGCCCTGCACGGGCATTGCCGCGCGGTGGGACGCGACCCCGCGCAAATCACCGTGTCCGAGCAGCTGATGGTATGCATCGGCGCAAACCAGGCGGAAGTCGATCAGAAGTGGTCGATGGCCAAGGGTCGCAAGCCGTTTTCGTTCACCGCGGTGAAGGGCACGCCCGACGAGGTGATCGCGCAACTGCGCGAGCGCGTGGCCTGGGGCATCACGATGTTCACGATCATGTTCGCCGACATGGCGCCGCCGCAAACGGTCGAGCTGTTCGCGCGCGAGGTAATGGCGGCGTTCGCGTAGCCGGCGCGATTGATTTTGCGCTCAAGCGTCGCCTGAGATGATTCCGCGGCTCCCTTAACTCGTTGAGCGCGCCAGATGCGACAAACAATGTAATTTGTCGGCGTGGAATGGAGCCGCCTGGCTCGGCGCTATTGTTTCTGAAATGTGACTTACTGTAAGGATCCCGGCAATCGTGGCGATACAGCCTGTAACTATTTCCCTGCCGATTGAAAGATCGTGCGGCGGCATGTCGCGCGAGCTTGCAAATTCTAAGCAAATTTAATCCGTCATCGTCGGAATAGTTATTGCTGCTGGCAGCGGCGGCACGTACCTGACGGTTTTTTAGCTTGCCGTCGCTTGCAAGGCGGAAACGTCGAGTTCCGCATGATGGAGGATTTCATGCCCGCTTCCAGAATTACATTCGACGACCTGCGCAACTTCGGGGCATCTTCATCAATCGTGAGCGCATCGCTCGCGTTGCTGTTGATTCTGTTCAGCGGCTTCCGGTCATCCGCGAGGGCGGCCGGTCCCGCGTTGTGGATCGCCTCTCCTCAACAGCAGCCGGGGCCGCCCGGGGCAGTCGGCGGGCTGATTGAGCTGCGGCCCGGCCAGCTCAAGGCCAGCGGCACGCCAACGCAGGTAACCATCGAAGAAGGTGCTGAGCCTCTGGCCAATTCATCGGGCATCGTTTTTCAGGCCAACGGAGCCGCATGGGTATGCACACTCAACAATACGCTACTCAAGTTCAGTCCCGGTCAGTTGAGTAATCTTGCCGCAGTGCCGCTGCCAAAGCCAAAGGTAACGATCTCGAGCAACCAGTTCGGTTTCAACATCGGCTGCACAATGAATGCATTCGGCGCGCTGTGGGTGGTGGATGCCATGCACAACGCGGTGCACAAGTACACACGCGCCCAGTTGCTGAGCGCTACCGCCACCGGCGGTAATGTCGACATGGATCCCAAGGTCACGATTACTGACGACGTTGACCTGTCGTCACCCGCCTTTGCCGCGATAGATTCGGCGGGCAACCTTTGGGTCAGCAGTTTCTCCAACAACAAGCTGGTGGAATTTGCCGCCGATCAGCTTGGCGCCACCGGCTCGCCCGCGCCCCATGTCGTGATCTCGAGCCCGAGCCTCGACGGCCCCGGACAGCCGGCCTTCGATTCTTCGGGGAACTTGTGGGTGACCAACGCGCTCAATAACACGGTAGTCAAGTTCACACCGGCGCAACTTGCGGCCACCGGTAATCCGACCGCGACCGCCGTGATAAGTGACGATGGCTCGAACAGCCTGGTAACTCCGTGGGGATGCACGTTTGACGATGTGGGACGACTGTGGGTGTACAATTATGGCACGTCCAGCAGCGTCGCCACGACCATCTCGAAATTTGGTCCCGCCCAGTTGGCGGCAAATGGCGCCAGTTCACCGACGCCGCATATCGTGCTGAGTGGGTTGCCGCCGTTCGCGGCTCAGATCACCTTCGGCCCGCGCTACTAAGGCGACTGCCACTCTCAGACGAAAAGGATAAAGTGGCCTGCGCTGCAGGATTCTCTGCAGCGCGGGCCGCTGGCGTCTCGCTCTTTCCGCGCCCTCTCGCAATCGCGCGCGCCGCGAGTCTCCGGCCACAGGCCGAAATCAGCGCGTAAGGCGTCGCTTCGCGTGCGCGGCGCATTATCAAACAGCGGGCGTCCACGCTATGCTCCGGGAAGACCGCGCAAGAGGAGTCCACCGGATGGCGCACGACCTGCTGATTCGCGACGCGATCATCTGCGATGGCACCGGTGCGCCGGCGCGTCCCGGAGCGCTGGCGGTCAAGGATGGCAGGATCGTCGCGGTCGGCGATGCCGGCGGGCCGGCGCGGCGCGAGATCGACGCGGGCGGCGCGGTGCTCGCGCCCGGCTTCATCGACATCCATACGCACTACGACGCGCAGATCTCGTGGGATCCGCTGCTCACCTGCTCGTGCTGGCACGGCGTCACCACGGTGATCGCGGGCAACTGCGGCGTGGGGGTGGCGCCGTGCCGTCCGGGACAGCAGTCGACGATGGCGTGGGACCTGGTCAACGTCGAAGCGCTGCCGCACGAAGTCCTGATGCGCGGCGTGACGTGGGAGTGGGAGAGCTTTGCGCAGTACATGGCGGCAATCGAGCGGCGCGGCATCGGACTTAACGTCGGTTTCCTGGTCCCGCTTTCGGCGCTGCGTTTTTACGTGATCGGCGACGAAGCCGCCGAACGCGCCGCGACCGCAGCGGAAACCGCGGAGATGGCGCGGCTGCTCGGTGAGGCGCTGCGCGCGGGCGCGAGCGGATTTTCGCTCAGTCTCGCGCCGCAGCATATCGGCTTCCAGGGCCGCCCGCTCGCGAGCCGGCTGGCGAGCGACGACGAACTGCGTGCGTTGTGCCGCGTGATGCGCGGGCTCGGGCGCGGCGTGATCGAAATCCTGCCCAATCGAAGCTCGACCAGTGTGCCCAACGAAGACGGGCTCGCGCTCCTGACCATGCTCGCGCGCGAGAGTGGACGCCCGGTCACCTGGCTCGCGCTGCTCGACCTGCCCGGGACGCCGCCCGATGCTCATCGGCGCACGATCGAACGTTTGGCGCCATTGGTGCGCGGCGGCCTCAAGATTCTGCCGCAGGTCACGCCGCGGCCGATTCAGCAGTACTATACGATGCGCGAGCCGTTCATCTTCGCCGCGCTCGACTCGTGGAAAGCGGTGTTCAATCGCCCGGCGGAGGAACAGATGGCGCTGCTCGGCGCGGCCGCCTTCCGCGACGCGTTCCGCAAAGAGATCGCCAATGGCGGCGGCAACGCGATTTTCCGCGGGCGCTGGGACCGCGTACATATCGCGCGGGTTCAAAACGAGCACAACCGCCGCTTCCTCAACCTGAGCGTCGCCGAGCTGGCGCAAACGACCGGCAAGGATGCCGTCGATGCGCTGCTCGATCTTGCGCTCGACGAGAGCCTGCAGCTCGGCGTGACGCTCTCGGTGATTAACGTCAACCCCGAGGTGGTCAGTGATATCCTCAAGCTGCCCAACACGCTGATCGGACTTAGCGACGCGGGCGCGCACGTGGCGCAGCATTGCGATGCCGGCCTGACCTCCTATCTGCTGCATGAATGGGTCAAGCGCCGCGGCCTGCTGACGCTCGAGGAGGCGGTGCGCAGGCTCAGCTCGGAGCTCGCGGATTTTCTCGAGCTGCCCGCCAAGGGCCGGCTTGCGCCCGGGATGGACGCGGACCTGGTCATATTCGACCCGTCGTCGGTGCGACCGCTCGCGCCCGAGTGGGTGAACGATCTGCCCGGCGGCGGGCCGCGCCTGATCGAGCGCGCGGAGGGGATCGCGTACACGATCGTCGGCGGCGAAGTCCTGTTCGCGCACAACCAGTACCAGGGCGGCTTGCCGGGCAAGGTGATCCGCGCGGACGCCGGCGCATGAGCAGCGCACCGAACGCCGGACACTCAACGCATCCGGGCGGAGTTTCACATGAACGGAGCTGAAAGCCTGATCCAGACCGCGCTCAATTGCGGAATCGACGTATGCTTCGCGAATCCCGGCACTACCGAGATGCCGCTGGTCGCCGCGCTCGACGGCGCGCCGCGCATGCGCGCCGTGCTGGCGTTGTTCGAGGGCGTGGTCACCGGCGCCGCCGACGGCTACGCGCGGATGGCCGACCGGCCGGCGCTCACGCTGACGCATCTCGGCCCCGGCTTCGCCAACGGCATCGCCAATCTCCACAACGCGCGGCGCGCGCACTCGCCGGTGGTCAACGTGATCGGCGATCACGCGACCTGGCATCTGAAAGCCGACGCGCCGCTCACCTCGGATATCGAATCGCTCGCCCGGCCCGTATCCGCGTGGGTCCGCCATTGCGCGAGCGCGGCCGCCGTCGCGGCGGATACGGCCGATGCGATCGCCGAGGCAATGCGTCCGCCGGGCCATTCTTCCACGCTGATCGTTCCATCCGACTGTCAGTGGAGCGAAGCGGGCGCCGCGGCCGCGCCACACCCGTCGGTATCGCCGCCGGCGGCCCCCGACGGCGCGGTGCGCGCCGCGGCCGAGATGCTGCGCCGCGAGGGCGCGCGGGCGGTGCTCTTCATGGGCGGGGCCGCGCTGCGCGAGCGCGGCCTGCGCGCCGCGGCGCGGATTGTCGCGGCGAGCGGATGCCGCCTGATGTGCGAAACGTTTCCCGCACGCGTCGAACGCGGCGGAGCGATGCCGCCGGTCGAGAAGCTGCCGTACTTCCCCGAGATGGCGCTCGAGGCGTTCGCCAACTCGAGCGCGGTCATCCTCGCCGGCGCGCGCGCCCCGGTGGCATTCTTCGGCTATCCCAACAGGCCCAGCGTCCTGATTCCCGAGGGACGCGCGGTGGCGACGCTGGCGACGCTCGAGCAGGATGTGGCGCTCGCGCTCGAAGCACTGGCCGACCTGATTGGCGCCGCGAAGGACGCGCCCGCGCGCCAGGCCAAAGCTCGCGCCGGCCGTCCGACAGGTGCGCTCGACGCGTCCACGATCGGCCCCACGATCGCGGCCCTGATGCCCGAGCATGCGATCGTGATGGACGAGGCGGCGACCACCGGCCTGCCGTTTTTCGGCGCATCGATGGATGCGCCGGCGCACAGCTATCTCGCGCTTACCGGCGGAGCGATCGGACAGGGCCTGCCGTGCGCCACCGGCGCCGCGATCGCCTGCCCCGATCGCCGCGTTATCTCCTTTCAGGCCGACGGCAGCGGCATGTACACCGTGCAGTCGCTGTGGACGCAGGCGCGCGAGGGCCTGAACGTCACCACGCTCATCTGCAACAACCGGCGCTACCGGATCCTGCAGGTCGAACTCGCGCGCGCGGGCATCAGCGAGCCCGGCGCGGCGGCGCGCGCGCTCACCAGCCTCGGCCGGCCGAACCTCGACTGGGTCGCACTGGCGCAGGGGATGGGCGTGCCGGGCGTGCGCGTCGAGACGGCAGAGGCGCTCGCGCGCGAGCTGGAACGCGCGCTCAAAGAGCCCGGTCCGCGCTTGATCGAGATGCTCATGGCGTAACGATTCGCCCGGCTCGTGCTATAAAGGTCGCGTCAATACGGGAGGCAACTGCGATGGCAACCGCCGAGTCCGCGCGCAAACCGTCCGGCGCAGGCAGACCGAACGTGTCCTCCAGCCGCCAATGGGCGCCCTACCTCGAAGCCGCGTGCGGCTTCAAGAACCATTGGTACCCGGCGCTCTTCAGCCACGAACTCAAGGACAATGACGTCAAGGGCGTGCTGATCGCGGGGCACGAGATCGCGCTGCGGCGCGCCAGGGGCAGGACCTACGCGCTGCAGGACCGCTGCCTGCATCGGGGCGTGCGGATGTCGCGACGGCCGCTGTGTCTCAGCGACGAGCTGATGAGCTGCTGGTATCACGGTTACAGCTACGGGCTCGAAGACGGCGTGCTGCGGACGATTGTCGCTTCGCCCGACGACCCGATCCTCGGCAAGGTGCGCATCCGCACCTACCCGGTCGAGGAACACAACGGGATGATTTTTGTCTTCGTCGGCGACGAGGACTACCAACCGGTGCCTCCGCTGGCCTCGGATCTGCCGCTGCGTATCGGCACCGACGAAGACCCCAACGCGGTCGCCTATATTCTCGACCCGCAGGTTTTCGTGCGCGGGATTCATCGCACCGGCAATTCCAACTGGCGCCTGGCGGTCGAAAACGGATACGACCCGGGACATTGGCTGGTGCACATGGGCAACACGATCATCGCGAGCGCCGACGTTCTGTTCCCGCTCGGCGCGCAGCCGGTGTCCGCCGAGGCCGTGCGCACGATCGAGGAAGAGCACGGCCCCAAGGGCGTGATGATGATGTACAACCGGCCCGAGGCCTGGAACATGGTGCTCGAGAACAAGCTGCTCGGGCTCAAGGCGCGCGGCACCAAACCATACTACCTGCGCACTTCGATGTACGTGCCGGGGGTGCTGCTGGTCGAGCACTGGCCGATTCCGGGCTGGGCGCAATACGAATGGTACGTGCCCACCGACGAAACGCATCACGAGTACTGGGAAGTGCTGGTCGCGCATTGCCGCGACGAAGCGGAATTGAAGGACGCCGAGTACCGCTATAACAACGTCTTCGAGTCGCTGGCGCTGCGCGATTTCAACGACAATGATCTCTTCGCGCGCGAGGCGATGGAAGAGTATTACGCCAACGGCGACGGATGGGATCGTGAGGTTCTCTGCCAGCTCGACAATGCCTTGACCGCCTGGCGCAAGGTCGCCTCGCGCTACAATCGCGGTATCCAGGAACGCTCGCTGGGCTATCCGACCAACGGTCATCGCTAGCCGAAGCGCACGCGCAACAGGGATAACCTCCGATGGCCGAGAAGACGCGCATCGTTCCGTTCTCGGACGAACAGGAAAAGTGGTACGCGGCGGCATGCGAGCGGCTCAATCCCGAACGGCTCAAGATTCTGCTGCTGCGCCTGATCGACATTCACAGTCCGACCGGCGCCGAACGGCGCGCGAGCGAATTCATCGCCGACTACCTGCATGAACACGTCGGCGAGCGCTCGCGCTACCAGCCGATCAGCGAAGACACCGGCAACGCGATCGGCGAGATCCGCGGCAGCGGCGGCGGCGCGACGCTCCTGCTCTACGCGCCCATCGACACGCATATCGAGGCCGATCCGGCACGCGATCTGCCGTGGGTCGGACCGGCGCTGCGCGCCGACATGCTGCCCAAAGGCTTCGCCGAGGGCGACCTGGTCTACGGACTTGGCGCGGCCAACCCCAAGGGCATGGTCGCAAGCCTGACCGAGGTCGCGACCGCGCTGGCCGAGGCCGGCGTGCCGGTCAAGGGCGACCTCCAGGTCGGCTTCGCCGGCGGCGGAATGCCGGTAAGCCTGCCCGAGCGGCGCCACTACGGGATGAGCGACGGCGTTTACCACATGCTCTCGCGCGGTGTCGCCCCCGACTTCGCGATCATCATGAAGCCATGGTGGGCCGTGTTCGCCGAAGAGCCCGGAATGTGCTGGTTCAAGGTCTCAGTGCGCGGCACGATGGGTTATGCGGGAATCACTCGCGGCACCCCGGGCTATCGAAGCTCGATAATTCCGGCGGTGCGCGTGATCGAGGAGATCGAAAGGTGGCTGCCGCAATACACCGCGCGCAATACCTCGGGTACCGTGCTGCCCGAGGGCCATATCGCAGCGCTGCGCGCTGGATGGCCCGAGCGGCCGGCCTTTCCCTCGGCCACGACCGAGATCTATCTCGATGTGCGCTGCAACCCGCGAACGTCGCCGGGCGAGGTCAAGTCGCAGTTTGCGGAAGCGATGCGCGCGGTGCGCGAGCGTAATCCGCAAATCGAGTTCGACTGGGAGATGTACGGCGCTGTCCCGGGCGGCGCAACCGATCCGCAGAACTGGATCATTCAGTCGAGCTATCGCGGATGGGAACGCGTGGAAGGCCGCCCGCACGGCGAGGCGCCCAAAATGGGCGGCCAGACCGACGGCGCGCTGATCCGCCGGCTTGGAATCCCCTGCGCGCGCATCGGATATCCGTGGCCGCCTCGCGGATGTCCCGCGGAGTACAAGGAAGGACTCGGCGGGATGGGCGTCGCCAGCATCGGCGATTTCATCAAGTCCGCCCGCGCGATCCTGTACACCGTAATCGACACGCTGACCCGCTCGCGCTCCGAACTGGGCCTGTGAGCGCGAGGCCCGACTAGGCGCGCCACGCTCCCAGCGGTTCACGTCCGGTTAAAGATTTCCGCAAGACTTAATCCCGCCAACCGGCTAGGCTTGCGCGAAACTCGCAGCAGGAGGGAAGTAGCCATGGCGATGAGCCTTTCGCGCCGCGCCGGAGCAGAATTCATCGGAACCTTCTGGCTCGTTTTCGGCGGATGCGGCAGCGCGGTACTGGCCGCCGGCTTCCCTCATCTGGGCATCGGCTTCGCCGGCGTCGCGCTCGCCTTCGGACTGACGCTGCTCACGATGGCGTACGCGATCGGTCACATTTCCGGCTGTCATATCAATCCGGCTGTGAGCTTCGGGCTATGGGCGGGCGGCCGATTTCCCGCCAGCGACATCGGCGCTTATGTCATCGCGCAGGTGCTGGGCGGCATTCTCGCCGCCGCCGTGCTGTACGCGATTGCAAGCGGCGCGCCCGGCTTCAGCGTGGCCAACGGCTTCGCCGCCAACGGCTACGGCATGCATTCGCCCGGCGGCTACGGCCTCGGCTCGGCGCTGGTGTGCGAGATCGTGATGTCGATGATGTTCCTGTTCGTGATCATGGGCGCGACCGATGCGCGCGTGCCCGTCGGCTTCGCGCCGATTCCGATCGGTCTCGTGCTGACCCTGATTCACCTGGTCAGTATTCCGGTGACCAACACCTCGGTGAACCCGGCGCGCAGCACCGGCCCCGCGCTGTTTGTCGGAGGCTGGGCGCTCGGTCAGCTTTGGCTGTTCTGGGTTGCGCCGATCGCCGGAGGGATCGTCGGCGGCGTGCTCTACCGCTCGCTGATGAGCGAGTTGCCGGCGATTCAGCCCGCGCCGGCGGCCGCCGGCCTCGGCTCGGCCTGACCCGGCCGCCCGCCGGCGTGCGCGTTGCGGGCGGGCGCGCTGTGTGACGCCGCGAGCGCGCGCGAGAGCGCGTCCAGGTCCGCCATGGTCCGGCTGCGCTGTGCGTCGCTCTTTTCGAAAGCCAGCGCTGCATTGCGATCGCTGAAATGATTCAGCAGGTCGTCGGCCATCTCCTTGGGCAGGTGCGCAAAGCCGTCCTTCGCGTGCAAATCGAGCAGTTCCGCGTATGCGTGGTCGGCCGGTTCGTAGGCTCCGGGAATGGGCGGCTGCCCCGTGTCGAGGATCAGGTTGGGCAGGAGGATTTCGTCGCGCGACACGTATGTGACTTCCCGCAAATACTGCGCGTACGCATTGCGCGAGGCGTGAAAGTACATCTGCTGGACGTCTTGCGGCAGCGGCTTGTATGGAAGCCGCTTCAGCGGACCGACATTGGGCACCAGGTTGGCCAGGAACGACAGCGCCCGCGCGAAGTAGCCCGGCTCGAGAAATGCCCGGCCGAACTGATGGACGAAATCGGAGCGCGACATCGACTGAACAAACTGCTTCTTTTTTATTCCCGGCTCTTCTGCTTCGATCTCGGGCTTATACAGCGCCCACGCGATGCCGGTGCCCTCATCGAGCAGCGTGCGGAAACCCCAGCGGTACGTGGTCAGCGCAACGTCGTAGTTGACGAACAAATCGTCCAGCTTGACCCCGTATGTTTCCTGGAAAATGCGCTCGAGGAATTCCCGCGGAACTTTGAACTCGATCGAGTTCTCGAACAGGTAGGGAATCTGGTGGCGATGCGCGACCTGGAGCACGTCGAAGCGAAACTCGGTCTCCAGATGCGCCGACGGCGAGTCCACGTAGGTCACCACATCGCCGTACTTTTGCGCCAGCTCGGGATAGATGATCGCCACGGCGAGGTTCGTGCCCTCGGGATGGCCGACCGAGTCGGCCTCGTAGTGAGCCAGCAAACCCAGCGCGAATGCGTATTCCTGCAGCGAGCCCGCTTCCTTGAGCGCACGCTCGTAGAAATCTCCGGTGCGCACGTAATGCAGCAGATCGGTGAACAGCCGGCTGCCGAACGGAAAGTAGCCCAGGTCCGGCAGGTGCGATCCGCCGCGCGCATACGCGCGCGCGTCTTCCAGATCCTGCTTGGTCGCGTTCGGATATCGCTTGCGCAAAAGCGGCACCAGCGTGCCGTCCCAGGCCTGATCGACCACCGCCTGATGCGCCAGCACTGAGAACGCGTCGCAGTTTGTCGCGCTGAAAAACAGCATCGCCGCCATGCCGACGAGCAGCAGGCGACGCGTCGCGGCCCGCCAGTCAATAAGTCGAGCGTGGAAGAAGCGTATCGGAAAGCGCAGCGACCTCACTACTCGTCCCACCACTTTACGGGACAGGGCAAACCGCATGCCAAACGGCGCACGAAGTGAGCTTCAAGTTCACTGTCGCCCATCGACTGCCGTTTTTTCGACTCGATCGACCGCCGCCTGATCCGCTCGCTCACCCGGGCCCGGCAGCAAAAGGAAAAAATTTCATCCAGGTCGGAAGATTCGGAGTCGAACTTCGAAACTTCAACAAGCCGTAAGTCAGGCGAAAGCCACATTGAACCGTTAATGGCTGCGCCCGATGGTGCGTAACAGATGCGCGTACGACCCGATCGGCGCATGGACGGCAAACGCGGCGATTAGGCCGAACAGCGCGCCGAACAGGCTGCCGTTGACGCGGATCCATTCGAGATGCGTGCGCGTGCGCGATTCGATCTGCACGCGAATCTCGTCGTCGGTCTTGCGGCTTAGGTTTTCGACCACCAGCCGCGCGATCTGGCCGCGCATGTTTCCCACCGACTTGTTCAGCACCTCTTCGACCCATCGCAGGACGTGCTCGCGCTCCGTGGTGTCGGCCGTCTGCAGGCGGATGCCCAGGCGATGTATCTCACCCTCGAGGTAAGCGAGAAAGTCCGGATCGTGGCTCAACCGGGCGACGATCTGGGGCAGTTGCCGGGCCAGGTTGCGCAGCTTGCCCTCGAAGTCCACCAGCAGGCGCTCGACAATCCTGAGCAGCGGTCCGATCTCGAGCAGCCGGCGCAACTCGACCACGATGCGATCGACGACCTCGGGCCGGTTGAGCCATTGCGCCATGCGCACCGCCTGTTCCTCGAGGAACCTGAGATCGGCGTCCTGCAGCGAAACCTCCTCGAGCCAGCGCCCGAGCCTGCTTACGACGTCGTACTCGATGAGCTTGCGATGAATCATATCGGGCGTGAGCCATTCGGTCTCGACCGTTCTGCCGATGCCCTCGATGATGCGCACGCGGTTGCGCGGCAGCACGCCCGAATTCGGCAGGTACCATTTGCGCTCGAAGAGCATCTTGAGCGCGATGTAGTCGCACAGCCCGCCGATGAGCGATGCTTCGCCGGCCATGCGAATCACTTCGCCGGCGTGCGGGTTGACCTTCAGGTGGATGATCCATCCCACTGCGTACAGCAGGACGGAGCAGAGCAAAGCAACGTCGCCCTTGCGCAAGAGACAATCCTCACTTTCGCGGTTTTATTCGGGCACTGCCGATGAGCTACCGATTCCCGGCCGATAAATTCCGCGCGCCGCAATCGGCGGGGCGAGCCGCGCCGCCCCTGCGGAGGCGCGCATGCGCGGATAGTTTTGATATGGCGAAACTTGTCGCCGCCGCCTAGGTCCGTTCGCAGGCGGCAAACTCCTCGCCTGCCGACTTCATCAGCGCCGGCTCGGCGAGCAGATCGTATGCCGTCAGGGCCATCGCCTTGGCCACCCGAAGCATCGCCTGGTAAGCGCGCGGCGTGTCGGCAAGCTGCGCGAAACGTTCTTCATGGCAGTTGCCCGCGCCGGGATCCCCGATGCGAAAGATCGGATGAATCGCCGGCATCGCGTGGCTCACGTCGCCCATGTCGGTGGACCCGGTGGGCAGGTCGGGCGGCGCGTCGGGCGCGACCACGCCCAGCGCCTCGCTGTGGCGCGCGTAGCGATGCGCGATGGCGAGGTTGTTGATCATGTTCCTGTAGCCGCCCACCACCTCGTGCGCAAGCCGTGTGCCGGTCGCTTGCGCCGCCGCTTCGGCGCAGCGGACGACCCGTTCGGCGATGTGATGCGCGTATGCGGTCGTGTGCGCGCGGCACAGGAACTCGCATTCAGTCTTCTCCGGGATGATATTCACGGCCTGACCGCCGTTGGTGATGATACCGTGCAGGCGCGAGCCGTCGCGCAGATGCAGCCGCGCGGCGTCCACGCTCTGGAAAGTCTGGATCACCGCCGAGAGCGCGCTGGCCCCGGCCCAGGGCGCCGCCGCGGCATGCGCGGCGCGGCCGTGGAAGGCGAGCCGCAGATGGCGCGTCGCCAAAGTCGGAAAGGTCGCGTACTCGCCGTCCACCGGATGCGCCATCATCGCCGCGTCAACTCCCTTGAACGCGCCGCGTTCGAGCATGAGGATCTTGCCGCCGCCGCCCTCCTCGGCCGGCGTGCCGAGGATCACGATGCGGCCGGGCAGGCGCGCGCCCAGCGCGGCGAGCCCGCCGAAGGCCGCGAAGGCGGCGGTGCAGATGAGATTGTGGCCGCACGAGTGTCCGTTGGGTAACGCATCGTACTCGGCGAGGATCGCCACCGTGGGGCCGTCCTTGCCGGTCTGCGCGCGGAACGCGGTCTGCAGCCCGGCGACGCCGCGCTCGACCGCCACGTCCAACGATTGCAGCGCCGCGGTCAGAACTTCGGCGGCGAAGTGCTCCTGGAATTTCAATTCGGGCCGCGCATGTATCTGACGGCCGAGGCCGACGGCGTGCTCGCCCAGTTGATCGATCGCGCGGCAGATCTCGTCATGGATATCCATTGAACGCGCTCCCCTTCGCACACCGTGGACGGAAATCGTCTCGCCGGTACCGGGGCATCGTATCAAAGCGGATGCTCGGCGGTTAAACGCGGCCGCCCGGTGCGAAAGCAGCTTAGCCCTCCGACCTTGCGCTCAGCTCGGAGCGGTAGGATTTGCCGACCTGGCCGGAATTGCTCCGGAGCCAGGCGCTCAGCGAGGTCGCAGATGCGGGCGGATCGCGCGAAACCAGCAGACCCGCCATCAGACCGTCGATTTCATCGCGCGTGAGCGTGATATCGCCGAGAACGCGGCCGAAGACGCCCGCCAGCGCGAGCATGACCGCGGGCGGAACGGGAACCAGGCGCGGCCTGCGGCCGATCGCATCCGCGATCGCGCGCACGAGTTCGCTGAACGTGTAAGTCTCGGGCCCCACCGCATCCATGATCCGGCCGGGCGCGGCCGTTTGCGCACCGACCGCCAGCGCCGCAAGATCGCCGACGAACACCGGCTGCACGCGGTAGTCGCCGCGGCCGGGAATCGCGAAGACCGGAAACCGCCGCAGCATCCAGGCGATGTTGTTGATCAGGATATCTTCGGCGCCGAAGATGAGCGTCGGGCGCAAGATCAGGTACGGGATGCCGCAATCGAGGATCGCGCGCTCGACCATGCCTTTGCCGCGAAAATACGGCAGCGGCGAGCCGGGGTTCGCGCCCGTGATGCTGATGTGCACGATCCGGCGCACGCCCGCGATGCACGCGGCCTCGATCAGCGCGCGGCTGTTCGCGACCGCGGTGTCGAAGGTCGCGCCGCGCCACGGAAAACGAATCCAGTAGGTGTTGAACAGCGTGGTCGCGCCCTCGAGGCTGCGGGCCAGCCGCTCGGGCGCGGCGAAATCGAGCGGCGCGATCTCCAGGCGATCGCCGAACGGATTGGATCTCGCCGGATGCGCGGTCAGCGTGCGCACGCGCCCGCCGCGCTCGAACAGCGCGCGCGCGATATAGCGGCCGGTGTATCCGAGCGCGCCGGTGACTGCGCTCAGCTCCGACATCGGCGCTCCACTCACAGCCGGGGGCGCTGCTCGGGCGCGACCACCACCGCCACCGAGCATCCCGCGCCGCGCAGAATCTGCTCCACCCGACTGCCGAAGTACAGGCGCTCCTCGGCCGAGCGAAACAGCGCGCCCATCATCAGCAGGTCGAACTCGCCCTCCTTGAGCGTGCGCAGGATGACGTTCTCGGCGCTGAGCCCGGTCTCGATACGCGTGTCAATGCGCAACTCCATCTGTTCCGCCAATCGGCGAATCTCGCCCACCGCCTCCTCGCCTTCGCCTTCGCCCGCATTGCCGACGAGCGTGCGCAGGTCGAGCAGCGAACGCTGGCGCACGTAAAGCGCGGTGGCCGCGGCGCCCGCCGCGTGCGCGTAGAGCATTCCGACCGCAGCCCCCAGGCGCGCGAACGGGGCGCCGCTCACAGGCACCAGCAGCTTGCGCATCGGCATCGCGGCCCCGCTATTGCTGGCGATCACCACGGGCGCGCGCACCTCGCTCAGCAGACCCCGCAGCACCTCTCCGCCGAGCGCGACATGGCCGTGCATTTCGGAGGCTCCGGCAAAAATGGCGTCGTAGCCGCGTTCGCTTTCCTGGAGGATGGCCTCAATTACCGAATCGCCGGCGCCCGTGCGCTGATAGACGTTCGCCGCGCCGGCCGCGGTCGCGATCTGCTTGAGCCGCGCAAATTGCGCGTCGAAGGCCGCACCCGCATCAGGATGGCCGTTGGTCGTGCCGGCCGCAGCGTGGAAAATCGTCAGACTCGCGTCGGCCGATTTCCCGAGCGTGGCGGCAATATGCGCCGCCAGTTCCGCGTGCGGGCCGCCGCCGCTCAACACCAGCAGCTTGGCGCCCGCGGCGCGCAACGGGAGACGCGACAGGATACGGTCGCGTTCGGCGCGCTCCTCGTCCCCCGGACGGCGGCTCACCCCGCGCAGCGCCCAGTTGAGCAGCGACGGCGTGGTGACCGAGGTGACGACCGCGACCGCGACGATCACCGTGTACATCGCGGGCGTGAGCACCCCCAGGCGCAGCCCGAGCAGGGCCAGGATGATTTCCATACCGCCGCGCGCGTTCATTCCGAACGCCACCGCGAGCGACTCGCGAAACTGCAGTCCGCCGAGCCGCCCGCCCAGCAGAGCTCCGCCGATTTTCCCGGCGCAGGCGACACCCAGCACGATCAACGGCACGTATGGGCTCGCGAGCGCCGAGATATTCGCCTGCAGGCCCGAGTAGGCGAAAAAGATCGGCGCCATCAGGCCCATCGTCAGCGCCTCGACCTCGGCGCGGTCGCGCGCGCGCACGCGCGGCGCCCGGCTGAGCATCAGACCGGCGACGAAGGCGCCGAACACCGCGTGCAGCCCAATCGCCTGGGTCACGATCGCGCAGGCGAACGCGACCAGCACCATCGCGCTGAACTTGGCATGCTCGGCCGCGCTGCGATCGTCCACATATCGCATCAGCCACACCGTCAGGCGCACGCCGGCGAACCAGCAAAAGGCGATAAACGCGGCCGCCTCGGCCAGCAGCAAGCCGAACGAGGCAGCCGAAAGCGCCCGCCCACTCGCCAGCCCGGCAACCAGCGACAGCAGCAGCCATCCGGTGGTGTCATCGATCAGCCCGGCGGCCAGGATCAGCATGCCCAGCTCGCGGCGCATCAGCCCGAGCTCGATGAGGATTTTGGCGATCACCGGCACGGCCGAGATCGCGATCGCCACGCCCATGAAGAGCGTGAAGATCAGCCGCTGGTCAGGCGCGGCAAGATACTGCGCGGGCATCATCAGGCCGAGCACAATTCCGCATCCCAGCGGGACGATCATGCCGCAGGCCGAAACGCACGCGGCGGCGCGTCCCTGGCCGCGCAGGATATCGAGGTCGGTTTCCAGACCGATGTAGAGCAGGAGCAGGATCGCGCCGGTCCAGGAAAATGCCTCCAGCAGATGGTGCGAATCCGGGCCACCGCCGAAAATCACGGCGAACGTGCCGGGCGCGATATTGCCCAGCACTGAAGGCCCCACGATCACGCCCGCCATCAGCTCACCGATCACCGGCGCCTGTCCCAGACGCTTCATCAGGTCGCCCATCGCGCGGCTGACGATCAGCAGCACGGCAAGCTCGGCCAGGAAGCGTAGAATCTGCGCTTCGCTCAGATGCGACAAAGGTTCACTCCAGGGGAGAACGCACGCGATCGCCCGCGCGCGCGGCGCGAATTCATCTTTTCGCGATTTCGAGGGCGCCGCCGGGCGCGACGAACACGCTAACGGCGCGACCGCAGCGGGTCAATGTGCGAATTCGACGCTCGGATGAAATCTTACGCCGCGTTCCGAAACGCTCAGGGCCGGATGCGCGTGATCGGCTGCTCGGCGATTTCCGAGGGCTTCTCGCCCTTGGCCTCGCGATGCTGCTTGTAGTCATTCATCGCGGTCATGATGCCCGCGACCGACTTGTTGAAGAGCATGTCGCGTTGACGCGCAGCCCAGCTCTGCGAGTATTCGATCTCCGCCACCGTGCCCTGGAACTGCGGCATCACGTAGCGCGCGAACAACTCGTACGAGCGCAGCGTTTTCTCACGCGTCGCCCATTCGTGGGCGAGGCCGAGCAGGCCGCCGAAGCCGCCGCTGGCCTCCTGAATTTCACGGATGCGCTTGATCGCGTCGTCCGGCGTGCCGACAATCGCGCCACCGCGCGCGACCATCCGGTCCACGGTCATCTCCTCGCGCGGCTGGCCGGGATATTCCTCGAACTGGATCTTCGCCCCGAGCGTGTCGACGAAGTAGTCCTGGATCCACGAATTGCCGCCCGCGCGGATGTCGTTCAGCGCCTCCTGTCTGGAGTCGGCCAGATGAATCGGCATCACCATGCGCCAGTCGTCGCGGCTGACCGTCTTGCCGTGCTCGGCCGCCGTTTCCTCGGCCACCGCCCATCGCTTCGGCAGCCCTTCAAGACCGCCGGTCGCGAACGCCGCCACCGACAGAACGCCGCAGCCGAGTTCGCCCGCCGCGACCATGCCCGAGGGCGAGATCGTGTTGGCGACGAATATCGGCATGTGCGGCTGCCGGTAGGGTTTGACCTGGAGATGCGCGTCCTGCAGACGGAAGTACGAGCCGTCGAGCGTGATTCCGCCCTCCTCGGTGAAGAGCCGGATTATCGCCTTGACGCCCTCGACCATCTGGCGCCGCTGCTGCGTGGTATCGATCCCCAGCATATGCGCGTCCGCGGCGAGCGCGCCCGGACCGCATCCGAGCATCACGCGACCGCGCGTCAGATGATCAAGCAGGGCGTAACGGTTGGCGATGTTAAACGGATGATGGTAAGGCACGCTGACCACGCCCGAGCCGAGCATGATGCGACGGGTGCGGCCGGCGGCGGCGGCGATGAAGATATCGGGCGACGGGATAATCTCCCATCCCGAGGAATGATGCTCGCCGATGAAGACCTCGTCGTAGCCCGTGCGATCGAGCCATTCGATAAGCTCGAGGTCGCGCTCGAAGCACAGCGTGGGGTTCTCGCCGGTGCGATGGAACGGCGCCATGAAAATCCCGAATTTCATCGATCCTCCTTGCCCGAATACCGGCGCTTGCATTGCCGCGGGCCGCCGCAGCCATCACCTTACGACGGACCCGGCGCAGCGACAAGGCGCGATCCAACGTCGAAACTGCAGGCGTCGAAATGCGTCTAATGAATCGGGAAGCAGCGGGCGCGCGCTCGGGCGTGCCGGCGAGCCAGCGGCTGATTTCGCTCGTACTTGCTCAAGCCGTTGGCAAATAGGAAGATCAAGTAGGAAGATCAGATAGACTCGATGTAGATTCCTTGACTCTGAGGCGGCGAAATTTGCATCCGAGGATGTTCGCGATGCTGAGCTCAGGAAGCCGTGGCGGCTCGGACCGAGCGCCGACGGCAAGGGTGGCGTTGGTCGTACTCGCCTGCTTCCTGCTGGCAGCCGGCGGCAGTGCCTCGGCGCAGCAACGCTCGTTCGTCCCGCCGCAGCCGCTGAACAATCGCCAGGGGGGCTCGGTACTGGAGCTGCCGACCACTCCGGCACACCAGGGCGGCAACAACTCGATGACGATGCCGCTCAACCCGCAGACCGGGTCGGAGCTCGAGCTGCCCTCGCGCGAGCTGCGCAATCAGTCCGGCTATCAGCAGGTGACGGTGACCGTGACCGACCAGAACGGCCGCTACGTGACCGGCCTGCAGAAGGGCAACTTCAAAATCTACGTTGACGGCACCCAGCGGCCGCTCGAGTTCCTGCGCCAGGATTTCAACACCCCCGTCTCGATCGGAATCCTCGCCGACACCTCGGGCAGCATGGAGCCGAAGCTGCAGCAGTTGCGCGCCGCGATCTCGCAATTCATCAACAATCTCAACGCGCAGGATGACGTCTTTCTGTTCGCGTTTTCCAATCGTCCGTTCCTGCTGCAACCGTTCACCACCAATCACTTCCTGGTGCGCAGCCGGCTCGCCCTGCTGCACGCTTACGGCCAGACCGCGCTGTTCGATACGATCATGGACGGCCTTATCATGGTCCGCCACGGGCGCTACGACAAAAAGGCGCTGCTGGTGGTGACCGACGGCATGGATAACGCCAGCAACGCCACCCTGCAGCAGGTGGTCGCGCAGGCGCGGCGGATGGGCGTGCTGATCTACTCGATCGGCATCGGCGATCCGAATTCGGGCGGCATGGGCATCGCGATCGGGCCGTTCATGTTCGGCGGAGATATGGATCGCGTGGATACGCAAACGCTGTCCGAACTGTCCACCGAGACCGGCGCGCGCACCTTCCTGGTGCGCGAGGTCGGCGACGGCGAGATGCTGCGCCAGGATTGCGCGGCGATCAGCAACGAACTGCGCGAGCAGTACACGGTCGGTTTCGTTGCTCCCGATCCGTCGCGCCCCGGCTATCGCAGCCTGCGCGTCGACGTGCCGGACCGGCCCGGGCTCTCGGTACGCGTGCGCAAGGGCGTGACGGTCGGCCCGGGCCCCAGCGAATACGCCGGACCCTAGGGGCGAAATTCGCGCCACACCTTCACGAGCGATTGATTTTTCCTTCGACGCGTTCGCGCGCCACACGCGCAGATCGGCGGCGGGTCGAAGCGCGGTCTGCCTTAGCTTGCCGTGCGACGCTCCCAGTGACACCGGCCGCGCGGCCCTATTCGTCTTCGGGCTCGGCGGGCGAGTTCTCCTCCGCCGCCCGGGTCGGGAACGGCGCGACGAAGGTGCGTCCGATGTCCGGAATCACGTTGAGGAATTTGACTTCGGCGAAGTCGCCCGCGATCTGCACCGCGGAAAGCGCCGCGTTGTCTACTCGGATGCGCCGAAACTGCCGCAGATCCATCGCCATGAAATGGCACAGCACGGCGCGAATGATATCGCCGTGCGAGACGAAGAGGACGCGCCGCCCGTCGCTTTCGCCAAGCGTCCGCGTCACCGCCGCGACGCCGCGCGTCTGCACGTCGACGATACATTCGCCGCCCGGTGTCGCGCTCAGGATCGGCTCTTCGCGGTAGCGGAGATAATCGGCATCGACGATCAGGTCCTCGTACGTCATCCCTTCCCAGCGCCCGTACTCGACTTCAGCAATTTGCCGATCTTCGCGGATGGGTACGTCGCCACCGATGCCGGCAGCGATGATTTCCGCCGACTGGCGCGCGCGCACCAGCGGGCTGGTCACGATCAGATCGGGCGTGAGCGCGCGCACGAAGTCCACCGCCGCAGCCACTTGCGCGCGCCCGTGCGGGTCGAGTTCGACCGGGTTGCGGCCCATCACTCGTCCCGCGCGATTCCAGGCGGTCTCGCCATGGCGCATCAGGAGCGCGACACCGCGCACGCCGCCGGACTTTTTCAGCTTCTCCGCCACGTAAAACGGCCCAAGTGCCATTAGCCTCGCCCGCTCCGTTCAGACATTCGGCGGGCGCCGGCGCGCGGCACCCGCGAACATTTAAGCCGAAGTGCGCGCCGGAAACGAGAGCGCCTAGCGGCACTTAATCGACAGGCGAGCGCGGCCTTCGGCTAATCCAGGCTGCCGGTGAATCAACAGGCCATGTGATGAAGAGGACGCCTGCATACCACGGGCGCAAAGATTCGTGCGCAGCTCGCGGTCCGCTCTCGGGCGTCAAGCCAAAGCCGCGGCATGGCGGACGCCGAAGAACGCGTCCGCCATGCCGATAGTCACGCGATCGGGCGTGAACGCTCGAATCCCCGGCTACAGGGACTAGAGGGTGACGACCTAACGCGTGTAGGGCCGGTCGGGAGACTGGGATGACGAGCTATTGTCCGGCGAGGCGGAAGTACCGCTGTAGGGGTTGCGCGAATTGTCCGGCGCGCTCGAGCATCCCACGATCGCCGAGCCGAGGAACGCCGCCATCGCCACCATGCCGGTGAGCGAACCGATAAAGGACAACTTTTCTCTTCGCATCATAATTTTTTCATCCTTGTTAAGGGCGGGAAGACGCAGCCCCATTACTTCGCTGCGCTACGGTTGAGGGGAGCAGAGGCCGTGCCAGTCCGCATACCGTGGCGGATTACCGGCGCCTTAGCTTGGTCAGGCGCGCGCTGCGCGGTCGGCGGAAATGAAGGATTTGGAATCAGCGGTCAGGTGTGCGGAAATTCTTACCCTCCGGCCCCGAACGCATTGCTGTCCCAAAAGAAAAGCGCGCGGGCGGTGCATCGCGGCCCGCGCGCTTTTGGCGGCTACAGCTCAGCGACCGCCGGCAGGAGCGCCCGCAGCATGCCCGTTCGGCACCGCGCCGGCGCTCGGCGCGGCAGCCAGACCGCAGAAGGCCTCGTAATCGATAAGGCCCTTCTGGGTCGGATGGTCGCTGCAGACCGGGCAATTCGGATCGCGCTTGATTTTCAAGATGCGCACGTAATCCTTCGACAGCGTGTCGAAGTACACCATGCGCCCGATGAGCGGCTCGCCCGCGCCCAGGATGAGCTTCATCGCCTCGAGCGCCTCGATCGAGCCGATGATGCCCGGCAGCGCACCCAGTACTCCCGCCTCCGCGCATGAGGGCGCCATGTCCGGCGGCGCCGGCTCGGGATAGAGGCAGCGGTAGCACGGCCCGCCCGCCGCAGGATAAAACACCGTCGCGTTGCCCTCGAAACGGAAGATCGCGCCGTCCACCAGCGGCTTGCGCGCGAGCACGCACGCGTCATTGATCAGGTAGCGAGTCGGAAAGTTGTCGCCGCAATTCACGATGACATCATAGTTCCCGATGATGTCCATCACGTTGTCCGAGGTGAGCCGGATATCGTGGCGATTGACCTTGATCCCGGGATTGATCGCATTGATCGATTTCTGCGCCGACTCGGTCTTAGGCATGCCCACCCGGTCGGTCGTGTGGATGATCTGCCGCTGCAGGTTGGAGAGATCGACCACATCGAAATCGACCAGGCCGATCGTGCCGACTCCGGCCGCTGCCAGGTAAAGCGACGACGACGAACCAAGCGCGCCCGCTCCGAGCAGGAGCACCCTGGAATCGAGCAGCTTGGCCTGCCCCTTCTCGCCCACCTCGGGTATCACGAAATGACGTGAATAGCGGGTGATCTCGTCGGTGCTGAATTGACGATCCGCAACCCACGGCAGTCCGCGATCCTTCCATGCATTGAAGCCGCCGGTGAGGTTGTACACGTTCTCGTAGCCCAGCTCGCGCAGCGTGCGCGCGGCCAGCAGCGAGCGCGTTCCCGACGCGCACTGCAGGATCACCGGCGCTTTGTGGTCGGGAACCTTTTCCTCGACCCGCAGCTCGAGAAAGCCGCGCGGGATGCCGATCGCCTGCGGTATATGCCCCTGGCGCCACTCGTCGCTCTCGCGCACGTCGATGAGCACCGTGCCGGGCCGCTCTATCATCCGGCGCGCCTCATCGATATCGATCGCCTTAATTTGCGAGCGCGCCTCGTCGAGTATGTTCTTTGACGATTTGGCCATGATTCAAGACCTGCCGGGTAATTTGTTCCTTATATTACGCCTTTTGTCTTCTATTTCGCCAGACCCTCGAAACTAACCATGTTTTCCGAGCTGTCCAGGCCGGGTCGACCGCGTCAGCCGCCGAGCATTCGATGCGATTCCAGGATAGAACGGACAAATTCAAGCACGCGTTGGGCATGCCCCCGAGGGGTGACCTCATGGAAGGCCCGCGTAACGCGCTGCTCGGCGTTGACCACAAAGGTTGAACGCGCAGCGACTCCGTCGCGCAACACGCCGAAGGCGTTCGCCAGCCTACCCTGGGGATCCGAGAGCAGATCGAATGGGAACGCATGCCTGGCGGCAAACGCACGGTGCGACTCGACCGAATCGACGCTGGCGCCGAGGATCGCGCAGTTGAACTCGGCGAAGGCTCCCTCGAGGTCGCGGAACTCCTTGCCTTCCACGGTGCAGCCGGGTGTATCGTCGGCGGGATAGAAATACAGCACAAAGCGTCGCCCGCGGAACTCGGAAAGCCGACGCTCGTGTCCGTTCTGATCGCGCACCGCGATCTCGGCCGCCGCCCCCAAATCGTCGCCCGCGCGCAGTTGCTTACTGGGCGGCATGAGTTTCGACCTCGCCGAGCGCGCGGCGGGCAGCGAACTTGATCGCCGCGTTGTCGATATTCACCGAGCACAGCGATCCGCACATGCTGCACACGTTGGAGCCCGCGGCTTCGCTCTCTTCCTTGTAGCGGCGCGCCTTGTCCGGGTCCATCGCCATCGCGTACATGCCTTCCCAGTTGAGCGCCTTGCGATAGCGCGACATCTGGTCGTTCCACACCTTGGCCGCGCGCACGCCCTTGACCAGGTCGCCCGAGTGCGCGGCGATCCGCGTCGCGATCACGCCTTCGCGGACGTCATCGATGTCGGGCAGGCGCAGATGCTCGGCCGGGGTGACGTAACACAGGAAATCGGTGCCGGCGGCGGAGGCGATCGCGCCGCCGATCGCGCCGGTGATGTGGTCGTAGCCGGGGGCGACGTCGCAGGTCAGCGGGCCGAGCACGTAGAACGGGGCGCCGGCGCAGACGCGCTTTTCGAGCTGCACGTTGGCCTCGATCTGATCGAGCGGCACGTGGCCCGGCCCCTCGATCATCACCTGCACGCCGGCGTTGCGCGCGCGTTCGGTCAGCTCGCCGAGCACCAGCAGCTCGGCGATCTGGCCGCGGTCGGTCGCATCGCCGGTGGCGCCCGGGCGCAGGCCGTCGCCGAGGGAAATCGTGACGTCATGCTCGCGCAGGATCGCGCACACGTCGTCGAAGTATTCGTAGAGCGGGTTTTCGCGCCCGGTCCGTTCCATCCACGCCGCCAGCAGCGCTCCGCCGCGCGACACGATGCCCTCGATGCGCTGATGGCGGCGCAGGCGCGCGACGCTCTCGCGCGTCACTCCGCAATGCAGCGTCATGTAATCGACACCCTGTCGCGCCTGGCGCTCGATCACCTCGAAGAAGAAATCCCGCTCCAGCTCCATGATCGAATGCTCGGAGGCGACCTGGTAAATCGGCACCGTCCCGAGGATGACCGGGCATCGCGACAGCAACTCCTCGCGAATCTTGTCGAGATCGGTTCCGGTCGAGAGATCCATCACCGAGTCGGCGCCGAAGCGCACCGCCGTATACAGCTTCTCGACCTCCTCTTCGAGCAACTGATGGAAGTTCGAGGCGCCGATATTCGCGTTGACCTTGGTGCGCAGCCGCTTGCCGATGCCGATCGCGCGGAAGCGGTGATGCAGGTTGTGCGGGATGACCGCCTCGCCGGCGGCGACGAGCGCGCGAATTTCCTCCGGCGCCAGGCCCTCGTCCTCGGCAACTTCGATCATCTGCTGCGTGACGATCCCCTTACGCGCCGCTTCAATCTGAGTCATGACAGGAATTACCTCTATCGAGCTTATACCCCATGCTGACGCCGTTCGTCACGGGCGGCAAGCTGATAAGACGGGTGGCGCAACGCGCGCTTCTCCCATCTTTCGCGGCTCCGTGATTTCACGATGGATGATGCGATCCTAGGTGGGTGCCGGATTCACGGTCAAGCCGGGCGATCGAGGAACTCGAGCTCCTCGCGCGTCGAGGCGCGGCCGAGCACGCCATTGCGATGTGGAAAGCGGCCGAAGCGCTTCACGATCTCCCGATGCTCTTCGGCATAGCCGACATAGTCGGCAAGCTCGGGATGCTCGCGGGCGAGCGCGCGAAACAGACGAACCGACTCGTCCTGAGCGGCGGGATTTTCGCTGTGCTCGAACGGCATATAGACGAAGGCGCGCCGCTCGGCGGGGAGCGCGCGATCGAAGCCGCGCGCGATGGCCGCTCTGGCGGCCGCGAGTGCGCGGGAGTCGGTGGCGAAGGCCCGCGCGGAATTGCGGAACATGTTGCGCGGGAACTGGTCCAGCAGCAGGATGAGCGCGAGCGCGCCGGCCGCGGTCGCCCGCCATTCGTCGAGCTCGCCCGCCGCAGCGCGCTCATAGTCGGCGAGAAATCCGCCACGGCAGTCCCGGTCGAAGGCGGCATCGGCCGCAAACCAACGCCGCGCACGCTCGGGTTCGCTTCCGTCGCCGAACCAGAACTCGAGAACCTCGCCGATCCTGTCCTTGACCCTGCCGCTCATCTTGCCACGATCGTCTGGCCGCTATGGTCTTGCCGCTCGCCGCTGTCCCCCGCTGCGGCGTCGCTCGCCTAAGCGGTGCGATTTAAGGAATATTCTCCATCAAGTGCCGGGCAGGATGCCACGGTCCTATTATGGCAAAGCTTATCCATCTCAACGCGTTCACCCAATGTGCCGCGGCGCTGCAATCGTTCGGCCAGTTCCGCAATCCGCGCGACCGCACCTCGCGCGGATACACCTCGACCGCCTTCTGGGTCGAACTCGCGCGCGCCCTGGAGGGCGGATGTTTCGATTCGCTGTTCTTCGCCGACGTGCACGGCGTGTACGACGTCTATCGCGGCAGCGCCGAAGCCGGCATCCGTCACGCAGTGCAGTTTCCGGGAAACGATCCGACCCTGCTGTTCCCGGCGATGGCCGAGGCGACGCGCCATCTCGGCTTCATCTCGACCTACAGCACGACCTACTACCCGCCGTTCCATACCGCCAAGCTGTTTTCCTCGCTGGATCATTTCACCGGCGGCCGCGTCGGATGGAACATCGTGACTTCGTACCTCGAAAGCGCGTGCCGCAACGGGCTGGGCGAAATGCTCCCGCACGACCAGCGCTACGAGCGCGCCGAGGAATACATGGAGGCGGTGTACAAGCTGTGGGAGGCAAGCTGGGAGGAGGACGCCATCGTGCGCGACGCCGCGCGCGACATGCATACCGACCCCGCGCGCGTCCATGCGATCGACCATCGCGGCCGCTATTTCCAGGTCGCCGGTCCGCACATGTGCGAACCCTCGCCCCAGCGCACGCCGCTGCTGTTGCAGGCGGGCCAGTCCAGCCGGGGCATCGCCTTCGGCGCGCGCCATGGCGAGGCGCTGTTCGTCGTCTATCCGACGATCGAGGTTACGCGCGCACGCGTCGCGCGGATTCGCCAGGCCGTGCGCGAGCAGGGGCGCAACTCCGACCACGCGAAGATCGTGCTGGCACTGTCGGTAATCGTGGCCGAGACCGAAGAGGAAGCGCGCGCCAAGGAGCGCCGGTTGCGCTCGTACGCGAGCCCGGAGGGCGCCTTCGCGCTGTTCGGCGGATGGACGGGCGTCGATCTGGCGCAGTATCGCGACGAGCAGGTGCTCGACCGGCTCCCCTCCGAGGGTATCAAGTCGGCGGCGCGCTGGTTCTCGACGGTTTATCCCGACCGTCCGCCGCTCACGCTCGCGGAGGCGCGCGAGGAGATGAAGCTCGCGAGCCTCATGCCCGTGATCGTGGGCACGCCGGGCCGCGTGGCGGACGAGCTCGAGCGCTGGGTCGATGAAACGGGCATCGACGGCCTCAACCTGGTTCCGATCTATCAGCCCGGCAGCTTCACCGAGTTCATCGAGCTCGTAGTGCCGGAGCTGCAGCGGCGCGGGCGGATGCGCACCGGGTACGACGGAGACACGCTGCGCGAGAACCTGTTCGGCGCAGGCCATCGCCGGCTGCCGCCGGACCATCCGGCGTACCGCATCGCCGGCGTCAACCCCGAGCACGGTTTACGCAGGCCACCCGGTTAGCAGCGGCGCAGCCAGATCTCGCGCCAGTAGTGATAGTTGGAGCGGGCGCAGAACGAACGCTGGCCCTGGCAGTGCACGCCGGCCAGCAGGATGCATTCGTTTTTAAACTCGCGCATCAGGCCGGTGCGTTCGTCGATGCGCTTTTCCATGCGCGCCAGCACCGGAAACCTGCGCCCGCAGAACTGGAACATCTCCGCCTTGAATTCCATTCCGCGGTTGCATCCGTTGCGGTCGAGCGTGCGCAGTATGTCGCGCGCGCTCCGCACCTCGACCCATTCGCCGGTGCGCAGGTCGAGGCGCTCCGCCGGCGTCTTGCGGTAGCGACTGCTGTTCCACGGAGCGCGCGTCCACATTCTGAACGTCGCCAGGATCAGTTTGCCTCGCAGGTATCTGATGAGGACTCGGAGGTCGTCGAAGCCGATCCTGGCCGAGCGATACTCGCGGAGCACTCGGGCCAGGTAGAGCGCCGGATTGCCGAGGTCGAGCGGGCAGGTCGCGGAACTCAACTCCGTCGCCTGGCAAACGAGCGTGCCCTTGGGGTACGCCGGACTGGCCTGCGGCTCGGGCTTCCCGGGAACCTCGCCGCGCTTCGCGGCATGGCCATTTAAGAGCGGATGCGCCGATCCGTTGACCGCCGCGGCCGGCTGCCCTGGCAGCATCCGATGCGACGGGACCCCTTTGGCCCGCCCGTTTTCACCGCTGTCGCTGACGCGCTGCAGCCACGACTCTTTCCAAAGCAGCAGACACGCGGCGCCGCAACCATAATGGGCTGAGCCGTCGCACCGCAGCGCCTCGAGATGGACCGCATTCTCCATCCGCCGCGGGCGACCCGCGACGCAGGTACTGTCCGCGCGCCGCACAACGCGGAAATGCCCGCCGCAGTACTGGTGCATCTCGGGCATGAACGGCAGACCGTCGAGCTTCCCCTCGCTGTCGAGGGTCGCGAGGATCTGTTCCACGCTTCTGATTTGGATCAATTCGCCGGTTTTAAGTTCCAGCTTGGGGGATGGACGCGGTGATACCGCTGTAGTGCTGCGTGAGAGCGGCAGCGCGTCCTGTTTTTCGATATCGCCTGTCGTACTAATTGCAGCCCTGTCCATCTGATTCTGATCGCTGCCAGCAATAATCGTACCTCAGAATCAACGAGAGGATACTTGTTGATAACGCCTTGTGTTCTGCTCTTTCGAGCGTTGCGCAAAATTTCGATGCCCGAAAGCTGACCAATTATGATTTAACTCTGTTACAAAATGTGAAAAGAAAATGCAGATGTTCTTTCAAAGAGAACAATGTTCTTCGATCACGAAAAGTTCCTGCCGATTAAACCGTTCCCGAAACTCGCATCGCGCGGGAGTTGAGATCGGCGTAGTCGCCTGGAAGAGTGTGAAAGAGCGCTTTGCAGTCGCGTAGATTTGCAGTAGTGGCCGCCACCGCGTTGCTGGCCGGCGGATGCATGCTGGGGCCGAATTTCAAACCTCCGCCGGCGCCAGTGGCATCCACGTGGATTGAATCGGGCGCTCCTGCGCTCGATCGGCAACGCGAATATCCCAAGTGGTGGGCCGTATTCAACGACCCGGCGCTGAGCCGCCTGGTCGATCGAGCCTATCGGCAGAATCTCACGCTGCGCATGGCGGGCGTGCGCGTATTGGAGGCGCGAGCGCAGCTCGGAGTGGCGATCGGGGAGCTCTATCCCCAGCAGCAGGGTGTGGGCGCCTCCCTGACCTACAATCGCCTGCCGATTTCGCTGCCGTACAATCTGAGCCACAACACCTACTGGTCGGATATCTTTTCGGCGCAGGCGGGCTGGGAACTCGACATGTGGGGCAAGTTCCGGCGCGCGGTCGAATCGGCCGACGACGCCTTTCTCGCCTCGGTCGCTGATTACGACGACGTGCTGGTCTCGCTTATCGGTGACGTGGCCTCGGACTACGTGCAACTACGCACCGCGCAGGCGCAGATCGCAATTGCCCGCGACAACACCCAGCGCCAGCGCGCGGCGCTTAAAATCGCCCGCGCCAAGTTCGAGGGCGGCACCGCCACCAAGCGTGACGTCTATCAGGCCGAAGACGTGCTGGGCGCGACCGAGGCCGCCATCCCGCAGCTGACGATCCAGATCGCAGAGACCAAAGATGCGCTCGCCGTGCTGCTGGGGCTGCCGCCGGGACAGATCGATCGGTTGCTCGACGGCGCCGCAGGAATCCCGAGCGCGCCGACGACGGTTGCCGCGGGCATTCCGGCGGATTTGCTGCGGCGCCGGCCCGACGTGCGCAGGGCTGAACTCCAGGCTGCGGCGCAATGCGCGCAAATCGGTTTTGCCAAGGCCGACCTTTTTCCCATGTTCAGCCTGACCGGGAATGTCGGCTGGCTGGGCAGCAACGTGAGCCGCGGACTGGATAACGTGTTCACCGCGCAGAGCCTCTACTATTCGACCGGCCCGGCAGTGCAATGGAATGTGCTGAACTATGGGCAGATTACCAACAACGTGCGCGTGCAGGACGCGAAATTCCAGGAGCTGCTAGTCAACTATCAAAACACCGTGCTCAAGGCGCAGCAGGAGGTCGAAAATGGAGTCGCGGGCTTCATCAACTCGCGCCAGGCCGCAACATATCTTCAGCAGAGCGTCGACGCGGCGAGCGGCGCCCTGCGCATCGCGATGATTCAGTATCGCGAAGGCACCGCGGACTTCACCACCGTCCTGACCGCCGAGCAGAACCTCTACCAGGCGCAGAACAACCTGGCGGAGGCCCAGGGCGCGGTGCCGCTTGCGCTGATCGCGACCTATCGCGCGCTGGGCGGCGGATGGCAGATTCGCGAGGGGCATGATTTCGTGCCGGCGCCCACGCGCGAGGAGATGGAGCGACGCACCAACTGGGGCCGCCTGCTGACGCCCGACCTGATGCAGCCCAAAGCGCCGGGACTGCCGTCGCCGAGCGACCGCGAATGGCCGGTGCAGCGGCCGCAATGGTGAGTCGGATGGGTTTTCGGCGCGCAACAAAATCGATGCTCGCCGCAGCCGCGCTGGCGGTGCTGCTGGCGCAGCCAGGATGCGGACGCGGCGCGGGCGAGCAGGCGCCGGCGCCGCCGGCGGTCACGGTCGCGCGGCCGATAGCGCGCGCGGTCGCCGATTACCTCGATTTCACGGGCAACACGGCGGCGATCGATTCGGTCACGCTGGTGGCGCGAGTCGAAGGCTACCTCGAGCAGATCCATTTTGCCGACGGCGCGATGGTGAAGAAGGGCCAGCTCCTGTTCACCATCCAGCAGGATCAGTATAAGGCGCAATTGCAGCAAGCGCTGGCCAACCTCGCCGCGCAAAAGGCGGCGCTGTGGCACGCCAAGGTCGAGTTCGCCCGTTACTCGCATCTGCTGACTGAGGACGCAGCCACGCAAACCGAGGTCGATCAGTGGCACTTCAAGCGCGATGCCGCGCAGGCCGACCTGCTCGCAGCCCAGGCGCAGGTCGAGCTGGCGCGGCTCAACCTGGGCTATACGACCATCCGCGCGCCTTTCGACGGGCGCATCGGCCGCCACCTGGTCAATCCCGGCAACCTGGTCGGGTCGATGGGCCAGCAGACCGCGCTTGCCGAGATCAACCAGATCAACCCGCTGTATGTCTATTTCACGATCAACGAGCGCGACCTGCTGCGCATCATCCGGCGCACCAGGGCCTCGCCGGGCCAGATCGAGGCGCATTCGCAGAACATCCCGGTGTCCTTCGGACTTTCCGACGAGAGCGGCTTTCCGCATCGCGGCCGGCTGGACTTCGCCTCGATCAGCGTCGCTCCGACCACCGGGACGCTGCAGGTGCGCGCGGTCTTCGCCAACCCCGATCTGACTATCCTGCCCGGACTGTTCGTGCGCGTGCGGGTCAAGGCGCAGCAGAAACGCGAGGCTCTGCTGGTGCCCGGCGACGCCCTGAGCTTCGACCAGCAGGGCGAATATGTGCTGGTGGTGGACGAGAAGAACACGGTCGAGCGCAAAAGCGTGAAAACCAGTTTCCAGGTCGGCGACATGATAGTGGTCGAGGGCGGGCTGGATGCCGATGACTGGGTAATTACCGACGGCCTGCTGCAAGCGATTCCGGGACGTCAAGTGCGGCCCGAGCGCGCCACGATGCGGCCGCCCGCCGGCAACCCGGCCGGCACTTGATCGAGCGGGTCGGGGCGCGTGTCCAAGTTCTTCATCGAACGTCCGATCCTGGCCAACGTCATCGCGATCGTGACGATTCTGCTGGGCGCGGTCTGCCTGTTCAATCTGCCGGTCTCGCAATACCCCGACATCGTCCCGCCGACCATCCTGGTCAGCACCAATTATCCCGGAGCCAATGCGCAGGTGGTGGCGACCACCGTCGGCATCCCGATCGAGCAGGGCGTCAACGGCGTCGAAGGCTCGCTCTACATGCAGTCGACCGCCGGCAGCGACGGCAGCTACACGCTGACCGTGACCTTCGCCGTCGGCACCGACCTCAATGCCGCGATCGCGCTGGTCCAGAACGCCGTCAGCGGCGCGATCGCCCAACTGCCGCAGGCGGTGCAGACCCAGGGCGTCAGCGTGCAGAAGGTGAGCACCAACGTGCTCCTGATCGCGAGCCTGTACTCGGACAACAACCGGTACGACGAAACGTTTCTGAGCAACTACGCGATCATCAATCTGCAGAGCCCGCTCGCCCGCCTGCCCGGCGTCGGACAGGTGCAGGTGCTCGGCGCGGGCCCTTACGGCATGCGCATCTGGCTCGACCCGGTGAAGCTCAAAGCCTACGGCCTGACCGTGCTCGACGTGCAGCGCGCGATCCAGAACCAGAACGTGCAGGTGGCGGCGGGACAACTGGGCGGGCCGCCGGTTCCGGCGAATCAGATTTTTCAATTCACCGTGAAAACGCTCGGCCGCCTCTCCGACGTCGGACAATTCGAGGACATCATCGTCAAGACCGTGCCGCCCGAGACTGCGCAGGCCGAGACCACGCATACGGTCGAGGGCAGCCAGGCACCCGCCGTGGTCCGCATCAAGGATATCGCCCGGGTCGAATTGAGCCAGGAGGTTTATTCGACCTTCTCCGGCCTTTCCGGCAAGCCCGCGGCCCAGATGAACGTGTACACGCTGCCGGGAGCCAACGCGCTTAAGGTGGCGCAGGAAGTCCGCGAGCAGATGGCCCGGATGAGCGAAAAATTCCCGCCCGGCCTGAAGTACGTCGCGCTGCTCGACACCTCGACCTTCATCAAGGACTCGATTCACGGCGTTTACGAGGCGCTGCTCGAGGCCGGGGTGCTGGTGTTGATCGTGATCATGCTGTTTCTGCAGAACTACCGGGCGATGCTGGTGCCGGCGACCACCGTGCCGGTGACCATCATCGGCGCCTTCGCCGCGATGGCGCTGCTCGGCTTCACCGTCAACCTGATGACCCTGTTCGCGCTCATCCTGGCCATCGGCATCGTGGTCGATGACGCGATCGTGATCGTCGAGAACGCCTCGCATTACATCGAAACCGGACTCAGCCCCAAGGACGCCGCGATCAAGGCGATGAGCGAGCTGACCGGCCCGGTGCTCGGCATCACCCTGGTCCTGACCTCGGTGTTTCTGCCGGCCTCGTTTCTGCCCGGCATCACCGGC
>Ga0209060_10000701_pt1 | contig 50950 bp, 42 predicted proteins | sample Coa_R1_8_FD_187155 | JGI IMG/M metagenome (GOLD analysis project Ga0209060, IMG submission 187155) | Surface soil microbial communities from Centralia Pennsylvania, which are recovering from an underground coalmine fire - Coalmine... | ecosystem: Environmental > Terrestrial > Soil >...
GCAAGGGACCTCAAACGCCGGCCCCTTGCCCCACACCCCCATCCCCGCTACGCAGTCAGCGTTGCGGGGCGAACAAAACGCGGAGAAAGTCTCATTATCCCTGGACTAAAAACGGGGGGCAGGTCACTGTGGCGACAAGGAACGGAGCATATGGGGCTACAACTCCAGAAAGAAGCGATCTACCCAACCGTTGCGGCGCTCCGCCAGATTGCTCTCCCCGATGACCAAGCTAACCCGACTTTAGACACGGGCTGCTAGCATCCTTACTGTCCTCAGCGGCAGCGTTCGCCCAAAGGTGGTTTCTTCAGCAAAATTGCCTTCTCTGAATCTATCGACGTTGTAAAAACACACACAATGGAGTGCCCGACGCTGAGACGCGGTTGTTGGACGAAAGCTAATGAACCCCGGACGGAAGTGGAAAGGGCACCAGCTGCGGGCCGGGAGCATCCGCATCTAATAGCCATACCGTCCTCTGATGAAAGTACTCGAGTAGCGGCCTGGGATCGACGCCTGGAATCTCGCGGGCCCAAACGATTTTCGAGTGATCAATGTCAGCGGAGTTGTACACCCATTCGTCATCCACCGCGTGCTCCGGGCCATATCTGACAATGACCAGTGAGGAGTCCCGAAGCTTTTCGAGTTGCCGAATGATCTGCTCACGTGCTGACGACCAGGGGGCAACGTATGGTTGCCGAGCAGTGTGCCAGGCAAAATATGCAAAATTCGCAATTGCCAATAGGACGATCGCCCGCGACAAGGCAATGCCAAAATTACGTCCCCTTATGCGCCACTTCCGCAAGTGACGAAATGCTTGCACTAGAAGAGCGAAAACGGTGGCAGTCAGGGGAGCCGCGTAATGGGGCAAAAAAACAAAAATTAACAACAGACCAACAACAGAGAGAAACAGCTGCATCAGTAGCAAATGCATTCGACGGCCTCTCAGGATCCAAGGGAACGCAAGGAATGGAATGGAGAGGGGAATCCCCAGGAAGAGATGCCAACACGCTCGAAGGCCGTTCCAAGATGTGCGTTTCCAGTTGCTCCACGAGGGAGCATAGCGCTCTCTCAGCCGCGTGTTATAGAAATAGTCAAACTCAGGGTTCGAATACGTGAGTGGAGTTCTGAAGTCCTGCCATGCGAACACACCACGATTCGTATATTGACGAACGAAGAGCACGTGGGGAAAGAGGAATGCATTCCCCGTGACTCGTCGGTTGTAGCAGCCCATAAAGGCGAGCGTGGGCACCAGAATTGCAACTAGCGGTATCAGTACCCGTCGCAAAGCGAGGATGAAAGAGGGTCTCTCGCGAGAGAATAACCAATAAGTAAGGTAAATAACTACCGGAACGCAGAAAATGAAGCCTTCGAAAGGTCGACTGTTTGCAAGAATCGCCATGCCAAGACCGAGCAAAAGGGCATCCGGCCAACGTCGATGATGAATGATGCGCGGGAGAGCGCCTAAAACCAGTGCACCCCCAATGCCAGCAACCGTTCCGCCCCAATAGCTATTGATCCAGTAGCTAAAGAGAGCAAATCGTAAAACGACCAACAAACCACCGAGCAAGGCCCATGGAGCCGGGAACCAGCCTTGCAGCATCCATGTGATTGCTCCACACATCGCTGCCATACTCAACAGGACGCCAATCCAGGGGTGGCCGAGAATTTGTCCCAGCGCAAGCACGGCACCTTGAGCCGGAGGGTAGACCGACGCGTACGTCGGATGCTGCAGAATGTGGAAGGTCTCAAGGTAAAGGGACATCGGGTGTGGAGGGTTTGCGAGTCTTCCATGGGCGAGCGTATCGGCCAAGAGCAATTGGCTGAACTCGTCGTGAATCTGCGGAAGAGGAACAGGGAGAAACCAGAGAATGGAAACTCGAAGGACGATGGCTGCAAAGCTGACCGCTAAAACCGTCCGGGCCTTGCATGCTGCAAATCGTGTTGCGTGCTTTTCAAAGACGCTAAACCAGCGATCCGCGAATTGCAGATACTTCGGCACTTGCGAGTGCGGTGATCCGACAGGTATCCTCACATCTTTAACTGATATTGTCATCTTCAGCTTAGGACATGGTATTATGTCCCAACCTAACAAGTTTGTTGAAATGATCGATCCTGGGGTTTAGGTGATTTTTTCACACATGTCCGAGACTGGCGGTCTCCGCTCGATCCTCTCCATTTCCCATGCTTACGAGCTTTCTTTGGTCTCGTGGGCGGGGCGCAGCGCAACCGTGCGTTAGCGCGCGACTTCATCCGTCCGAAACCCGGAGACCGCGTTCTCGACATCGGATGTGGCCTGGCGAGTATCGTCCGCTTTCTCCCGAGGTGGACTATCTGGGCTTCGATCTGAACTCGGACTACATCAAGCGAGCCCGTTCCCAGTATCCCGATAATAAAGTTCGCCTGCGAGCGCGTCAGCGGTTTCAGCCTGAGCGGCATGGAGCCCTTCGACACTGTCTTAGCCTTAGGGATTCTGCACCATCTTGATGATGCCGAGGCTTCGACTCTCTTCTCGATTGCTGCCCAGGCCCTCAAACCCGGTGGCCGGCTCATCACCGTGGATGGCGTCTGGGTCGAGGGGCAGTCATCAGTAGTGAAATACTTGCTGTCACGCGATCGTGGACAATTCGTGCGCAAAATCGCAGAATACCAGAAACTGGGGGCCGGCCACTTCGCTCAAATGCAGGCGCAAGTTCGACACGACCTGCTCCGAATTCCTTACAGCCTTCTTGTTCTCGAATGCGGGCGACGGTGAAGACAAGAAAGGCAACTCGGTCTTTTATTCATTCACTCCGTGATACATTCGTGAGGCATGGCGCTGTTGCAGAACTCCAGACTCTGGGCCCGGCTTGCCTTCGCGCTGATCCTGACTTTGGCCTCGCTGCGGGCGTACCGTTATCCAGAATACTCCACCGATGGTTTCTCCTACATGGCCAACGCCGTGGCCATGAGCGGGGCGAGTGTACAGGTCATCCATGATGCTGTCTATCGTGACGCGAAGGCTGGAATCCCAGAGACCATCTTCAAGCACCTCACCGGGGATGATCCGGCAGAGCCGCTGTCAGAGAGGCGATCCTTTCGCGAACGGGCGATGGATCCGTATCGCTTTGCGGAGTTTCTGCCCTGCTTCGCCATTCGTCCTGTCTTCAATTTGCTGGTTTACGTGCTCCACTTTAAGCTTGGGGTCGGGCTGCTGCGCTCCATCGTGATTTTGCCAGTGGTGTCGTACTGGCTTATGGGCTGGGTGGCGTGGATCTGGATGGAACGCTATGTTGGCAGCGCCTGGGCTTCGCTGCTTTGCGCCTCGTTGTTGCTGTTAAGCCCTCCGGTGTGGGAGTTGGCGCGCTCGACGACTCCGGATGCCCTGTCGTCCCTGACGGTGCTGCTAGCGCTTTTCCTGCTGCTTGAAAAACGAGTGATGGTGCCCGGCATGATTTTGCTGGTCGCATCGATTTACGTTCGCACCGACAACGCTCTCCTCGTGCTCATCGTGCTGGCTTTCCTTTATGCTGCGGGCTTCGGCCTGAGAATGTTCGAGGCAGGGGTGCTTGCGGCACTGGCAGTCGCGTCAGTTTTTATCATCAACCATTTTGCCGGCGATTATGGAGCAAAGGTGCTGTATTACAGATCGTTCGTTGAGGCACCGGTCGCGGTGGGCGAAATCGTTCCGAAATTCGGGATTGCAGAATACCTGACTGCCTTGAAGGCGTGTCTCAGTGCAGTCCTTCATGGCATGTACATTCCCTTTCTTCTGATGGGAGTGGTCGGGGTGATGAGACGTGCCCCAGTGGCGATATTGGGCGTTGCGACAGCTACGACCATATATACGGGGGCTCACTTGGTGATCTTCCCTAACCCGGAGACCAGATTCTTCGGTCCGTTCTTTGTGGCTATGGGCCTGGCATTAATGTCAACGCTTGTGAGGGGCCGTTCTATTCCAGCGAGCGAATTTGAATTAGCAGGCTGCGGGAAAATTGGTTTGTAGCGTAGATCTCTTTCTATTTTTCATCTTGATGGTGACCCAGAGCTAGTTGAAGGTTAGGCGGCGGTTCAATCCCGGTTCTGCTTAGCCAGATTGCAGTTGTGGCAGAGAGTCTGAAAGCCTTTTGGAAAGCCCACAGTAGCTGTACTTCCGTTTTTGACGGTGGCGGGTCTGCAAGGTTCCACAGTGCCCTGCGAATGGAGTTCTTGGTTTGCGCCAGTGAATGTGCAGGCATAGGCGAGTGGCACAAAAACGGCACACCCGCCGGGTTGGCGGGTGTAAGTGCTTTAGATGTGGCAGCCGGACCTGTAAGCCGAATTCTGTCCGCCTCGCGGCGGGACGGTCATTCCTCTGGGCCGCCCATTGCTGTGCGGCTCTAGCGACCTACCCGGAGGTTGTGACGCACCGAGCCGGCACGTCCCCGCCCATTCTCGCGGGAGCGCCTCGTGCTGGGCCCTCCAGCCAGAATGGGCGGGGTCCCTCCCTATTTGGTCTTGCTCCGTGTGGGGCTTGCCCTGCCCGCACCATTACTGGTCCGGCGGTACGCTCTTACCGCACCTTTTCACCCTTACCCCGCCGTCGCTCTGGGCCCGCGCTGCTGAGGACGTCGTTTTGACTCGCGCCCCAATCCGACATTCTTCAGGGATCGGGCCTACAACGACGACGGGGCGGTATGTTTTCTGTGGCGCTGTCCGTCGACCGGGCTTAACCCCGGCCTCCCGGATGTTATCCGGCACACTGCTCTGCGGAGTTCGGACTTTCCTCCCCGCCCATTCTCGAAGGAGCACCCCGTCGAGAGGCTCCTGCCAGAATGGGCGGGGCGACCGTCCGGCCCGGCTGCCAACAGCTTCCATTATAGGCGATGGTCCCAACAACCCGCGCTTCTATTTGCGTTAGTATGCTGAGGGCTCCCATGGCCGCAACCATCGCAAGATTCGCCGCCATCCTCTTCCAGATTGCATCGCTGGCCGGGCTTGGCTACTACCTGGTTTGCCTGTGGAGTGCGCGTTCCTACCTGCGCGACCGCATCGCGCTGCAGGAGGCCGACGACGCCGAGTTCCCAGCAGCTCCCGCCTTGCCTCCGGTTTCCATCCTCAAGCCGCTGAAGGGCGAGGATCCGGAGATCTACGCCAGTTTCCGCACCCACTGTCGCCAGGACTACCCGGAATACGAGATTGTGTTTGGGGTGAGCGACCCCAACGATCCTGCCCTGCACGCCGTCGAGCAACTCCGCCGGGAGTTTCCCGACAGGCCGATCCAGGTCATCGTGTGCCCGCAGAGTCTGGGAGCGAATACTAAGGTCAGCAATCTGGCGCACATGGCGCGGGTGGCCAAATATCAGCATTTCGTGGTCAGCGATAGCGATGTCCGGGTGCCGAAGAACTACCTGCGGCGCATCATGGAGCCGCTGGCCGAGCGCGATGTTGGCATGGTCACCTGCCTGTATCGGGGCATCTCCGGCGAAACGCTGGGTTCTCGGCTTGAGTCGCTCGGGATCAGCACCGACTTCTGCGCGGGCGTGCTGGTGGCACGTTCCCTCGAGGGTGGCATCCGGTTTGGCCTCGGCTCCACCATGGCGTTCCGGCGCCCGGACCTGGAAGCGATCGGAGGATTTGAGTCGTTCGTCGACTGTCTCGCTGACGACTACGAACTCGGCAGAAGAATCGCGGCACTGGGCAAGGAAATCCGTATCTCTGACGTGGTGGTGGAGACGTTTCTACCCTCCTACGATCGTCAGGGATTCTTCGACCACCAATTGCGCTGGGCGCGCGCCATCCGCGATGCCCGCCCTGCGGGATATTTCGGATTGGTCCTGACCTACGGCTGGCAATGGGCGATGCTGGCACTGATGGTGTCGGGGGGGCCGATCTGGGCCTGGAGGTCGGTGGGCATGGCCCTGGTGCTCCGTTTTGTCGTCGCGCTGACGGTGGGACTCGGCGTCCTCGAAGACCGGCAGGTGCTCCTGCTTCTGCCGCTCATTCCTCTCCGAGATACGGTCGCCGTCTATGTCTGGCTGAAGAGCTTTGCCAGCGACGAGGTCACCTGGCGCGGGGACCGGTTCCTGCTGAAAAAAGGAAAACTCATCCGGCTCGACGCCGCATCGGGCCCCAGCTGTTAGCCCGAAGAAGCTACCAGGGCGTAACCACCGAACCGTCGGCGCGGCGCGAGACCAAACGGCCGCCCTTCAGCAGCTCATAGCGGTTGTCCCGCCAGAGACTGCGGCGCCGGGAGAGATAGCTCGCACACCACACGATGAAGCCGTGCAAATCGCGCAAGGGATAGACCAACACCCAGCGGAGCGCCTCGGCGTCCTGCGCCGTCCACCATCCGATTAGCCAGCACTCGAACATCCTGGAGAGCATGGTGAGTGCAAACAGCGCGATCCCGAGCGACGTGTACCCTGACGCCACGCCGGCGAACAAACCGAGGATCCCGTAGGGCGCGGCGAAGGTGAGGCCGCTGCCTACGTGGCCCTTGGGCCGGGAATAGCGCGTGCCCATCGACCAGCGCAGTTGGCGCTGCCACATCTGTGAGAAGGTCATGCGCGCGGAAACGTGGTCGACCACGTAGCCCGACAGCACCACCTCGTAGCCGGCCTTGTGGATGAAGTTCCCGATCACGAAATCGTTGGACAGATATTCCCGGGCCGACTCGAAGCCGCCGATGGCTGCGAGGGAATCCTTGCGCACCACAATGGTAGGTCCGAGACCGAACTTCATGCCCTCGAGCATGTTGGCGATCACCACTCCGGCCGTGAACTCGACGGTCTGTCCGATCGCATCGACCGCCGACCACAGACCGCCGGCGCTCTTGCCGCGGAAAATGCAGGTCACCGCGCCGACTTTCGGGTCCAGCAGGGGCGGCACGACCGCGCGCAGGTACGTCGGCGAAACCTCCACGTCGCTGTCGCTGGTGACCAGAATGTCAAAGGCGGCGGCCGCTGCCATGTGGTGGAAGCAATAGTTCTGGGCGTTCGGCCAGGGGGGCTTCCCAGTGACCATGATGCGCGTGGGAATGTTCGGATACTGGGCGCAAATCTCGCGAACTAGCGGCAAGGCCGCGTCGTCGTCAGTGTCCGCCGCAAAGATGATTTCGTACTGCGGGTAGTCTTGGCGGAAGAAGCTCTCAAGGTTCTCCCGCATGCGCGCATCCACGCCGTGCACGGGCTTCAGTACGGAAACCGGAGGCAGTTTGCCCTGCAGGGCTTGGTATGCCTTGTGCTGTCGATCGGCCTCCTGCCGGAACCGAATCGCCCCCAGGACTGCAAGTAGGAAATAAACTGTGGAAGTGAACGTCCCGGCGATCGCGATGCCGAGGAGAATGCTTGCTGTTAAATGCATGAGCTCCTTGAAGCGAGTGCAACGGAAAGATCGCGGGGTGTTAACTCGTTGGCCGGGCCGGGCGTGCACGCCTGCCGCCATCTATCGGAAAGGTCCGATACTCTGTCCCGCGTACTCTTTATATTGCCAGAACGACCGGGGCGAAACAAGCACACCCGCCAAGCACACCCCGCCAAGCTTCCCAGGAACGGAGAGCACGCCGAAGCGCGCGTCAGCCCGCGTGCTAGTTAGCGGCCGGATGGTTGGTGAAGATGAACTTCCCCCCACTTCGGGCCAGCAGGTAGCGCGGCAGACTGCCCAACTCGCGGGGACTCTCCTGGTCACTCCACAGAAAAACCGTCCCGGCCTGCGACCATAGTCCCCTCAGCGATTCGGGCGTCTCAAAGATGCGAGGAGCATCGGGGAACTTCTGTCCATACCACAGGTTGCCGCTCGGTGCGTGCAACACGTGGACCTGGTTTGCAGTGTAGAAATTCAGCGTGGATGCTTGATGGTATTCCCCATCGATCACGATGACGTCGCCCGGACGGAAGTGCGCCCGCACCGCTTCAGCCAGCTTCCAGGAAGAGAGCACCGGCGAGAACGTGCTGAACGAGGAATGCACACACGCCAGCAGCAGCACCATCATCGCGGCCAGGGCGGCGTTGCCCGCGATCGGCCGGCTGCGCCTTCGAAGCCACCAGTTCAACCCCGTCCCGAGCAGCAGGCCCAGCGAGGTTCCGAGCAACGGAAGCCGGAAGGCCCCCAGCGCCTGTGGCGTCAGATCGAGCACGTGTCCCAGGGAAAAGTCATAGTCCGCAGGATTTTTCTTCAGCAGGTCCGCCAAGTCCGCGCCCGGGGTGGGCGGATGCGAGACGGAGAGCAGATACACACCTGCCACAAAGGCAAGTACCCCAACGCCGAGCAGTACGGCCGAGGAGACTCTCCCGGCGCGACGATCGGCCTCGCTGGCATCGGTTTCGGACTCGCGGCTCAGCCAGCCTCCGACCAGCAGCGCCATGCCTGGAAGTGCCGGGATCGTGTAGTACTCCTGCCGGGTAGAGAAACTAAAGAATCCAACGATCACCAGCGGCCACAGGAAAAACAGCAGCGTCGCCCGGTCCCGCCGGGTGAGTGCGCCTCGCAAGGCGCTCAGCCCGGTGGGCAACGCGCGCAGGGCCTGTGGTAAAAATGCGCTCCACGGCAGAAGCCACACCAATAACAACGCCCAGAACAGCAACAGCGGTACCGTCTCGTAGCCCGGCGGGATGCGCGTGTTGCGGAAGCGATTGAGGTGTTCGTTAATGAAGTAGAACCAGAGGAACCCGCGGGCTTCCCCCTGCGGCGGATTGCGCAGCGAGGCCAGCACATGCCACGGCGCCGCAACAAGAAAGAAGACCAGCGTGCTCGAGAACAGGCGCAGCTTCCAAATGCGCCGAAGGTTCCCGGTCAACAGCAAATACATGCCGATCGCCCCTGCTGGAAACACCAAGCCAATCAGCCCCTTGGTCAGGACGTTCAAGGCGCAGGTGGCCGCAAAGCCCCAGCACGTCGTCCGCGATGGCGGCTCTTCCTCGAGCGAGCGCAGGAAGAAGAAATACCCGATGGTCAGCCACAGGCCGACCAGAACGTCCGGAATCAGAAACCTGGTGTAGATATATGGGCCGATCGATGTGGCCAGGACCACTCCCGACCACAACCCGCCCCAATCGCCGTAGGCGTAACGCCCCAGCGCGCAGCTGGCCAGCAGAGTGGCCAGTACACCGAGCATTAAGGGCAGCCGCGTGCTCCAGTCTGCGATTCCGAAAATGCTGTAGCTGCTGGCGATGCCCCAGTACATCAGCGGGGCCTTCTCCAGATAGCGGAAGCCATTGGTGTACAGGGTGACCCAATCGTGGCGGGCCAGCATCTCGCGCGCCGCTTCCGCGTGGACCGAATCCACGTCGTCGAGCAGGGCCGGGGTGAACATTCCGGCAAAGTAAATGGCGGCCCACAAAAAGACCAGGATCACTAGCGACCAGCGGCCTGAAAGGAGGGGAGCGGCGGCGTTGGAGACTGCACCGCGCAGTTCGGGACTCTGGTCCCGCAAGGGCACCGATGAGGGCATGAAGAGTTCCGGAAGACCAAAAATTATACGGGCTCCGGAAAGCCCCTAGCAACTTCACGCCCCGGCTTCACGCCCCGGCGGACACGCCCTTGGCGGCGGTATTTCCCAGCACCTCGCGCACTTTGGCGGCCAGCGCTTTCAGGGTGAATGGCTTTTGCAGGAAGTTCGTCGGCGGAGCTGGAATCTGGTGGCGAACAACCACGCGCTCCGAGTACCCCGACATGAAGAGCACTTTCATGTCCGGATACCGTTCCAGCAGCAGCTCGGCCAGCTGGCCGCCGCTCATGCCGGGCATGACTACATCGGTGATCATCAGGTCGATATGCCCGGAGTGCTCGTGCGCTTGCTCCACGGCGTGCAAGGCATCCCGGCCCTCGATCACCGAATAGCCACACTGGCGGAGGAACTCGCAGGCAGGGTGCCGGACGGCGTTTTCATCTTCCACCAGCAACAGCGTCTCCCGCCCGCGGAGCGCTTCCGGTTCGACGTCGGACTCGCTTGGCCGACAGATCTGCGCGCTCTCTTCCACCCTTGGGAAGTACACCTTAAAGGTGGTTCCCATTCCCGGCTCGCTGTAGACCCAGATAAAACCGCCGCTTTGTTTCACAATCCCGTATACCGTGGCCAGCCCCAATCCCGTGCCCTTGCCCTGTTCCTTGGTGGTGTAGAACGGCTCGAAGATGTGGGGCAAATGCTCGGGTTCGATGCCGTCACCGCTATCACTGACCTCGAGCATCACGTAGCGTCCGGCGGGCACAATCGTGCGCACGTGTACATAGTCCTCGTCCAGTTCCACGTTGCGGGTCGCGATGGTCAGTTTGCCGCCCTTGGGCATGGCGTCGCGCGCATTGGCGGCCAGGTTCATGACCAGCTGCTCCACCTGCACCGGGTCGAGCTTCACCTTGCCCAGATCAGGGTCCATCTGGATGGCGAGTTCGACGTCCTCTCCCACCACGCGGGCCAGCATCTTCGACACCTCCCGCAGTACGTTGTTCAGGTCGAGCACCTGCAGCTTCTGTGCCTGTTTTCTCCCAAAGGCCAGCAACTGGCGGGTCAGGTCGGTTGCGCGGCGGGCCGCGCTCAGGATCTCCAGCACATTGCGATGCAAACGGTGTCCGGGGCCGATTGCGTCCTGCATCAGTTCGGCATAGCTGCTGATCACCATGAGCAGGTTATTGAAATCGTGCGCAACGCCGCCCGCCAGCAGGCCGATTGCGTCCATTTTTTGCGCCTGGAAAAGGGTGGCCTCCAGCCGCCGCCGCTCGCTGATGTCCCGGTCATTGGAGATGTAATGCGCGATGCTCCCCGAACCATCGTGCACCGGGGTGATCGTCTTTTCCACGATGAACGATTCCCCGCTTTTCTTGCGATTGATCATCACGTTGCGGTAGATCTTCCCGGCCCGGATAGTGGTCCACAACTCACGGTAAACATCGGCGCCTTGCTCCCCCGATTTCAAAATGCGCGGGGTTTGCCCGAGCACTTCCTGTTTCCTGTAGCCGGTCAGCTTCTCGAAGGCCGGGTTCACATATTCGATCCGGCCGGCCGCGTCGGTAATCACGATCAGGTCCGCGCATTGCTCGACCGCGCGGTACAACGTTTCCAGAGACATCCCCGGAGCCCGGGAGGCGCTTTCCCCACTCGCAGGATCCCGTTCGCTTTCCTTCGTGCCCATCGTGCCGGCTCCCGTCGCTTCTTCCATCGGTGAAGACCACGCCGGAGTGTGCCGCTAGAGAGGCAGTCCGGAAAATAACTTACGAAAGTGTTCCGCGAACGAAACCGGTTTCACAATGGAAATGCGCCCCACCCCCGGCACGCCTCAGGGAGCGGGAAAGTATCCCTTGCGCGATCGGATGCGGAAGTCCCGGCTCTGCGTCGAGATGACCCGCACCCGCCGGAACGCGCCCGGACCCGCGGGTTCCGCGACCCGGTAATACAGAAGATAGGAATGGCGCAATTCCTCGTTGATGACCGAGAGCGCCTCCTGCAGTTGGGCGCCGTCATTGACGACAAAGTCGCGGCCTCCCGTGCTCTCTGCGAACTCGCGCAGAACCCAGTCCCCGTCCAATTCCTTCCTCGGGTCATGCGAGGCGATCGTGTAGATCGCAATCCCACTCCTTTGGGCCCGCGTGATGGCCTCACTCGCACCGTGCAAGCTGAGGTCGTCCTCTCCATCAGAAAAAAGGATCAATGCCGAACGGTGCGGTTCGCCCTCACCCAGAAACATGGGGTGGTCGCAGGCGCGGTAGAGCGTGTCATAAAGCGCCGTCAGTCCCCCCGCCGGAGGTTTCTGGAGCGCCGCCCTCAGCTCGCCGGGCGCCTGCAGGGTTTTCTCGGTCTGAACCCTGCTGTTGAAGGTCATCACCAGTAAAGCATCGTCGGGACGCATAACCGTCTGCAGGGCTCGCGGCAGCGAGTCTTGCACCAAGGCCCAAGACTTCAAGGTTGAATCGCTCAGGTCCAGGACCACGCCGATCCGCAATGGAAGATCAGCGGCAGACCGGAGGTCGAAGCGCGGCACCGGTTCGCCATCTTCCAGCACAACGATGTCAGCCGGGCTCAGGCTGGGCAGAGGACGATTGTTTTGATCGGTAGCGACCAGGGTAAACCGCACCTCGCTGACGCGCTTGCGAATCAGCGGCTCGGGACCGGCGGCGGCCGAGGCCATCACTAGCACGGGAAGCAGCAGCAGAACCGCGAATTTTTGCCTCACACCTTGGCCATCGGCACGGAGATCTGCCCCCTTTCGTGCCCGGCCCGAACTCTAGTAACGAAGGTACGGGCTGGCCGCCCGCGTCCTTCCTCTTCCCGCCCCCTCCTCCGCGCTAAAAAACCCGACCCAGTGGGGCGAATACCGCGCCTCAGCCCTCGGCAGTTTCCCCATCCCAGATGGCCGTCTCGTAACTCGTTGAATTTACAAGATCAACCTCCGACGGGATGGGTTCCCTTTTTGGTAACCAGGATGCCTGTTCAAGACTGCGACGAGGCCACCTTCGGGAGTCGAGCCATGCCCAATCAGCCCACAGAGTCACCCTCTGAGCAGTCGTGGAAGCCGGCGCTCGTCTATGGGATGGCCACGGCTTGTCTTGTGCTGGGTCTAGCGGTCGGGTATCTGCTGCGCGGTTCTGCGTCGCAGGTGCCCACGCCGGCTGGGGCCAGTCCGGTCGCGGCGGGCAATCCCGTTGCCCAGCCGCCCACTCTCGATCAGATGAAGCAGATGGCTGACAAGAAGGTCGCGCCGCTGCTCGAGCAACTGCAGAAGGATCCAAAGAACAAGAACCTTCTGCTGCGCGTCGCCTACTTCTATAAGTCCGCACACCAGTTCAGGCAGGCCGCCAACTCCTTCCACCAGGTGCTGGCTTTGGATCCGAGCAACGTCCCGGTCCGCACCGAAATGGCCTCCTGCCTCTACTACGACGGGGATGTGGACGGCGCGCTGAGCCAGTTGGAGCAATCCGTGAAACTGGACCCGAAGGATGCCAATTCGCTCTTCAACCTCGGAGTAATTCGCTGGAAAGGGAAAAAGGACGCCGCCGGAGCGATCCAGGCATGGCAGCAGTTGCTGGATTCGAATCCGAACCTGGAGAAGAAGCCGATCGTGGAGCGCATGATCGCTGAGGCCCGGCAGCAGGGGAAGACGGAGTAGCAGCGCAGGCGATTCGTCAGGGAGCCGTGACATGTCAAAGCCGGAAGCGAAAGCGTGGAATCCGCAGTGGACCAGTGCGCAAGCCTATACCCTCTCTGTCGTTTGCCTTCTGTTCGGACTGGCGGGCGGATGGCTGATCCGCGGGTCGCAGAGTCCGGCTTCCCCTCTCGAGCGCGTCTCGGCCGCAACCGTGCAGGACAGTGGCGCCACCCTGCAGCCTACCCCCGAACAGATGCGGCGCATGGCTGACAAGCAGGCCGGCCCCTTGATCGACCAGTTGAAGGCCGATCCCACCAACGCCAGGCTGCTGGCACAGATCGGCAACATTTACTACGACACCCAGCAATATCCGGTTGCTATCGACTACTACCAGCGCACCTTGCAGGTCACACCCCGCGACGCCTCGGTGCGCACCGATATGGCCACTGCGTTCTGGTACTTGGGCAACGTGGACACCGCCATCGCGGAATTTCATCGCGCTCTCAGTGACGAGCCCAACAAGGCCAACGCGCTCTTTAATCTGGGCGTGGTGCAGTGGCAAGGCAAGATGGACATTCAGGGCGCGCTGGCCAGCTGGCAGCGCTTGCTGGACACCAATCCCGATTATGACGGCAAAGCGAAAGTGCTCGAACTCATGGAGCAGGTGAAGAAGCACAGCGGCTTGGCTGCTGCGCAAACGCGAACGACTCCGCGGTGAGCCGCGCCGCTCGTCGGACCGTAAACACAGCCTTGCAGTTTGCGATCTCCCTTATGAGATGCGCCCGCAAATGGAGTTTGGTGCTGCTGCTTGGTCTTGTCCGTGGCCTCCCTGCCCAGACCCCTCCGATCACCGAGTTCCTGTCGCTGGACGAAGCCTTGCCCGTGATCCGGGCTTATGAGGGCTCTCTGCCCCCCGGTCTGCCGCCCTCCTCCTCGCTCAATGTTGCCTCCTGGACGACGTGGCTCCGGGCAAACGACCGTGAGATTCGCGCCCGCCTGGAGCGCGGCGAAGAAGACACGCTCACCAATCTCCTGCGCTTCGGGGTTACCTTCTCCCGCGAATACCGGATCGATGACGAATACCTGGTCCGCTACGGGCAGAGCACTCTGGTCAACAGTTTTGCCGAGAATCGCGCGCGCGACCTGGTACATGCCCTGACCGCGCCGAATCCCAGCGAGGGTCTGCTGCGCATGCGCGCCTTTGTAGAAGGCAAGGGCTATTCGCTCAAAACTCCCGAACAGCGCAAGAAGGTTCGCGCGTACCTGCTGGCCAATCTCGCCCGCATGCGCGATGAGTTCCTCAAGTATCGTAGCCAGAAGAAAGACGAGAACCGGTTTCAGTTGTTCAAGGATCGCGGCATTTCGCTCGACACCAATCTCTGGCCAGATTTCCTGCTCGACCAGCACCTTCGCCGCATGCAGGAAAAAGGGCTTCTGCGCGCGGGTGGCGTGCGCCGATTGGCCATCGTCGGTCCCGGACTCGATTTTGCCAACAAGGAGGACGGGAACGATTTTTATCCGCCCCAGACCATCCAGCCCTTTGCTGTTCTGGATTCGCTGCTGCGCCTGGGACTGGCGGACGGGAAAAACCTGGAACTCTATACGTTCGATATCAGTCAGGACGTCAACTTCCACATTGCCCTCGCCCGGCAGAGCGCCGCGGCGGGACGCGCCTACACTGTCCAATTGCCCTGGAACACTACGGCCCGGCACGAACCGGAATACCGCGCCAGGTTCGTCGAGTACTGGAAACAGCTGGGGAGCCAAATCGGGGAACCCGTCACGCCCATTTCCGTTCCCAAGCAGGCAACCGGAACGCAAACCCGCGCGGTAAAAATCCGGCCCGACCTCGTGAGCAGGCTCACGCCGGTCGATATAAACATCGTGTTCCAGAAAATGCCCCTGGCCTCCGAGGACGGGTTTGATCTGATTATCGGCACGAACATCTTCGTCTACTACGGAGAGTTCGAGCAGTCGCTGGCGCGCGCCAACGTCGCCGCCATGCTCAAGCCGGGAGGCTACCTGCTCACCAATGACAAGTTGCCGGACCGTGTTCCTTCCGGCCTGGAAGAGGCATTGACCACCGTCTTGCATGTCGCCCGCGATCCCGACATGACGGATTACCTGTTCTGCTACAGGCGCGCTAACTAAGCCGCCTGGTCTTGCCCGCTTCGGCCATGATCGCCCCCTTCAGCCGCCATAAAACCCCGATCAGCCAAGCAATTCCCGCGATCCAGATCACGAATGCCATCCGCACCACCCATCTCGGGGCCTCGCCAACGCGGCGAAGGACGAAGGGCAGAAAATTCCAGGTGGTGATGTGCACGTAGTCCCAGGGGTCGGTGAGCATGTCGGAGTTCGTCAGTCCCCACGCATCCATCTTCCCCAGCGCGAAGGCCACGATGTTTTTGAAGCGCAGCCAGACGACGAAGGTCGGATGTCCCAGGGTCGTCATCTGGTAAATCTCTAGCGACAGCCAGAAGGCCACGGAAGCGAGTTGGACGACAGCACTGAAGGCGATCAGCGCCAGCCCGAGGCGCCTGATCGCAGGCGCAAGGGTGCAGTGATAACGGATGAGCAGCGGCACCGACACAAACGCCAGCAACTGCGCGCAGCTCGAAACGTAGCGATCGCCCCAGGCCGAGTCGCCGCTCCAGACCGTGTAGCGCGCGTAGAAGCAGATGTAGACCAGAAGCAGCAGGCAGGCGCTGGCAAGGAATGCCTTCACCGCCGGTGAGAGTGATCTCCAGCCCGCCGCCAGCACGACCAGAACAGTCAGCAGCAGCAGGGGGTCGAACAAAAACACCGACTTCTCGGGCGCGAACAGCGCCCCGAAAAAACCCACATGAAACGGCGTCTCAAACGGATAGTTCGGCGGCAGCGCCGGATTCAACTCGCGCTGTTGCTGGCCAAAAACCGTAACATAGGTGTTTAGAAACGATCCGAAGCGATAGTACTGGTAAATGCGATCGAGTAGGAAAAAGAACGCATAGATCGGGAAGGCGGTGACGGCATAGGTGCGCGCCTTCCGCCAAATCGCACGCCGTGGTTCCCCGCTAAACACCATCACCAGGAGCAGGAAAATTCCGCCCGCCACCAGGTCCATTCCCGTGGTCAGGCGGGTCAGCAGGTTGAGGCCGAACGCGGCCGATCCGATCTGTAACGCGCGCCGGCTCCCCTCGAGCAGCCATTCGTATTGGAACGCCAGGCCCGTCAGCGTGAGCAGCAGGATGTAGTTGTTCTCCATCATGTTCTGGGTGTAATGGAGATGGGTCGTGCCCAGCAGCAGGGCGAGAACGCCAGCCACACTCTGAGTCCGGGTGAACCCCAGCCGTTCCAGCAGCCGGAGAGCGACCAGCGCGGTCAGGACGTTGGTCAGGATGTTGGTCGAGTAGGCGACGATCATGTTGCGCACACTGGGATCGTTGCCGTTGTATTCGCGGAAAATCCCCAGCTTCTCCACGTACGTGCCCACAACGTCGGCCGGGAGCATCAGCAGCGATTGCCCGATTCCGTACCATGCATAGATACGCCCGTCGCGTCCCTTGAGCCCGAATTCCGGGTAATCGCCGGGGAGGACCGGCGGCGCCGAGGTCCAGAAGGAGTGCGTGGTTTGCAGGCGCCGCGCCGTGTCAGCTGAGTCCACATCTCCCGATTGCACCACGAAGGCGATCAGGCCCGAGGCCAGGACCAGCAGGATGACCGGGTTGGCGAGCCGGTGGCCGAGCGTGTTGCGCATCCGTCGTGATACTAAACGAGATCGGAATGCGCTTCCACCATCGGCGGCGGCGGACTCAGAGATGCGTTGCGCGCGGCGCTTGCCAGCCAGTAAAGGAACCCCATGTCGCCGCGGCTGCGTGCCTGTGCCGCAAAGGCCCGCCTAGTGGCTGTGCCCATGACAGGTGAGGGTGCAGCTGCCCGTCGCGTGATTGTAGGTGATCGGCGTGGCCCCGTTCTGTGCCACAACGCTCGCGTCGAAGTTCACCAGCCGCTCGCCCGAAATTGCGGCCGATTGCGAGCCCATGCCGTGCGCCGTGTGGCAAACCGAGCAGGAGAAGCCTTCATTAATGTGCTCCGCGTGTTCTTTGAACGTGTTGTCGCTCAAAATCGTGGCCAGGCTGTGGCACTTGGCGCAAAGCGCATACGGCCCGGTCGGCCCCAGGTCGGGATTGGGAAACAGGTTGGTGATGGGTTGCCCGGGCGCCGCTGCCTGGCTGAACTCGTAGCGCCGCTCCAGAATGTGCGTGTACTTCGACCCGTGCGGACCGCTCGCGCCGGCCCCTCCGAATTCACGATTGTCGTCGCTATTGTGACAATCCGTGCAAAGGATGCGCACGCCCATCGACCTGCCTTGGGTCACACCATCAAGGTTCAGCATGTTGGGCAGAAGGCTGGGCTGCGCCAGCGCGCTGGTGCGGTCGTGCATCACGGGATGGCTCGAGCTTGCGGTGAGGGCGAACTGCGGAATCACGTTCAGCGGATCGCCTGCCGAAACCACTCGCACCGGCAGGTATCCGAATACCGGGTTCACCGTCTTCCCCGTGCTCGTGCCGTGACAACGCAGGCAGATCTCATACTGGTTCACCGCTGGATTCAGCACGGTCACCCCGTCCGTCCCGCTGATGCCCACCACGTTGCTCTGCGAGGGCCGCACCCCTGGAGGGGGCGGGAACGTGGTCACCTGGTTGGATGCGTGCGCATTGTGGCAGTCGACGCAAGTGGAATGCCGGTTTTGATTGAGCAGGGCGCTCTCGCTGGCATCGTGCACGGCGGTGCCGGTAGAAAACGGGTGCCCCGTCTTGGCGAATTCCGCAAACACATTCGGGGGCGTCGGGGACACGTTCGCGCCCCCATTATGACAAGCGATGCAGTCCTGCTCGTTGGCCCCGCGCAGCAGTCGGGCCGCCCCGGGTGCATTGTGCGCCGCGTGGCAGGCACTGCAGGAGTTCTGGCCCACCGTGGCATATCCGCCCACCGGAGGCTGGTTCGCCACCTTGCTCGCGCTCAGCGCGTGGATGCTCGTCGTCCATCCCGCCAGCGGGTTCGTCTGTCCCGTCATCACCCGGTTTGGATCGTGGCACGCAATGCACAACTGCCCATTCGATCCATCGCGCACCAGGAAGTTGAGGTTCACCGTGTCGATGGCCTGCACGTGAGGGTTGTGGCAGGTTGTGCACTCAATGTTGCCCTTGACCAACTTCACCGCTCCAGTCGGATCGGCCGTGGCTCCCTGCGCGACCAGCGACGCGGCCAGGTCGGCCGTATCTTTCATAGGCAGTACCAGGCTGAAGGGATGCGAACCCTGCAGATTGGTTCCAAACACGTCGACCGCCCTCATGCTTCCCGTCATCGGGATCTGCTTGTACGCGACCGTTTGCCCGGGGGCCACCGTGCCGTCATGACAGCTCAGGCACAGGTTGCTGGAGGCACCCAAGGGAGGCTGCGGATTTCCCTTCTGTGTGTATGTGGTACTCGTGTAGGGCGTGTAGGTCTGCGTCGACAGCGTCTGGTTCCACAGCGGCGTCGCTCCGCCCACCCCGGAATGCGGGGCGTGGCAGTACAGGCAGGCTGCCGAGAGCCCTCCTGAAATGGGGGACTTGCCCGAGGGAGTCAGGTCGTGCGCGCCCAGAACGTCCCCGCTGATCGCTTGGGCGGCCGCGAACCCAAAGCACAAAATCAGCCACGCTGCCGTTGCCGCAACCCGCCTTTTCATGGTCCGCCTCCTGCGCCCGGCTTGGGCAATGCGAAATAGCGGAACACCTGCACGCGCCGGTTGAACGAATCGACCACCAGCACGCGGTCTTTATGGTCGATGAACAATCCGGCAGGCAGCTGAAAATCTCCAAACCCGGTGCCCTTCTGTCCGAAGTAGTAAAGCAGCTGTCCCTCGCGGTTGAACACCTGCACCAGGTTGTACAGGCCATCGACGACGTAGAGATGGCCTTCCGAGTCCATCCCGATGCCCTTGGGACGGAACATCGAACCCTCCCCGTCGCCAATCTGCCCAATCGCGTACTGGAATGTGCCGTCTTTGCTGAGCACCTGGACGCGAAAGTTCATCGCGTCGACCACCAGCAGCTCATTACCCTCCAGCCGCAGTTCGGTCGGGAAGTTGAATTCGCCGTGGTCAGTGCCATTCTTGCCGAACTTCCCCAGCACGCTGCCCTGCATGTCCATGAGGAAGATCTGATTGCGGTATGTGTCGGTCACGTAGATTCTCTGCTCCGCGGAATCGATCGCGATGCCCGTGGGCCGCTTGAACATCCCTTCGCCGCCCTTCAGCCGCCCGATTACGCGCCGTAGCTTGCCGCCCGCGTCGAACACGAAGATCTTGCCCGCATCGGAATCGGTCACGTAGATGTTGTCCTGGCCGTCGACCGCAACGCACTGCGGCCACAGCATCGAATCCTTGCCTTCGGGGTGCGACACGAACTTGTACTTCTGCTGCTCGAAGTCGAAGATGTGCACCCCGGGAGCCCCGGGGTCGGTCACGATGATCCGCCCTTTCGAGTCACTCACGACCGCATAGGGCCGAACCATGCTGTGGTATTCGGGTTCGCCCGCGATCACGTCCACCAGCTTGTTCCAGAAGCCGCGCTTGGGCTTGGCCTCGCGCTCCCAGCTGAAGCTGCGCTCGAAAACCAGCTTGCGGCCGCCGTCGAGTTGCAGAACGGGGACCTCGACCGGCTGCGGCGTCTTCTGCTTGGAAGCCGCCAGGGACACAGGCACGAGCAGGCACGCCCAAGCGGCCGCGATTCCAAGGATTTTGCGTCCCCTGCTCGCGCCCGCGCGTTCTAGAAGAAATTGAACCACCGTTGGACCCCGAAGTAGTAGGTGTTTACGTTGGCCGGCGCCGTCGTTGAAGTGCTGAAGCCCTGCACGAACTTGCTGTATCCCGCGGTGAACCACATCTGCCGGAAATGATACTCAAGCCGGACGAAGGCATTCTGGCTGCTGTTGTTCGAACCGACTGCTACGTTTTGGGTATTGCTGAACGCGCGCGCGTAGCTGGCCGTGGCCGTGAAGTGTTTGGTGGGGTTCAAGCCCAGCCCCACTCCGTAAGAATGCCCCCCGTAGAGGATGATGTCGGAAGGCAGGGGAATTGGGTTCGGAATCGGCGTGGGCACCAGTCCGCTACCTCCTAGCAGGGCAGTGCCGTCCGATTTGGCGTACGTTCCCGAGATCCCGGCCCACTTTGCCGCCAGGCCGGTCGTGTAGGTCTGCGTTTGGCTGCTGTAGCCCGCCGCCGTGTTCAACAAGCTGTGCGAACCGCCCGCGCCCGCGTTCCAGCGCAGGAACCCGAGTTTCCGTCCCACCGCCGTGGTGTAGCCGAAGCCGGAGGTCGTGTAGCCGACCAGCAGGGTCTGTGTGTTCTGGTAGTAGTTGGCCGATCCGCTGACCTCCCAGCCACCGATCCGGCGTTGATAAGTAAGCATGCCCAGCAGTCCCAGCGTGCTCTGCCCGGTGTTATCAATCGTCGTCCGCGTGAGGCTCAGCACACTGCTGATCGTTCCCCCTGCCAGATAGCTCCAGTAGCTGGCCGAACCGGTGAAGCTGTTGGACCCGTACGATTTCCCGAAATAACTCTGCTGCCTGCGTTCGGCGGTTCCGCTCACCAGAATGTGTTCGCTCAGGTTGTAGTTGCCGACTTCCATGATGTCGAAGGAATGCGACTTCTCCCCCGGGGTCCTCTGTTCGAGGACCGCACCGCTGGTCACGATGTTCTGCACCAGCGACCCCACAAGATTGTCAGTGTAGTCGGCGGTGGTGGTGAGCACCAGTTTGGACAGCGGGCGGAGCGTGGCGCTGGAGACCACCGTGTTGACGGTTCCGCTGTAGTTGATCTGCCCATAGTCGGAATTGAAACTGGACCGGTTAAAGCTGGCCGAGAAACTTCCGTGCAGCGGCAGATCGTGGCCCATGGCCAGCGAAAACGTGTGCGTATGGTTCGCGGAACTCTGCTCCTGGTTTTCGATCAGCAGCGGATATTGCGAATGATTGGCCGAGTACGTGAAGCCGCCATTCAAGTTGAAGCCGTTCCAGCGATAGTTGGCCGCAGTGTTGAAATTGTGGAAGGTGGAGTTCCCGTTCGCGTCGGTTCCGTAGATCGAGTAGTTGTCGTGTCCCTGCCGGTAATTAAACGAAAGCGTCGGCAGGTTCTCCAGGTTCACTCCCCACCCGATGCCAATCGCGTCGGAATTGCCGTGGGAGGTGAAGTTCGGCACCCCAGGCAGCCCAAATGTCCCCTGGCTGTTGTACGCCTTGGAATAGCTGATGGAACCCGGAAAGTGGCTGCCGCTGAACAGGTTGACGCTGGCATTGACGCCGCTGCTGTCGGTGATTGATTGCGACGCGGAATTTGCCCTGGACTGGTTGTAATAGGGATTGATCAGGAAGTTCAGAAACGTGGGCGTGTAATAGGACCCAGTCAGGTTGCCCGTGCCCCCGAAATTCAGCCCATGGTCGGAGGGGATGCTGTTGCCGTAATCGGCCGTATACCCGAACGACGCCAGCGCGTTCAGGTTCATGCTGATGTTATCGCCCACGGTCACCTGGGCAAAAGCTGCTCGCGCCAGCGCCATGACTGTCATCGCCAGGATCCCGATTGCCCGCGTCCGCATGGCACTCCACACCTTTCTCCCCATCGACTACAGTTCTTCCACTTTGGCCTGCGCGCGCAGTTTCTTGTCCAGCGCCGAGCGAAGCTGTTCGGTTCTCTGTTTCGTCAGTTGCTTGCGAATCTGCTCCTGCACGGCTTCGAACTTCTGCATGCCGGCCGGAATGTGAGCATTGAGCCGGACAATCGTGTAGGCCTGGTCCAGCACAATCAGGTCGCTGATCTGGCCGGGCTGCAGGGCTTCGACGGCTTTCAGCACTTCGGGGGGTAGCAGCGCGCGATCCACGGCCCGCCGGTCGCCCATCATCACCCGATAGTCGTCTTCCGAGATCTTTTCCGCCAGCACCCCAAATTCCTCGTAGCCCTTGGTGGCTTTGGCCTGGCGCAGCGCGTCCTCCGCGCGCGCCCGCAATTCCTTCTGCTGCGCGGGCGTCGCATTGGGCTGGGCAAACACCGAGATGGTCTGGATTGCGTACGACTCGGGGATGCGGAATTGCGCCGGGTTCTTTTCGTAATAGGCCCGCGCCTGCGCCACCGATACCACGCTCCGGTTGGTGACGTCGGCCGTCAACAGCTGGTCGATAAGCAGGGAGCGCACAATTTTTGCGCGCAGGACTTTTTGCGATCCATCGCACTCGACCTTGAGAAATTCATTGAATTCCTGCGCATTCGAGAATTGCTTCTTGAACTCGCGCACCGCGCTTTCCAGCTTTGCCGGGGAAACGCTCAGCTTGCGGCGCAGCGCTTCCTGATACACCAGTTCCTCAAACACGATCATCTTCAAGGCGCCGGCGCGGATGTCCGCTTCCATGGCTTTCGGAAACCCTCCGTTATGCTGGCGCGCATAGGGAAAGATGGCGTACATCTCGCGCAACAGGTCGCGGTCGGTCAACACGGTGCCGTTGACCCGGGCAACTGGCTTGCCGCCGGGCTCCGGCGCAATCATTTGGCTGCTTGCGTCGGATGCAGCGCTGGGCGCATGCGACACTGCCATCTGCGCCGGCAGTGGAAGCACTGCCGCCAGCAGTAAGACCCCGACCTTGATCCGTGCTTTCATACTGTCCTCGCTCCAAAACCCGGGGGGGAGGAGACGTTCCCTCCCCCGGTCCCGTGGCAATTAGATCGTTGGGATGTTCATCGCGCCATGCATTTCGTTGGACTCGCCGCCATGGCACTGACGACAGAACTGCGCTGCCGAGTTGCTGGCGGAGTTGCCGGGGTTGTAGTACCCCCTCACGAAGAACATGGTCTTCCAGGTCGACTGCGTGCCTGCGATCTTGCCGGCATACGAATTCATGCTGTGCTGATCGTGGCAGGTGGTGCAGGTCACCATGGGTTGCGCGTTGTAGGCTGAGGTCCGGACCGTCCAGCCGTAGTTCAGCTGGAACTGGGCAAACTTGCTGCCGGCCGGCGCGGTGATCTTGCCGGTGGAGTCGATGGCGCAATCCCAGTCATAGGTTCCGCCGCACCCGACGATGGCCAGCTGGCCCACGGGGTGGTCGTTCTTATAGTCACCCTTGGTGCCGCCGTCGTTGCCAAGCAGGGTCGGGGAATTGCCGCCGTTGGCATTCGGAATGGTCTCGACCGTCGAGCCCTTCATCATGCCATTGGGGGCCAGGTTGCCGTCATGGCAACTCAGGCATTCCATGATGCCCGTCAGCGCATCATGAGCGACCTGACTGGCTGGGGCGGTGTAAACGTAGGCGCCGTTGTCCCCAAACGCGAACGACTGATTGTAGAACGGCTGCAGGTTCGCACCCCACAACGCGGAATCGCCGCTGGTGGCATCCGTGGTCGTCAGACCATTGCCCCGGGCGCCGCTGTGGGGAGAGTGGCAGGCCACGCAGCCCCGGCCATAGACCAGGTGCGCGCCCAACACGTCGGACGATGGCGCATAGCCCGGCTGTGCCAGGGCAACCGCAGCTGCCACCAACACAAGCGCCATAACCAACATCGCTTTCTTCATATAAGTAAGACCTCCTGATGATGTGTTGCAACACTTGCGAACTGCCCGGAGGCGGGGTACCTTCCGACTCCAGTCTTTAGCCACCCCGCGGGGCAGCTAAACCGGTTGCGGCTATTGCGGTGCCGCCGAATCTTTTTTCTCGCCCGCAACATTGGCGGTCTCTCCCGTCGAGGACTTCTTGCCTTCCTGCGCCTGCTCGGAGCGTAGTTGGCCCGCCTCGGCGTCGGTCACGTAACGGAACATCTGCACGCGTCCGGGAAACTGCTCCGAGGTAATGACCCGGTTGAACTTCGGATCGATCGCGATGTCGTACAGGGCCGAGAACTGCCCCGGCCAGTTGCCCGGCTGGCCGAAGTAAATCAACAACTGGCCTTCGCGGTTGAATACCTTCACCCGCTGCTGCATGGCATCGGCAATCCAGATGTGCTTGTCGCTGTCGACCGCGATGCCCTTGGGGCGCGACAGAGAGCCGGGCCCGTCGCCGTTCTTGCCGAACATGGTGATAAATTTGCCGTCGGCATCGAAGATTTCTACGCGATCATTCAGCGTGTCGGTCACGTAGACATCGCCGTCCTTGTCGACGGCCACGTTGGTGGGCAGCGAGAACGTCCCCGGATCGGTCAGCGTGTGCTTCTTGCCCGCCACGCCGATCTTGCGCAAAAGCTTGAAGTTATCTGCGTCGAACACGTCGACAACATCGTTCTGCGTGTCGACGACGTACAGAAACCGGTTCTCGGTGTCGATGGCCATGCCACCCGGGCGTGCCAGCAGGTCGGCCCCGAACGAGCCTTCCTCCTTGTGGCTGCTCGCCCCGATCACCGAGACGCGATGCAGCTTGACGTCGCTGACGAAGATGCGGTCGTTGTCGTCGATGGCCAGGCCGTTGATCAGCCCGAAACGGGCATCTTCGCCGTTCTTGATCATTTCGACTTCACCCTTCTTTTCCGGGTCGAAAATGAAGATCGCCGCTACGCCCTGGTCGGCGGCATAGACCTTGCCCTTGGAGTCGAAGGCCAGCCCGCAGGTGCGGATCAGCTGGAAGGGCAGCTTGACGTTCTGATCGGCTTGCGGCTTGGTCCCCGCCAACCGGTCCATCCAGCCCTGCTTGGGTTTCTTCTTGGCTTCCTTGTTGAACAGGCTGAAGTCGATTTTTTCCCCGGTGAACTGCTGCAGGAAGCGCACCCGCGCGATCTCGGGCGGACTCGGCCACACGATCTTGCTGATGTCGAAGTTCACTCGCTTCGGCATCTGCTGCTCGGGAGCGGCGGGGGGTTTCTTTTTCTTGTCGCCGCTGGCGGGAAGGGCCACGGCACACACGGTGGCCAGCACCAGGGCTGCCCAGATCCGTTTGCGTTTCGTCTTCGAGCTCTCGGAAAACATGACTCACCCTCTCCCCTTATGGCTTCGCGTCGATCCTTCCCTGGTGACAGGTCTTGCAGAAATCCATGTCCGGTTTCTGGTCCTTCGCCAGCAGCGCGGGTTGCTCGGACGCATGCGGCTGGTGGCAGGTCAGGCAGTTCATCTGCCCGGCCGCGGGATCCTTGGCCTGGACCGGGCCAGCCACCGGATGCGATTGCACCGGATGTCCCAGTCCGTACTCCAGCGGAATCACCGGGGCCTTGCGCAGATAGCCTTCCGGCAACTTCACTTTGCCTTCGTAAATCGTGATCAGATGTTCGGCTTCCAGCTTTGCCGGACTGCGGTCCGGCCCGTGACACTCGAGACAGGCGCTGTTGACATCTTTCGCCCGCAGCAGGTTCGGGTTCTCGCCGCCGTGCGGCTCGTGGCAGGTAGCGCAGCCCTGCTGGAAGGCAGGCTGATGGAGGTTCTTCTTCTTGTGCTGCTCGGCCTGGTCCGCGTGACAGCCGAGGCAGGCGTTGACCGGATCGGGCTTCACGAATCCAGGCGTCTTGCCGGCGTGCGGATCGTGGCAGTCGGTGCACTCGCCCGCCGCCCCCGGATGTTGCACCTTCGCGTCGGCAATCTGCTTGACGGTGTCGTCGTGGCAGGTGACGCACAAGTCCTTCGCGCTGCCCGCAGCCAGGACCACCTTGCCGTCTTTCGCCGGCTTGTGGCAGGTCTCGCACATCTTGTTTTCGAACGGATTGTGCGTGAACGCCTGCAGCAGCTTGGGCGCTCGCGACTGGTGCGGGTCGTGGCATTGAATGCAGTTGGCCGTCGCAAACGGCTGATTCTCGTGCGCCTTCTGCAGGTTCGCGTCTTTCGCATCGTGGCAGTCGAGGCACAGCGCCGGGGCCGCCTTCGTCAGGTGGAAGTCAAATTCTTCTTTGCCCCGCTCGCCGGTCCTGTGGGTCACATGGCAGGTTTCGCAGCCCATGTCCAGAGCGGCGTGCCGGCTGCCCTTCTCCGCTACGTCGAGGCCGGTCTTGTGGCAACTGAGGCACAGATTCTCCTTGGCGTCTCCCGAACTGGCCTTCAGCAACTGGTTCTTGTTGTCGGAGACGTGCGGATCATGGCACTTGACGCAATCCCGTACCGCCGGGCTGTGCACAACACCTTTGATTTCGGCGGCGTTCTTGTCGGCATGGCAAGTAAGGCAGAGAGCGTACGGCGTCGTGGTGATGAGCTTTACCCGGGTGACGTCTTTGTTCGTGCGAATCTCATGACAGCTCAAACAGCCCATCGGGATCGCCGAGTGGACAGACTTGCCCTTGGATTTATCCTCATGACACTCGAGGCACTTTTTCGCATCAGTGTTCGGGTCGAGCGGGACGGGATGGGTCGCGGCCCGCGCCGGAGCCCAACTGAGGAATACAACCGCACAGAGCCACAACAACGCCGTGTCGCAGCAGTTCCCGGTCCGCGAAGCCAGCTTGCGAGTTTGGGTCATCACGGACACCTCTGGAATCCTCCGATAGGTGCTTGTGCACGCCCCTGACCTTTGGCATCGGCCCCGTTGCAGTTTTCCGCAATCATGTCAAATAATTGATTCTGAGAGATTTCCGGCATGGATTCTGAGTGCTGTACAAACCGTGGGCAGGGCCAGCCACTATCCAATGGGCCTTCTCCCGCACCCGTTTTGGTGAAATCCCCCAAAGAATAGACCGAGGAGGATTGCAACAGCTTGTGCCGGAACCCAGAATGGGCGGGATTGGGGGACATTCCATTTCGCAACAACTGATCGCGGCGATATTTCATGCGATTGGCAGGCGGCCCACCAGTGCCTGGCGCACGCCCGGCGGTGATGCAACGCACAGCCGGTGAGTGCATTGCGCGAAATTCCTGGGTCCCGCGGCGCTCTTGAGTGATTTGGCCCATCCGGGACGCGAGCGCCCACGGACACTAAAGTCCAACTGTCCTTGAATCAGATAGATAGATGCATTCCCCGAGATGGCTTCGGACGTGCACCCGGAGTTGTCGGAGAAGGGGTCTTATGTCTGCCGAGGTGAACCGTCTGTCCCGAAAAATCTGGCAAACCCTGAGTTCGATTAAGACCGGAGTCGTGTTACTGATCTTGGTGGTGGTGCTTTCGGCCGCCGGCACGATTGTTCTGCAGCGGCCGGCGACCGATCCCGACGAGATGCAGCGGGCCTATGCGCCGCAGGTCCTGCGCTTCCTGGATGCGATGGGACTGACCGACGTGTTTCATGCCTGGTGGTTCGTGGCGCTGATGCTTCTGGTGAGTGCCAGCATCATCGCCGCCTCCATCGATCGGTTTCCGAACGCGTGGCGCTACTTCGCCCGGCCGTACAAGTATCCCGACGCGTCTTTCCGCAAGGCCCTCCCCGTGCAGAAGCAAGTGCCCATCCCCGACGAAGAAACCGGCCTGGTGGCGGCCGAACGCGCCCTGCATGATCTGGGGTTCCGGCCCGAGCGCGTGGTGCAAAGCGATCACTTCTCGCTGTTCGCCGAGCGGAATCGAATTTCGGAAATGGCCGTCTACATCGTGCATGCCAGCCTGTTGCTGATTTTCCTGGGCGGCATCGTGGATGCGGTTTGGGGATGGCGCGGGTTCGTGTCGCTGACCAAAGGGCAGCAGGCCAGCACCGTCGAGTTGCGCGACGGCACCCGGAAGTTCCTTCCTTTTGCCGTTCGTTGCGACGGTGCCGGCCAGGAGAATTATCCCGATGGCACCCCGAAAAAGTGGTGGTCCAACCTGACCGTGCTGCAGGGCGAGAAGGAACTGCAGCGCAAGCAGATCGTGGTCAACGATCCGCTAGTGTATGGGGGTATTCGCTTTTATCAGTCCAGTTACGGGCCCACCGGCAAGATTGAAAAGCTGATCCTTTCGGCGAAGCCCTCCGCCGGCGGAGACCAGAAGGAAATTGCCCTCGGCGTGGATGAAATCGTGGCCCTCGACGCCGACACCACGGTCCGCCTGGCGCAGTTCATTCCTGACTATTTCATCCGCGACGGAGAGGTCTTTACCCGTTCGAACTCCATCGAGAACCCTGCGGCCCACCTGATTGTGACCTCGCGCGGCAGCGACAAGCTCGTGAACTTCTGGCTGCCGCCGCTGGAAGGCCTTGCGGAAAACGACAAGTCTCCCTACCAGTTTGAAGCGCTCGACCTGAAGCAGGCCTACTTTACCGGACTGGAAGTCTCGCACGAGCCCGGCCAAGGGGCGGTTTGGGCGGGCGTGGTCTGCATGGGGATCGGGCTGGGGTTTGTGTTCTATGTCGCGCACACGCGCTTCTGGGTGGTCCCGGTGCGGGACGCGAGCGGCAAGCTGACACTCTGGGTCGGAGGAACGGCCAATCGGAATCGCGATGCCTTCGAGCAACGTTTCCAGGACTTGACCGCCGGCATCGAAGCGCAACTGAAGTCCCTGCGGGAAGCGCCTGCCGGGTCGCAGGTCGCCTCGATCGCATAAGAACCTTTTTGGGAGGAAGAAGATGGCTCGCGCACGAGTGGAACAGCAACAGGCAGCGCCGGGGGCCACCCTGATCGTGGCCGTCGGGCTGGGCATTGTGTTTCTGCTGTTCATGGCGTTTCTGAATGTGGTGAACAGCGGCAACCTGCTCAATGAGAGCAATCTGCTCTACGCGTCGCTGATTTTCTACGCGGGCGCCGCCGCGCTGTACCTCGGCTTCGGCGTCACGGGCACGGACTCGTACGTGCGTTTCGCATCGCTGGCGACCTGGGTCGGACTGGCGGCGAACACCGGAGCCGTGGCACACCGCTGGTATGAGGCCGGTCATCCCCCCTTCGCCAGCATTTACGAGATGCTGCTCAGCTTCGTCTGGACGCTGGCGGCACTGACGCTGGTGGCCGAGAAAAAATTTGGGGTGAAAGTGATCGGCACCGTCACCATGCCGGTGGCGATCGTGGGTGTGGTGCTCATGCAGTTGCTGCGCACCGATGTGCGGCCGCTGGTGCCCGCCCTGCAATCCACCTGGCTCCACGTGCATGTGACCCTGGCCATGCTGGCTTACGCAGCCTGCGCGCTCAGCTTCGCGCTGGCGCTGATGTTCCTGATTCAGGATGGAGTGAAAAACGAGACCTTCCTGGCCGCGACCAGCCTGTTCACCGTGGGCATTTACGGTGGCATCCTTACGCGATTTGAGAACTGGGGTGGGCTTAGCGTCGTGGCCTGGAACGCGCAGGAAAAGTCCGAGATGTTCCTGCAGCGCGGAATGCGACTGTTCGTGACCATCCCCGACCTGGGCTGGCTCATGGCGCTGATCCTGCTGGTGGTCGCGGCGCCCTTGGCCCTGTATGTCCTGGGCAGAATTCGCAATGACGAGTCGTGGTTCGCGTTGGCGAATCGCGCGGTGTTTGTAAGCATCCTGCTGCAGGTTCTGGCGCTGTGCGTGTTCCTGCTGCGCGCGCGCAGCGGGCAATATCCCTCCCTCGATGCAGAGGGCCTCTACCCGACCAGCCTGGCAGCCAGCCCCTTTATTCTCTCGGGGCTGGTGGGCGGGATTTTCAGCTCGCTGCTGTACCTGCTGCTGCTGTGGCGGCGGCCGGACCTGGAGCGGCTGTTGCCTCCGGCCGGCGCCCTGGACCGCATCACCTACAAGACGGTCTGCATTGCCTTTCCACTGCTCACCCTGATGATCGCAGCCGGCGCTTATTGGGCCAATCGCACCTGGGGCTCGTATTGGAGTTGGGACCCGAAGGAGACCTGGGCCGCGATTACCTGGCTGGTATACGCCGGCTACCTTCATATGCGGATCACGCGGGGATGGCGGGGGCGCCGGGCAGCCTATTTTGCGATTCTTGGATTCGCCGTGGTGATGTTCACCTTCTTCGGTGTCACCTATCTGTTGCCGGGGCTGCACGCCTATGCCTGAACGCGAGCTACTGTCGAGGCTGCGCCCCGCCGTTAGGAGGCAGAGCTGATGCAATCGCTTGTTTCCCTGAATCGGGACGATTCCGGACTCCCCGGGGTCCGGGTGAATTGGCAGCTGAAAGCCATCCTTCCCGTGGCCTTCGTGCTGTTGAACGGGCTTCTGCTCTTCCTGATGGCAACCGTTTCCTTGCGCGATCCGGAGCGCCACCAGGTCCTGATCGTCGCCGGCGCGGGGGCAGTCGCGATTTGCGCCGCGGTCCTCATCGCTCTGGCCTACTTCATTCAGCGGCCGATGGTCGAACTGCAGGAGAAAATTGCGCGCCTGGGGGAAGGCGATCTCGACGTATCGGTCAACTTTGCCAGGCGCAACGATGAGATCGGCGACCTAGGGCGCAATTTCAACCACATGGTCGCGCAGTTGCGCGAGAGCCGGGAGGAGATCGACCGGCTGCACCGCACGCAGATGTCGCGCGCCGAACATCTGGCCACTCTCGGCGAACTCGCCACTGGCCTGGCGCACGAGATCCGCAATCCCCTGGCCGGAATTGCGGGGGTGATCGAAATTGTGGGCCGCGATTTGCCCAGCACCAGCCCGGCACGCGCGGTGGTAAAGGATATCCGTATCGAAATCGCGCAAATCAACCGCATCCTCACCGACCTGCTGCAAACGGCGCGCCCGCATCCGCCCGAGGTTCGGGAGAGTGACCTGAACACCACCGTCGAGCATGCAGTGATGCTGGCGCGGCAACAGGTGCTGTCACGGCCCATCAAAATCGAACTCCATAAGGACCCCAACCTGGCGCACGTGGAACATGACAGCGACCAGATCCACCAGGTGATCCTGAACCTGCTGCTGAACTCGGTGCAGGCGATTGAGGGTGAGGGCATTGTGCGGGTGCTGTTGGCAGCCAGGAAGAACCAGGCCCTGATCTCGGTGATCGACAGCGGCCGCGGCATCTCGCCGGAGCATTTGCCCTTTATCTTCCGGCCCTTCTACACGACCAAGGGCAATGGCACGGGCCTGGGCCTGTCGCTGGCCCGCCGGATCGTAGAGGACCATCGCGGGCGGATCGAGGTGCAAAGCGAAGTCGGCCGCGGCACCGAATTTCTGATCACCCTGCCCGTCCGGCAGGACCAGGGCCACGCCGAGAAACTGGAAGTAGCCGCCTCCTGAGCGCTCCTGCTACGAACCTCCGCACCGCAACGGCTGCGGTTCCGGCTCCTGCCGCCTGATCCCGGCGGGCCCTCCCGCGACCCCCTTTGAAACAAACGTAGTAAGCTATTGGCGGATGGCTTCGGAAAAGATCCTCATTGTGGATGACGAGCGGCTCGTGCGCTGGTCTCTGCGCCAGAAGTGCGAAGAATGGGGCTACCACGTGGTTGAGGCCGAAGCCGGCGAGCCCGGCTTGAAAGTGGCCCAGCACGAATCGCCCGACCTGGTGCTGCTCGACGTGCGCATGCCCGACATGAGCGGCCTGGAAGTCCTGGACCAGCTCAGGAAGAGCGGGGACGCGCGGGCAGTCATCATGATCACCGCCGACCCGCAACTGGACGACGTAAAGGCTGCGCTCAAACTCGGCGCTTACGACTTCGTCGGCAAACCGCTCGATTTCGACGAACTGCACGTCACCATCAAAAATGCGCTTGAGACCACCCGCTTGCGCACCGAGGTCCAGTCCCTGCGTGGGGAGGTCCACCGCCGCGCCGGGTATCACAACGTGGTGGGCGCCTCGGCCAAAATGACCGAGTTGATGCACTTCGTGCGCAAGGTGGCGGCCAGTGAAGCCACCACCATCCTGATTCAGGGCGAAAGCGGGACGGGCAAAGACCTGATCGCCAAAGCGATCCATTACGAGAGCACCCGCGCCGACAAGCCTTTCGTGGCCATCAACTGTTCGGCGATTCCCGAAACGCTGATGGAGGCGGAATTGTTCGGCCACGAGAAGGGGGCCTTCACTGACGCCAAGCAGATGAAGAAGGGCCTGTTCGAGATGGCCGATGGCGGGTCGCTGTTTCTTGATGAAATCGGCGAACTGTCTCCCCTGCTGCAGGCCAAGCTGCTGCGGGTGCTCGAGGACCAGGTCATCCGGAGGGTGGGCGGCGTGCGCGACATGCAGGTAGACGTGCGCGTGATCGCCGCCTCCAACCGCGACCTTGAAAGAGCCGTGCGCGAAGGGCAGTTCCGGCAAGACCTGTTCTACCGGCTGGCCATCATCGCCATCTTTATTCCGCCGTTGCGCGAGCGTAAGGAAGACATTCTTCCGCTTGTGGACTCCTTCATCGATCGCTACAACCGCAAGTTCAAGAAGTCGATCCGCGGGATCTCGGACGACACGCGCAAGCTGCTGCTCTCGCACACCTGGCCGGGGAACGTGCGCGAACTCAAGAACGCGATCGAGCGCGCCATGATCCTCGAAGATGGCCAACTGCTGAGCCCGACCTATCTGCCGTTCTCGGTCGCGGAAACAGGGGGTCGCACCGTATTTGAGCGCGCCGCCGCTCCCGAGGCGGGCGCGGCCCTGCCCAACGGCCGCCTGCTCCCTCGCTTGTACATTCCCGACGGGGGCACCTCGCTTGAGGAAGTCGAGCGCGCCATGGTTGAGCTGGCCATGCGGCAGGCCTCTGGAAACCAGACCCAGGCGGCCCGCCTGCTCGACATCAGCCGCGATGCGCTGCGTTACAAACTGAAGAAGTTTGGCCTCATGCACGGCGAAGACGAAGAGGCTCCGGCCTCGTCCTCTTCCGGATCTCCCAGCGCTCGCTGAATCCTCTACCTTTCCAACAGGAAACGGCCGCTTCCCGTAGCGTTGACGGTCCCGATCAGCACGCCTCGGAACGATGAAGGATAGGGGGAGTCGGCCCGGCCGGCTCCCCCTCCTGCAAAAGGCTAGCGCTTCAGGTTGATGGTGTCCTGCGTGATCTCGTCGAAGGTGGTCACGGCCCGGGCATTGGCCTGGAAGCCGCGTTGCGCGACGATCATCGCCGCGAACTCCTTGGAGATGTCGACGTTGGAAAGCTCCAGCGCGCCGCCGGCCAGCGTCCCGCGTCCTCCGGTGCCGGGCGCGCCGATCACGGCTTGTCCTGAGGCCAGCGTCTGTTGAAAGCTGTTCTGGCCAAGGCGCAACAGTCCCTGCTGATTGGCGAAGGTCGCCAGCACGAGCTGGCCCAGCACGGCGGTGCGGCCGTTGCTGAAGTTGCCCGTCACCGTCCCGTCTGCCCCGATGGCAAACTTCTGCAGCGATCCGCTGTTGTTTCCATTCTGCTGCGTAGACGACGTACTGCTGGCGGCGGCCACTTGGGTGAGCAGACCCGTACCATTGTCATACAAGTTCCAGTCGAACGTGAGCGTACCCGCGCCATCGGCCAGGTTGGTGATGGACAGTCCGGTCACGTTGCCTGCCGGAGTGGTCAGGTTGCCGTTGGAGTCGAAGACCAGGTTCCCGCTTCCGATCACGCTCGGATTCCCTGCCGCGCCGACGTCGGTCGCCGGGATGGTGATCGAGTAACCCCAGGCGTTCGCGCCGGTCTTGGTGAAGTTGAAGGTGAGCACATGGCTGGCGCCCAGCGAATCGTACACGGTGACCGTGGCGGGGAACGTGGTGCCGACCGCGGCGGTCGCGTCAAGGTTGGCGCGGATCTGCAGGCTGCTGGTCGGGGTGGGCGGACTGACCGCGCCGGTGCCGAGGTTCAGTCCGGTGAGTCCCTGTCCCGTGTTGATGATTCCGTTGATCGCCGGATAGCCCAGCACTTGCGCGCCTTCGGAAGTCACCAGCATGCCGGTGTCGTCGAGCGTGAAGTTTCCGGCGCGCGTGTAGCTGGTGACACCATCCTTCTGGGTGACGAAAAACCCGTCTTGCATGATCGCTACATCCGTCGCGACGCCGCTGGAGTCGACGCTTCCCTGAGTGAAAAGTGAGGGCATGGAACTCACCGCCGTGCCGGCCCCCAGCTGAATGGGGTCACCGCCGCCGCTGGTGCCCAGGCTCTGGTAGAAAAGGTCGCGAAACAGCACGCGCGTGTCCTTGTAGCCGACCGTGTTCAGGTTGGACAGATTGTTGGCGATGGCGGCCAGCGCCTGGGAACTGGCGGTCAGGCCCGAAAGCGGAATCGAAAAGCTGGGCATTAGTGCGCTCCTTGAGATGACGAATTCGAAGAGCCGGAATTGGCCCCGGCTCCTACATACTGCTGGATCAGTTGATGGATACTGACCAGTTCATTCAGGGAATTGAACTGGACCAGCTGGTTCACGAACTGGTTGGGGTCCACAGGGTCGAGCGGGCTCTGGTTCTGCAGTTGCGCCACCAGCAATTGCATGAACGTGTCGTCGCTCACGCCCGAGGAACTGCTGCTCGAGGAGTTCGACGGAGCGGCGGCGTGCGCCTGAAAAATTGGGTTGATGGTCATCATGTCTCCTTACGGTTATGCCCGGACGTTCAATCCGGGCGTCGGGTTCTGCGGGAATTCCGTCTCGGCGGGAAAGTCCAGCGATGCGTCGTCGACCAGCCCCGCCGCGCGGGAAATGTGCGGATACGCAAACTGCTGCGATCGCGGCTGGCCTCCGGAAGCCAGCCCTGCGCCGAACGATGGCCCCTGATCGAAAAACCTCACACTGTCGAGGCGGAGGTCCTCCCGCTGCAGCCTGCCCTGGATCGCGGGGAACTCCGTGCTCAGCAGATGGCGGAGGTCTCCGCGCTCGGAACCGATCGCCAGTCCTACCTGGCTGTCGCGAACCACTGCGTGCACCTCGACGCTTCCAAATGCCGTTGTGTGCAGCCCGATGCGCATTTCCGATTGCTGCAGCCCGTCGACCAGATGAACCTCGCGGACCATGCCGGCGGCCGGGTGGCTGATCATTTCCTGATTTGCGCGAAGAGGGCTAAGATCGGACGCTGCCGGCCCCGGCTGACCTGCGGTGTTGTGATGGGAAGACTCGGCCGGAAGCGTGGAGGCGGCAGCCGGCTGGATTCCTTGCATCCCTTCCACTCTCGGTGCGGCCGGAGCCGAAACTCCTTCTTCGTTCGGGGTCCCCACCGGCTGTGTCGCCTTCGGCCTGGCATCGGACAGATCCTTCGGCCCAGTTGCGGGCCATGGGGAGAGGCTGCTTTTCGCGGAAGCCTGCGAAGCACGCGGCTCCGAAGCGTCGCGTGCCGGAACGATGGGCTGGGAAGCTCCGGGCTCCGCTGTGACCTGCCAGTCCCGTCCGGGCAGGATGGAATTCGCGATAGGCACTGCCGCCGGAGCAGCAAGATTCGCGTCCGCAGGTTGCCCCGGAAAAGGGAGCTCCCGCCCTGCTTTCGGGCCGGCCGTCGCGCGCGTGTCGCTCGGCACCTCCGGCCCAGCGGTCGGCGCTTGCGGCATGGTGTCACCCGGACGCTGAACGCCCGGCATCCGGGGGGACGGGTCGGAGGCCGCGCCGGCCCGCGGCTTGCTCGTGGCCGGCATGGAAAGGACGACCCGGGGCACAAGGTGAGTCCTAGACGACGGCATCTCAACCGTTGCCGCCGTGGCAGCCAGATTGAGTGACTCATCGGGAGCCCCTTTCGTCCGAGTGGGAGCCGGCATGCGTAGGGGGGTCGCTGGTGCGGGCGACAGATTGAGACTGGGCCCAGCCGCGCCTCCCTTGTCCGACTCGCCCGCACCGTTCTGGTTGCCAGGAGCGGCCGTCTCGCGCGCATCCGGATTGGCCGGCAGCTCGAATTCGCCCAACCCGGGCGGAATGCTCGTTGTCCCATTGAGGAAGGCACCTTGCCCGGCATCTGCGCCCGTGCTTACTGGGCATGCAGGGGACTGCTCGCCCGAGAACGCACGCTCGGGGCCCGTGCTCAAGGGTGGCTCCAATGCATACGAGGGATTGCTAGGAACAGGAAAGGCGGGATTGAGGTTCAGCGCAGGATCCGCCAAGTGCGCGTCTCCCGGGAGGACGGCTCCGAGTACCGGCTCCGCAGCGTCCTTCCCGCCTCGCTTGTTTTTCCCCGGCGTCTCCGAAAGAGACGGGCTGCTGCCCTTTGCCGCGGAGCTCGACGGATCACTGGCCGGGGGTTCGGTTTGTACCGCGGGCGCGGCCGGGGCGGGTCCTGATCGCTTGACGTCTTCGAGAAAACTCGCGAACGAGTGGCTGCCGCGGGGCACGGCTCCCGACGTTTGAGAGGAGGGCACCGTTGCCGGCGGCACGACAGATGGAATCGGACTCGTCATCGGAGATCGCTAGGGTCTCGACACGCAGCCTCCATCGAGCAGGTACCCCTCCAGTTTCAGGGCCGGACATGTCCTTGTGGATGGTTCCCGGAAAGTGCGGGGGCTCAAGTAATTGACAAGGGCTGTCGATGAGCACGAAAGAGAGAGCTGGGAGCCGGGGCGGGTCGGTGGGCAACCTCTGCCCAGCGACTGGGCAAAGCTAGCCGCGTCGGAGCAGTTCCCGGCGCATGAGCATCAGATCATCCAGCGCGCGTTGCGCGCTTCGCTGCGCTTGCGCTCGGTACCGCTCCTGCTCCCGCCTGCGGATCGACGCCAGCGTTTCCCGTTCCCGGCGCGCCTTCTCATAGCGCTCGCGCTGCTGATCGCGCACCGCTTCCAGTTTTTTCAGTTCTGCGCCGAGTGCCTGGCGCCGCTGCTCGATCGAGGCCTCGACGGCAAGCTCAAAATGCAGCTCCGACGCGAAGGCGCCGCTGGAGACCTGTGCCCGGCGCGAAGCGGCGCGCTCCGCCAGCTGGCGCAGACACCCTTCCATCTCCTCCCGGACGCGGGCGACCTCCAGGTTCGCCTTCTGCAGCAGAAGTTCCTCCCGTTGCTCCAGGCTTTGGCGGAGCTTCAGAATGCCTTCGAGGCGGAAGCGAAAGGGCATGGATCAGCCGAGCAGCGCCAGAAGCTGTTCGATGGAGGCCGCCAGCGGCGCAGACTCCTCCGGCGCCTGGCACAGAAGTTGTTCGATGCGCGGCATCCAGGCGATCGCCTGGTCGAGCGTTGGGTCCGACCCTTTCTGGTAGGCGCCAATCCGCAGCAGGTCCTCCGACACCCGGTAACTGGCCAGCAGTTGCCGCAGCTGCTGGGCTTTCCTCATATGTGCTCTCGAGCAGACCGCCGGCATCAACCGGCTCACGCTGTCCAGCACCGAGATCGGGGGATAGTGCCCGCGCGCCGCCAGCCGACGGTCGAGCATGATGTGTCCGTCGAGCAGCGCGCGCACTCCATCGACCAGCGGGTCCTGTTCGTCGTCCCCTTCCATCAGCACGGTGTAAAACGCAGTAATGCTGCCGGCGCCAAAGTTTCCAGCGCGTTCCACCAGCCGCGCCAGCATTGAGAATACCGAAGGGGTGTAGCCCTTGGCGGTGGGCGGCTCTCCCGCCGCCAGGCTGATTTCCCGTTGCGCCATGGCCAGGCGGGTCAGCGAGTCGACCACCAGCAATACCTGTTTCCCCTGGCCGCAGAAATACTCGGCAATGGCGGTGGCGCTCAGTGCCGCGCGAATTCGCAGCAGGGGCGACTGGTCCGAAGTCGACACCACGACCACCGAACGCTCCCGGCCGCGCTCCCCAAGGGCCCCTTCCAGGAATTCACGGACCTCGCGTCCGCGTTCCCCCACCAGCGCGAGCACGATCACGTCGGCTTCCGTGTTGCGCGCCATCATGCCAATCAGCGTGCTCTTGCCCACGCCGCTGCCGCCGAAGATCCCGACGCGCTGCCCGCGTCCGCAGGTCAGCATGGCGTCGATCGCGCGGACCCCGCAGCCGACGGCCTCGCGAATCGCGGCCCTCTCCAGCGGCAGAGGCGCTTGCCCATCCAGGCGGCGAAATTCTTTGCTCTCCGCGGGCGGGCGCGAATCCAGCGGGACGCCGCTTCCGTCGATGACCCGGCCCAGCAGGGCCGCGCCCACCGGGATGCATGCCCGGGCTCCCCAGGTCACGACGCGGTCCCCGTAGCGCAGCCCGTCGGGCCGCGCCAGCGGCATCGAAAGCACAATCGGCCCGCGGAACCCCACCACCTCCCCGGGAAGAATGTTCCCCCGGCTGTCGATCAGGTGGCAGAATTCCCCCACCGAGCAGAACGGGCCTTCCGATTCCACCATCGACCCCACCACCTGCGTGATTCTCCCCTGCCAGCGCGTCCCGGAACACGACTCCAGGCGCGCAAAATAGGGGGCCAGCACGCCGGCCGTGGTCATAGCGCCGCCCGCGGGCGTTGTGCGAGCAGGTCGAGCAGTCCCTGCTCAATTTCTTTCAGCTGCACTTCCCAGCCCAGTTCGGCCTTTCCCAGGTGCGTTTCGAGCACGCAGCGCTGTTCCTCGAGCGTGGGATCTTCCACCAGCTCCGGCAGGTCGCCGGGATCCATGCGCGCCCTGAAATACTCCCGCCAGGACTCGAGCAGGCGCGGGTTCAATCGAACCGTGACCCGCGTGCGGGACTCCATTCCCTCCAGCGCCACCCGGACCATCCCCGCCAGCAGCAGGGGATCGACCTGCGCTTCCCGATGCAGGACCTTGCGGGCGATACTCAGGGCGAGCCCGACGACTTCCCCTTCTACCTTCTGATAGAACGCCTCGCGCTCGCGGGCGAAGGCGCTGAGAGTCTCGGCGAGCGCCGCCGGGATGCGGGCGAACTCTGCTTGCAGGGCCGCCTGGGCCTCCTGCTTCCCCTCCTTCCGTCCCAGGGCCCGTGCCGCTTGCTCGCGGTCGCAGATCTCGCCCGGTTGCCGATCAGCCCCGGCCTCTCCGCCCAGGCCCTCGGGACCTTCCGCGCCGGCTCCGGCGCGGGCATCACGATAAGGGAAGGGCTGCGCGGGCGGCGCATCTCTCCTGCCTGGGGCCGCCCTAGACGACGTACTCATCTTCGCTCTCCGTGGTGAGCGTCAGCTTGCCTTCGCTTTCCAGGCGGCGGGCCACCGACACCAGTTCCTGCTGGGCCTTGACCACGTCGCGCGATTTGACCGCCCCCAGCACCTCCATGTCTTCTTTGAGCATTTCCACGGCGCGCGACGACATCGATTTGAAGATGTAGAGCTTCAGTTCCTCCGATGCGCCCCGCAGCGCCAGCGCCAGCGTCTTCTTGTCGACCTGGGAGAGCAGCTCCCGGATCCCGGCTTCCGGAACACTGAGGAAATCCTCGAAGGTGAACATCAGGTTGCGGATGCTGAGCGCCAGTTTCGCGTCTTCCTTTTCGATCGCCTCCAGGATGTTGCGGCTGGAATTCGGTTCCAGCCGGTTGAGCAGGTCGGCCACCCCGCGTGAGCCCGCATACGTGCGCCGGCTCTGCTCGCCCAGCGACTCCAGGCGCTTGTGCAGCACCACCGAAACCCGCTGGGCCATTTCCGGGGAGAACTGCCGCAGTTGCGCCAGGCGCTTGACGGCTTCCCCGCGCAGGGTCTTCGGCAAGCGCATCAGCAGTTCGGAAGCCTGCTTGGCATTCAGATGGGCCAGGATCAAGGCGATGGTCTGGGGATGTTCCGGCTCCAGAAACTTTGCCAGCTGCAGGGGATCGGTCTTCTGCAGCGACTCCAGCTTGGCCGTGCTGAGCTCGGCCGTGCGCGAAACCTGGGCCAGCTTCTGGCGCGCCTGTTCCTCGCCGAATGCACGGATCAGCAGCTTGCGCGCGTAGGCTGCGCCGCCTTGGCTGAAACAATCCTGCGTGGACGTCAACTTGGCATATTCCTCCAGCACCTGGAGAGAAATTTCCGGGACCACCTGGTCGACCTCGCTCAGCTCCAGCGTAAGCGCGTGCAGGTCTTCCTCAGACAGATGACGGTAGACCTCCGCTGCCGCATCTTCTTCCACCAGCGTCAGCAGGATGGCGGCCTTGCGCAGGCCGGTCAGGGCCGGAGTCGGACTCATTTCTGGCTCTTCTCCTTCATCCAGGTCTGCAGCAGTCGGCTGGCCGCCTCCGGTTCGCTCTTCATTCTCTCGGTGAGCTGTCTTTTGAGCTGCGCGGCGCGCTTGCTTTCGTCGGTGGCCGCCGGCAGTTCACCCGGCGAGGCGTAGGCGCCGGCCAGAGCTTCCGCCCCGGCCGTTCCCGGCCCGGCCAGCAGGCCCTTGCCCGCCGCGGCCACCCGGCCCGGCAGTTCGCGGAAGGCGGCCAGGGCCTGCTGGCGCACGGGCCGCAGAATCAGAAAATACACCACCAGGAACAGCAGCCCGATTCCTGCGTAGCGCAACGCGCCCGACCACTGCTCCAGCAGCGTGCGCCAGCGCTCGAGCTTGCCGGGCGGAGAAATCTGCTCCGGCGGGGCGCTCTGGAACGAGAGATTCTCGACCGCCAGCAGGTCGCCGCGCTGGGCATCGATGCCGATGGCGGCTCCTGCCAGTTGCTCGATTTCCTTCATTTCTTCCGGCGTGCGCTTCCGCCGCGTCGGGGACGAGCCGCTCTGGCCGGCCTCGACCGCGTCGTCCACCAGAATCGCCGCCGCGATCCGCTTCACCCGGCCGGCAGGCTGCACGCTGTGGTGCACGCTCTTGCTGACCACGTAGGTGGCGCTTTCCGAGCGCGAAGACTGGCTGTCGGCCGCCGATGGCGCAGCGCTGGCCGTGCTCGCTCCCGGAACGTTGCTGGCCGTCCCGGGAATGCCCGCGGGCCCGCCCCCGCCCATGGTTTCATCGCTGCGCTGGGTCGAGACGGCTGCGCTGGCTTTGGGATCGTACAACTCCTGCGTGTCTTCGCTGGTGCTCAGGTCATACTCCACGTGCACGCTGGCGCGCACATGCTCGGCTCCAACCACCGGCTCGAGGGTGCGCGTGATCGTCTGCGCCAGTTGCTCGTCAAGATCGTAGCCTGCCCGTCCCCCGGCGGAATGCGACCTCACCAAGGGCGCATTGCTGTCGGCATCGACGACGGTGACGTTTTCCGGGCGCAGGCGGTCGACCGCGCTCGCCACCAGTTGCGGAATCGCGGCTTGCGCAGGCTCGGACAGCCGGCCGGCGCGGGTTTTCAGAATCACCGCCGCCTTGGCTTCCTGTTCCTGCTCGGTGAACAGCGATTCCCGCGGCAGGACCAGGTGCACGCGCACCGCTTCCACTTCGGCCAGGGTCTGCAGCGTGCGCTCCAGTTCGCCTTCGAGCGCCCGCTGGTAGTTGACCTTCTCGGTGAAGTCGCTGCCCGCCCAGTTGGGCGTGTCGAACAGCTCAAAACCCAGGCGCGCATTGCGCGGCAGACCCTGGGAGGCGGTTTCCAGGCGCGCCACATCCAGCTTGTCGGCCGGGACCAGCAGCGTGCCCGAGTCTGCCGACAGCTCGTAGGGAATGTTCTTGGCCGCCAGACGGGCGCCCAGCGCCTGCGCGTCGGAGGGGCGCAGCCCGGAGTACAGCGCTGTGGTCTTCGGCTTGGCAATCAGCGTGACGAAGACCCACAGCGTGGCAGCCACCGCCAGGGCCCCGCCGGTGAGCCAGAAACGCTGCCCCGCGGTCAGCCCGCGCACGAAGTGCTCGATCTGTTTCAGGACATCACCCGCCGACTTCGGCCCGTCCACGGTTCTCTCCTGCTGCCGTTATTGGTCGCGATCCGCTCAAAACTGCAGGCGCGAGATCTCCTGGTAGGCCTGCACGATCTTGTTGCGCACCTGCATCATCAATTGAAACGAGAGGTCGGCCTTCTCCACCGCGATCATGGCGCTATGCACGTCGGTGCCGTTGCCTTTCAGCAGTGACTCGACCCGGGCGTCGGCCTGGGACTGCAGCTGCTGCACCTGGTCCATGGCGGTTTCGAGCGTTTCCAGGAACGGGGATTTCTGTGCCGGGGTCTTGCGCGCCAGCGGGTCGATGTCGGCGGGCAGGATCCGAAGCGGGGAGATCGTGTTGCTCATGGTGTTCCCTCATTCCCCTCAGCGCAGGATGTCGAGCGATTGCTGGATCATCGCCTTCGAGGCCTGCACTGCCGAGGCATTCAGTTCATAAGCCCGCACCGCGCCCAGCAGGTCGGTCATTTCCTCGACCGGGTTGATAGCGGGATAGGACACAAACCCGCGCGCGTCGGCATCCGGATGCCCGGGTTCGTAGCGCTGGACCGGGGGCGCCGGGTCGGCCACTACCTGGTCCACGCGCACGGCCCGGGCGGGCGACGGTTGCAGGTCGCCGGCCGGCAGCGGAAATTGCGGAAGGTGACGTGAGCGAAACACGACCAATTGCCGGCGGTAGGGCCCGCCCTGCGCCGTCCGCGTGGTTTCCAGGTTGGCCATGTTGCTGGTGACCACCTCCGCCCGCTGCCGCTCGGCCAGCAGCGCCGAGCCGCTGAGTTCGAGCATTCCGAAAAGGTTCATGGCTATTTCCCTTCGTTGATTGCCAGCGACAGGCGCCGGAATTCGGCGCGCAGCAGCTGCACGCCGGCATTAAAGCCGAGCTGGGTGCGTGCCAGCAGAAGGCTCTCGCGCTCCAGGCTGACGTTGTTTCCATCGGGGCGCTCCAGCAGCCCGAGCACCGGCCGCGCCATGGGGGTGTGCAGCGCGTACTGCAGGTCGCCCTGGGCGCGCCGCAGTTCTCCCTCGAAGTCGAGGTCGCGGGTACGGTAGCCGGGGGTGTCGATGTTAGCCAGGTTCGAGCTGATCAGGCTGTGCCGCAATACGCTGACATCGAGGTAGCGCTCCAGGCGGGCCAGCGCCGGCGTGGCCAGGAAAGCAGAATCACTCATGAACGTAGCTCCTTCGCGGGGGCAGGTTGTAGTCGCGGATCTTGTTGCGCACCGTGCGCAGGCTCACGCCAAGCATCTCCGCAGCCCGGGAACGGTTGCCCCCGGTCGCGGCCAGCGTCAGCTCGAACAGCCGCCGCTCGACATGGACCAGCGAAAGTCCCGGCGCCAGGCGGTCTGCGCCGGCTTCCGGCGGCGGCGTGGCCAGCCCGCTCACGGCTTCCAGGCCAATCACCGGGCCCGTGGCCAGGGCGATCGCGCGCCGCACCAGGTTTGCAAGCTCGCGCACATTGCCCGGCCAGTCCTGCTGTTCGAGGCGCTCCACCAGTTCCGGGGTAAAACAGTACGACCGCCCTGCGGGCGCATAGACCCGGGCAAAATGTTCGGCCAGCGGCACGATGTCCTGGCGGCGCTCGCGCAGGGGAGGGATCGAAATCGGAATCACGTTGAGGCGGTAAAACAGGTCTGCGCGAAACCGGCCGTCGCGGACCATCTGTTCCAGCGGGCGGTTGGTGGTGGCGATCACGCGCACATCGAGCTTGATGCTGCGGGTCGCTCCCAGCCGGTCGACTTCGCGCTCCTGCAGCACGCGCAACAGCTTGGGTTGCAGCCCCAGCGGCATCTCGCCGATTTCGTCGAGCAAAAGCGTTCCCCGGTGCGCCAGCTCGAACTTGCCCGGCTTGTCGCTGACCGCGCCGGTGAAGGCCCCGCGCGCATGCCCGAACAGTTCGCTTTCCAGCAGGCTTTCAGGAAAGGCGGCGCAGTTCACCGCGACAAAGGCGCGCCCTGCGCGCGCGCTGGCGCGGTGGATCATGCGCGCCAGCAGCTCCTTGCCCGTGCCGCTCTCGGCCTCGATCAGGATGTCGGCATCGCTGGCGGCGGCCTGGCGGGCGCGCTCGATTGTCCGCAGCCAGCCCGGGGAGCTGCCGATCATGTCTTCCCCCTGCGCCACCGCCGTGGTGCGAAGAATGCGGCACGCGGCCTGTTCGATGCGCTCAAACGGAATCGGCTTGACCAGGTAGTCACACGCTCCGTTTTTCACCGCCTCGACCGCCTCGGGCACGCTGGCGAAAGCGGTGAGCAGGATGACTACGGTGCGGGGCGAGGCAGCCTGCACTGCGCGCATGACTTCAAAACCGTCGCCATCGGGCATGCGGATGTCGGTGACCACCAGCGCCGGCTGCACGCGTTCGAACTTTGCGATGGCGTCGCCGGCGCTGACCGCGCTTTCCACCGTCCAGCCGCGGCGGCGAAACCCGGCCTCGAGGGCGGCCCGCATGCTCGCGTCATCGTCGACCACCAGCACCCGGTTCATGCCGGTCCTCCCAGCGGAAACCGCATGGCGAAGCAGGCGCCCCCCGACGGGCGGTTGGCAGCGCGAATGCTCCCGCCATGCTGCTCGACAATCAATTTGCACACCGTAAGTCCCAGACCCGGGCTCCCGGGCCGGGTGCTGAATCCGGCCTGGAAGATGCGTTCGACGTCGTCGCCAGCAAGGCCCGGCCCGTCATCCAGCACTTCCACCTCAACCCACGCCGGGCATGAGTCGCGGTTGAGGCGCCCGGAAAATACCAGCGTTTTGCCCGGCCCGGAAGCCGCGCGCAGAGAATTCAGAGCCAGATTCAGCAGCACCTGCTCCAGCCGGTGACGGTCGGCCCGGATCTCCACTCCGTCCAGTTCATGCGCCAGTCGGAGTTCCACGCCCGCCCGCCGGGCCAGCGGCTGGAGGAATTCACAGGCTCCCGACAGAAGTTCGCCAACGTCGGTTGCGGCCAGCTGCGGACAGGGCAGATGGTGGAAGTGGAGGACATTGTTCACGGTTGCCGCCAGCATGCGCAGCCCGGCCTGCACCTGCTCGGCCCAGCCCCGCTGTTCGGACTGGCTCGAGGTTTCCGCCAGCAGTCCCGCGAACAGCTCCAGACTGCCCAGCGGATTGCGAATCTCGTGCGCCAGAACCGCCGCCATTTCCGCCAGGGCACGATCGCGTTCCATGCGCTGCCGCGCTTCCGCCAGTCGCTTGCTTTCGCTCACATCTTCGAGGATGTAGACCGATTCTTCTGCCGGGCCGAGCGGCGCATGCCGCAGGTGAAGCCAGAGTTTCGCCTGCGCCCCCTGAAGTTCCAGCTCCCACTCCCCGCCTTTGCCCGACATCTCCAGCGCCAGCTGCAGCGCGGAAGGAAGCTGGGATACGTGTTCCGCCGGTTGTGGCGCCGCCACAATTGCGGCACCCGCGCGATTCAGGAAGGAGATGCTGCCGGTCTTCTCCGCCACCAGCACACCGCAGGGCAGGCTTTCGAGGATGGTATGCAACGCGTCTCGCATGCGGCCTTTCTCGGCGAGACTGCGCGCCAGTTCCGCGTTGCGTTCTTCCAGCTCGCGACGCAAGCGCGCTACTTCACTCTCCAGCTGCTGATAGGAACGTTCGAGCGACTCCGCTGTGTCCTGAAAGCTGGCAAACGCCTGGCTCAGCACCTTGGCAGCAAGTGCTTCGCGGGCACCCGAGAGGATTTCGGTTGGAGGCATCGCAGCCATGACTTGAGATCTCCTGCAGGAATCCGGCCAGAACCGGCAAATTCTGCCTAATGGTTCCCGCGGAAAGCGCTCTCTAGGCCCATCCCTTCCGTGCCAGGCGCGGCGGCGCGGTGGGCGGGAAGAAAAGGTGCTCTGGCCCGATGCGCTCGCTGTCCTCGGCCAAAATCGCGGCCCGCTCCATGACGTGCTGCAGCTCGCGGACGTTCCCGGGCCACGAATGATTTTGCAGGATCTGCGCCGCCTCCTGCGTGATGGCCATTCGCCGCCCCCGGCTCCCGCCCGCCGCCTGCTCCAGAAAATGCTCCGCCAGGGCGACGATGTCGTTGCTCCGGTGGCAAAGCGGCGGCACCTCGATGGGGAACGCGGAGAGGCGATAGTAGAGGTCCTGCCGGAATTCGCCACGCTCGACCTTGTCGAAGAGATCTTCGTTGGTCGCTGCCACCACGCGGACGTCGACCCGCTGCGGCTCGGTGCTGCCCAGACGCTGCACCTCTTTCTGCTCCAGGAAGCGCAGCAGCTTGGCTTGCAGCCCGCCGGGCAATTCCCCGATCTCGTCCAGAAACAGTGTGCCTCCGCTGGCCGCCTGGATGCGCCCCAGATGGGATTGCACGGCGCCTGTAAACGCGCCGCGCACGTGCCCAAACAGCTCGGATTCCAGAAGGGCCTCGGGAATGGCCGCGCAATTGATGGTTACCAGCGGCCGCGAGGCCCGGGGACTCAGCTTGTGCACGGCGCCGGCCACCAGTTCCTTGCCCGTGCCCGTCGCTCCCAGGATCAGCACCGTCGTGGTTCGCTTGGCCACCAGCCGCACCATCCGGTAAAGGCGCTGCATGGCGGGCGTGCTTCCGATCATCCCCGGTAGTGGCTCGGTGGAGGCCGGGGAACCGAACGGCTCGCCATAACCTCCCCAGCTCTGCTCGACGCGCCCCCGCACCGCGGGGCAGGGGGGCGCCGACGCGCTCTGCAAGCCAGACACGGGCAAGGTCTGGCCGCTGTCGGAGTCGAGCAGGACGACCTCGATCCCGGGGAAGCGCTGCTTGATGATGCCGATCAGTTCTTCGGCGTCCAGGTCCGGAAGCCGGCGGTCAAGGAATAGGACCTGCCAGTTCCCGTGTTCCAGTTGCAACAAGGCGTCGGCTCCGCCCGTGGCCTCCTGCACCGAGCATCCGGCGTCGCTGAAGCTCTGCAGGATCTGCTCGCGAAACTGCGTGCTCGGGCTGGCGATGAGCACGCTGCCGGCCGCCTGAGGAAAGATCGATGTCGTGGTCATGCCCTCGATTTGAAACCGCCCGGATGAGAGCGCGATGAGAGGAATATTAAGAAATTCTAGGATCGGCAATTCTTTCCTACCCGGGGAAGCGGGTAGAAAATGGGAAAGCCACTGCTAGGCCGACTGGGGCAGATGCTGTGCCGGGGAAGATCCATTCTCGTCGGCGCCCGCCGGCTCCCCGAGCGGTTGCGCGCAGGGCAGCTTCACCCGCAATGAAACTCTCTGCTTCTCTCGCTCCACCAGTACGCTTCCGCCCTCAATCTCGAAGATGCGGCGGGCAATCAGCAGGCGCAAGTAGGAGCGGGCGTTCCCTGGACCATCCAGCGCATTCCAGGGCGAATCGGCCCGCTGGTCGGCCTTGTCGAGCACCAGGCTCAACCCGACCCATCCCCCATCCGCCGCGGCTCGGATGGTCAACTCGTCTGATTGACCCGCAAAATTAAAAAGAAATCCGAGGAAATAGAGCAGGGCAGCGAGATAGCGCTGCGAATCTCCTGGCACCGGCAGGGAGGAGGCGCAGTCCAGGTGCACGCGAACCTGCCGGGCATCCGCCAGGGGAAGCAGTTCGCGCACGGACGAGGCAAGTACCTGCTCGAAGGCGACGCACCCGGAGCGGTGGCCGGGCTGTTCCACGTCAAGCAATTCGCGGATCCCACTGGAAAGCACCACAATGTCTTCGGTCAGGCGCAGGCTTTCCCGCAGGCGCTTTCGGTACTCCTCGGAGTCTCGGGGCTGCAGCAGCGTCAGCTCGAGCGAACAGCGCAGCGACGTCAGCGGCTGATTCAGCGCGTGTAGCAGTTCGGGCAGCAGGGACTCCTGTTCCAGCTTCGAGCCGCCCCCGGGCGCTGCTTCAGACCGCATCGGCCACCTCGGTCGGTCCGCTCAGCTCATAGCCCACTCCACGAATGGTGTGGATCAGCTTGCGGGGAAACCCGTCGTCGATTTTCCTTCGCAGATACGCCACGTAGACGTCGACCAGGTTGGTGGCGCTGTCGAACGAAATGTTCCAGACGTGCTCGATGATCATCGCCCGGGTCACGCGCCGCCCGGCATTGCGCATGAGGTACTCGAGCAGGGCGAACTCCTTGGAGGTGAGTTCGATCGGCTTGTTGCTGCGGGTGACGCGGCGTTGCACCCGGTCGAGCTTGAGGTCTTCCACCACCAGCACAGACTCGGAGGGGAGGCGGCTCCGCCGCAGCAGCGCGCGCACCCGCGCCGAAAGCTCCGAGAACGAGAAGGGCTTCACCAGGTAATCGTCCGCGCCCGCATCCAGGCAGAGCACTCGATCCTCCACCCTTCCCCGCGCGGTAAGAATCAGGATGGGGATGGTGGGCTTTCTTCCCCGCAGGTCCTTCAGGATGGCCACGCCATCGAGTCGCGGCAGGTTGAGGTCCAGGATCACCAGGTCGTAGTCAAATTCCGCGGCCAGGGCGCGAGCCTGCTCGCCGTCTGACGAGACATCGACGGCGTAGTGTTCCGCCTCCAGCCCTTTCCGCACAAATCCGGCCAGGGCCGTGTCATCTTCCACGATCAGGACGCGCATACCGCCAATCCCCAAATTCAGCGGGGTCGTGCCCAGTGTAGGAAGACCCGCTCGTGGCAGGATGTGACCACTGAACAACAAGCGAGTGACCGATAGCCCAAGACTGCCCGCCCGGCCACCGCCAAAACACCGAACCCGAACCGGCAATCACGGCAGGCTTCCCGCCAGAGATAATTCAAACAGCAGGATGGGAGGAAAACCGCCGTTGCGATTCGGCCCCCAAGCCGGAGAAATGAAGTCGCTCTTCATGCCCGGCGGAGCCTTGCTGGCCTTCGCCATCGTTCTTGCGGAAAGCGGGTTCTCCCGGAACTACAGCCCCGTCGTGGAGGTCTGCTACTACGCGGCCTTTGTGGCGGGACTCTTGCTCGCCTGGCGTTTCCATTCGAGCCGCGTGCTTTCTGCACTGGTTCTGGTGCTGCTTGGGCGGCAGGCGGTCGATTTCTTCATCACTCAAGGCCACGGGCTGGTTTCGGGCCCCGGGCGGACCGCCCTGGAAGCCATCGCCTTTCTGGTGCCCGTGAACTTCCTGCTGCTGGTTTTCGCCGAAGAACGGGGAATCGAACTGCCCTCGCTGCTCCCGGGCCTCCTCTTGCTGCTGCTCCAGTCTGTTTTCGTTGCCGTGATCTGCCGGCCGGCGCCTGCTCCCGGTTCGATGCTTTTCCACCGGGCCCCGTTCGGCGAGGCATGGTTTACCTGGACGAAGGTTCCACCTTTGGCATTCCTGGCCTTCCTCCTGCTGGCCGCAACGGCGGTGGTTCGCGGCTGGCAGCGCTCGCGCCCGCTGGAGGCAGGTTTGCTCTGGGCCGCGGCCGCATGGCTGCTTGGACTCAACGGCGGGGGCATGGATCCGGTCGCGAAAACCTATATCGGGATGGCCGCCGTTATCCTCCTGGCTTCCGTCGTGGAGACGTCTTACGCCATGGCCTATCGCGATGAACTCACCGGACTGCCTTCCCGGCGCGCGTTCCACGATGCCGTAGCGCGGCTGCAGGCGCCCTACGTGGTTGCCGCCGTCGATATCGATCACTTCAAGCAGATCAACGATACGTTCGGCCACGAAACCGGAGACGAAGTCCTGTGCCTGGTGGCATCCCGTCTGGCCAGGGTCACCGGAGGAGGCCAGCCCTTCCGTGTCGGCGGCGAAGAGTTCACGATCTTGTTTCCCGGAAAAGTGGTAGCGGAGGTCCTGCCGGACCTGAAGCAACTCCGGGGCGCCGTGGAAGACGCGGTGTTCCGCCTGCGCGGAGACGATCGCCGAGCGCAACCCCGCGGCCCGGAACGGCGCTCAGCAGGGCAACGGACTGCTCGTCCCCGGGCACGCCACGCGGCCGGCGAACTGCGCGTTACCGTCAGCATCGGCGTGGCCGAACCGGCAGCTCTCGATTCCGACATCGCCAACGTTCTGCGCTTCGCCGACCAGGCCCTCTACCGCGCCAAGAAAGCGGGCAGAAATCGAATCGAGTGTGGTGTCCAATCCCATCCTCGAACTCGCAAAAGAAAGGTGTCGCGAGGCTAAGCCGGAGGAACTGCCGGATGCCCGTTCCTGCGCCTCAGTGGCGCTTGCGGCGGGCGCCAAGTTCCTCCAGCGAGGGGTAGGATCGCACCTCGACGAAGGTCCGTTCCGGGGGCGCGATCCCGGTTTGCAGGCTCCTGGCCAGCATCTCAATGGCGGTGCCGGCGTTCGCTGGAACGATGACTGTGCCTGCCAGCAAGCCGCTCCGCACCCAGGCTTGCCCGGTCTTCGGCATCCCGTCGCAGCCTGTAAACGGCACCTCCAACCAGCGCTCCCGCAGTTTCAGGTCCGCGATCTCCTCAATCGCCTTGCGCGCGCCCATCGCCATGGAGTCGTCCTGTGCCACGATCGCATCCAGCTGCACTGTGCGCGAGGTCGAAAGTCTCAGCCAGGCGCTCACCGCCTGGTGGGCGCTCCCTTCCGTCCACTGCGCTCGAACCATTCGGGCTTGCACACTTGCCGGCTTGGTCTGCTGCATTCCCTCCGTCCGCTGCTGGGCGGCGTCGCTCCCAGAAGGGCCTTGTATATAAAGGATGCATCCGTCTCGCGGGACTAATGCCGTAATTTGCCTGCCCTGGATGCGGCCAATCTCCCGATGGTCAGAAGTGAGGCAAAAGACGGGCACTGAGGAAGACGCCCGCAGGCCGGCAATGTAGTCCGCCTCCCGGTTCAGGATGACCCAGCCGATGCCGGCCGCCACCGCGGCGCGAGCCACCTGCGGCAGACCGGTCGAACCGGCTGGCTCGAACGCGATCGCATCCGGACGCGATTCCGGGGCAGCCTGAATCGCCTTGAGCAACTGCTGGCTCTGATTGATCGCGTCGTTGTCCGCGTAAACGATCTCCAGATCCACGCCCGCCCGGCGGGCCCCCTCGCCAGCCGTGACTGCCTGCTCCATCTGGTAGTCGTTATCGTTCGTCGTCAGCGACAGCAGGACACGGCGCTTCTTCATCGGCAAGTGGAACCCTACTTCCACCCAGCATCATAGCGCGGTTTTCCGACCACCTCCTCCCACGGGCAAGAGGACGGAGGTTTTTCTCCGCCGGCCTAACAGGCTGCGGAAAAATTGGTTTGTAGCGTAGATCTCTTTCTATTTTTCATCTTTCACGATGTTTGACGGCCTGATTTGCGGTGTTTTGGAGGTCCCGGAGCCTGACTCCAGGCTCTTGCAGACACACGTCGACGGCGACTTACGCCGTCGGAACTGGGGCGGCCAGATTGCGCATGCGCACCAGATTGTAGGCGGCGCAGGCGAAAGTGAAAATCCAATCTACCTTGCACACGCCACGATGGCGAACTTTCCGCATCAGCGCAATCGTCTTCAACCAGCCGAAGCATTCGTCGATTCGTTTCCGCTTTCCGGCGGAATCGACGGCCGCCCCACTTTGGCGTACATCGCGTCAAATCGCCGCGACAATTGCTTGAGCACTTCGTCCACCATGGCCGGGATGGGACGCAGCGGATGATCCTTCCGCACCCGCTCCTCCGGCGACAAATAACTAGAGCATGTTTCAAAAACACCTCCGAAGCGTAATCCAGAAGCAAGCGAGATAGAAGAAGGCGCGGTAAGTGCAGAGTAGATGTTCATGACGAACAAGCAACCGGCGAAATTGTCCCAGCCAAGCA
>Ga0209060_10000702_pt1 | contig 50934 bp, 45 predicted proteins | sample Coa_R1_8_FD_187155 | JGI IMG/M metagenome (GOLD analysis project Ga0209060, IMG submission 187155) | Surface soil microbial communities from Centralia Pennsylvania, which are recovering from an underground coalmine fire - Coalmine... | ecosystem: Environmental > Terrestrial > Soil >...
CGTGGGGGGGAAGAGTTCCGGCTGTTCGCCGAACTGGAAATTCCGCTTGGCCAGGGACTCTCCGGGTGGGTAGCTGAGAATCGGCGGCCCATTATCAACGGAAGTCCTTGCGTGGAACCAGGCTATTTGAACGATCCGGAAAAATGCAGCCGGTTGCGCTCGGCGTTAGCCGTTCCCCTAGACGGGTTCACAGGGGTGGCGGGAGTCTTGACGTTGTATCACGCCGACGTCGATGCCTTCACCCGCGAACACCTGCGCATTCTGCAGGCGATCAGCTCGAAAGCAGGCCTGGCGATCGAAAATGCCTTGAAGTTCCGGCAGGTAGAGGATTCCTCGGTGACCGACGAACTCACCGGGCTTCCCAATGCGCGCTCGCTTTATGTCCACCTGGATGGCGAACTGGCGCGTGCCCGGCGCACCGGGTCCCAGGTGGTGCTCCTGATGCTGGACCTCGACGGATTCAAGGACGTCAACGACCGCTTCGGCCACCTGGCGGGGAATAAGGTGCTCCAGGCCGTCGCCGAGGGATTGCGCCGCGCCGTTTCCGGCAACGATTACGTGGCGCGGATGGGCGGAGACGAGTTCGTGGTGATTGCGGCGGGCGCCCGATCCGACATCACAGCCGCCACATCGCGCAGGCTGGAGCAGGCCACCCGCGAAGTCGGCCAGGCGATCTATCAGGAGGATATGCTTTCGGTGAGCATCGGCGAAGCCTCATATCCCGAAGACGCCGTAGATGCCGAACAACTGCTGGCGGCCGCCGATAAGCGAATGTACCAAGCCAAGCAATGCCGCCGCGCTCCCGTTGCGCAATTGGTCTAGCTACTCCTCGGGCTCGGTCTTTTCGACAAAACGCTCCACATGGATCCGGTAGAGAGCTGGCTTGCCCTCGCGGTCGCTGTGAAAATAGATCAGCTGACTATCGGGCGAAAAGATTGGTGCCGACAATGCGGGATCGCTTGCCCGGTGCTCGCATAATGTCAGTTCGCGGCCGGTGGTGCGCAGCAGCAAAAGAATGTGCGGCGACGCCTTATTCCGGCTGGCGCCGACGAACACCGAGGTGTCGCGATTGGCGTCGAACTGGACGAACTGGCTGGTCTTGGCGACGAGAGCGTCCTGGTTGGCGTCCGGAGTGTGCTCCCGAATGGTGTTGAGCTGCGTCCGCTCTTCCGGAAAGTGCAGATAGAGAACGGTCCGGCCATCAGGTGCCCATCGCGCAGGCCCAACCGGGCCGGGGGCCAACTTTAGCTTGCGGTTCTGCTGCCCGTCGAAGTTCACCAGCCACAGCGCACTCGATTCCTGGCGGTAGAGGACCTGCGCGCGCCGCGGGCGGCTGATCGGATCGCTAATGGGCCACGGCGTTTCGGCGATGGTGGAAGCCGTTCCCTTGGGTATGGAAACCAATCGCAACCGCGAATTATCTTTGCGGCATTCGGCGAAGATAGCGTAAAGTCCGTCTTCCGTTACCGACGAGCCGGGGCAGCGCTGCCATCCTTCGGGCACGCGGTAAATTTCCCGCTCCCGAAAGTGGGCCATATCGCAACGCTTGAGCGACGCCCCGTCGAAATAGCAGAAGCTGCGCTCGTCGCTCAAGAGCGTGAGAGTGGAGCCATCGAGTTCCGCGGCGTCGGTCAATTGTTGCCAGTCACCCGACTTCAGATTCAGGCGGAAGGCCTGCGGTGTGCCGGTGCGGTCACTCCAACAAATCAAAAACTGGCCTTTGTGCGAGATGGCGCGCTCGTAATAAGCCGGAAGGTGTGTGGCGTATGACGGGCTGGTGAGGCGGATCACCTCCAGTTCCGTAGCGGGATCCGGGAATCGCCTGAAGTCCGACGCGAAGACCACGCCCTTGCCGCGCTCGGAAGCCAATGCGGAGGCGGCGAACACCGAGAGCACAGACCGGCGCGACCAGCGGCGAGGCTGCGCCGCGAAAGGGCCCATAAGTTGATGGTAACAAGTCCGGCGAAAACAGCGGGTTCGCTCTCGTGTTAATTTGCTCGCTCGGTTTTGGTGCCGTGCTGCGGCTTCCAGGGCGATGGCGGGAGATGCGCCGCAAAAATCTTCCCGTTCCCTTCTTGTCAGCGGCGCCCGTGCCGTGGTACTACTCCAGGTCACCGGAGATTTACCATGCGTTTCCTAAAATGCTGCTGCACCTTCGCCATTCTGGCCTCCATTGCCTGGCCAAGCAACCCGTCCGGCAAGCTGATCGCCACCGACACGTTTGATTTGCAGTTCCCGTCCGACCCGCAGATTTCGCCTGACGGCCGGCGTATCGTCTACGTGCGGGCATTTGCCGACGTGATGACCGACAAGCGGCTGTCGAACCTGTGGGTTGTCGGCTTCGACGGGACCGACGATCGTTCCGTCACGACCGGGAACTTCGCGGACGAATCGCCGCGCTGGTCACCGGACGGGACGAGGCTCGCGTTCCTCTCGGATCGCGATGGAAGACCGCAGCTCTATGTTCGCTGGATGGATTCGGGGCAGACGGCAAAGTTGACGAATCTGGAATCGGGTGTGTCGAATATTGTTTGGTCGCCGGACGGAACGCGCCTGGCTTTCGCGAGCCTTGTGCCGGCAGAGAAGCCCAAGATTGCGGGCATGCCGGCTGCTCCCGAAGGGGCCAAGTGGGCCGATCCGCCGCAGATCTACGACCGCCTGATGTACCGGTTCAACGGCCGCGGTTATCTGAAGCCCGGATTCACGCAGCTCTTCATCGTGGCATCTGACGGCGGCGCTCCGCGCCAGCTCACTACGGGGGATTTTCCGCACGTGAGCGGGTTATTCGGCGGGGCATCGCCTGTGTGGACGCGGGACGGCAAATCGCTGCTGGTATCGTCCAATCTCCGGCCGGACTTCGAATACGATCCGCTAAACACGGAGGTCTATGAGATTTCCGCAGCGGATGGGAGCGTGAAGCAATTGACGCATCGCGCAGGGCCGGACAACGAACCCGAAATCTCTCCGGATGGGGCCCTGATCGCCTATACGGGTTTCGACGATCGCCATCAGGGGCACCAGACCACGCATCTCTATGTGATGAATCGCGACGGCAGCCACGCTCACATCCTGACACCGCAGTTGGACCGCGACGTACAGCAGCCGCGTTGGGCTCCGGACGGGAAGGGAATTTACGTACTGTATGACGAAGAGGGCGATACCAAGCTGGCTTACGTGACGCTGGACGGCAGCGTAAAGCCGGTTGCCGCTCACATCGCTTCGGGAGGATCAAGTTACGGCGGCGGCGCGTCTTTCTCGGTGGCGCACAACGGAAACATCACGATGACGCAGGGATCGCCGCAGGATCCTGGAGATATAGCGGCGCGGTCGGCCGACGGGGTGCTCCGCGTGATTACGGGACTCAATCGCGAGCTGTTTACGCAGAAAAAGCTGGGCGAGGTGGAGGAGTTCTGGTTTCGTTCGTCATTCGATCAGAAGAAGATTGAGGGCTGGATCGTCAAGCCGCCGGATTTCGATCCGGCGAAGAAGTACCCGCTCATTCTCGAGATTCACGGCGGCCCTTTTGCAAATTACGGGGATCGCTTCGACACCATCAAGCAGATGTGGGCGGCCCAGGGTTACGTGGTGGCGTACGTCAATCCGCGCGGGAGCACCAGCTATGGAGAAGAGTTCGCCAACCTGATTCATCACGCATACCCGGGCGATGATTTCGCGGATCTCAATTCCGGTGTGGATGCGGTAATCGCCAAGGGATACATCGATACCAATAATTTATTCGTGACGGGCGGATCGGGCGGCGGCGTTTTGACGTGCTGGACCATTGAACATACCGGCCGTTTCCGGGCCGCGGCCAGCCTGTATCCGGTGATCAACTGGTACAGTTGGACGCTGAACTCGGACTTGCCGTCCTTTTCGACACTCTACTGGTTTCCCGGCACGCCGTGGGATAACGCCGAGCACTACATGAAGCGCTCGCCGATTTCTTACGTGAGCAAAGTGAAAACGCCAACCATGCTGATGACGGGAGAGGAGGACTGGCGGACGCCGATTTCCGAAGCCGAGCAATATTACTCGGCGCTGAAGCTGCTCAAGGTCGAAAGCGTGCTGGTTCGCATTCCGGGTGAGCCGCACGGCGCACAGGCCCGGCCCAGTCATCAGATCGCCAAGACGGTGTATGTGCTCGATTGGTTCGAGAAGCACCGCGCGAAATAGCCGCCGTCAGACGATCAGGACTTCGATTCCCAGCCCACGCAAGCGCCGCGCAATGTCGTCGCTCACGCGATCGTCGGTGACCACGCGATGGACGCCGCCGATATCGCCGATGATCGAAAGGCTCCGGCGGCCGAATTTGGTCGCGTCGGTAACGACGGTGACTTCTTTCGACATGCGCATCATTACTGCATTCAACTGCGCTTCGAGCACGTCGGGCGTGGAGGGGCCCGTCTCGGCATCAAGGCCATCCACTGCCAGAAAGAAGTGATCAGCATGCATTTCGCTTACCATGCGCTCGGCTTGAGGACCCACGAACGAGCCTGAGACCTGGCGTAAAATGCCGCCGATCATAATGACGGAAATGTTCGGCGCATCCACGAGCTCCTGGGCGATGTTCAGCGCGTGGGTGATTACGGTCAGCGCTTCCAGATTTGTTTGCTTGAGCGTGCGCGCCAGTTCGGCCGTTGTGGTGCCCGAATCGAGCATCACGGTCTGGCGTGGCTTGACGAGGTACGCCGCCGCGCGGCCGATGCGCATCTTTTCGGCGCGGTGCAGGGTCCGCTTCACCTGTAAGGGATATTCGGCTTGGGGGCCGAGCGGCAGAATCGCGCCGCCGTGAGAGCGCACGAGCAGGCCCTCGGAGGCGAGGTGCTCCAAGTCCGACCGGACCGTGACCGCGGAAACGCTGAACCGCTCGGCCAGGTCCTCGACCGTGACCCGCTTCTGTTCCTCCAGAACTTTCAGGGTTTCTCTTCTGCGCTCTTCGCAAAGCAGGCGCAATCGTGTACTAGCCATGCGGCCTCGGGTTCCCGGATATCGGTCAGAGTGTATCAGATGCAACCGGTGGAAATGCGGGAACGCGCGAACCCCGCCCGGCGGAGCGTCACTGAATTTAGTACAATTGTAACTTGTAGCACGCCATATAGATATAATTCTTGACGCCCTACTATATGTTGGGGCATTATTCCAAATGCGCTACAACGGCGCACCTCCAAAGGAGAACAGGAAGATGGCCCAGCCGGCGATAGCATTAGATGCCAAAATGGATTCATTGAAAGCCCAAGAAAATAAAGGGACGCGTGCCGGCGTCCAGTTTCCGCGCTATTTCACGGCCCGCCAGGAGCCGGGAAAGACACCCTACGACGAGATTGTCTGGGAGACGCGAACGGCATCCATCGGCAACGACAAAGGTTCGGTAATCTTTGAGCAGCGCGATGTGGAAGTGCCGGCGGACTGGTCGCAGACCGCGACCAACATCGTGGCCAGCAAGTATTTTCACGGCAAGTTGGGGACGCCGGAACGCGAAACGAGCGTCGCGCAGCTGGTGCACCGTGTGGTGGACACGATCGCCGACTGGGGGAAGCGCGATGGTTATTTTCTGACGGCGGAGGACGGCGAGAATTTCCGCGGCGAGCTGGCGCACCTGATGCTGCACCAGAAAGCTTGCTTCAATTCTCCGGTCTGGTTCAACGTCGGCGTTAAGGAAGCGCGCGGCTATGGCTGGGTGTGGGACAAGGCGACGGAGCGCGTCAATAAGCTCTCCGGCGAGACGCGGCCACAGTGCTCGGCGTGCTTCATCGTCTCGGTAAAGGATTCGCTCGAATCCATTCTCGATCTGGCAAAGACCGAGGGGATGCTGTTCAAGTGGGGCTCGGGGACGGGGTCGAATCTCTCGACGCTGCGCGAGGAGGACGGAATCCTCTCGGGCGGCGGCCGGGCATCGGGTCCACTTTCCTTCATGAAAGGCTTCGATGCCTTTGCGGGCGTCATCAAATCGGGCGGAAAGACGCGGCGTGCAGCCAAGATGGTGATTCTCAACGCCGACCATCCGGATATCGAAGGCTTCATCTGGTGCAAGGCCAAGGAAGAAAAGAAGGCCCACACGCTCGTAGAGAACGGCTATGATTCGTCACTCGACGGCGAGGCTTATAGCTCCATCTTTTTTCAGAACGCCAACAATTCGGTTCGAGCCACCGATGACTTCATGGAAGCCGTGGTGAAAGACGGTGAGTGGTGGACCAAATCGGTGGTTTCGGGCCAGCCGGTCAATCGCTATAAAGCCCGCGACATGATGCGGCAGATCGCTGAAGCCACGCACCAGTGCGGCGACCCGGGCATGCAGTTCGATACGACGGTGAACCGGTGGCATCCGTGCAAGAACACTTCGCGCATCAACGCGTCGAATCCGTGCTCGGAATACATGTTCCTGGACGATTCGGCCTGCAACCTCTCGTCGCTCAACCTGATGAAGTTCGTTACGGCGGGCGGACAGTTCGATGTCGAAGCCTTCCGCCATGCCTGCGACACCATGATCATGGCGCAGGAGATCATCGTCGACAACGCTAGCTACCCGACGGAGAAGATCGGCGAGAACTCGCATAATTACCGGCCGCTGGGCCTCGGTTTTGCGAATCTCGGCGCGCTGCTGATGTCGTTCGGCATTCCTTACGACAGCGACCAGGGGCGCGATTATGCAGGGGCGATTACGGGCATCATGTGCGGCCAGGCCTATTTGACCAGTGCGCGGATTGCCGCCTCGGTCGGGCCCTTCCCTGGCTATGCGAAAAATGAGCAGCCGTTCCTCGATGTGATCCGAATGCATCGCGATTCGGTGAATCGCATCACCCGGACCAATATCCCGACGGATTTGTATCAAGGCGCGAAGGATTGCTGGGACCAGGCTTATGAGCTCGGACGCACCGCGGGCTATCGCAACGGGCAGGTGACGGTGATCGCTCCTACGGGCACCATCGGCTTCATGATGGATTGCGATACTACGGGCATCGAGCCGGATCTGGCGCTGGTGAAGTACAAGAAGCTCGTCGGCGGCGGCGTCATCAAGATCGTCAACAACACCGTGCCGCAGGCGCTCATCAAGCTGGGTTATACGCCGCAGCAGGCGGAGCAGATTGTCACACACATCGATTCGACGGGGACTATCGAAGGAGCGCCCGGACTGAAGCCCGAGCATCTCGCGGTGTTCGATTGCAGCTTCCGGCCGCAGAACGGCACCCGGTCGATTCATTATATGGGCCACGTGCGCATGATGGCGGCGGTGCAGCCGTTCATCTCCGGCGCCATTTCCAAGACCATCAACATGCCCGAAGAGGCGACGGTGGAAGAAATCATGGAAGCCTACACCGAGAGCTGGAAGCTGGGGCTCAAGGCGGTGGCGATTTATCGCGACAATTCAAAGCGCGTGCAGCCTTTGAGCTCCGGTTCGGGCAAGGGCGAGAAGAAATCAACGGCGGTTGCGGCTCCGGCGCCGCAGATGGTGGAGAAGATCGTCGAGAAAGTGGTGTTCCGCCCGGTGCGCCGCAAGCTGCCCGACGAGCGCGCGTCCATCACGCACAAGTTTTCCATCGGCGGCCACGAAGGCTACATCACGGTGGGCATGTACGAAGACGGCACGCCCGGCGAGGTGTTCATCACCATGGCCAAGGAAGGCTCGACCATTTCCGGCCTGATGGACAGTTTCGCCACGGCCGTGAGTTTCAGCCTGCAATACGGCGTGCCGCTGAAGTTCCTGGTGGACAAGTTCGCCCACGTGCGCTTCGAGCCCAGCGGATGGACCGGTAACCCCGCGATTCCGTACGCGAAGTCGATTCCCGATTACATTTTCCGCTGGATGGCGCTGAAGTTTCTGGGCACCGAAGCCGCGCCGCCCGTGGAAGTGGGCGACGCGACCACGCTGCGTCCGACTGAGCAGGACCCCCAGCAAGCGCTGCCGTTCCCCGCGCAAGTCTCCGATGCGCCCGTCTGCGCCGAGTGCGGCTCCATCATGACGCGCAACGGAAGCTGCTACAAGTGCGGCAACTGCGGGGGAACGAGCGGCTGTAGCTAGGTAGCGAGTTGTAGCAAATGCTCGTCCTGTTAGGCTGCTCCCATGAGGCGCAGCCACTTGAAGTCAAACCGGGCTGGGAGGATGCCCAAAGCACCTATTCCAAGCTTCTCCGCGACCTTGTCAGGGACTGCGCTATTAAAGCAGTTGCCGAAGAAGCGACTCAGAGAAAGTGCACGGTTGCGCAAAGCGTTGCGAGAGAGAGCGAGTGTGTATACCGCAATCTTGACATCGATCTGGACACGCAGAGCCGGATAGAAACGGCGCCGCAGATGGAAGTCGATGAAATGGCCGGTGCTTGGGTACCGCATGAGCATTACGAGTATTGGCGAGCATGGACATTGGTCCGGGAGTATCACATGTTCAAGAAGTATCTTGAGTTCAATCCCGCAAATTTGCCTGCTGTGCTCATATGCGGCAAACTTCATTTGGCTGGGCTAAAGAGTCTATTCAAAGGCTGGCCCGATCTTCGAGTGCTATGCACCCGGGCACAATACGATGACTGCTGTGAAAGGTGGAAGGACGGGAAACTTTTCGACTTCACCTTGCGTCACAAGAACTAAGAATACGAGGCCCGCCATGACTGCCATTCATAGCCCGTTCAGGTTTGAGCTGTCCGAGAAAAGCGACGGTTGGTATGCAATGGTGTGGAACGGGGGCAACGGCTCGTATGATACAACCGAAAAGCTCAACGCCGATCCTGATCCGAACTTCGGACTGTTCTCCTCCGAAGAGGCCGCACGGGAGTGGGCCCAGCAGCGCCTAAATTTCGATCTGTCTAACGCCAGGGCTTTTGTATTGGCATTGATTTTGAGGGGCGAACAACGTAGGGACGGTCCGCTCGTCTCGGAAGCCGAACGATTCGGAAGCCACTCTACGCGCCCAGCAATAATGTCTGGACGTCCTTGACCCGCGAAAGGGTCCGATCGAACGTCACTAACCGCAATTCGTTAACGTTCGCCATCGCCGCCAAATAAGCATCGGTCCAGAGGTTAGTGCCGGTCACGGACGCCTGGGTGTATCGCTTCCACACGGCTTGCACTTCCACCGGCTCACCGATGAAAGTGACCCGCTTGTCCCTCTCCAGGTCTTCGTAGATTGCCCAAGCGCGTCGCTGGCTGACTTCTTCGCCGTTCATGACTCTGCGGTTCGTGATCAGCCGGAGAAAACCCATCTGCGTGATCCGGCAAAAGGCAGCTCCTTCTATATCCAGTTCGCCGAACCAGGCCTTAGCCACCTCATGGTGAACATGACGGTCCAGTGCCAGCGCCAGCCAGACATTCACATCAAGCAAGCAAGTCTTCGATTTCGGCATTCGTCAGGTTGAGCGTGCCGGGGCGCTTGGAACGGATCAGCGGCAAGCGAACCTGATAGCTCTTCTCGGCTGCCTTTTTGGCCATCTCATGCTCCACCGCGCTCAGCAGGAAGTCCTTCAAGCTCACGCCGCGCAGGGCAGCCGTGGCTTTCATCTTGCGAAACACGGGGTCGGGTACATCAATGGTGGTTCGCATAAAAACATATTAGCATAAAAGCATACCGACGCCCGGCCGCCTACTTCCCGCTCACCACCACCTCCGAGGCCAGCACATCATGCTCGGCGTTGAGCAAGACGCGCTTGGGGCGCTCCGGCAGCGCGATGTGAAATTCGTTTGACTTTCGGTTTCCCGACAGCGCTACATGCCCGACGGTCACGGGCGTGCCCGTGAAATCGAGGTAAAGCGGCACAAGCATCTTGAATTTGTCCGATACGCCGCTTTGCTCCACGGTCCCCGTGAGCATCATCTTGCCGCCTTCTTCCGTTAGCGAATAGTCCAGGCGGTAGCTTGGCGAGTCAATGTTGTACACCCATTCGTTGAAAAACCAGTCCATGCGGCCGTTGCCGTCCAGGTTCATGTCGGGCGTCATGTGCTTCTCCACAATCTTCTGGAAATCGGCAGTGGCTGCGTTCTGGCCGTAGTAAGTCTGCACGAAATCCCGCATCATGGCGATGAAGGCGGCGTCGTGCGTTTTGGGGTCGCGCATCATGCAACGGAGCATGTGGAGAACATATCCGCCCTTGGGATAGACAAGCCGGTTGTACGCGCCTGCCGTTTTTCGCGTATTCAGGCGCAGCCCCATCCACAGCGGACCGACGTCATTGGCGCGAATGCCGAACTGGTTCTTGTCGAGAATCTGTTTGCGAGCCTGGTCCCAGTAATGCAGATACTTGTCGGCACGTTTCTCGGTCAACTGCAGAAACAGGCCGGCCGAAAAGTCGGCGAACCCTTCGGAAAGCCACTGGTCGTGATAGGACGCCCAGCCCACCATGTGCCCCCACCACTGATGCGCCACTTCGTGCGAAGTTACTTCCTGAATGAAATCGGCGAACCGAAAGGCGTGCGGGCCCATCAGCATCCAGCGCTGCGTGGGGTCTAAGAACGCACTAATCGGCAGATACACCAGGGTCGGCCACGACTGGCCAAAATTGAACTCCGGCTGTTGCGTGATGGCAATACGGCCGTAGGGCGCGGGACCGAAATACCGGCTGAAGACGCGGATGGCATTCTCTGCGTCGATCATGGCGTTCTCGGAAAGCCGCGAGGGCGTCATGGCGGCGGGGACGTGCGCCTGTGCCAAATAGCTGGGAAGCTCCGCCGTTGCGTAACCTTCAATGTCGTACCTGGTCGTTTCGTCGGTCCGTTCCTTTTTCTTAAAACGTCCGTAGTTGAATCCTGCCACGGCGAACGGAATGTCCGACGTCCACTGTGATGCGGCGGAATCTCCCTCCCGCCACTCTCTGACGGGCTTGCCGACGCTCACCAGCGTATATTCTTTCGGTACCTTAAACGTCAGATCGAAGGTGGAACGATCGCCGAAAGCGTTGACGCTGGGATACCAGCTGGTGCGCGCTCCCACCGAAAAATTGCCGCCGCCTTCATCGCTCAGCACTTTGTTGCCCTCGTATTCGATGAGAATTTTGTCGTGCTGGCCGGCGGCTGCGGCATCGGGCACGATCACGTAGAAAGATCCGTCTTCATTACGTTTTTCCTGCACGTAGGCGATCTCCCGCTCCCCCATGCTGACGCGCGTAACGCGAAGAGTGGGTAGCAGACCGAACTTGAACACGCGGTCGCCCTCCCCCAAGGCTGTGTAATCGAGTGCCGCGGTGGCCGTAAATCGTCCATGCCTGTTGATGGCGGTCTCAATGCGGTAATGATCCACGTGCATCACGCGCTTATCTTCGCGGGAACTCGCGTGATGCGCCGCGTATTCCGTTTCATAATGCGCCAGGTACCAGATGCCCTCCTCATTGCCCTCGGGATCAGCGTTGATGACGGCGACCTCCTCCGGCGAAGGCAATTGTGCCAGGACACCGAGCGGGCGGACGTGAAAGCGCAGATCGCCGTGCTTGCGGCCGAAGATGTAAGCACTGAAGAAACCGGGGCGCTTGGGATTATAGAGATCGGCGAGAATGTCGGCTTCGACGTTGTCGATCGATTCCGAAGTCAGCATGTATTCGAGCATGCTGCGCGGAGGATCGGGACGCCGGCGAAGCCGGTGATGCAGCTCGTTGAGAGCCTCGCGTTCGGGCGCGGCATCCGGTCCTTTCTCGGCCTGCCGGCGGATTTCTTCGTAGGTTCCGTCGGTGAAGCACAAGGCGAGACGTGTGAACGACTCCTCGACGGTGTCCCCGCCGGTGATCAGATGTATATTGTGACGTTCCGTGGAAACTGCGGGGTCGAGGGTGAATTCGCCTTCTCCGCTGAAAGCCGCCATGGTCACGCGCCCCAGCACCGGTGGAATAAAGCTGATGCGGCCGCTCTTGAGCGTGAGCGCGCCGCGATCGCGCTTGAGCACGATGTTCTGGACGGAAAAGGATTCCCTCGTCTGCGCGTCACGCAGCGCCCGGTAATTGGGATCGGAATTGGCCTGGCTTTCGCCTTTTCCGCGCACGCTGACTTCCGCGCGAGCCTCGGCTAACTCGAGTTTGATATCGAGTGGCGGTGCGCCGGATGCGTCCAACATCACTCGCCGTTGCGCCGGCGCGAATCCGGCAAGGGTGACTTCAAAGACGTAAGAGCCCGGGGAAAGCTCCAAAGCAAAGTGGCCCTGGCCGTCAGTCGTAGCTCGGGCGATTTCTGCAGTACGCTCCTCGCGTGCGCTGATCTGTGCGCCGGCAACCGCGGCACCCGATGGGTCGCGAACGCTGCCCGCAAGTGTGGCCGCCCGCAACGGGCCGCATGCGGCTGAGAGCATCGTCAGAGCCGCCGCCAACCGGACAAGCTGGAACATGGGGTAAGGCTGGTTGGAGTATGTCAGAGCGAGCGGCCGCGGGTCAATCGCACGGAAATGTGGCGTCGGTCGAGAGAAACTCGCTTCTCAAAGTACATAACCATACGATTCAAAGCCGCATCCGGTTCCAGATCCGGCAACTCATTCCCGCCCTTCTTTTCCTGCGTAACTGATTGGATCTCGTGGCTCACCTGGAAACCTCGAGAGGTCCCGGATCGTCATTTGGTATATCATTCTACGTAAAGGCTCGCGTATGTCGATCGCACAGAAGGCTTCGTTTGTCGCTTTGATGCTGCTGGCGTTTGTCGGTTTACCGGCGCAGGAAGGGCCGAATAAGGATGTCGGTGAGACGGTGGCCAAGCCGCGCAAGCCGGAAGCCGCAGCTCCGGCCGACGACAATCAGGCGCCCATTCCCTCCAAGTTGAGCAACCGGAACAAGGCGGATGTTCCGCCCGGAGCGCCGGCATTCAAGGTGGATACCAGCGTCGTTACCGTGGACGTCGCCGTGCTCGACAACAAGGGTCGCTTCATTCCGAATATCCCGCGCGGAAACTTTCGCGTCCTCGAAGACAACGTTCCGCAGCAGATCTCGACCTTCAGCATGGGTGAAGCCCCGATGACCGTCTGCATGGTGATCGAGTTTAGCGCCCGCTATCAGCGTTACTGGAGCTCCATGTGGTACAACACGCTGACTGCTTCTTATGGTTTCCTTCAAACATTGAAGCCGGATGATTACGTCGCCGTGATCGCGTACGACATGCGATCGGAAATTCTGTCCGATTTCTCGAGCGACAAGCGGAAAGCGTACGAGGCCATGCAGCGTCTGCGCATTCCCGGATTTTCAGAATCCAACATGTTCGATGCGCTGGCCGATACGGAAGACCGTATGAGCGGAATCGAAGGCAGGAAGGCGATCGTGCTGGTGGCAACCGGGATCGATACCTTCAGCAAGCTGACCTACGATAAAGCGCGCAAGGCTCTCCAGGATGCGGGCGTGCCTGTCTATCCCATCGGAATTCTGGAAATGATTGGTATCTACGGCGGGCTGCCCCGTGAAGGAATTACCGTGATGCAGGCCGAAAACGAGCTGAAAACGTTCGCCAAAGAAACCGGAGGCCAGGCGTTTTTCCCGCGTTTTCCGGCCGAGCTCCCCCAGATTTATCAGGCCATCTCGCAATCGCTGCGCAATCAATACTCCATCGCATATTCCTCCACCAATCAGGCGAAAGACGGCTCATTCCGCAAAATCAAGGTCGAGCTGGTCAACCCGGCCACAAATGAACCGCTGCGCGTGACCGACGAAAAGGGCAAGCCGATCAAATACGCAATCATCGCCAAGAACGGCTACAAGGCGCCACGCGAAGTGGAATAAAGTCAAGTTCTCGATTTTGCCTGATTACAATTTGATGCAGAATCATTGACACTCCGGTGACATCTCTGTTACCCTCGCACCGTTCCATGAAGACATCACCCGCGCCGGTGCACCCAGGTGCCACCATTCTCCTGGTTGATGACAATCCGCATGGCCTGGTTGCCCGGCGGAGCGTGCTGGAAGAGCTGGGATATCGCGTGCGCATTTGTGAGAGCGGCGCGCAAGCTCTGGAATTATTCGGCAGCCACGCAGTGGATCTGATGATCACGGATTTTCGGATGCCCAACATGGATGGCGTCGAGCTGATTACGCGTGTGCGTGCCGTGCGTGCCGACCTTCCCATCATTCTCTTGTCGGGCTTCGTAGAGCCGCTGGGACTGACGGAGCAGACAACCGGTGCCGACGTCGTCCTTTCTAAAAGTGCGGGGGAAGTCGCATTCCTCGTGCGCTCCGTTCGCCGCCTGCTAAACCGGCAACCGCCGCGCAAGCCGGTGGATTCGGAAATTCCCCTTCAAGCCAAAAAGGCGCGAAACGCCGGATGAGCTGTAGAGCGCGGGATGAGCATGGGCCGTCCGGGCCGGTGCCCTTCCTGCTGCGCCTGGCATTCCCGGTCCTAGGCGCCGTTCTGTTGTGCTCCGCCGCGGCGCCGCCGGATCGCAGCCTCCAAAAAGGCTCCGTGAGCCGTTGGATGAAGACGATGACCCTGCACGACAAAGTGGCGCAGCTTGTCATGGTGCCGTTCAGCGGGCGATCCATCAGCACCAAGACGCGCGACTACCGCAAGTACGTGCACCTCATCCGCGACGTGCACGTGGGCGGGCTGATTCTGGTGAACGTGGCGCAGGGACGGCTGGCCTCGCGTCCCGAGCCCCACGAACTCGCCTCCTTCGTCAACCGCCTGCAGCGTATGAGCAAGCTGCCTCTCCTCGTGGGTGGTGATTTCGAGCGCGGCGCGTCCATGCGCGTGAGCGGCACCACTGTGTTTCCCCATGCCATGGCTTTCGCCGCCGCGGGTGACCCGGCGCTTACCCGATACGAGGGAGAGGTCACTGCCAAAGAGGCGCGCGCCGTAGGTGTTCAATGGATCTTTTACCCGGATGCCGACGTGAACAATAACCCCGACAACCCCATCATTAACATCCGGTCGTTTGGCGAAAATCAACAGGTGGTTTCGCGCAACGTGCAGGCCTTCATCGAAGGAGCGCAATCGGTTCGGACCAACCGCGCTCTAACCACCGTCAAGCACTTTCCAGGGCACGGCGATACGGCCACGGACACGCATCTCGGTCTGGCAGTAATCAACGCCGACCGCCAGCATCTCAACGAAGTGGAACTGGCGCCGTTCCGCGCCGCCATCAGCAAGGACGTTGACGCGGTAATGACCGCGCACATTTCCGTTCCCGCGCTGGATTCGGCCGAGACCCCATCCACGCTCTCCTCCGCCGTACTGACCAAGCTGCTTCGTGACGAACTGGGCTTCCGCGGGCTGGTGGTTACCGATGCCATGGATATGGGCGCCATCGTCAAAGCGTTTGGCGATGCGGATGCCTCGGTGCGCGCCGTAGCGGCAGGGGCCGACGTGATCCTGATGCCGCCGGAAGCAGATACGGCAGTGAACGCCATCGTCGCGGCCGTGCGGCGCGGCCAGATTTCGCAGAAACGCATCGATCAGAGCGTGGCGCGCGTGCTGGCCGCCAAGATGAAGGTTGGATTGGATCGCAACCGGCTGGTGGACCTGGAAGCCATCGACGACGTCGTCAACTCCCCCGAGGCCAACGATAAGGCTCAGGAAGTTGCCGATAGTGCCGTAACGCTGCTCCGGAATGAGCCTGCCCAGGTTCCTCTGCACGCCGCCAGCAAAACCTGTTTTCTGCTGATGGCCGAGAGCCACTACTCCAATGAGGGCGTGGTCTTCACGCAGGAGATCCATAAACGCAGCCCCGATGCCCTGGTCCTCACGCTGGATCCATCGCTCCCCGATCCGGCCCTGGACGTCGCTACACAGCGGGCGGGATTTTGCGATGCCACAGTAATCGGTGCGTTCGTGCCGGTGGCGGCGCGGGCGGCCATCGGCGTCTCGCCAGGGTTTTCCAAAATGATCGATGCCCTGATTGCCTCCGGAAAGCCGGTCACTTTGATCGCATTCGGCAATCCTTACCTGCTGCGAAGTTTCCCAAAGGTCGCGGCATACCTCACGACCTACAGCACGGTCCCACCGTCGGAAATTGCCGCTGTCAAAGCACTCTTTGGTGAGATGCCCATTCGCGGCCGCCTTCCCGTCACCATCCCCGACCTGGCAAAGTACGGAGACGGCATTCAACTGGCCGCAACGCAATCGCCGCCCGCTTCGAAATAACTACGAAGAGGATCCGGCGCCTTTCCACAAACCCATCGCCCAAAGCCACGTCAGCGCCGGCGCCAGCATGGCAAACCCCGTAACGAGAGCGACCGTGCGCACCCCGATGCCCGCGTCCACCGCCAAACCCGCAAGATAACCGCTCACCGCAACCATAAGCATGAAAAACCCCAGGTCGGCAGCGAACAGACGGCCTCGGAATCGGTCCTCCGATACCCGCTGCAGCAGTGTCGTCGAGAATACCCACACGATGGATCCGCCGCCGTGAGCCAGCGCCACAGTGGCACAGGCAAGTGCGAGGCTCGGCGCTCTGGAAAGCAGCATGTAACCCGCGGCTCCCGCGACGAAGCCCGCCAGAATCCCCGAGCGCATGCGAGCACCGCCGCTGCCCGCCCACTTGCCCATGCAGAGTGGTCCGATCAGCGCGCCCAGACCGCGGGCGCCCATTAACAGGCTCATCCCCAGCACCGCCCCGCGCGCGGCATCGATTCCGCCCGGACGGATCGGGAAAACGCGCTCCCCCAGGATCGGGAAGATCACCCAGTTCGCGCCCATGATGCCGATGCCGCCCTTGACCAGCACCGTTGCCAGTAGTCTGGCATCGCTCCGCATGTAACGGATTCCTTCTATCATGGGCGAAAAGTTCACCAGTTCCCAGAGGTGGAACGGAGCCGTGCCGGTTGCGTGCGGCTCATGCACACGCATGCCCTGAAGCAAAAAGGCCGAGCATAGAAAGGACAGCGCATTCAGAACAAAAACCGCATCACGTCCCAAAGCCACGGTTACCAGCCCGCCAATCGCCGAACTGACAGCGAAGTTAAATGACCAGGTCATGGAGGAGACCGTGTTAGCCGTTACCAGATCTTTCTCGTCAACCAGATTCGGCAAAACCGCTGCCCGGGCCGGTTCGAAGAACCCCCACATCACCGTCTCGAGAAACAGGAGGGGATACACGACCCACACGGCCTCCCGCGATCGGACCAGCATCATCCCGAGGACAATCACCGCGCGCGCCAGGTCGGCCGCAATCATGACCGATTGGCGGCGGATGCGGTCGTTGACCACGCCTGCCGTCGGGCCAACCAGAGTCGAGGGCAAAACCTGCAACACCAGCGCCAGGGCCACGGATTGCGCTCTTCCGGTGAACTGCAGGAGCAGGCTGTAAATGGCGAGGATGTAAAACCAGTCGCCCATCTCGCTGACAATTTGCGCCAGCCACAGGCGGCGGAAGTTCCGGTTGTCGCGGATCAGGTGCCAGTACGATCCGAGCGTCACGATCAGCTTCTAATGGACTTCGGTGTACAGGCCCATTCGCGATTTAACCAGTTCAACGGTAGAGTTCGCGATAGGCGCCACGCGCTCCGCTCCCTCGCGCAGCACATGCGCGACATAACCCCGATCGGAGGTGATTTCCCGATAGCGCTTTTGAAAAGGTTCCAGATGTGAAACCACCATCTCGGCGACCTGCTTTTTCAAATCGCCGTAGCGCATCCCGGTGAAATGGTTCCGCATAGCCTCCTGGCTCCATCCGCTGAACGCCTGGTGAATGCTGAGCAGGTTTTCCACGCCCGGCCCCGGTGAGGCGAAATCCACAGCCGGATTCGAGTCGGTGGTCGCCCTCATGATGGTCTTGCGCACTTTTTCCGGCGGATCGAGCAGCCCCACGGCATGCCCCGCTCCCGTGGCCGACTTGCTCATTTTCACCGTGGGATCGTCCAGCCCCATGATGCGCGCGCCCACCGACGGCAGGCTGGTCTGCGGCACCACGAATGTCTCGCCGTAGAGCGAATTGAAGCGCTGCGCGATGTCGCGCGTGAGTTCCAGGTGCTGCGCCTGGTCCTCTCCCACCGGCACGATGGCCGCCTGGTACAGCAGAATATCGGCCGCCATCAGCACCGGGTATTGCAGCAGGCCGTCTCCAATCGTCTGTTGCGCCGCCGCTTTGGCCTTGTACTGGGTCATGCGCTCCAGCCAGCCTACAGGCGTCACACACGTCAGCATCCAGGCCAGCTCGGCATGCGCGGGCACTGCCGATTGCACCATAATGCTCGAGTGCTTCGGGTCGATTCCCGCCGCCAGGAACAGAGCCGCAATCTCCTCGATCTTGGCCCGCAGCTCTTCCGGAGGCTGATATACGGTGATGGCGTGCAGATCCACAATGCAAAAAATGCTCTCGTAGTCGTACTGCATCTTGACCCAGTTGCCGAGCGCACCCAGATAATTCCCGATGTGCAGATTGCCGGACGGTTGAACGCCGGAGAAGACGCGTGCTTTCATGATTAAGAGAGAGAGATAGTCTTTTATCGTACGCGATGCCGCATTCTGCAAACAAACTCGACATAACCATCGAAAAACTGATATACGGCGGTGACGGTCTGGCGCGGGTGAGCGGCCAGATCGTGCTCGCGCCGTTCGTGCTGCCCGGCGAGCGTGTCGCCGTGGAAAGTGTGGAACAGAAACCAGGCCTGCTGCGGTCGAAGCTCATCGACATCATCGAGCCCTCGGGAGACCGTGTGGATGCGCGGTGCCCGTACTTCATGCGATGCGGCGGCTGTCATTACCAGCACGCCGGTTACGAGGCGCAGCTTGGATTCAAGCGGGCCATTCTGGTAGAGACGCTGCGCCGCGTGGGGAAAATCGAGTTCCCCGGGACCATCCGCGTCATCGGCGCCGAGCCGTGGCAGTATCGTAATCGCGCTCAGTTTCACATCCAGGGCGCCTCTCTTGGTTATCTGGAAGCCCGGTCGAAGCGGCTGTGCAGTATCGAGCACTGCCCGATCAGCTCGCCGCGTATCAACGAAGTGATTCGCGCGTTGCGTGAGATGCTTCGCGACCCGCGCTGGCCGCGCTTTATCCGTGCCCTCGAGGTCTTTACAAACGAAGAGCAGGTACAGGTGAACGTTCTCGATGCCGAGCGGCCCGTGGCGCGTCGCTTCTTCGATTGGTGCGCCGAAAAGATCCCCGGATTCGTTCCCGGCGCGCTCGATTACACGGCGGCGGGCGCTACCTACCGCGTCAGCGGCGGCTCGTTTTTCCAGGTCAACCGTCTCTTGATTGACCAGATGGTTGCCGAAGCGCTCGGCGATGCCGCCGGTGAAACGGCCTTGGAACTCTTCGCGGGCGTGGGCCTCTTTTCACTGCCCCTGGCGCGCCGGTTCGCTGAAGTGAAGGCAGTCGAATCCGGCGCTGGTGCGCTGCGGGACCTGCGCTTCAACGCCGAACGCGCCGCAGCTTCAGTGGAGGCGCATCAGAACAGCGTAGACGCCTACCTCACCGGCGCCGCCGCGCCCCCGGATTTCGTTTTGGCCGACCCTCCTCGCGCCGGGCTCGGCAAAGTGGCCGTCCGCGAGCTGGCGCGCCTGCGGCCCCGGCACATCACCATCGTGGCCTGCGATCCCGCCACACTCGCGCGCGATTTGGCCGCCCTCGTTGCCGCCGGTTACCAGCTTCAGGGAATCACGTTAATCGATCTATTCCCGCAGACCTATCACATCGAAGCCATCGCACGCTTATCGCGGTGACGGGAACAGTTGGTAGAGCATCAGGTACACTACCACGCCGGTTACGCTCACGTACAGCCATATGGGCAAGGTCCATCGCGCGATGGTGCGATGGCGGTCGAATCGCGAGGAAAGCCCGCGGCTCAGCGTGATGATGGCGAGCGGCGGAACCGCGGCCGCCAGTACCGTGTGTGTGGCAAGAATGGTGAGATAAGCTGCGCGCAGAGCGCCCGTGTGGCCGAACGGCACCGAGCCGACGTGTGCGTGGTAGATCAAATAGCAGACCAGAAAAGCGCACGACGTCACGAACGCCGCCAGCATGACTTTCTTATGCGTGTGCGGCCGGTGCTGGCGGATCAGGATGTACCCGGCAACGAGGAGCACCGCGGCGGTGCCGTTGAGGAATGCGTTGACCGCGGGCAGGTGATGAATGGAAATCACGATTTCTCCCGCTCCAGGCGCCGGATGTCGACAATGAGGCCGGGCGTTGGATCATCTTCGGCGGCTCCGTAATACCCTCGAATCTTCCCCTGCCGGTCCACCAGCACGAAGCGCGTGCTGTGCTCGAGCGATCCGTCCACGTTACCCAACATAAATGCCCGCCGGTCCAGCGCGTCCAGCGTTTTCTGGTCGCCTGTCAGAAAAAACCATCGTCCTGTTTCCGCCCGGTAGCGCCGCGCATAGGCTGCAAGCGCCTCCGGCGTGTCCCGCTGCGGATCCACGGAAAACGAAACCAGGCGCACGTCGGGAAATTCGGAAACCGCCGTTTGCACCCGGGTCATCTGCTTGCTCATTCGCGGGCAGGAGCTGGTGCAGTTGGTAAAAATGAAATCCGCCACCCAGATCTTTCCCGCCAGGGATTGCCGGTCGAACGGTTCGCCGGTTTGCGACATCAGATGAAACTCCGGTACCTGACCGTAAACCGGCAGCGGGCGGCTGGAACATCCGGCAAACCCGAGAACGAGCAAAGCGCCGAGAATGCGAAACGTCTTCAATCCGTGCTTAGAAACCGGGCCGGTCGAGCAGCATGAGGCCATACAGCAGAGGAAGATAGAACACCGATGTCAGGAGCACGCCGCGGGCGCGGAGCAGGGAACGCTCCGAGGCCACACGAACCCCTGAGTACAAAAACCAGATACCCAACGCCAGTGCGCCGAGCAGATAGAACCTTCCGGTCATCCCGACCAGCCCGGGCGCCAGACTCACCGGGATCAGCAGCGACGCGCATAGTACGATCTGTCTTGCCGTCGAATGGCCGTCCGGCTCCACTACCGGAAGCATGCGGATGCCGGCGCGCGCGTAGTCATCCCGGTACATCCATGCGATCGCGTAAAAGTGCGGGAATTGCCAGAGAAACAGGATCCCGAACAGCACCCATGCCGGACCTGTTAGCGTGCCTGCCGCGGCGGCGAAGCCGATCATCGGTGGCATCGCCCCCGGGAATGCGCCTACCGTGGTCGAAAGCCACGAGCGCTGCTTGAGGGGGGTGTAGAGGAACAGGTAGCTCGCCAGCGTTGCGATGCCCAATACGCCCGAGAGCAGGTTGACGAACAGCGCCAGCTCTGCGAATCCGACTACCGCCAGCGCAATGCCGAAAGCCAGCGCGCGGTTTGCCTTCAGCCTGCCGGCCGGAAGGGGCCTGTCGGATGTCCGCCGCATCTTGGCGTCGGCCGCGCGTTCATACCATTGGTTGAGAGCCGCGGTCCCCGAAGCGATCAGCCCCGTCCCGACCACCGTGTGCAGCAGCGCCCACCAGTTGATCTGCGCAAGGGGCACCCCTCGCAGCCCGAAGAAATACCCTACCCCCGTGCTCATCAGAATGAGCCAGGTGATCCTTGGCTTGGTGAGACTGATGTAGTCTCTCATGCCGAGCGAACCGCCACGCCTGCTGGTTGCAAATTAGCCAGCGGCCGCCGAACATGCCGGAAGACCTGAATGGCTAGCACGATGCTGGACGCCAGCGTCAGCGCGCCCACCGCGACGTGCGCCACCGTAAACCCAATCATGACGGGCATGGGTTGCGGCGCGTCTGCGGTGGCCAGGCGGCTCATGTATGCGGCAATGCCTAAGAACACTTGCAAGAAGGTAATGGATAATAATACCAGTGAAGACCGCCGTAGCGCTTCATGCCCGGCGTGCCGCATCAGAACTCGTACCGCCACCCATAGCACCATCCCGGTTGCCACCAGTGCTCCAAAAACGTGCGGAAGAATCCCGGCCGCCTGGTGTCTCACGGAAGCTCCCAAAGCAAGCTGGACAAAAACGCATGCCGCTGCCGCCAGAGCCAGCCAGTGCAATGGAGGAGCCCCGGCATCGTCCACTACCTGCGGTCCTCGCTGCCAGCTCTGCGATGTGAAAAGCGCGATCGCCACCGTAGTCGAAAAGAATAGCTGTGCCAGGCACGCGTGCCCGATGCTCACCGGCTTCGGCAGCATGAAAATCACCGTCATGCCGCCCAGCACGCCTTGAGCAATCACCGCCCCGAGCGAAATCCAGCCCATGTTCTTCAACCAGCGCCGTCGCTCGGCCCGCATCAGCCAGATCGCCATCCCGATTGTGAGCATACCGACCGTGGTCGCCACCATCCGGTGGCCGTGCTCATAAAAGATGTTGCCCTCCATCGGCGGCATCAGCTTGCCGTAGGAGAGCGGCCAATCCGGTACCGAGAGGCCCGCGTCATTGCTTGTGACCAGGCCTCCCGCTACCACCAGAAACAGCGTACAAAACGACCACAGCACCGCGTAACGGTGCAGCCAGACATTTCTCATCCCTACTAGCTCGACTTCATTTGAGCCGAATCGAAGTCCTGCGTCTTGCTCTCTTTCGCGCCAACCGTAATCTCCACGTCCTGCGTTCCGTACTTTTCATGCCACGCTTCGATCGTGTACTTTCCAGGAGGCAGGCCTTTGATGGTGAACGTGCCGTCTTCACCCGTGACCGCGAAGAACGGGTGATTCACCACGCCGATATAAGAGCGCATCCACGGATGCACGTTGCACTTCACCGGGATCATGACTTCCTCGCGCGCGAACTTCTTCAGCTTGGCATCGCCGTTCGGAGGCTGCGATTCGTTCCATTCCTGGTTGACCTTGGGAAGCGGGTGAATGTTGTGATTCGTCGGGTCGTCGTTGACAATCTTGATGTCCTGCCCTGCCTGGACGCCGATCACGTGCGGCCCGTACATGCAGCCCTTCTGTGCCAGCTCCACCGGTGAGCCCGGTGTGGGCCACTGCCGGTCGGGAACGCCTGCCTTGATCCACACAAAAACGTTCTTCAGCGTGCCGTTGCCGTTCACCACGACTTCTTCCGACTTCGGCGGCGCGCCCGCATGCGACATGGCGCACTTAGGATTGGCCGACATGTCGATGTTCTTCATGGTCGGCTTTTCTCCCGTGAACGCGACCTTTCCCGTCACCGTGGCGGCGTTGGCGTCGTCCACGGCCGGCGCGCTCGCTGCCGGTGCGGCCGATTCCTCTTTCGCTGTCTCCGGCGCCTTGCTTCCGCCGCAGCTCACGATCAATAAGGCGGATGCTGCGACAACACTTACGTAAATGCTCTTCATTTCAGATAGCGTCTCCTCTTCTCTTAAGACATCTCTAACGTCCGGATCCCGATCCGGCGCTCGCGCGCAGACGGTTCAGCTCTTCCGGCGTGAATTGGAACATGTAACGCACCAGCAAATCGGCATGATCCCTGGAGTATGTTTGAAAACTCGCGGGCGTCGGCCCGGCGAACACCCATCGTTCGCCATCGCGGCGGAACAGACCGGACGGCATGGCCGTTCCCGGCTGCATCATCTCCGGATGCACGATCCACCGTTCCGTCCACCCCGGCTTCAGCCGTTCGCGCGCCATCAGGAAATTCGGCGCGGTGGCCCGGGCGTCGTGCTTCGAATCACCCGTCATATGGCACTTCAGGCACGGCGCGCCTTCGCTCGAGAACAGCTGCCGCGCCATGTTGCGCTCCTGGTCGCTGACCATCTCCATCTTGGGCGCGATGTACGGCGCTGCCTGCGACGACATGGCCGCGAAAAAGCGTACCAGCTTCTGGATTTCCCCGTTGGAGAAATAGAAAGTGGGCATTCGAGCTTTCAGATATTGTCGCACGCCGTCTCGATTGGTATCCGTTTCGCTCAACGACGGATTCGTCAGGAACCGCATCAGCCATTGCGGATTTACCCGCGCCCCCTCGCCGATCAGGCTGGGCGGCTTCTGGTCCTTCCAGTCCGGGTCCTGGTAACGCGGCAGCGTCATGAACACCGTCGTCTGTCCCACGTGCACCTGGTGGCAGCCCATGCAGTTGTACTTGCGAACCACCCACCAGCCGTCGATAATGTCCTGCCGCTGGTCGGTCGGCTCATAGTGATAACGATCCGGCATGGTCGAATCTACCGAACCCAGCAGGAACGTCGCCACCTGGTCGATCTCCGGCTTCGACAGGTTGAAGTTCGGCATCTTCAGCCGGTCCAGCTTGTTGGGCTTTTCCTTGCCCTCGTCGTAAACCGCCGGGTTTTGCAGCTTGTGCTCGAAGAATCCCTTGTGCGTGTACCAGCCCTGCTCTTCGGCTTCGTGGCCCAGAAGAGCGAAATCCAGGCGCTCCAGCGGCTTCGAGCCTTCTTTCGTCAGCTCCGTGCCGATGCGCTGTTCTTCCTCGAGCCCCGCGATTTCGTGGCATCCCGCGCACCCGTAATAGCGAACCTTGAACAGGCCTGCCGCTTTGAGCTTCGGATCGTCCAGATAATCCGCCGCCGGGTACGTGGCGCCGTCATGCTTCCGCGTCATCAGGTAGCTGGCGATGTCGCGCGCCTCATCGATCGTCAGCCGCAGGCTCGGCATGGGCGTCATCTGCTCTACCTGCAGCTCGTGCCCGTCGTTCGGGCACTTGTCGTGGTCCATGTCGAAGACGAACGGCAGCCCCTTCTTCTTGTAGTCTTCCGCCGTCAGGTCGCGCTTCTCGAACGGACAGTAGGGCAGGGAACGGTCGCGCGGATTGTGAATCCAACGCACCAGGTAATCGTAGTTGTCCTTCTCGCCCACCCGGCTCAGGTTGGCCGCAAAGTCGCCGCCTTGTCGCTCGTTGCCTTCTCCCATCGAGTGGCACGCCATGCAGCCGCGCGTCTCGAAGGCTTCCTTGCCCTTGGCCGGGTCGCCCTTTGGCTGCGACGCCAAATTCCCTGTTACGCCCGATTGCCAGATAAATGCCCCGATTGCCCGGATGTCTTCCTGGTCCAGCCGGAATGTCGGCATCTTGGTCCCCGGCCGCCACTTGTGCGGATCTTCCAGCCACACCGGAATCCACTCTTTGTGCATTTTCATCCGGACTTCCTTCAGGCTGGGCCCGACCTTCTTCACTTCACGAATCAAATCGCTCGACCGGATATCCGCCTGCTCGATCTTGGCGTCGATCCCGGTAATCCGTACTTTCAAATCGTTGGCGTGCTGATAAAGCTTCTGCGCTTCTTCGTTCGACCGCGTCTTATCGGCTTTATCCGTGGTGAACCCGATCTCGCGCGTCCACTCGGCCTTCTGTTGCTCGAGCTGCCGGATCTGCTGTGTCACCGCCGTCATCTCGTCCGGTTCGCGATCGAACCCCTCGTAGCGGTGGCAGCCCATGCAGCCTCGCCGCCGGAAGGTTTCGCGTCCCGCGTTGAGCGTGTCCGCCATTTCCGTGACGATTTCCTTCACGTGGCACTGCTGGCAGCCCGACTCGAAATTCTCCTTGTAATGCAGCGGCCAGAGCCAGAATTTGTGCCGCCCGTGCGCTTTCTCCGTGCTGTCCACCGCTACGCCATTGCCGCCATGGCAGGGCGTGCAGCCGAATTTCTCGGGATCGTGGATCTTCAGCAGCTCCCGGTTCGGATGGCTCGCGTAGAGCTCCGTGCCCATGTTTGCCTTGGTCAGCGTCACCGGCTCGCGCGTGCCCAGGTGGCAGGATTCGCAGCGGTCCACCAGCTCCACGTCTTTGATGTGGATCTGACGGATGTGCACGTCGAAATCCTCCATTTTGGTCGTCAACCCGGTGAGCGTATCGGCGCTCACGTCGGCGATGCGATCGGAGAGATATTTGTCCCTCTGCGCGCGCAGCTCCGTCGCCGGCTTCAGCAGTTCTACCCGCTTCTGCAGCAGCTCGGCTTTTTGCGCCTTCCAGTCGAGAAGGTTCTTATCCATCGCCGCGAAATCCATTTCGACGGTTTCCGTGGTCCCGTCCGGCTTCGGCAGCTTGACGTTGTGCTTTTCCTTCTTTAAGGCCTCGATCTCTTGCCGCTTCGAGTTCTTCGAGCTCTCGCTGTCCGTCGTCTCGATCTGATAGGTCAGCGCGCCGATGTGGCCGCGCACTTCCTGGAAGGGATCGTTTAACGCCAGAACGCGCGGCACCAGCTCCTGGTTCACTTTGCGATCGATCTCCGCCACCTGCGCGGAAACCGCCTTCTCTGCCGCCTGCATGTCGCGATCGAGCTTCTGATAGTCCGACGACGCGCGGATCTCCTTCTCGAAACGCGCCTCGTTCGGCTTCACGCCGCGCAGATACTTCGTGTACACCTTGGCGAAGTTCGCCTGGTAGCTCTTCCACGGACGAATCCCGTAAATCTCGTCCCAAAGCCCCCACCCAAGCGAGAGCAGCAGCAGCGCCGACCAGATGAACAGCGGCCGGCTCAACGACGAATGAACTACTGGATCTTTATCTTGTTCTTGATCGCTCATACGTTGAACCAGGGCGTTACCCAGACGTATTTAATGCGGAATACCAGGCGCGCGATGATCTTGATCGGCAGCGACAGCATGACGATCAGGAACGTCTGCATCGTCACGTATTGCAGCAGGCTCATGCGCTTGAAAATCTTCTGATTGAACGGCTGCTCCTTGATCAGCGTCCACTTGCCGACCATGAGTTTCGTGCCCGCGATCAGCTTGTGAATGAACCAGCCGGCTACTACGCCGTAAATGCCGCACACGATCGCGCCGAAGAGGATCTTCCCGATCCGTCCCTTGATACCGAAAATGTCCGGCAGGTCGCGGTTCACCGCGAACTCCAGCCGGTTGTGATCCCAAGTCGTCCCCGGCCAGAACCACATCCAGCCCGGACCTCGGATTAGCGTCCCGATCACGATCATCGTCACCCACAACACGATGAACCCGAAAATGAACGTCAGGATCGCGCTCTTACGCTGCTTGAACGTGTAATACCCATTGCCCAGTGGGTTCGCGTCGATGTACGGGATCACCATCAGCCCGACAATGATCAGTGACGGCATCACCACCCCTGCGATCCATGGATCGAAATAGACCAGCATTTCCTGCAGCCCGAGGAAGTACCACGGCGCCTTCGATGGGTTCATGGTCAGCGTCGGGTTGGAAGGCTCTTCGAGCGGCGCGTTCAACGTGATCGACCAGACCATCAGAATTAAAGTGACGATGATCGCCGCCAGAAACTCGATGCGCAGCAGATACGGCCACACGTGGACTTCCTTCGCCCAGCCCGGTTTCCACGGCTGCGTCTTGCGATGGTGCGTCTTGGCCAGGGCTGGATTGGCTTCGAGCTCCCCAATCAAGCGATCGTTCGCGAACGCCTGGCGCAGCCCGTACCACGTGTAGAACGGCACCACGATCATGAGCAGCACGATCGGTACGTTATCCGGTAGGCTGACGATGGTCCAAAGTTGATGTAGATCCATGGCGATCCCCCGTTAAATCTTCCTCGGCTCCTTCATCTCCGTTTCCAGCTGTACCGGCGCCGGTCCAGAAATTCCGCCGTCCTTGCGCACACGCCAGAAGTGCACCACCATGAACGCCGACGCGATGATCGGAATCGCCACGCAGTGCCAGATGTAGGCGCGCAACAGCGCGTTCGAATCCACGATCGAGCCCCCCAGCAGCCCGAAGCGCACGTCATTGAACGGCGTCATGCCCAACTGATGCCCGAATGGCCCGTCGTGCCCCAGTAGCGGCGTCGCCCGCGCCATGTTCGTTCCCACCGTCACCGCCCAGAAGCCCAATTGATCGTCCGGCAGCAGGTAGCCCGTGAAGCTCAGCAGCAGCGTCAGCACCAGCAATAGCACGCCCACCACCCAGTTGAATTCCCGCGGTTTCTTGTACGATCCCGTGAGAAACACCCGGAACATGTGCAGCTCCACCATGATCACCATCAGGTGCGCGCCCCACCGGTGCATGTTGCGCAGCAGCTTCCCGAACGGCACATCGTGCTCGAGGTACAGAATGTCGCGGAAGGCCACCACCTTCGACGGATGGTAGTAAAACATCAGCAGCGTTCCCGTGAACACCAGCGTGATGTACACGTAGAACGTCATGCCGCCCATGCCCCACGTATAGTTGTACGCCACCGCATCGCGGTTGATCTTCGCCGGATGCAGGTGCAGGAAGACGTTGCTCAGTACTCCCAGCGCCCGGCTGCGCGGCGTCTCGTCGTGCTTGACGCGCAACACCGACTTCCATACATCGGTCTTATCCAGCTGCTTCAGCGCCTTGATTTCCTCGGTGGCCTGAACCTGAACCGCCTTCGCGCCTTCCACGATGGTGGCAACCGGGCTCTTCTTGGCCCCGTTTCCGCCCGCGTCGGCTCCGTTGCCGGTTGCCCCGTTTCCGCTCGATCCGTTTTTTCCGTTTCCCTCAGCCATGGCTTACCTCCAGATGGCTAAACGTGAATGATCGCGCCGGGATCGTTGAACTCCGAGCGCTCCCCTTTGGGCCACCGGTATACATGGCTCAAATCCACTTCAATCTGCCCCTCCGGCGTCACTTCCACGTGCGCGCGGTCCATCGGCCGGGGCGCAGGGCCTTCGAAGTTCACTCCCTCAGGGTCGTAGCCCGAGCCGTGGCAGGGGCACTTGAACTTGTTCTCGCTGGGTTTCCAATCGGGCGTGCAGCCCAGGTGCGTGCAGATCGCCGAGATCACAAAAATCCCCTCCGTGTTCCTCACCACCCAGATGCGATGTGCGTTTTGGAACTTGGTGTCCACCCCAAAGCCGAAGTCCGACGGATAGCCGATCAGAAACTTGGTCTTCGGCTCGTAGAGTGCCCGCGGAAAGAAGAACCGCAGGAACATCAGGAAATTCACACCCAGAAATCCCAGCACGCCCGCCATTACGAAACGCCGGCGCCGCGCGATCACGCGCTCGGGGTTCGGGTCTTCGCCCGCAAAGATCTTCTTGATCGCATCGACTATGCCCGGCTTAGCTTTGCTCTCAGGCGCTGGCGCGCTGGGAGGAGTCTCGAGGGTCGCCATTTCGTGCCCCTTATGACCGGGACGCACCCGGTCCCCTTCTGCAGATATGGATATCGCGGCGTGGGAAATCGCGGGGTGGTTGGAGTGCGAAAGCAGCAGGCTCCGTTATGTAGGTTATGGAGAAGCCTGGTTAGTAAATCAAACTGCAGTTATGAACAGATTCTTGCGAAGCCTGTATTCTGCTCTCCCGCTTCAACCGGATCAGTCCCCACCTCCCCGGCTGCCTCGTATCGTTTTATATTCGACTCGAAATTATACACCCGAGTAATGGATTTGCAATACCGTCTCGCCGGTACGCCCGCTGCTGCCTTTTTCTCGCCTTCACCGGCGTGCGATTTGACTCGCTTGTGACGCTGTGTTAATCGTAGTGATCTTCACACGGAAACTGGGATGGCAGACGAGCACAACGCCGAAGGCTCCACGCCGCCACCCGCTTCGGGCGGGTCACCAGAACCGCCTAAAGAAGCCCCTAAGCCTCCTGCAGCCAAACCCGCCGCTCCGGCGCATGCCGCGCCCAAACCGCCCGCACCCATGGCGGCGACGCCGTGGGAAGGTGAGCTTCCAAATCAGATCAAAGAGCGCTTCGGCGATCAGGTATCCGCCTGCTCCACCTATCTGGGGCAGAGCTTCATCGTGGCCAGGTCCGATGCCGTGGTTCCGCTGCTCGAGTTCCTCAAGCTCGAGGCCGATTTCGATTACCTGGTCGACATCACCGCCGTCGATTATCCCAGCCGGCCCGAGCGCTTCGAACTCTTCTACATCCTGTACAGCTTCACGCGCAACGAGCGCATTCGCGTCAAGATTTCGATTCCCGACGGCGCGCAGCCGCAATCCGCCGTTTCCGTGCACACCGGCGCCAACTGGCTCGAACGCGAAGTCTTCGATATGTTCGGTATTCAATTCGCCGGGCACCCCGATATGCGCCGCATCCTGCTGCCCGAAGAATGGCAGGGCTTCCCGCTGCGCAAGGAGGTTTCCATCCTCCATCAAGACAACCGCTGGGTGCAGGAGAACTTGGGGATCGAGAGCGGCCAATAACCAGCGATGCCCGAAACCACATTCCTCGACTCCACCGAACTGGTCCTCAACATGGGGCCGCAACACCCCTCCACCCATGGCGTGCTGCGCGTCATCCTCAAGCTCGATGGCGAAAAGGTCATGGGCACCGAGTGCGTCATTGGCTATCTGCACCGCGGCGTCGAAAAGATCGCTGAAAACCGCACATACCAGCAGTTTGCGCCATACGTCGACCGCATGGACTATGTCGCCGCCGTCTCTAACGGTCTCGGCTACTGCCTGGCGGTCGAAAAGCTGCTGAACATCGAAGCTCCGCCGCGCGCGCAAGTCACTCGCGTCATTCTCACCGAGCTCAACCGCATTGCCAGCCACCTCCTCTGGCTCGGTACGCATGCGCTCGACATCGGGGCCATCACGCCCGTCTTCTATTGCTTCCGTGAGCGCGAGGAAGTCCTCAAGATTTTCGAAAACTACTGCGGCGCCCGCCTCACCACCCATGCCTTCCGCATCGGCGGCCTGCAATATGAGCTCTACGACGGCTTCGAGCAGGAGGTGAAGGCCTTCTGCGACATGTTCCTCCCCAAGGTGGACGAGTACGAAGAGCTCCTCACCAACAACCGCATCTGGGTGGCGCGACTCAAGGGCGTCGGCATCTTAAACGGCGACGAGTGCAAGGAATTCGGCGTCACTGGCCCCGTGCTTCGCGCGGCCGGCGTCAAATGGGACCTGCGCAAAGCTCAACCCTATTGCGGCTACGAACAGTACGATTTCGACATCCCTACCGGCGAGAACGGCGACACCTACGACCGGTACATGGTCCGCATGGAGGAAATGCGCCAGTCGGTTCGCATCATCCGCCAGGCCGTGGAGAAGATTCCCGAAGGCCCCATCGGCAAGACGCCCAAAGTCATCAAGCCCCCTACCGGCGAAGTGTACGTCTCCATTGAAGCGCCCAAAGGCGAGCTCGGATACTTCATCGTCAGCGATAATTCCACGCAGCCTTATCGCATCCGCGTCCGCCCGCCGTCTTTCGTGAATCTGCAAGCCCTCGACCGTATGGTCCGCGGTGGTCTCGTCGCCGATGTTGTCGCTATCATTGGAACACTGGATATCGTATTGGGTGAGGTGGATCGATAACCATGGGTAAGTTTCTCCGCACGATCTTCCTGGTCGACCTCTTTCAGGGCCTCTGGGTCACGTTCCGCAATCAGAATCCGAAGAACATCTATACCGAGCAGTACCCCGCCGAGCGTCCCAAAGTCGCCGAACGCTATCGTGGCGCTCCCCGGCTCAACATCAACCCCGAAAACGGCGAAACGCTGTGCATCGCCTGCAATCTGTGTGCGCTTGCATGCCCCGAAACTCTAATCGTCGTCGGCAGCGAGCGCAATGAGGAAACGCGCCGCAAAGAGCTGACTACGTTCACCTACGACCTCTCGCGCTGCATGTTCTGCGGCCTCTGCGAAGACGCATGCCCGGTGGATGCCTTGGAGTTGACGCAGGATTTTGAGCTCGCCAGCTACACCCGCGAAGGCTGGATCTGGGACCGGCAGATGCTGGAGGAAGGGCCCAAGCCCACCCAGTACAAATGTTGAGTAGAATGGCGGTCTGCCAATGATGGACGCGCTGTTCTTCTACCTCTTCGCTGCCCTGGTTTTGGGTGGCGCAATCTTCACCGTCACGCGCCGGAACGCAGTGCACAGCGCCATCAGCCTGATCGTGTCGCTGATCGGCGTAGCCGGTCTCTATCTCTTGCAGCAGGCCGAGTTCTTGTTCGCCGTACAAATCGTCCTCTACGTCGGCGGCATCATGGTGTTGTTCCTCTTCGTCATCATGCTGGTCAATCTCGACCAGGCCGCCAAAGAACGCCAGTTCAACGGCCAGTGGTGGATCGCCCTGCTCTGCGTCGCCGTCATCGGCGTCGAGATCTTCTACTTCGTCCGCAAAGGCGCGAGCGCCTTTCAGATGCCCGTAGTCGCCGCGCCCGCTGCACTCAACGCCGGCGGCAACACGGAGCAGATCGCCACCACGCTGTTCTCCCAATATCTGCTGCCTTTCGAAATTGCGTCCGTCCTGCTGCTGGTTGCGGTTGTCGGCTCCGTCATCATGGCCAAAAAGAGAATCTGATCCATGGGACCCATTACCACCACGCACTACATAGCCTTGAGCGCCGCGCTCCTTCTGATCGGCACCATCGGCGTGCTCACGCGCCGCAATATCGTCATCGTCCTGATGTCCATCGAGCTCATCCTCAACGCCGTAAACATCAACCTCATCGCTTTCTCGCATGCATTACAGAACGTCAACGGCCAGATTTTCGCGATCTTCGTGATCACCGACGCCGTGGCTGAGGCTGCCGTGGGTCTCGGCATCCTGATCGCTCTCTTCCGCAACAAGGAAACGGTGCTCGCCGACGAAGTGGATTTGCTCAAGTGGTGACGGCATGAATTTTCTCGACCAGATCTGGCTCATCCCGCTCTTCCCGCTCTGCGGCGCGGCCCTCATGCTGCTCTTCGGTAAGATTTTCGATCCGCAGCCGCCCTCCGATGTGGCCATCGCGCCCGGCGTCGAGCACACTCACGATCACGACCATCATCATCACGATCATGACCATGGCCACGATCATCATCACGGCCACACCCACGACAACGCCCACGAGCACGCCACCGGTCACGATCACCACCACGCCGGCCCTCTGAAAAAGCTCGTCAGCCTCATCTGCCCCGGCATGGTCCTGCTGTCGTTCATCTGGTCGGCCGGTGCAGTGATCCAGCTTTCGAGCCTGCCCGAGCGTTCGCATCAGGTCATCCAGTTCACATGGCTCGCCGGACTGCCGTTTCACATGGCGGACGGCCGCCTCGCCACGTTCTCCGCCGACTGGGGATTCCTCCTCGACCCGCTCAGCTCTGTCATGATCCTCGTGGTCACAGGCATCGGATTCCTGATCCACGTCTACTCCACCGGGTACATGGCGCACGATAACGGCTACTACCGTTTCTTCGGTTATTTGAACCTGTTCGTGTTCTTCATGCTGATGCTGGTGCTGGCCAACAACTACGCGCTGCTGTTCGTCGGTTGGGAAGGCGTCGGCCTGTGCAGCTATCTTCTGATCGGCTTCTACTTCCACAAGAAATCGGCGGGCGACGCCGGCAAAAAGGCCTTCATCGTGAATCGCGTGGGCGATGCCGGATTCATCCTCGGCATGCTCCTCATGTTCAGCGTCCTCGGCACGGTGAAGTTTCTGGACGTAAGGCAGATATTGAGCAGCGGCCATTTTCAGGCGGAAACCGCCGGCTTCGGCGTGCTGAGCACCATGGCGCTCCTGCTCTTCATCGGCGCTACCGGAAAATCCGCGCAGTTTCCTTTGTACGTCTGGCTGCCGGACGCCATGGAAGGCCCCACGCCTGTCTCGGCTCTCATCCATGCCGCCACCATGGTTACGGCGGGCGTTTACATGGTGGCGCGCTCGAGCGCGCTGTTCCAGCTCACGCCGCAGACCTCAACCATCGTCGCCACCATCGGTGCCTTCACCGCGATTCTGGCCGCCTCCATCGCGCTCGTCCAGAACGACATCAAGCGTGTGCTCGCGTACTCGACCGTCAGCCAGCTCGGCTACATGTTCCTCGCCCTCGGTGTGGGCGCGTATTGGGTCGCCGTCTTCCATCTCTTCACGCACGCCTTCTTCAAAGCCCTGCTCTTCCTTGGTTCCGGCTCCGTGATTCACGCCGTCGGCGGCGAGCAGGATATGCGCCGCATGGGTGGGCTGAAGGACAAGATCCCGATTACGTATCGGACCATGCTCGTGGGATCGATCGCCATCGCAGGCATTCCGGGACTTGCCGGGTTCTTCTCTAAAGATGAGATCCTTTGGCAGACGTACAGTTCGCCACAAGGTTCGCACACGCTTTACGTCGTTGGTCTTTTAACGGCCGCTTTGACGGCCTTCTACATGTTCCGCTTGATCTTCATGACATTCTGGGGGAGATCACACGTGGCACCCGATGTGGAATCGCACATCCACGAATCTCCGGCGTCGATGACCGTTCCACTCACTGTCCTTGCTGCCGGCAGCGTGCTGGCCGGATGGATCGGCACGCCAAAAGTGTGGGGACTGCCGGAAGCTTTCCACGCCTTTGAGCGCTGGCTGGAACCGGCCTTTGCCCTCGTAGGCGGTGAAGCTACCCGCGAAGCTGCGGAAAGCGGTGGACTGGAGTTGCTGCTCATGCTGGTTTCCGTTGTGATCGCAGTGATCGGCATCACCGTCGCGTACCGCTTCTATCACCAGCGTCCCGAAATTCCCGATACGCTCGAATTCCGCTTCAAGTCGCTCCATAACGTCTTGCTCAACAAGTGGTACGTCGACGAGATCTACGACTTCCTCTTCGTCAATGGCCTCGCCAAAGGCGGCGGCCGCGTGCTCGGCGCGTTTGACCGCAACGTCATCGATGGCGGTGTGAACGGCGCTGGCTGGCTCACGCGCTTCTCGTCCTCGGTTTCCATCTGGTGGGATACCTGGATTGTCGATGGCGCCGTGCGCCTCACCTCGCTTCTCGTCAAGCTGTCGTCTTACCCCGTGCGTGTCCTGCAAACCGGCCGCGTGCAGGCTTACGCGCTCTTCGTCGTCATCGGCGCTCTCGCGTTTTTGGGGTACTATCTGGGCCGCTAATTATGGATCAGCACTTACTCAGCATCGTCCTCTTCACGCCGCTCGCAGGCTTCCTGATTCTGTTGCTGATCCCCGGGAAGCAGAAAGAGCTCATCAAAATCTGGGCCAATCTCGTTGGCTTCGCCGGCTTCCTCATCTCGCTGCCGCTCGTTTCGCGCTTCGATAAGAGCATCTCCGGGTTCCAGTTTGAGGAAAGCTTCGATTGGATTCCCTCCATCGGCGCGCACTTCCACATCGGTATCGACGGCATCAGCCTGCTGCTCATCATGCTCACCACGCTCGTCGGCTTCCTGGCGATCCTCTGTTCCTGGAACGCCATCGACGATCGCGTCAAAGAGTACTACGCCATGTTCCTGCTGCTGCAAACGGGAATGATCGGCGTCTTCGTCTCGCTCGACTTCTTCCTCTTCTACGTCTTCTGGGAGCTCGTGCTCGTTCCGATGTACTTCATCATCGGCGTGTGGGGCGGCCCGCGGAAGCTCTACGCCGCCATCAAGTTCTTCCTCTACACCCTCGCGGGCTCCGTGCTGATGCTGCTCGGTATCCTGACGCTCTACTTCCAATACCACCAGCAGTTCGGCGCATACACCTTTGAGATCGCCGACCTCATGAAGCTCGATCTTCCCCTCCACTTGCAGCAATGGGTCTTCTGGTCGTTCTTCGTCGGCTTCGCCATCAAAGTCCCGATGTTCCCGTTCCATACCTGGCTGCCCGATGCGCACGTCGAGGCGCCGACCGCCGGCTCGGTCATCCTGGCCAGCGTGCTCCTGAAGATGGGAACCTACGGATTCATCCGCTTCTCGCTGCCCTTGCTGCCCAAAGCATCGGTCGACCAGACCATCGTGCAGGTGCTCGCCGTGCTCTCCATCATCGGCATCATTTACGGTGCGCTTGTCTGCCTCATGCAGCAGGATTGGAAGAAGCTCATTGCATACTCCTCCGTCAGCCACCTGGGTTTCTGTACGCTCGGCATCTTCGCGCTCAATCCGAACGGCATCGCGGGCAGCGTTCTCCAGCAGATCAACCACGGCATCTCGACGGGCATGCTCTTCATGGTCATCGGCATCGTCTACGAGCGACGCCACACCCGCGAGATCGCGGAATATGGCGGCCTGGCGCACGTCATGCCCAAGTACGCCATCATCTTCGCCATCGCCATGCTGAGTTCCGCGGGCCTGCCGCTGCTTAACGGATTCGTTGGCGAGTTCACGATTCTGCAAGGCGCGTTCGAAGCCAGCCACACCTGGGCGGCGTTCGCCGTCGCTGGCGTAATCCTGGGTGCAGCGTATCTGCTCTGGCTCTACCAGCGCACCATGCTCGGCCAGGTCACCAACGGCCGCAACCTGCACCTGCCCGATCTCAGCTTGCGCGAGCTCGCCATTTTCCTGCCGCTCATTGCCTGGGGCATCTGGATCGGTCTCTATCCCAAGCCATACTTCGACATTCTCGAAAAGCCCGTGCAGCAGATCGTCGAGCGTGTGCGTCCTGACTACTACCAGGGCGGCCCGCAGCGCGCGGCCGCCACGAAGCCCGCGGCGCTTCAAGGGGGTGTCCAGTGAGCCAGTTCTATACCTCCACCGATCACTTCGTCCTGCTGCCCGCGATCATCCTCGCGCTTTTCGGATGCGCCATCCTGATCTTCGACGTCTTCTGGTTTCAAAATCCGAAGGATCGTAAATGGCTGGCGCTCCTCGTCATCACCGGGCTGGCGTTCACCGGCGCCGCATTGGTGCGTCAGCAGCTGCATCTCACGACAGAGAACCTCACGCAACTCACCGGCTTCGGCGGCGCCCTCACCATCGATCGCTTCGCCATCTACTTCAACTGGGTATTCACGCTGGCCACCCTCATCGTCGCCATCGTGTCGTATCACTACCTCGAGATTGAAGGCGAGCATCATGGCGAATACTACGCCCTGCTGCTGTTCGCGCAATGCGGCATGTTCTTCCTTGCCGCCGGCACCGATCTCGTCACGCTCTTCATCGGTCTCGAGCTGATGGCCCTCTGCTTCTACGTGATGGTCGGCTTCCTGCGCGGCGACAAGCGTTCCAATGAGGCCGCCATCAAGTACCTGCTGCTCGGTGCCTTTTCGAGCGGGTTCCTCGTCTACGGCTTCTCCATCATGTACGGCCTCGCGGGTTCCACGAACCTGGTCGCGGTCGAAGCCGCCGTTAAAGCGCACGCCGGCGAGCCGCTCGTCTACCTGGCTCTCGCCACCACCGCCGTCGGCCTGCTGTTCAAGATCTCCGCCGCGCCCTTCCACATGTGGGCGCCCGATGCCTACGAAGGCGCACCCACCACCATCACCGCCTATCTCTCGGTCGCATCAAAAGCCGCGTCGTTCGCGTTTCTGCTCCGCATCTTCGGTCCGTCCGGACCGCTGGCCCCCGCCCGCGATTCCTGGGAGCCGCTGCTCGCCGTCGTTGCCGTCCTCACCATGACCATCGGCAACCTCGCCGCTATCAGCCAGACCAACGTCAAGCGCCTGCTCGCCTACAGCTCCATCTCGCACGCGGGCTATATGCTGCTCGGCCTGATCGCCGGCAATGACACCGGCATCCAGGGCATCGCCGTTTACGTGCTGGTCTACGCCTTCATGAACCTCGGCGCCTTCGTCGTCGTGATCGCCCTGCGGCGCAAGAACATCATCGGCGAGGATCTTGACGACATGGCGGGCCTCATGTACAAGAGCCCCGGATACGCTGTCCTGATGCTGATCTTCATGCTCTCGCTCGCCGGCATCCCGCCGACAGCGGGCTTCCTGGGCAAGTACTACATCTTCCTCTCGCTCATCGAAACGCACCACTACCTGCTCGCCGTGATCGCAACGCTCTACGTCGCCGTCGCCATCTACTACTACTTCCGCGTGGTCAAGATCATGTTCGTGGGCGAGCTGACCGAGAAGGCCGCGCTCTCCACGAGCTTCGGATTGCGCGTCGCGCTCGGCATCACCGGCGTCCTCACTCTTGCCATCGGCGTCTATCCCGAGCCCATCCTGCGCCTGGCTCAGAATTCGTTGCTGAGGTAGCATGCAGACCATCCTCCAGAATCCGCTCTTCATCCCGCTGGCCGTCACCATCGCCATCATCGCCCTGTTTCCGCTGGTCGCGGGTTACCTCACGCTCGTCGAGCGCAAAGTGTTGGCCGATTTTCAGGTGCGCCTCGGTCCCATGCGCGTCGGCCCTCACGGCTTGCTGCAGCCCATCGCCGATGCCTTGAAGCTGATGCTCAAGGAAGACATCATTCCGACCGATGCCGACCAAGCCATCTTCTGGATGGCGCCTGTCATCTCGACGTTCACCGCATTGACGTCGTTCGCCGTTTTGCCCTTCAGCCAGTTGCTGTACGTCGCGGATGTCAACGTCGGTATCCTGGTCATCCTGGCGATGTCGGCCGTCGGCATCCTCGGTATCATCCTGGGCGGATGGTCCTCGAACAGCCATTACCCGCTGCTCGGCGCCCTGCGCAGCGCGGCGCAGCTCGTCAGCTACGAAGTCGCGCTCTCCTTCGCGCTGCTCTCGGGTCTGATGGTCGCGGGCACGCTCAGCATGCAGGGCATCGTGAAGGCGCAGGCCGAACGCGGCGTCTGGTTCGCGTTCTCCAACTTCGGCTTCATGCTGGTGCCGTTCGTGGTCTACCTGATCTCGGCCACCGCCGAAACCAACCGCGCGCCCTTCGATCTTCCCGAAGCCGAGTCCGAGCTCGTAGCCGGTTTCCATACCGAGTACAGCGGCTTCCGCTGGGCGCTCTACTTCCTGGCCGAATACGCCAACATGTTCGTCGCCGCGAGCGTCGCGGTCACACTCTTCTGGGGCGGCTGGCTGCGGCCATTTCCCAACGTGGCTTGGCTCGAACCCGTCAACTACGTCGTGCCCTTCCTGCTGTTCTTCGGGTCCGGCGCCGGCTCGTTCCTGCTCATCAAGAAGCTGCGCGATCCGCTTCAGCAGAAGGTGCTGGCTGCCATCGCCCTCCTGCTGATCCTGGTTGCGCTGGTGTTCGTGGTGCCGGCGGTGAATCACGCCGTGATCGGCCTGTTCTGGTTCCTCTTCAAGGTCGCCGTGATCATCTACCTGCTCGTGTGGTTCCGCGGCACGTTCCCGCGATTCCGCTACGACCAGCTCATGAACATCGGATGGAAGTACATGATCCCCATCGGCATGGGCGCAGTGCTCGTCAACGCGCTGCTGGGCATGATCTAACGCCCCGGGCTGATCGGCGCTTTGTGGGCCTGTGTGGCCACGATCGCCGCCGCCGTTCCCGCTCCCGCCGCTACCGCCACTCCGGCGATAACCGCCGTCGAGATGCCGATTCCCGACGACGCTGCTGCGCCGCCGGCCGCGCCCGCTGTGCTCCCGATTCCTCCCGATGCCGCCGATCCACCCGCTCCGCCTCCTGGGTTACCCGCAACGCCCGTGTCGGCATCCGGACTTCCGCTCGCCGCCGGCGCCGCGGCATTCTCGGGCGCCGCTGCCCGGGCTCGCGATCCCGTCACCGCCGCCAGTTCCTGAGTGGCCGTTCCGCAGGATGCCCCCAACAACCGCAGCGCCTTCGCCTGCACCACCTGGTCGGCAGCCGCCAGCGCATGCTGCGCCGGCGCCATGGTTCCATGCACCTGCACGCGATGCCCGGCGCGGCTCGCCACGTCCGCCCCGCGCAGTTCGACCGTAACGGCCGATGCCTCATCGCGCAGCGTGTAAACGCTCCCGTTCTTCACCACGCAACCCGTCAGGATCGCTGCGTCGCTCGTCGGTGCCATCCGCAGCTCCACCGCCCGCCCCGCGGCCACGTTCGCTACCACCACGCCTTCCGCATTGGCTACGTGAACCGTCCCACCGAGTGCCGCCACTTCCACTTCGCCCGCCGCGCCCACCGACACGATCGCCCGCGCGCCCGGTTTTGCTAAGGACACGCTGATGCCCCGCGTCTCAATCGCATAATCCTGACCACCGTCCAGTTGCGCCCGGCCCTTTTCCAGTACGAGCCGTTTCGCCTCGACCTTCGCGCGCGAATGCGCATCCAGCAGTACGCGAACGTTCCCCAACTGCAGTCTGGCAACGTCCACTTCGGTCTCGACCGTGCTGTTGTCGAACAGCGTCGCGTGTTGCGATACACCCGCGCTGTCCACCCAGAAGTTGCCCGTGCAGCTCGCCGTTCCGATGTAGCGCGGCTGCGCGGAGGCAACGCCGGCGATCGCCGCGATAATGCCCACCAGGCTCGTTCTCATCACGCCCCGATTGCAGCACAGCCGGGAGCCTTTCGCACTTTGCCCCGATAGCCCGTCTGGGGAATGAGGCCATACCGTGCGAAGATGTCTTGTTGGACGCGATCACCAGATCTCCAGAGCCCGCGGCATCCGTGCCGCGGGCCCGATCCGATACCCGCCGCCGTATTGTCAGTACCCTGATTCTGATCGGCCTGTATCTGGCCATCGAGTTCCTGCTTCCCCGGCCGGCCTCGGTGACGCCAGCGGGTTGGCGCCTGCTCGGCATATTCGTGGCGACGGTTGGTGCGCTCATGCTGCAGCCCATCCCCGGGGGCGCCGCGGTCCTCATTGCGGTCCTACTGTCGTCGATCTTTGGCGGCCTCACCATCCAGCATGCGCTCGGCGGCTACGGCGATCCCACCGTCTGGCTGGTGCTCGCAGCCTTCGCCATTTCGAACGCCCTCATCAAGACGGGCCTTGCGCGCCGCATCGCGCTGCTCTTCATCCGCGCCGTTGGCCAGACTTCGCTCGGCGTCTGTTACGCGCTCTCGGCCACGGACATGGTGCTCGCTTCGGTGATTCCGTCGAACGGCGCGCGCTCCGGCGGCGTCGTGCTGCCCATCGTGCGCTCGGTCTCGGAGCTCTATGGTTCGCTCCCCGGGCCGACCGCGGCTCTTGTCGGATCGTTCCTCATGACCGGCGTCTACCAGGGCATCTGCATCACCGCGGCGATGTTCTTCACCGGGCAGGCCAGTAACCCGCTCGCGGCTAAGATGGCGACCGAGATCTTCCACTATCCCGTAACTTGGGGACTCTGGTTGGCTGCAGGCATTGTGCCCGGCCTATGTTCGCTGGCCGTCGTTCCCTGGATCGTCTACCGCATGGATCCACCCGAGATTCGCAAGACGCCGGAAGCTGCCGCCTTCGCCGCGGGCGAACTGGAACGCATGGGTCCGGTGAGCCGCGGCCAGAAGATCGTGGCCTTGATCTTCGTCTCGGTATGCGTGCTGTGGATCACCTCGCCGCTTCACGGTCTGGACATCACCGTGACCGCGCTCCTTGGCGAGGCCGCGCTGCTGCTCACCGGCGTCCTCACCTGGAGTGACATCGTCAGCGATCGCGCCGCCTGGGACATCTTCATCTGGTACGGCGGCCTGGTGCAGCTCGGCAAGTCTCTCAACGACGCCGGTGTCACCCGCGAGTTTGCGCGCGTGGTTGCCGGCCTGTTCGGCCAGGTGAGCTGGGTCGTGGTTCTCGCGGGCGCGCTGCTGGTCTACTTCTATGCGCACTACGGTTTCGCCAGCATCACGGCGCACATGCTGGCCATGTTTCCGCCCTTTGCGGCCGTGCTGCTGGCGCGCGGCGCGCCCACCGGTCTCGTCATCTTCAGCTTCGCCTGCTTCGCCAACTTCGCCGCCGGTCTCACCAACTTCGGAACGACGCCCTCGCCCATGTTCTATGCGCACGGCTACGTCTCGTTTCGGAAGTGGTGGCGTGTCGGCTTCGTCGTGTCGTTGGTGAATCTCACCATCTGGTCCACCATCGGGTTCGCGTGGTGGAAGCTGATCGGAATCTGGTAATCACCCTTATGATCAAAACCGTCATCTTCGATTTAGGGAAAGTCCTCATCCCCTTCGACTTCATGCGCGGCTATCAGGGGCTGAGCGGCGTGTGCTCGCTTCCTGTGGCCGAGATCCGGAGCCGCATCGGCTCCGTCGATCTGGTGCAGCGATTCGAGACCGGGCTCATTGAACCGGCGGATTTCGTCGCGCAGCTCTCGAAGCTGCTTGCGCTCGAAATCACCTACGATCAGTTTTGCCAGATCTGGAGCTCCATCTTCCTGCCCGATCCGTTGATCCCCGAAAGCCTCGTCGAAGGCATCAGCCGCCGCCACCGCCTGCTGCTGCTCTCGAATACCAACGCCATCCACTTCGCCATGCTGGAGAAGACCTACCCGCTGCTGCGTCACTTCCACCACAAGATCCTGTCGCACGAAGTGCGAGCCATGAAGCCGTCACCCGCCATCTACCGCGAAGCCATCGCGCGGGCCGGATGCGCGCCCGGAGAGATCTTCTTCACCGACGATATCGCCGAGTACGTCGAAGCGGCGAAGCGCGAAGGCATCGACGCCGTGCAGTTCCAGTCGAGCGAACAGATCCAGCGCGAGCTGCGCGCCCGCGGCATCACGTGGGATTAGACGTCATCAGCGCGATTCGCTGAAGGCCAGCGCCTTTGGCCATGTCGATCACTTCGGCAATGCTCGCGAACAGCAGGTCGCCATCGCCGCGCACGAAGATGACGGCGTCGCCGCGCGCCTGGTAGATCTGCGCGAAGCGCGAAGGCAGGGAGGCGAGCACGATGGTTTCCTGGTTGAGCAGCATCGTTCCGTCTTTGTGAACCGTCACCACGATGTCCTCGATGCGCGGCTGTTGCGTGGCATGCGGAGGTGCGGGTTCCGGCACCATGGTGTGCAGCCCGACCTCCTTGGTCGGCGCGATGATCATGAAGATGATGATGAGCACGAGCAGCACATCGATCATCGGTGTGATGTTGATGTCCGCTTTGTGAGGTCCGTGTTTGCCGACCGCCATTCCCATGCCCTATTCGACACTGGGCGGCACGCGGAAGTTCCCGGCTCGTTTGCACCGCTCCCTCCGGTCACGGCTCGGTAGCAGGCTGTATTCTGAGCCGTGACCAAAAGGAGCGGTGAATTCCCCGCGGCAGGCGCTAGTGCGCGGCGGCGCGGGCGCCTTTCACCGCGATGATCGAGATCTGCTCGAGCCCGGGGTAACGGCCCTCTTCGTCAGGCTTGCGGTCAGCCACGGGCGCGATCTGCTGGATGGTGGTGCGGGCAGGGAAGGGCGCCTTGAAGTACTTGGCGTAGATCTTGTTCATTGCCGAGAAGTCGGTGATGTCATCCAGGTAGACGTTGGCGGAGACGACCTCGCTCAGATCCATGTCGGCCTCTTCGAGGTTGTCGAGCAGGTTGCGCACGGACTGGCGGACTTGCGTTTCGACTGTGCCGGCATAAATGGCGGCGTTCGGTCCGGGGATGAAGGCGTCCTTGGCGGAGCAGTAGAGTGTGTCGCCGGCGAAGACGCACGGGCTGGCCGTGGCGCTGGGCCGCATGTTCTTGGGCCGGATCGCGCGGCGCTGGCCGAGATCGCGGACGGCAACACCCGTGAACTCGATCTGCGCGCCTTCGGGCAGGCTCGCGACTTCGATAGTGGCGCGCGCGGGCGTGTTGCCGAACTCGAAGCGGCTGGCGTAGAGCTTGTTCATCACGCGGCCGGGGATCTGTTTCGTCAGATACGGATTGACGAACACCATGTGGCCGAGCGTGAGGCCCGCTGTTTCGAGGACCATCCTGACACCATTGAGCGCGAGGTCGACCTGCTCGGCAGGATCTTCGGGGACCCTGCCGCCGGGACGTATGCCGCGAATGCCGGAGATGAAGAGACGATCGTTGGTCAGGATACCGTTCGATGCAGTCTCGCGCAGACCGATGCCGTTGACCGAGACCACCCTCTTGCTGGCGAGATCGCGTACGGCCACGGCGTTGATCTCGACCGGCGTGCCCGCGAGCTTGGCGACGCCGAGGACGGCGCGCGCGGGAGGCGAGGTGGGGAAGAACTCCCGGAAGACGCGGTTCATGGCCTCGTAGTTGGCGATGTCTTCGAGGTAGACCTGCGTGTAGACGACGTGCTCCATGGTCAGGCCGGCGGCCTGGACCACCGTTTTGACGTTCTCAAGCGTCTGCCGGACCTGCGCATCGAAGGTCGCGGGCATCTTTCCGTCGGGCGAGTCGGCGCCCTGCCCGGCAACGTAGAGGTAATCACCGGCGAAGATGCCGGGAGAGTAGGGAGCGCCGGGCGCCGGTCCGCCGCCGGGAACGACGGCGCGGATTTCGGCAGCGGAAAGAGTGGAAGCGAGAAGGGCGATCAGGGCAAGGCAACGGGGCCGCATGCCCGGATTCTAATCGAACGCGACGGACTTCGCCAGTTTGACGGCGGCGTTCTCGCGGAGCTGCGCGAGGACTGTCTCGGGCACGGCGGCGTCGGTGGAGACGACGGCGACGGCTTCGAGCGGCTCGCCGGGCCGGGCGGGTTCGTCGCGGCGGCCGAGCGAGAAGTTCGCGATATTGATCTGGTTCTTGCCGAGCACAGTGCCGACGTGACCGATGACGCCGGGAACGTCGTGGTTCTTCATGAAGACTGCGTGGCCGGAGAGGGACGCTTCGCAGTAGATGCCGTCGACCTGGAGGAGGCGCGGTTTATCGAGCAGCACGATGCCTTCGACGACGGTGACGCCCTTGTCGGTATCGAGCTCGAGGCGGATGGAATCGGTGTGGACGGAGCGGCGGTCGTGATGCTCGCCGACATTCCAGCCGCGCTCGGAGGCGATCTGCATGGCGTTGACGAGATTGGCGCGCTGCCCGAGCGAACGCTTGAGCGCGCCCGCGACACCGGCATTGCGGATGACGTGCGTGTTGTTATGCGCGAGATGCCCGAGATAGGTGAGGCGCACGCCCTTGGGATGGCCGGAGGTGATATGGGCGGCCAGGACGCCCAGGCGCTCGGCGAGATCGATGTAGGGCCCGAGCGTGCGGTACTGCTCGGGCGAGAGCGCGGGCATGTTGACGGCGTTGATGGCGACGCCGTTCCTGAGATATTCGACAAGCTGCTCGGCGATGCGCACGCCGACGATTTCCTGCGCTTCTTCGGTGGAGCCGCCGATGTGCGGCGTGGCGATGACGGGGTCGAGTGCGAAGAGCGGATAGCCGGCGGGCGGCGGCTCGGTGGAGAAGACGTCGAGGGCGGCGCCGGCGACTTTTCCGGAAGCAATGGCGTCGGCGAGCGCCGCGTCATCGATCAGTTCGCCGCGGGCAATGTTGACGATGCGCACGCCGGGCTTCATCTTGTCGAGAGCCGCGCGCGAGATCATGTGCTCCGTTTCGGGAGTGAGCGAGACGTGGAGCGTGATGTAGTCGGCGGAGGCGTACAGCTCGTCGAGCTTGACCAACTCGATGCCGAGATCCTGCGCGATTTGCGCGGTGACGTAGGGATCGCGCGCCACGATGCGCATTTCGAAGGCGCGGGCACGCTTCACAACCTCGCGGCCGATGCTGCCGAGGCCGATGATACCGAGCGTTTTGCCGCGCAGCTCGCTGCCCAGGAACTTCTTCTTCTCCCATTTGCCGGAGCGCGTGGAAGCGTTCGCCGGCGCGATGTGGCGCGCCATGGCGAGCATGACGGCGAGCGCGTGCTCGGCCACGGACACCGCGTTGCCGCCGGGCGTGTTCATGACGAGAACACCAGCGGCGGTAGCGGCATCGAGATCGACGTTATCCACGCCCACGCCGGCGCGGCCGATGACGCGGAGTTTGGGAGCTTTCTTGAGGACTTCGGGAGTCACCTGCACGGCGCTGCGCACGACGAGCGCGTCGGCATCCGCAAGATGCGCGGCATACTCCTTGGGATTGGAGACGATGGTGTTCCAGTCCTTTTGAGACTTTAAGAGTTCAATTCCGGCCGGTGAAAGCGGCTCGGCTACGAGGATGTTCATGAGATTGTGATTGCCCTGCGAGTAACTGCTAAAACGAGTCTATCAGGTTGCGGAATCTTGCGCCGGCAGAGCCGGCTCCAAACAGGGCATCAGTTTTTTGGCCACTCGTACGGGAACAGTCTGCCGGCCTCTTCGGGACTGAGCTTTACGCCAGCGGTTTCCGCCGCTCGCACCATCACGGGATCGAGGCCCCCGGCTAAATCCGCGGCCGTGGGCAGAATGGTCTCATCCGGAACCACACCGGTGTGCTCCAGGCTCTTGCCGTCGTTCATCACAAGGTCGGCTACCGTGATCGAGGCCCCGTAGAACACCACGGTGTCGCTGCCGATTTTGTAGCTGTAGCGTTTGGACTCCATCACGCTGCCTGAGGTCTGATCGCCTAAAACGATGCCGCGTTTCTCAATCTGCACGACGCGCGAGAAAAGTTCGGCGGCGGAAGCCGATCTGCTGTCGGCCAGCACGATTAGCTTGCCTGCGAAATGGTTATGACCGCGAGACTTGGCCACCATCGGCTTATTCATATCCTTCTCGCGCCCCACTTGATCGCCAATTTTGATTTCCTGTTCGAAGACGCCGCTCACTAGGTACTTCATCGTGTCCACGCTGCCGCCCGGGTTTCCGCGCAAATCGAGAATCAAAGCCTTGTGTTTGCGAGCGTTCCCGATCATCTTTTCCACTTCCGATTCCGTAAAGGAGAACCGGGGGAATTTGATGATCAGCAGATCACCGCCAAACTCGACCTCGCGAGCCCGGTTGAGTTTGATCTCGTTCTCATCTTCGCGGATGATGTCCCAGACATCCTGGGCGCCGCCTTCGCCGGTGAGATTCTTTACGCGCGAAAACTGTTTAATGCTGGCCATTACGTCGACCTGGCGCTCGGCTCCCGCGGGACTGCGCAAGCGAAGGTGCAGTCCGCCCTGCGGGCGCAGGGTGTTAAACACGTATTCCATCTTCCAAAGGTTGTCTCGGATAGGAGCAAAACCGTTGACGCTCAGTACCTCGTCACCGGACTTCAGACCTTTTGCTTCGGCGTCACTACCCGGACGCACTTGAGTGACAAAGCAACGATTGCCGACCATCTGCATTTGCCAGCCGTAGTCATGGCGAAACGGGCGCGGGGGCGGCAGAAAGAAAGTGTGGGAATCGTTGAGTGCGTCCAGAGCACCGGCGACTGACGAGAGGGCGCGATTGATGCCGTCCGCCCCATCGATGCTGGCCTTCGCCTTCTCGATGGTGGCATCCCAATCCAAGCCGTGCAGCTTTGGATCGTAATAGTGCTTCTTAATGTCGGCCGAGATTACGGTCAGCATTTGCTGCGCGCGGTCTCGTTCCGTGTTGGAGATTTGTTGGGCCGAACCCAGTGTGGCGATCGTGCCCGTTATGGCTAACAGCCCACAGCAGAGAGCATGCGAAGTACGCACTCTCCTCCTTCCCGCGTAGGCCTAAGCGGCTGTTTAGACGCGGACTTGTTCCGGTAGCGCGACCTCCGCGTATACGTTTTCGACCGCAGCGACGCCGGAGCCGAACTTCACGTTATGGCCGTTGGCATGGAGGATGAGCTCCAGGCCGGCGATGACGCCGAACAGGTCGGCGAAGTCGAAGTAGCCGAGGTGCGCGATGCGGAAGATCTGGCCTTTCATTGAGCCCTGGCCGTTGGCGATGATGGCGCCGAAGCGCTTGCGGAATTCCTTGACGATGACGCCGGAATCCATGCCGCGTGGAGCTTTCACAGCAGTGACGGAAGCGCCCGGCGATTTCGCCGCGAAGAGTTCGAGACCGAGTTCCTGGACGGCGGCGCGGGTGGCGCGGGCGAGCAGTTGGGCGTTCTCGATGAGATTCGCCATGCCGACCTGCTTGACGTATTTCAGGGCTTCGCCGAGCGCGAGGATCAGCGCGGTAGACGGCGTCCAGCTCGATTCGCCGTTGGCTCCGTTCTTCTTTTCTTTCTTGAAATCGAAGTAGTAGTGCGGCAGGGTCGCGGATTCCGACTGCTTCCAGGCCTTCTGGCTGATGGAGAGGAAGGCCACGCCCGGCGGGACCATGAACGCTTTTTGGGATCCGCCGATCACGACGTCGAGCGACCAGCCATCGATATCGAGGGGCATGGTGCCGAGGCCGGTGATGGCGTCGACGACGAAGAGGGCCGGCGTTTTAGCGATGGCCAGGCCCATAGCGCGAACGTCGTGGGCGGCGCCGGTGGACGTTTCGGATGCCTGCACGAAGACGCCCTTGGTATCGGGCGCGGCGGCAAGGGCGGCCTGGACGCGATCGGGCGTGACGACGTCGCCGTATTCGGCTTTCAGAACGTTGACTTCGAGGCCGTAAGCTTTCGTGATTTCGGCCCAGCGCTCGCCGAATTTGCCGGCGGTACAGACGATGACTTTGTCGCCGCGGGAGAACAGGTTTGAGACCGATGCTTCCATAGCGCCGGTGCCGGAGGAGGCGAAGAGGAGGACGTCGCCCGATCCGCCCATAACTTCTTTTAAGTCAGCGAGGACGGACTTGTAGACGTTGCGGAAATCCTCGGTGCGATGATGCATGTCCGAGGCCATCATGGCGTGTAAAGCCGGTGGATAGAGAGGCGTAGGGCCCGGAGTGAGGAGACGCTGTTTTTTAATGTGCATGATTTGAAACTGAAATTATCAGGATAGCAGATCGATCCGGCGAGAGATGGCTGGATAGTACTGTCCGGAAATGGGAATGGCTTTGATTGGAAAATTAGTCTTTGTCAGGGAAACCATGGCGCCGGCGATTGATATACCTCGCACTTGTACGTTTAGCATCGCGGGAAGCGGGAGCCCCGCACAAGCGATGATGCAGCAGCGAAATATTCCAGGGAATAGGTGTGACTGGCCGTGTGGTCTAATAGCAGCACGCGAACGAACTGTCTTCTAGTTATTGTTTTGGCGTTCCTGCTTCAGATTGCTGTGCCGCGAGCCACCGGCCAGGCGGAGAAGGCCAGCTATCCGGCCATGGCCGAGCTCGATCAGTACCTAATATCGGACGAGGCTTCCGAGATCGCACTGGCGCGGACTGCGGCTCCGGCGTCGATATCGGGAAGCGCCGAGGTGAAGGTGCTGGGCCGGAAGGGGTACACGACGGCGGTGAAGGGGACCAACGGCTTTCTCTGCATCGTGGAGCGATCGTGGGGAGCGGCGACGGACGAGCCGGAGTTCTGGAATCCCAAAGTTCGCTCGCCGATCTGTTTCAATCCGGCGGCCGCCAGGACGTTTGCGCCCATTTATCTTATGAAGACCAAGCTGGTGCTGGCAGGAAAATCCAAAGCGGAGATTGTGGCGGCGACGAACTCTGCATTCGACGAGAAGGAACTGCCGGCGCTGGAGCCCGGGGCGATGTGCTACATGATGTCGAAGCGGCAATACTTGAACGATCGCGGCGGGAGCTGGCATCCGCACCTGATGTTCTTTGTTGCGGGCGATGCAGGGAAGAGCTGGGGAGCCGACCTGCCGGGGTCGCCCGTGATGGCGGCGCCCGACCCCGAAGAGCGGGTGACGATCATGATGACCTGGGTGGGCCAGTGGTCGGATGGAACGCCGGGTCCGTAACGCGCAGTTGGCGACGGGAGCCCCATTTGGCTCCGCCCGGTTGATCCAGAAGCAATAGACACGCTCCCGGCTCCCGGCACGCGAGCCCAGAGAACGTGATTCGGCCGGGAATCATTTACCGAAATATTCGTTGCGAGGGTTGTACCGGAGTTGCATGCCGAAGCTGCTGCTCATCACGGCGTCGTCGGACGGAATCCGGCGGGCGCGCCGGTCGCGTTTCCTGAACTTTCAGCAGATCACGATGCCCTACCTGGCGGCGAGGGCGCCGGCCGACTGGCAGGTCACCCACGTGGACGAGGAGGCGCAGTGCATCGACTGGACGGCTCGTCCGGACGTGGTGGGGATCACGTTTCATACACCGAGCGCGGATCATGCGTACGCGATCGCGGCGCAGTTCCGGTCGCTGGGTGCCTGCGTGGCGATGGGCGGGCCGCACGTGACGCTGCTGCCGGAGGAAGCCGCGCGGCATGCCGATGTCACTTTCGTGGGGGAGGCGGAGGGGCTGTGGGAGGAGTTTCTCGAGGGCTTCGCGGCGGGGAACTACCGGCGTGTTTACCGGCAGTCAGGGCCGGTGTCCCTGGAAGGCGCTCCGATGGCGCGCAAGTCGCTCTACCAAAGGAAAGATTTCACGAGCGGGGTGTTGTTTGCGACCAGAGGATGCCCGCACCCTTGCGATTTCTGTTCCATTATCCAGATGTACGGCCGGGGGTTGCGGAAACGGCCGGTGGCGGAAGTTGCGGCGGAATACGGCTCGTTCGAAGGAAAGCGAATCATCTTTTGGGACGATAACATCACGGCGGACCGGCAATATGCGAAGGAGCTTTTTCGGGCCATCGCGCCGCATGGGAAGTGGTGGAGCAGCCAGGCAACGATTCAGGCGTCCGAAGACGCGGAGCTTCTGGAGGCGGCGGCGCAGAGCGGCTGCAAGCAGTTGTTCTTCGGGCTGGAGTCGGTGTCGCAGTCGAGCGTGAATGGAGTGCGGAAGGGGTTCAATCGCGTGGAGGAATATGCGCGGGCCATTGAGCGCGTCCATGCTCACGGCATTTCGGTTCAGGCGGGGATCGTCTTCGGGTTTGATGATGACACGCCGGCGATTTTCGAAGACACGCTGGATTTCCTGGAGCGTGCCGCGGTGCAGAACGCGACGTTCAACATCCTGACGCCGTACCCGGGGACGCCGCTGTTCCGCAAGCTGGAGTCGGAGGGCCGCATATTGACGCGGGACTGGGAGAAATACAACGCGCGCGCGGACGTGGTGTTCCAGCCGAAAGGGATGAGCGTGGAGGAGCTGCTGCAGGGCTTCCGCTATGCAAACCAGCGCTTTTACTCGCTTTCGAGCATCGCGAAACGGCTGTGGCGCTCGCCGGTGGGTCTATGGTGGACGCTGCCATTGAACCTGGCTTATGCGGGTTGCTGGGCGCGGGCACAATGGGACGATCGGGGCTGGCGGGGGCGGCGCGGTAAGGACTTCGGGCGAAAACCGGATGTATACTACGAAGTAGACAGTTTCTTGAGGTAAAAATGAACGTTTCGACGGTCGATCTTCGCTATCGAACCAAGGACATTCTGCGCGCGGTTGAGCGCGGGGAATCGGTCACGGTGCTGCGTCGCGGGAAGGAGAAAGCGCGGATCGTGCCGCCGGCGTCCAAGCGGAGCGTGGCGAAGCTGGCAACGCCTGAGGCGTTCGGGATGTGGAAAGACCGGAAGGATCTGCGCGACGTCGCCGCCTACGTGCGCAAACTGAGGCAGCCGCGTGATTTTCGACACTGACGTCCTGGTCTGGTTCCTTCGCGGCAATCGCCACGCGCAGGAGTTGATTGCTGCAGAGGGCGGGCGGGAGATCTCGATCGTGTCCTTGATGGAGCTCTTTCAAGGCGCGCGGTCGCGCGACGAGATCAAAGTCATCCGACGGTTCGTGCAGGAAAACGGCATCCGCGTGATTCCCATCAATGAGCCCGTTAGTCATTTGGCGGCTACTCTGGTCGAGGAGCACGCCATGAGCCACGGTTTGCAAGTGGCCGACGCGCTGATCGGGGCCACGGCCCGGCAGGGCGGACTCACGCTCGCGACAGCGAATGTACGGCACTTTCGCGTCATACCGAGATTGGAGTTAAAAGCGTTTCGTCCGGCGGGACGGTAGAGCCCTCGAGCGACTCTAACGGG
>Ga0209060_10000703_pt1 | contig 50867 bp, 53 predicted proteins | sample Coa_R1_8_FD_187155 | JGI IMG/M metagenome (GOLD analysis project Ga0209060, IMG submission 187155) | Surface soil microbial communities from Centralia Pennsylvania, which are recovering from an underground coalmine fire - Coalmine... | ecosystem: Environmental > Terrestrial > Soil >...
GAAGTCGCGTGGTTCCGAACAAAACTCTTTTCTAAATTTGAAAGCCGAACACCCAAACCAAGAATTTCTTTGTTGGGCGGTGGAAAAGTGGAAATCCAAACCCAGGATTCCCACTTTCCCACCGCCCGATAGCCTGCGGCGCAAGGAAGAAACCCAGGCCGTTTACACAAACCACTTGACGCGCCCGCGGCGCCACCCCGATGAGGAGTTACTCCCTCCCTACCTCGATTGACCCGCTATCGTTTCCACGTGGGACATGGCTCTGGCTTGTCCCCCGTCGGAGGCGCGCCCGCTGCTAGATGCGCCCAATGCGACAATCTTCGATGAGGTGCCCATGCCGCCAAACGTCTCCCGGCGCAAATTCGTAAAACGCGCGGCCACCGTCGCCGCAGCCAGCCGCGCCGTGGCCCAGCAGCCCGGAACGATCAGCGGATTCGACCACGTCGCCTTACCCATGCAGAACACGGACGCCATGCTGGCCTTCTACCGCGGCCTGGGCCTGCAGGTCACCGAAAACGCCGTGGCCTGCTCCGTCTACATAGGCGAGCAGATGATTAACTTCCACCGCCCCGCCACTTGGCAACGGGAAAGCTTCACTCTCCGCGCCCCCGCCGCCAAGCCGCCTTGCGGCGATCTCTGCTTCGTGTGGGACGGCACGCCCGAATCACTCAAAGCGATGCTCGACCGCGCCGGCGCCAAGGTGATCGAAGGTCCCGTCTCCCGTCAGGGTGGCCGCCGCAAGGGCGCCTCCAGCGTCTATGTCCGCGACCCCGACGGCAACCTCCTCGAATTCATGATTTATTCCTAGTGGGACATGCCTCTGGCTTGTCCACCCGCGCCGGAGGCGCGCTCGATCGCCTCCATCTGCCGCACGTGGTTCAGATCGTGCCCCGCCATTGTCTCCACCAACACCCGGAACGTCATCTGCCCGCGCTCCGGATGCGTCACCGGCTTGCCAAAAGTCTCCCCCGGCAGCGCCGCGATGAGCTTCAGATTCCACTCCCGCAGCGTTTGAAAAACCCGCAACGCCGTAGCCGCATCGTAGCCCGCGTAGTGCTGAGCCCACAGTTCCTGATCCCACGGTTGGACCACATGGTGCGGTTCGGCCGCTGCCTGCCGCAATCGAAACGCATGCGCCACCTCCGAATCGGCGAGATGGCATAAGATCTCCCGAGCGCTCCATTTCCCCGGCGCCGTCGCCCGCTCCAACCCGTCGGGCCCCAACCGGTCCACCAACCACTCCAGCCGTGCAGCCGTCCCCGCTATTACGGATCGCGGATCCTGCTGCCCTACAAATGACGCATAAGGGTTCTCGGCCATAGAGCCATCTTGCCCCAACCAAGCCGCTCCCGCAACCGCATCGGCTCATCTGTGCGCAAGCCTTACCCACGCGGCATATGTTTTCGGTGCGGCCATCGCCTTTAGCTCATGCCATGCCTTCACGGCGGCTTTGTGCGACGCGCCCTGATTCGCCGCCATGTAGTCGGAAATGAAATTGATGTACCGCCCATGCTCAACCCGCAAGGGTCCGCTCTTGCTCTCGTTGAGAGCGATTGCCTGAGCTACCAAATCGCCATAGGTGATCCTGCGGCCCGCCGCAATTTGTTGTTCCCGCCACCGATTGAGCAGATAACGGGTTCCCGATGCGCGCCGGAAACCCGGTTGGATCTTCGCGGCTTCCCGCTCGATGAACAGCTTAGTCTCTTTGTTGCTCGTGTAGTGAAGACCCGGGAGATCGAGCCGCAAACCGAGATCCACATCCCGCGGGCCCTTTTTGGGCGCCACTGATATGCGCACAGCTTTCGATCCTTCCGAGAAAAGGAGAGCCCTGATCGCGCCCTCAAGCTGGTCCTTACGAAGTTTGGCCGCGGATGGAATATCCATTTCCACGGCAAATTCCCGCAACTCCTCCGCATACCAGTAGCCGTGGTCGAACGTACGCAAAGTCATCCCACGAGATAATTTGCGCCTCCTCGGTGGACTAGTCGCTTTGCGCCTGCCGGCCATCGTCAACCATATTAGCCCCGGTCGTTCGAAGACTCCCTATCCGCGTCCGCCGGAATCTCCCAGTTCAGCCCGCCCCGCAACCGTTCACCCCGCCCCATCATCCATTAACCAGGTAATCTTGACTAGAAAGTATAGATTCGCTAATCTGATGATAGTCCAACAGTTATCAGGAGTATACCGGTGAGCAGCCCGCCCAATACTATCGAGACCCTTGCGAATCAAGAGTATAAGTGGGGCTTCGTTACGGACATCGAAGCCGACGCCATCCCCCGCGGTCTCAGCGAGGACGTCATCCGCCTCATCTCCGCCAAGAAGCAGGAGCCGGAATGGTTGCTTGACTGGCGTCTCAAGGCCTACCGCCACTGGCAGACCATGCAGGAGCCCACCTGGGCCAACGTGCACTACCCTCCTATCGACTACCAGGACATTATTTATTACGCTGCGCCGAAATCGAAAAAGGACGCGCCCAAAAGCCTCGACGAAGTCGACCCCGAGCTTCTGAAAACTTACGAAAAGCTCGGCATCCCGCTCAAGGAGCAGGAACTGCTCGCGGGTGTCGCCGTCGATGCCGTCTTCGACAGCGTCTCCGTGGCCACCACCTTTAAGGGAAAGCTGAAGGCCATGGGGATCATCTTCTGCTCCTTCTCCGAAGCCGTGCGGGAGCACCCCGACCTCGTCCGCAAATACCTCGGCACCGTCGTCCCCTCCTCCGACAACTTTTTCGCCGCGCTCAACTCGGCCGTCTTCAGCGATGGCTCCTTCTGCTACGTGCCCAAGGGCGTGCGCTGCCCCATGGAGCTTTCCACCTACTTCCGGATCAACGCCAAGGACACCGGCCAGTTCGAGCGCACTCTGATCATCGCCGACGAGGGCGCTTATGTCAGCTACCTCGAAGGCTGCACCGCGCCCATGCGCGACACCAACCAGTTGCACGCCGCCGTCGTGGAGTTGATCGCGCTCGACAACGCCCAGATCAAGTATTCCACCGTGCAGAACTGGTATCCCGGCGACAAAGAAGGTAAGGGAGGCATCTACAACTTCGTTACCAAGCGCGGCGCCTGCCGCGGCGTGAATTCTAAAATCTCGTGGACCCAGGTCGAGACCGGCTCCGCCATCACCTGGAAATATCCGAGCTGTCTGCTGATGGGCGACAATTCCGTGGGCGAGTTCTACTCCGTGGCTGTGACCAACAACTATCAGCAGGCCGACACGGGCACGAAGATGATCCACATCGGCAAGAACACCACCAGCACCATCGTGTCGAAAGGCATCTCCGCGGGCCACGGCCAGAACACCTATCGCGGCGGCGTCAAGATCCTGAAATCCGCCACGGGCGCGCGCAATTACTCGCAGTGCGACTCCATGTTGATGGGCGATCAATGCGGCGCCCACACGTTCCCGTACCTGGAAGTGAAAAACACCTCCTCGCAGGTCGAGCACGAAGCTTCCACTTCCAAAATCGGCGAGGACCAGATTTTCTACTTGCGCCAGCGCGGCCTCTCCACGGAAGATGCCGTCTCCATGATCGTGCACGGCTTCTGCAAAGAAGTCTTCCGCGAACTGCCCATGGAGTTCGCCGTGGAAGCGCAGAAATTACTCGGAATCAGTCTCGAAGGAAGCGTCGGTTAATGTCCCTACTCGAAATCAAGAACCTCCACGCCATCGTCGGTGAACGCGAAATCCTCAAGGGAATCGATCTCACTGTCAATCCCGGCGAAGTGCATGCCATCATGGGCCCCAACGGCTCCGGCAAGAGCACGCTCGCCCAGGTGGTGGCCGGTCGCGAACTGTACCACGTCACCGGCGGCGAAGTCCTCTACGACGGCAAAGACCTGCTCGCTATGGCGCCTGAGGATCGCGCCCGCGAAGGCATCTTCCTCGCGTTTCAGTACCCCGTCGAGATTCCGGGCGTCAGCAACATGTATTTCCTCAAGGCCGCTCTGAACACCGTTCGCAAGACTCGCGGACTGCCCGAACTCGATGCCATGGACTTCCTCAACCTCGTCCGCGAAAAGATGAAGCTCATGGATATGGAGCAAACTCTGCTCAATCGCCCCGTCAACACCGGCTTTTCCGGCGGCGAAAAAAAGCGCAACGAAATTTTCCAAATGGCCGTGCTGGAACCGCGCCTCGCCATCCTCGATGAAACCGATTCGGGCCTCGACATCGACGCCCTCCGCGTCGTCGCCGGTGGCGTCAATGCCCTCCGCGATCCGCAGCGCTCGATGATCGTAGTCACGCATTACCAGCGCCTGTTGAACTACATCGTGCCCGATTTCGTCCACGTGCTCGCCGGAGGCCGCATCGTGAAATCCGGCGGCAAGGAACTCGCCCTGCAGCTCGAAGAGAGCGGCTACGCCGGCATGGGCATCTACGACGAGGGAGAAGCGGCGTAATGGCGGTGGCCACACAAACCGGCGCCTGCCTGGAGCTGTTCACCAAGCAGCCCGCCGCCGCGCCCTGGGTGCAGGCCCTCCGCGAAGCCGCCTTCCAGCGCTTCGCCGAACTAGGTTTCCCCACCACGCACGACGAAGAGTGGCGTTTCACGAATGTCGCGCCGATCAGCCGTAGCGCGTTCGCCATGTTGCCGAGCCGCGACCGCCAGGGAGCGGTTGTTCCCGACGAGACTCAACTCCACCTCGCCAAACACGCCCCCCTCGATAATCCTTTCGTAGCCCTGAACACGGCCTTCCTAACCACCGTCGCCTTCCACCACGTTCCCCGCGGCGCAGTCCTCGAATCGCCCATCGAGATCACCCACGCCTGCGACCAGCCGGGCCGTGTACATCACCCCCGCACTCTGATCGTCGTTGCCCCCGACGCTCACTGCACCATCATCGAGCGCTACACCGGCACCGGCTCTTACTTCACCAACGCCGTTACCGAAGTCGTCGCCGGCGATGGCGCCGTGATCGATCACTACAAAATCCAAACCGAAGACCGCGTGGCCTTCCACATCGCCACCATGCAGGCCACTCTCGGCCGTAGCACCAGCTTCACCTCGCATTCCATCTCGCTTGGCGGCGCGCTGGTCCGCAATGACGCCAACGCCACGCTTTCCGAAGGCACCGAGGCCACGCTCAACGGCCTGTACATCGTGAACGGCAGCCAGCACGTGGACAATCATACGCAGATCGATCACGCCAAGCCGCACGGCGCCAGCCACGAACTCTACAAGGGCGTCCTCGATGGCCGCGCCACCGCGGTCTTCAACGGCCGTATCATCGTCCGCAAAGACGCCCAGAAGACCGATTCCAAGCAGACCAACAAGAACCTGGTCCTTTCCGACAACGCCGTCATCAACACCAAGCCCGAACTCCAGATTCTCGCCGACGACGTCCGCTGCACCCACGGCGCTACCATTGGCCAGCTCGATGCGGAAGCCATGTTCTACCTGCAGTCCCGCGGCATCGGTAAAGCCCAAGCGCGCGATCTGCTTACGTACGCGTTCGCGCAGGACATCATCGACCGCGTCAAAGTCGCGGCATTGAAAGAAGAATTAGAAAAGCGTCTGTTCGAGAAATTCCATGAGCACGGCGGGTAGTGTGGTTTCAACGGGCTTAGATGTGGAGCGCATCCGGGAAGATTTCCCGGTCCTCCGCCAGACCATTCACGGTAAGCCCCTCGTTTATCTGGACAACGCCGCTACGGCCCAAAAACCGGCCTGCGTCGTCGAGGCCATTCGAAAATTCCATGAAGTGGATTGCGCCAACATCCACCGCGGCGTTCATGAGTTGAGCCAGCGCTCCACCGCAGCCTACGAAGAAACCCGCGTCAAAGCGCGCCGTTTCCTGAACGCCCGATCCAAAGAGGAAATCGTCTTCGTCCGCGGCACCACCGAAGGCATCAATCTGGTAGCCTCCAGTTGGGGCCGCAAGAACGTCCGCGCCGGCGACGAGATCATCATCTCCGCCCTCGAGCACCACTCCAACATCGTTCCCTGGCAGATGCTCTGCGAGGAGAAGGATGCCAAGCTCCGCGTGATCCCTATGAACGACCGCGGCGAGCTCCTCCTCGAGGAATACGAAAAGCTCCTCAACCCGCGCACCCGCATGGTGGCGGTCGGCCACGTCTCTAACGCGCTCGGCACCATCAACCCGATCGCCGAAATCATCCAAATGGCCCACCGCGCGGGCGCATTGACCCTGATCGATGGTGCCCAGGCCGCGCCCCACATGCACATCGACGTGCAGGCGCTCGACTCGGACTTCTATACCTTTTCCGGCCACAAGGTCTTCGGCCCCACCGGCATCGGTATTCTGCACGGCAAGGCCAAGCTGCTGGACGCCATGCCTCCGTACCAGGGCGGTGGCGACATGATCCGCACCGTCACCTTCGAGAAAACCACCTACAACGATCTGCCCTACAAGTTCGAAGCCGGCACGCCCAACATCGCCGGCGGCATCGGTCTCGGCGCGGCGCTCTCGTACATCCACAAAATCGGCCTCGGCAAGATCGCCGCCTACGAACACGAACTGTTGACGTACGGCACCGAGGTGCTCTCCGGCATTCCTGGGCTGCGCATCATCGGCACCGCCCGCGAGAAAGCTGCCGTGCTCTCATTCGTCATGGAAGGCATCCACCCCCACGACATCGGCACCGTGCTCGACCGCCAGGGCATCGCGGTCCGCACGGGCCATCACTGCGCCCAGCCTGTCATGGACTGGTTCCATATCCCCGCTACCACGCGCGCCTCGTTCGCCTTCTACAACACCATGGCCGAAATCGACGCGCTCGGCGCGGGCCTCAGAAAAGTACAGGAGGTATTTGCCTGATGATGGACGACCTGTACCAGGAAACCATTCTCGACCACAGCAAGCGTCCGCGGAATCACCACTCCATGCAGGATGCTAACCGCAAAGCCGAAGGCTACAACCCGCTCTGCGGCGACAAGCTCCGCCTGTACCTCAAAATCGAAAATGACATCGTGCAGGACGCCAGCTTCGAAGGCTCCGGCTGCGCGATCTCGACCGCTTCCGCCTCGCTCATGACCGAAAGCCTAAAGGGTAAAACCCGCGCGGAAGCCTCCAAGCTGATCGACAAGTTCCACGAACTGCTCACCACCGACACTCCCGTTACCAAAGATCTGGGCAAATTAGTCGTCTTCTGCGGTGTGCGCGACTACCCCGCGCGCGTGAAGTGCGCCACCTTGGCCTGGCACACCATGAAATCGGCCCTCAATGGCACCGGCGAACAGGTAACCACCGAATGAGCGTCCGCGACCATGTCATCTCCGCCCTGAAAAACATCTATGACCCCGAGATGCCGGTCAATATCTACGAGCTCGGCCTCATTTACGATCTCTCCGTGAGCCCCGAAGGTGTCGCCGCGATCCAGATGACCCTCACGGCTCCCAACTGCCCGGTCGCCGAAAGCCTGCCGCCCGAAGTCGAGCGCACCATTCGCGCCGTCCCCGGCGTCAGTGATGTGCAACTCACCCTCACCTTCGATCCCCCCTGGACCAAGGACCGCATGTCGGAAGCCGCCAAGCTCGCCCTGGGCATTGAAGACATCATTCCGATCGCGAGGTTACGCCGATGAAGTTGAGCGCCAACGAAGAATACGGACTGCGCTGCCTCGTGCGCCTGGGCTATGCCGACCGCGGCGGTCTCACCATCCCCGAAATCAGCCAGGCCGAAGGCGTCTCTTCCGCTTACGCTGCCAAGATCCTGCGCATTCTCCGCAAGGGTGGCTTCGTTAAAGCCGAGCGCGGCAAAGAAGGCGGCTACACCTTAGCCCGTCCCGCCGAATCCATCATCATCGGCGACGTCATCGATGCCCTCGGCGGCCGCCTCTTCGAAAGCAATTTCTGTGACACCCACTCCGGCCAGGCTGCCATCTGTACCCGTTCGGTCGATTGTTCCGTCCGCTCTCTCTGGCGCGCCGTCCAGGTCTCGGTTGACCACGTCCTCAGCAAAACCACCCTCCGCGACCTCCTGCAAAACGAAGAAGAAATGAACTCCTGGGTCCGCACCATCCCCGGCCCCAGCGGCCTCCGTCTGTTGCAATAGCCAAGGTGGCCTCCAGGAGCCTTGCCGTTTGCCACTGGAGTTGGACATTTCCACTCCACTCAGACACATGTATTTGGTGGGGCCAGGCTTTAAGCCTGCGGGCCGGATTTCCATCCGGCCACCCGGCCGTCGGCCGGCGTGTTTTCGTCCTCATGCAGCCCATCCCGCGCACAACCTCGCCCAACTCTCCGGGCTTGACCCCTAATCGCAGTCCTCTCACTGGCGTTGGGCATCGTGCCGCCTGGGCGCGTTCAGCACTGCCATCCCCCCGATTGCACGCTTCGTTGTGGTGGTTCCGTACGGCCGTCATGAGCCAGTCCTACGAAAAATAGCGCCGCTAACACGCTTGTGCGTCAGCGAATTACCAATTCCACACTCCACCAAATCTTCGTCCCCGCTGGTATTTTTCATCCGCTAGGATGCGGGTCCCGTTCGGGCCCGCATATCCTGTTCACGGCGGATCCTAAAATCCTTACTCCTTTGAATTCAAATATTTATCGGATTCGGAGCCCGAGCCCGCCACTTCCCGTTTGCTAGGTTGGAATTGAGAGGGCTTGCGGGGATTTCCTCTATGGCCCAGAAAGCGAGAATGCCAACCGATCCGATCATCATCATCGTTGACGCATTGTGGCTTTTCATGTAGTACCTGAAGTACCCACCCGCGCTCCCCACAGGCGCGACCGTAAATTATCCCCGCATCGGGGATCGCCACTTTCTAGGCGAAAGCTGGTAATATTCTTTGGGGATATTTCTAAGGTTTATTTCAAATCGAGAAATATCTCCAAAGAAGCACCAGGTCTACTTCCATTCGACATATAACGACCGGGGGCTCGATCTTTGAAAAAAGCCAAACACTTGGCTTGCTGCCTGTTATTATCTTCGCTCGTCGGCGGAGCCCGGAGAGGCTCGCCGGATACGAGGGCGCAGTCCCTGGTTTCTCCCGAGTCATCCGCCCGGGTACTGGATTTGCGCCGCACGCTCAAACGTGGTGGAGATTTGTTCCGCGCCGGCCGGTATGCGGAGGCGGCACAGGTTTTTCAATCGGTATTCGTAGCGGCGCGGGCGCTACCTTCACCTTCTTTACAAGGCCGCGCGTTAGGCAATTTGGGCGGTTGCCAGTATGCGCTGCATCAGTATCAAGTGGCTCTCCGTTCCTTTGTGGAAGCCCAACAGCTTTCCTCCTCGGCCGGCGATGTGAGTTTCGCCGCAGTCTGGGAGGCCGACATCGCCTCGCTCTATTCCGACATTGGCGAGTTGGACGCCGCGGCCGATTGGATCGAGCGGAGCTTGCGTCGGATGACCGGGGCCGATCGTGCCCGGCACCTGCCCCAGTTACAGCTCCAATTGGCTACCATTCGCGCGCGGCAGAGCCGCATGCCCGAGGCACTCGCGCTCTTCTCGCAGGGAATCGATGGAGCAGATCGCGCGGGCGATCTGAATTTGTACGCCATTGGCTGGAACCGCCTCGGCGAAGCTTGGCTGGCGGAGGGGGATCTGCCACAAGCCGAGCGCGCGCTGCTCGAAGCCTATCGCAACCGCAAACTCTATCACCTCGCGTTGGACACGTCCTATCGCAGCCTTGGCCGGCTCCGGATGGCACAGGGCGATCTGCCGGCCGCTTCCGCTTTGCTCGACCGGGCTGTGGATTTGGCCGCTCATCCCCAGGGGTTAATGCCCACCTGGGACATCTATCATTCCCGCGGGCTGGTACGGCTGGCGCAAGGCCGCTTGCGGGAAGCGTTGAACGATCTCCGCATCGCCGTACGTTTAGGGCGCGCTTGGCGGTGGTCGGCCCCCGCCGATGATTCCGCCCGTATCGGCGCCGAAACCATGCTCGATCAGATGCACTCCGATCTCATCGAAGCGGGTAACCGGCTGTACTTGGAGACCCACGACCCCACGCTCTTGAGCGAAACCTTTGTTACGGCAGAAGAGAACCGTTCGGCTAGTCTCTCGGCGTTGTTGCACGATCCCAAATCCGCCACTCCGGATTTGCCGCCAACTTACTGGGATGCCCTCGGCCGTTTGCAAAAAGCTGAACTAGCTGCCTTGCGCACGGGCAATACCGCTGGTCTGGACTCGGCGCGCGCGGGCGTCGTTCGCTTGGAAGCCTCGTTCGAGGGCCGGCAGGAGGCCATGCCGGCCCGCTTGGTGGATGAAACCCGAGCGGCTCTCGCCCCCGGCCAAGTCCTCTTCAGTTTTCATTTGGGCGCCAGAGGTTCGTGGCTTTGGGCTCTCGACCGCGCCGGCCTGGAACTCTATTCCTTGTCCCCTCGCGCTGCCATCGTTTCTCAAATCCGCGCCGCGTTACCTGCCATCCGGGAATCCCGTCCCGGGGCGGATGCTCTATCGGCAGCCCTCTACCGCACTCTATTTGGATCCGTACCGCCGAGGTTTCGGGAAGCCCCCAATTGGCTCCTGGAGCTGGACGATGCTCTTTTTGAGGTCCCTTTCGCGACTTTGATCGAAAACTCCGGGTCGCGGCCGCTCTATCTTCTGGAGCATCACACGCTCGAACGTGTTCCCGGAGTCTCCTACTGGTTGGAGGCGGTGAACAAGGGACAACCTCAGATCTCCCCCTTGTTCCTGGGTGTTGGGGACCCCATCTATAATCGGGCGGACGATCGGCTGTCCGGCACGCCCGCCGCGATCGGGAATGCACTACCTTTGCCCCGGCTGGTCGGAAGCGGACCAGAAATCGAAGCTTGCGCGCGCGCCTGGTCGGGTCCCGCGGTTTTGTTGCGCGGCAGCGACGTTTCGCGCGAGAAGCTGGCGGCCCAACTCGGACGCCGCCCCGCTGTCGTGCATCTGGCGGCCCATTATCTGCAGTCTGCCGCCCGTTACCGCGATGGGCTCATCGCTCTCAGTCTCTCGCCCTCCGGTTCCACCGAGCTCCTGACCGCCTTCGAAATATCCCGCTGGCGCCTCGAAACCGGACTTGTGGTCCTCAGTGGCTGCCACTCCGCGGTAGGTGCGGCACTGCCTGGGACCGGCGTTCTCGGGCTCACACGAGCCTGGCTGGCCGCCGGCGCTCAAGCGGTCGTCGCCAGCCTTTGGGATGTGCCCGATGACGAAGGCACTCTCTTTGAACCGCTTTACCGCACCCTGCATTCCTCCCCTCGGCTGGATGCGCCTCGCGCGCTCCGTGAAGCCCAATTGCTCATGCTGCATACCGGAGGCCGTATGGCCCGGCCCGATTATTGGGGCGCCTACTTTATCGTGGGAAACCCCGGAAAGATCATTCGCCCATGAACGCCTCAACCAGTCCCGCCTCTTGCCCCTCCACCAACCCACCCTCTTGGACCAACCTCGTGGACCGCATCCGGATGGGAGATCCCGGCGGGATGGAAGATCTCTACCAGATCTTCTCCAAAGGAGTTCGTTTTTTCTTATATCGGCAACTGGGTCCGCGCGACATTGAAGACAAGGTTCATGACATTTTCCTGATTGTCGCCCAAGCCATCCGCAAAGGCGAACTCCGCGAGCCCGAACGGTTGATGGGGTACGTGCGAACCGTGGTGCGCCGCCAGGTGGCATCCCACATCGAGGATGCCGTCCAGGCCCGGCGCAACCATACGGACCTGGAAGGAACCGTCCTCCTCCGCGATCACAGTCTCGACCCCGAGCGCGGCGCCATCGAACGGCAGAACTCAGAGCTGGCCATGCGCATTCTCAACAGCATTACCAAGCGCGACCGCGAGGTGTTAGTTCGCTTTTATTTGGATGAGCAAACTCCAGATGAGATTTGCCAAGCCATGCACCTCACCGAAGCCCAGTTTCGTTTGATTAAGTCCCGCGCCAAAGCGCGCTTCGGCGAGTTAGGCAAGCGCCGCTTTTCGTTGCGGAACGGCTTCAAGTTGTAAGATGCGCACTTTGCACTCGGCCTAATTCGAGTACCAACCCGGCCATTACGATTCTTCTGAGAGTTCCACCCACCACCCCGCACCATGTTTGCAGAGGGGCGTACCTGAGGATTAATATGCGGGTAGTGGAACCGGAAATCGGTAATCATTGGGATGAAGCCCGGTTGGAAGCCTATTCCATGGGGCGGCTGCCGGAAGAGGAGATTGCACCGTTAGAAGAACATTTGTTGTTGTGCGACACGTGCCGCCAACGGCTGCAAGAGAGCGAGAAGGCGATTCGCTTAATTCGGTATGCCGCGGAACGCTCCAGGATGGAGCCGGAGCCGGAGCCTCGGCGGGGCATGTTTCCATGGCTCATTCCGGCGCTGGCGGCTGCGGTGGTCGTATTAGTTGTCGGCCTCACGCTTCGACCTACCCGCCAGGGCGCCCCTGTCCCCGCGGCCATAAACTTGGAAGCCACCCGAGGCGGCGGCCTGGTGGCGCAAATACCTGCCGGAAAGCCGCTACTACTGAAACCGAATCTGGATGGCTTGCCGGGCTCCCCGGAGTATCATCTGCAGATCCGCGATCGCACGGGGAAACGAGTCTGGCAAGGCAATTTCAAACCGCCCACGGTAGCGGCGGCCGGCCAGCCGCCGGGGATTTACTTCGTAGAGCTCTACAGCTTGCCGGGCACCCTGCTCCGCGAATATGCCATGGAAGCGAAAGCTGGCCAATAAAGGAGATACGCTTCCGAGCCGCGATGCAGGTTCCAGCGCCAGAAGAAGAACTGCACAGCGGCTGCCGTATGACATCGGAGCGAAGTACATTGAGCATCGAGAGGGAGAAGGTGCAATGAATGCGACCATTAACCGGGAGATTGCCCTCCTCCGGTGGTCATTCAATCTGGCGAAGAAATCAGGAAAGCTTAACCTCGTTCCCGTTCTGCCGAGCAAACTAGCGGAAAGCAACGTGCGGAAGGGTTTCTTCAAGCGGGAAGATTTCTTGCGACATCGAGAGGCCCTCCCGCCAGCATTCAAGCCCGTAACGACGTTCGCGTATTGGACAGGATGCCGAAAGGAGGAGATCCTATCATTGCGCTGGTCCCAGGTAGACCTCGAAGAGCGGGCCGTGCGCCTGGAAGTCGGGGAAACGAAGAATGATGATGCCCGAACGATACCGCTCGCGGGGGAACTGCTTGAGATGCTCCGGATGCAAAAGCAGATCAGGAATAGCAAATGGCCCGGTTGCCCGTGGCTGTTCTTCCGAAATGGGAAACGGATAAAGAGCATCAGGGGAGCTTGGGATGCGGCTTGTGTGGCGGCGGGATTGGTGGATGAGAACGGGGATGCAGTGCGACTTCTCCATGATCTAAGGAGGACAATCTAAGGAGAACGGGTGTGCGAAATCTGGTCCGGGCTGGCGTGCCAGAACGGGTCGCGATGGCCATCTCTGGCCACAAAACTCGCTCCGTCTTCGACCGCTACAACATCGTGAACGAGAAGGACCTCCATGAGGCTGCAACCAAAGTTGCGGCATACATCGCGGGAGCCGAGAAATTGCGCGATGGTGACACAACGGTTACATTGGGTCCCGATGGTCTGAGTTCTGCCCTGCCCCAAAACACGCCTAAATTAGTGAATTGATTGGTGCTGGAGGAGGGGGTCGAACCCTCATGCCCAGTGAAGGGCGCGGGATTTTGAGTCCCGTGCGTCTGCCAGTTCCGCCACTCCAGCAAGTGCTTGGTTCATCTGAGTTTACCAGATTTTCCTCTTCGAGGACTCAAGTCCAAACTCAAGTCATTCGAAGGGACCTCCCGACCCGGCGATTGAACCGCGGGCTCCTGTTCCGCCGTTGCAGTATTCGCGAGCCTGCCCACTTCCGCATCGTCAGTGCTTCTGTGGCAAGCCTGAGCATGAGGAACAACCAACCGGCACCAGTGTGGATTCGAACCAAAAAAGGTTTGACAAACCCGCCAGCATCCATGGCATTCTCGATGTGTTTAGTAGGGAATTTGAAGGTCTTGCGGTTGCACGGCTCCCGTTGCGGCTGCAGAATCGCGAGGTGGGATGGCTGGCCTTCCTCTTTCGGGGTTCCGCGTGCCCGCGGATGCATGGGGGGCCATCGAACACCTGGCTCGCATGGTGGAATCGATCTGGTTACTGTTCGCCCCACCGGAGCGCGCTGTCGATCTCATCACGCGAATCAGCCGGCGCCCGGCCGAATTGGCGGATCTGAAGATTGCGGGGCGCGCGCTCGGGTTTTTGAAGAATCCCGAACCCGGCGCGGGCGAAACCATCGCGGAGCACGTAGAAAATGTGCTTCGGACCCGCCGTTTCGAAGTAGTATTGGATCAGTTTGCGCGGGAACTGGAAGACCAGGTGGAAGAACGCAAAACCATCGCCAAGGCGACTGATCTATTGCAGACCAGGCAAGGGATTACGGAAGAAGAGGCGTACGCGCAATTACGCCTCAGCAGCCGCAGAAGCAGACGGCGGATTTTCGAAGTTGCGCACCAGGTGATTCAGGAACACCATGACACCCAATCGACGTGAACTTCTCGCCACATTCCTGGCGGCTGCCGCACTCCGCACTGCCACTGCCGACGACGCCGTTACGGTCCCTGGAAAGCGCCCGCTAATTTTACAGAACGACCGGCCGGAGGACCTGGAGACTCCGGTGCGTTACTTCGACTCTTGGACGACGCCCACCGATGCATTTTACGTGCGCCAACATTTGCCGCGGCCGCCGCGAATCGACCGGGGCGCATACCGGTTGACGATTAACGGCCGGGTTTCCAAAACCGTGGAGCTGACACTAATCGACCTGGAGCGCCTGCCGCAAATCACGGTGCCCGCCACGCTGGAATGCGCCGGCAACGGCCGTGCCTTCTTTCGTCCAGCAGTTCCGGGCATCCAGTGGACGCGCGGCGCGATTGGCAATGCCGAGTGGGCTGGGCCGCGCCTTGCCGACGTATTGGCTCTGGCCGGGGCGGACCGCTCTGCCGCTTTCGTGGAAATGGACGGCGCTGATTCCGGCGCCGGAGGAACTCCCGACTTCATCCGGTCGATGCCGATGAAAAAGGCGCTCGATTCAGCCACTCTGCTGGCTTTGCGTATGAACGGAGAGCCCATACCGGATATCCACGGGTTTCCCGCGCGTCTCATTGCGCCCGGCTGGTGCGGCTCCAACTTCGTGAAATGGGTGACGCGCCTCTCGCCGGCCACCGAACGGCATGGTGGTTTCTTCATGAACCCGGCTTACCGGTTCCCTAAGACTCCGGTACCGCCAGGTGGCGCCGCGCCCGCTGCCGATCTGGAACCAATCGAGGGCATGCCCGAGAAATCAACCATCACGTCGCCAGAAGATCAAGCTTCCGTGAATGCAGGTCCGCAGGTGATTCGGGGATTTGCCTGGGCAGGCGAAGAGGCCATTGAACGCGTCGAAGTCTCCACCGATGGAGGCAGCCGCTGGGGCGATGCCAGTTTGTCCCCCCAAAAACTGCGGTACGCCTGGCGGCTGTGGCAGTTCAACTGGCGCCCCGAGGCGCCCGGCTACTATACAATTCTGTCCAGGGCCACGGATTCAGCCGGACGCGTGCAACCGGTGGTGGCCACGTGGAATCCTTCGGGATACCTTTACAATGCGATTGATCGAATCGGCGTAAAAGTGGAGAAAGGCGCATGAGAATCGTCTATCTGATTGCTCTTCTCGCGGCAAATGGGCTGGCCGCCGATCCGGCGCGCGGCGAAAAGGAAGAGGCACAGAACTGCATCGGGTGCCATAGCTTGCGCATTGTGCATTCGCAGAGGCTTTCCAAAGCCGCGTGGAACCGCGAAATCGACAAAATGGCCGGGTGGGGCACGAACGTCGGAGATCGCGAAGCGCTTCTCGAGTACCTGGTGGCCAATTTCGGCGACGATAAGCCTGCCGCCGCCGTGGTGCTGACACAGGACGGCTCAGCGGCACGCCAAAAGTAACATCCGAAAAAAATAGTTCTTGACGTGACGCGCTGTAATCACCTATTATCGATCAAGTAAATATAAATTAGCCAGCACCTGCCGGCACTCCGGGTTGCCACGCTGGCGAGGTCCCTCCGTGCGACCGGGCGATTTTTGTTTCGCTTCGTTCCCGGAATTTTTCGAAAAAGAGGGACCGATGCAATTTTTTTTCAGACCGTTCACCGCTTTTCTTCCGATACTGGCCGCCGCGTTTGTAGGGGCTCCCCAGACATTTGGCCAACAAGCGGATAATGCCGTCGTTGTCGGCACGGTTTACGATTCCTCGCACCCAATTATCTCTGGCGCCGTAGTCCGGCTCACTCACCTCGCCACCAATGCAACGGTCGATCTTTATACAGACGAGCGGGGAGACTATCGCACGCCGCCGATGAAAATCGGCGCGTACGACCTGAGGGTCGAAGCCGAAGGTTTCAAACAATCGAACCAGCGCGGAATTGTTCTCGAAATCGGAGACGTCCGGAAGATCGATGTGGTTTTGGAAGTCGGCCAGATTTCGGACTCCGTGAACGTAGAGGCCGCGGCGCCGCTGCTGCAAGCCTCGGATTCCACAGTGGGCGATGTGATCAACAACCGGCAGATTGAGGACCTGCCGCTGAACGGGCGGTATTATCTCCAGTTGGGCAATCTTTCGGTGGGCACCGTGGCTTCCGCGCAAGGGGTTGAGATCGGTGGGCAGGCAGGCACGCAAGTCGCCTTCCTGCTCGATGGACAGGACAACAACAACCAGCAGATCTCGACCGGCCATTCCGGCCAGAAAGAAGTGGTGAAGCCTCAGTGGACGCCATCCAGGAATTCAAAGTAGTCACCAATGGCTATTCCGCCGAGTTTGGCCGGTCTTCTTCCGGGGTTGTCAGTGTGGCGATTAAGTCCGGGACGAATCAGTTTCATGGCAGCGCATTCGAATTTCTTCGCAACGACGCAGCGGACGCCCGGAACCTGTTCGCTACTGATCAGCCGCCGTACAAGCGGAATCAGTTTGGAGCATCGGCGGCGGGCCCGGTGATTCGCGACAAGACTTTCCTGTTCGGCGATTTCGAAGCGGCCTACATTCGCCAGTCCACCACCACGCTGAGCACGGTACCACTGGCGGCGGAGCGCAATGGAAGTTTCGCATCGGCGATCCTCGACCCGAACACCGGAAGCCCGTTTCCCGGGAAGCAGATTCCGCTCAGCCGTTTGGACCCCATCGCGCAAAAGATTCTGGGGTTTGTTCCTATACCCCAAACCAGCGCGGCGACGAGCAACTACAACTACGAGAGTCCCTCGAACCAGGACAACCGACTCTGGCAATCGAGTGATTGATCTGGATGACAGGCCTCACTTGCCGGACAATCTCAAACTGTGAAATGGGGATTCGCGAGGCCACTGGGAAGGCAACACGCTGGTCGTGGACACCACAAACAACAATTCCAAAGCGAGGCTTGGCATGAGCGGTGAATTCGTGGACGAAAATGCCACGATCACGGAGCGCTTTATCTTCGACCCGAAGGGCGACCGGTATACGTACGAGGCCACTTATACCGATCCGACGGCCGTTCACATTCGGATCCCGAACCGCCGCGTGACTGATAAGACTCCCCCGGATGACTGGAATAACCTGACGTTTCCCGCCAAGCATGCCGGTGAAGAGCCGATCATCGAAGCCTACGAGCGAGTCTGCGTGGAAGGAAACGGCAATCATGGGCAGGTAGTTGCCAATTCTAAATAGGACCTCTTCCGCGCCTCGATGACGGGTGGGAGTACCTCCTGGATAAATTTCCGCAAAATCTACTTGACGCTTATAATTGATCGATATATATCTTCAATTAGCCGCGTCGTATAGAATAATCGGCGGCAGCGGATTCTGTTCGTTTAACGAACCGGATGAATTTGGCATGGACTTGGAGAGCGCCATTGCCGAACTGCGTTTCCGACGCGATCAGCTCGAAGAAGCGATTCGATCCTTTGAAACACTAGCACGGTGCCGATCCAGACGCGGCAGGCCACCCAAAGGGAAGGCGCAATTGAAGCGGCGTGCCCGGGAATTGCCAGCATCGAGCGATACCTCGCTCATTGCGGGAGGCGAGGAATACTGGATAGCCCCAAGCTCAGGCCGGAACTAATTCCGGCACTGCAGCCGCTACGGCGCCAGCCGTAAATAAGCTCGACGAAGCGGGTTAACCCCCGTGGGGGTCTGCCCGAATTCAGCCTGCCCAGGAACGTGCGAAACGTCACGTTCGCCAGGAGCTCTCCTCGTGAGAATCCACCCGGTGCTCCGCAGAATTGCTGGCCATAATGCAGTTTGAAAAGAGCATGTGGTAGTTTCATTCGAGAGGCGTTGCGATGAAAACCCTGGAGAAATCATCTACAAAAGTTAGGAAACACGAAGGTTCGGGCTCCGGAAATGACACCTCGGAGTTGATGCAATCGCTCATCAATAGTGTTCGGGATTACGCCATTATCCTCCTGGATACGGAAGGCCACGTTCTAACATGGAATTCGGCTGCGGAAAGGCTCAAAGGCTGGACAGCCGGCGAGATTATCGGGAAGCACTTCTCTGTGTTTTATCCGCCGGAAGACGTGGAAAACGGCAAAACGCAGTTGGAATTGCAAACCGCCGCGAGGGAGGGTCGCTTTGAAGACGAGGGCTGGCGCGTTCGCAAGGATGGCACCCGATTCTGGGCCAATGTCATCGTGACCGCATTGCGGAATAAGAACGGTGTCTTGCAGGGATTCGGCAAAGTAACGCGGGATCTGACCGAGCGCCGCGCCAACGAAGAAAGGATCAGCAGGCAAGCGCAGGAACTCATGGAGATGGCGAGTGTGCCAATCGTGCAGGTTTGGGAGGGCGTGGTACTTGTGCCGCTGATTGGAATGTTGGATAGCCAAAGAACTCAGCAATTGATGGAACGGCTTCTGCAAAAAATTACCGAGACTGGATCTCCAATTGCACTTGTAGACATCACCGGCGTACCGACGATCGACACGCAGACGGCGCAACACCTGATCGAGACGGTTTCCGCCGTCCGTCTATTGGGAGCTGAAGTGGTCCTCACGGGCCTGCGCCCCATGATCGCGCAGACGCTGGTGCACTTAGGTGTGGATTTGTCCAATGTGGTGACGCGTGCTTCTCTAGTGGCTGGGTTCAGAATGGCTTTGGACAGGTTGAACCTGGCCGTCACGTCGAAGGGACAGGCCGTTTAGGCCGGAGGTAACATGAACGGTAACGACACCGTTTCCGTGACAAAGGTGCGAGACGTTCTCATGGTCACCATGCCTGCGGACCCGGATGATTCGATGATCGATAGTTTGCAAGAGCGGGTCTTGCAAGCCATGGAACGGTATTCCCCGAAAGGCGTGATCCTCGATATCTCCTCGGTTGAAACGCTCGACTCGTTTTTCGCGCGCACGATCTCCGAGACCGCGCGAATGGTGACGCTGATGGGAGGCCGGACGATCGTGGTCGGGATGCAGCCATTGGTCGCGGTGACAGCGACACAAATGGGCCTCACGCTCGGCGATCTCGAAACCGCCCTGAGCGTAGATCGGGCGCTCGACCGTTATGGTGTCCAGGCAAGCGGACAAAAAGGGCGGGGATGAGCACAGCCACCGGCAACTGGTCGACAGGGGAACTCTCCATTAAGGGCGACGGCGACATAGTTGTGGCGCGCAGGGCCGTACGCCAAGCCGCCACGCAACTGGGTTTCTCACAAAGCGAAGTAGCGCGAATCGTAACGGCCGCCTCCGAAATTGCGCGCAACGTCTACCGGTATGCCGGCGAGGGGGTAATGCGCTGGTGCCCGGTGGAAAAAGGGGGACAGCGTGCCATTGAGGTTCGATTTGTCGATCACGGCCCCGGTATCGCCAATGTAGAGTTGGCATTGACTGAAGGGTATTCCACGGGTGGCGGCCTGGGGATGGGGTTGCCGGGCGCCAAACGGCTGACCGACGAACTGGAGATCGACTCCAAGGTCGGTCAAGGCACCACCGTCATTCTACGGAAATGGCGCGCCAAAGAGGGCCATGTACGGAATTGAGCCTCTTGAAATTAAAGTGACTTGGGAAGGGGATGTGCGCCGCGCCGCAGAAGCCGGGAAGGAGTTGGCGTCCGCGGTTGGGTTTCCGCCGCTTCACTGCGAAGAAATCGGGCTGACCTTGACGGAACTGGCTACCAACCTGATCCGCCACGCAGCCGGCGGTACCCTGCGGATCAGCCAAATCCAGTCCGGCCCGAAAACCGGCATCGAGATACACTCGTCAGACCAGGGCCCGGGCATCAGGGATATCGAGCAAGCGATCACGGACGGATATTCCACTGCGGGGGGACTTGGTTTTGGGCTCGGAACCGTTAACCGCTTGATGGACGAGCTGGATTTTTACTCGGGTGCGGACGGCGGGCTGCACGTCGTATGCCGGCGCTGGGTGCGTAAGACCGGCCCACCTGCGGTCGGGAGCCAACTGGGATTCGGCGCAGCGACCCGCTCCTACCGTGGTATCCCCGAAAATGGAGACGCCTTTATTTTTAAGCGATGGGAACACTATGCGCTTCTGGGCGTAATTGACGGCCTCGGACATGGCCCGCTCGCGCGACGTGCGTCCCAAACCGCTCGTCAATATTTGGAACACCATTTCGATCAACCCTTAGACCACCTGTTCCAAGGTGCAGGACGGGCTTGCCGCGCCACTCGCGGTGTCGTCATGGCCCTGGCGCGGTTTGATTTAGCTCGACAGGCCGTGACCGTAGCGAGCGTGGGAAATATTGAAGTGCGTCTGATAGGGAATCGCGAACGTTTAGACTTGATTGTTCGAAGAGGCATCATTGGTTTGAACGCCCCGAACCCAGTCGTTACGGAACATCCCTGGACCGCCGCCAGCCTCCTGATTATGCACTCGGACGGGTTGAGTACGCACTGGAATTGGCGTGACTTTAGCGCTTTAGAGCCAGAGTCTCCGACTGTCATCGCCCGGCGGCTGCTGACGCGTCTGGCCAAAATCGATGACGATGCCACCGTGGTTGTGGCCAAGGGTAACGCATGACGGACTTCCCGGCGATAAACTTCGCACCCCGAAACTCCGAGGAGACGATCAGCCTGCTACAACAGGAACTCGCCGATACCAACCGTGAAGTCCTCGCGCTCACCATAGAACTCGATAGGCGCCTGGAAGAGCTGCGGGCGGCGGAACAACGCTATCGCCGGCTCGCGGAAAACGCTCCGGATGTAATCCTGCGTTACGATCTGCTGCCCCGTCCGAAACTTACTTTCGTGAGTCCGCGCGTCGAAGATCTTACCGGTTATTCGCCCAGTGAGTATTACAGCGACCCGGAGCTTGCGTTCCGCGTCATCCACGATGAGGATCGTCCGACGTTGGAGAAACTGCTCAGAGGGGAGCAGCCCCCGGCGAACATATCCACCATCCGTTGGGTTCACCGCAATGGCGCTGTGCTTTGGGTCGAGCAGCATCATGTTTTCGTCCGCGACGCCGCGCAGCGGGTCATTGCTGTCGAGTGCATCGCGCGAGACATCACGGATCGCAAGAGCCTGGAAGAACAGTTCTTGCAAGCCCAGAAGATGGAGGCGGTCGGCCGTCTCGCCGGAGGAATCGCGCACGATTTCAACAATCTACTAACAGTCATCAACGGCTATGCGGCTCAGACATTAGAAAATCTGAACGCGGACGAGCCACTATACGGCGATATCGAGGAAATCTATAAAGCGGGGGAGCGCGCGGCTGCATTGACACGGCAATTATTGGCCTTCAGCCGGCGCCAGATTCTCAGCCCGCGCGTCCTGGATCTGAATGCTGTGGTCTCGGACATGGAGCGAATGCTACGCCGCGTGCTTGGTGAGGACATTCATTTGAGGACCCGGCTTGAATCGCTCAGTGCTGTCCAGGCGGATCCGGGACAGATGGAGCAAGTCATCATGAATCTCGCGGTAAACGCGAGAGACGCGATGCCCAACGGCGGCGAATTGTCAATTGAAACGGCCAGTGTCGAAATCCATTCCGACAACGCCGATGGGCACGCGATTACCCCCGGCTCCTATGCCATGCTGGTCATCAGCGACACTGGCTCCGGCATGGATCAGGCAACGCAGGCGCGAATTTTCGAACCTTTTTTTACCACCAAGCCCACGGGACAGGGAACGGGGTTAGGCCTTTCCACTGTCTTTGGGATCGTTCAGCAAAGCGGGGGAACCATTCGGGTGAATAGCGAGCCAGGCAAGGGAACCATTTTCAAGATCTTTCTGCCCGCGGTGGCGGCTGCACCGGCATCCGAATTACCCCAGAAAACACACCGGCCTTCCACTGGTCACGAAACAGTTCTGGTGGTAGAGGATGAAGACGGGGTTCGCAATTTGATGCGCTCCCTTCTCCAAAGAGCCGGATACACGGTACTGGAAGCTCAAAACGGGGAAGAGGCTTTGGCGCTCTGTCAGCGGTATCGGGGTGCGATCCACATTGTCATCTCCGATATTGTCATGCCGCAGATGAGCGGGCAGGAGTTGGTGGCTCGCCTTGTGAGGCTTCGGCCGGAGTTGAAAACCCTTTTCATGTCTGGTTATACAGACGGTTCTGTCGCTAAACATGGGGAACTGGATCCGAGCACGCCTTTCTTACAGAAACCATTCACTCCCGGAGCCCTGCTCACCAAGGTTCACGAAGTACTACGTAGCTCCCGAACCTGAATACGAGTGTCGTGCGTCGAGCGAGAGACAGCGCGCAGACTTTGGGTTTCTTTATTTCCCCGGCGCCTGCGTTTTCGGCAGCGGCGGCGGTAGCGGCGCCAGGTTATCGTAACCGCGCGTTCCATCCGGACGAATGGGGCCCGGCCCAAAACCTAAGTGGCTCTGGTCCACATTGTTTTCGCTGCAGGAATATTCGTGAACTTCTTCATCCGGTTTTCCGGCGACCCAGGTCCGCGAGTATTTGAACGGCATGGTATAGAATTTCGGGTCGTCGATCAGCGTTTCGACATGGATGTGATCCGCGTCGGGGCGTGTCCAACGCTCGACTACGTGGAGCGCATCGCTATGGGGATTGGCATTTTCGTCGATCCAGACTTTCTCATCCTTGAACCCGACGGAATCGATTACCAGCGTGTCGCCGTCCCAATGACCCAACTCTTCACCGAAAAAGGATGGGTCCGGATCCTCCGAATGCTTCCGCTTGGCATCGATCGGGATCAAGCGGTAATAACTGTACCAATAGAGGAAGACCACTTTCTTCGCCCCCTGGACGACTTCGAAGGGTAGGCCGCTGGCGTTGTGACGCGGAATTCCGCCGATGATACACAGGCTCTCGGGGTCGATAGTAGCGGTCAGGTTATGTTTTAGCGCCGCCTCTCCGGCGGGGGTCAATGGCAGCTTCAGGCCGGGGAGATCTTTCGCGATGTTGCCCACCGGCTTTGTGTCGCTCGTACCCTTCCAGTACCCGCTGAGATCGGGGTGCCCATCCGCGGTGCGGGGCGCCGGCTTCGGCTTGGCAGAATGAACATCCGGCGCGCTGAGCCTGCCGATATCTTGGCTGCGGACCACCGTGGATATAAAGACGACTGCAGCGGCTGCCGCCCCCAATTGTAAATAGCTGTACATTCTCACTGGTTCGTCCTCCTGTGCCATCGCCAGAACTTCCGCTATTCTATACAATCCCTGTGGGGACGGTACATCCTCGGGCGCGACTGGGTGGTCCGCTTGACTCGCGCTTCAAATCTTTCTAGGCTGGATTCTTAAGCCGCCTCGGGAGGTTCCTATGCGATTTCGATTTTGCCTGGTTTTCTCGGCCTTGTGCCTTGCATCCGCCGTTCCGGTAGCGGCCCATCATTCGTTTGCCGCCGAGTTCGATGGCAGCAAAGCGATCCGGCTGAGAGGCACGCTCACCAAGATCGAATGGACTAATCCCCATTCGTACTTTTACATCGATGTGAAGGATGATAACGGTAACGTGGTCAACTGGGGCTGCGAAGCCGGCGCCCCGGGTGCTCTGTCACGGCGCGGCTTCAAGCGCGGCGATATCAAATTGGGCGATACCCTCATCGTGGATGGCTATCTCGCCAAAGACGGATCGCACACCATCGACGCGCGCCGCGTGACCCTCCCCAACGGTCGCATTGTCTCCGGCGGCTCGGCGGGTGACGGCGGCCCGGGCGATGGCGCCAATCAGTAGGCCTCGCTGACGGCTCGCGGCCTCAAAGCGCCGTCACGTTCGCGACAATCAAGTCGTACTGCGCCAGCCATGGAAAATTCGACGGGCCTATCGTGTCGAGGTCCGTACCCACTTCATCGGCGTGATCGGCTGGCCACGTGTTGGCGTTGAATGTGCCCCATTGGGCGGAAGGAACGCTGACCAATCCATCGTTTGGCTGACCCGTGAGTGCCGATATGTATTGGTGAAACAAGGCGAACAGGCGGGATGTGCCGGGGAATCCCGGCCGTCCGGATCCCGCGACGGAAAAGTAGGCGATGGCTGGATTGTCAGGGAATGCCGGATTGAAAACATTTTGGCAATAGCTTGTAGTCAGGTCCCGCAGTCCGTCGAGCGAAATACCCAGCGCATCCAGCGCGGGCTGCAGTAGATTCGGATGAGGCCCAAACGGCAAATGGGGGAATGGCGCGAGTTTCTCCGGGCTGTCAATCAGGTCGGCTATCTCCGAGCCACGGTGGGGCGTGGAAATCGTGGTCAACGAGCGGATCGGAGCTTGAATCCGGCTGGGATTTGCCGGGGAGAGCATCCAGCGGCTGTCGAGCCCGCCCATGCTGTGCGCGATGATGTGCGTCTTTTGCCCCGGATCGAGGTCCCCTTGTGCCAGTGCTGTATTCATCTGATCGCGCAGTTGGCCGCCGCGAAACGCAATTCCTCTCGTCGGATCCAGGACCGAAACCAACACCTTCAGGCCCTTCGCTCGAAGATGCTCTGCGACACCGCGAAAATATTCGATCCCGAATTTCTCGCGAAATCCCAGGATTCCATGGACCAGAACTATGTTCATGACTATGAAATTCTACCAGCACAAACGAATTCCAATTCGCCGGTAACGCTGGCGGCTTGACTACCGCTGCGGCCTTCGATAGGTTTTGAGGAACCCGAGGGCAATATGAAGATTCGAACGATTCTCGCGCCGGTGGCTGCGGTCTGCGCCGTAGTGATCTCGTTTGCGCAGCAAGCAGACAACTCCAGGCAAGGGAAACAAGAGAAGCAGACGCCGCGCGGCCTTACCGTCGCGGGTGAAGTGAAAAACTATGTTCCCGTAACCGATGCCATGCTGCGCAATCCTGATCCCGGCGATTGGCTGATGATCCGGGGCGATTACAAGGCCAACTCTTTCAGCACGCTCAATCAGATCACCACGCAAAACGTCAACGAACTCCGGCTGGTGTGGAGTTGGGCCATGCAAGACGGCGCCGTCCTCGGCAATCAGCCCGCGCCCATCGTCCACAACGGCGTGCTGTATGTGAACAACAACGGCATGGTGTTGCAGGCTTTGGATGCCAAGACCGGCGATCTCATTTGGGAGAACCACTACGGCACCAAGCCGGCCGCGCCGGCCATGCGGGGTATCACGATTTATGGAAATAACATTTACGCGGCCACCAACGAAGCGCATCTGATGGCCTTTGACGCGCGCAACGGACAGGTGGTCTGGGACACCACGATCGGCGATCGCTCCAAGGGGCAGCACTCTACTACTAGTGGACCCATCGCGGTGAAAGGCAGGTTGATCCAAGGCTTGGGAGCTTGCGCGACATATCGGGAGGAGAAATGCTTCATCAGCGCGTACGATGCCCAGTCCGGCAAAGAGGTATGGCGGTTCAAGACCGTGGCGCTCGATGGCGAACCCGGCGGGGATACGTGGGGGGCCTCCCGAACATATTTCGCGCCGGTGCGGAAACTTGGATCACCGGCAGTTACGATCCGGACTTGAATATTACCTACTGGGGCACGGCCCAATCGAAACCCTGGATGCGCGCGAGCCGCGGCACGGGAAACGGCGCGACTCTATACGCCAACTCGACTCTGGCGCTCGATGCGGATAGCGGGAAGCTGGTCTGGTATTACGACCATGCGCCGGGCGAGACGCTGGACTTGGACGAAGTCTTCGAGCGCGTGCTGGTGGATGACCAAGGACAGCATTACGTATTCAGCTCGGGAAAAACCGGCATTCTGTGGAAGCTGGACCGCAAGACCGGAAAGTACCTAGGCCATAAGGAAATGGTCTTCCAGAATGTGTACGATTCTTTCAATCCCACCACCGGGGAGCCGCACTACCGGAACGATATCGTGGAGCAGCAACTCGGCGAGTGGGTGGGAGGATGCCCTTCCACCGAGGGCGGCAAGAACTGGCCTGCCATGTCGTATTACCGGCCGGGTAATCGGCTCATTGTGCCGCTGAGCCAGAGTTGCCTCGAGTTCAGCGCGCAGAAGGTCGAGAAGGTAGAAGGCGGTGGCTCCGGCGGAGAGGCGTTGCCGCGTTACTTTGAAATGCCGGGATCGAACGGAAATGTCGGCAAGCTCGCGGCCTACGATGTGCGAACGCTTCGAGAGATTTGGAAATACGAGCAGCACTCCCCGTTCCTGACCGGAGTCTTGTCAACCGCCGGCGGCGTGGCATTTGTCGGTGACCTGAATCGCATGTTCCGTGCTTTCGATGCAAATACCGGCCGCATTCTGTGGGAGACGCGGCTTCCGGCCGCGGTGCAGGGCTTCCCTCTGACGTTCACCGTGAACGGCAAACAGTATCTCGCAGTGACCACGGCGAACGGCGGAGGCAGCCCTCGGAACGTGCCGCGATTGGTGGCCACTGACCTTCATTACCCCGAGAGCGGAAATGCGTTATACGTGTTTGCGCTGCCAGACCGGAGATAGTCGGCGCCCGTGGCGCCGGCGATCTTGTCGCCGGCGCAGTGATGGGCCTAAGCCGCGGGAGAGAGTGAATGGGTTGTAACGCCGGGGAACGGATCTTACTTGTTCTGGTGCCTCTGCCAGCGCCGCCGATCTATGACTCTGATGTAATCGTCGCAACGAGCCGGGTTCGGTACGCCTTAGCTGCGGTTACATAGTCTTGACCTAAGCCTTCTACAGAGCGGCGGCATTCAAGCCATTCATCCAGCAACTCGGAGTCTTTTGGCTTCTTACGCAACCGGTCGCAGGCGTCGTGCTCGCGGCTAAGGGCACTCCGTAAACGATCCCCGGCGGCCAGCATTTCTCTTCGCAGTATTGCCAATTGGATTGCAGTATTGGCCAGTTCAGCGTTTGATGCTTCGGAAACACCCTCCTTCGACACTCCCGAACGGTTCCGGATGCGTCTCATAACACCACCCCCTTTTGTGCAGGCTTTTATGTGGGGGGCACGAATGATTTCGAAGTTCTTGTTAACTCTGCTTTCGTTGCCGGTTTGATGCTCACCGTGCAGACGGATGGGCAAGACTAATTCCACAGTAGTCACCGGAAAGTCGATACGGAAGCGGGGTCAACCCAGATATTGCTGTCTTCTTATCGTGTTAGCTTAGAAGTTGGAGGAATCGTACAGACTTGATCCATGGTCTGAACAGCGACAAAACGGATGTCCAGTGCGTAACGCCACCGACAACGCGAAGTGATTCGTTTTTACCTGGGGAAATTCTGGAGACGATAAAGACTACCAAGTCAAGGCAATCGGAGACGGCAGCAGTAGCCCAGCGTTGCGGAGGAATGGAACGAGGATAGATCAGGCGACGGCCCCGATTTCTTTCGGGGAAACCCCCGTTTCCAGAACCCAGTACGGCTAAAAATAGCCCGCTGCCCATGAGCAGTTAAATCATCTTAAATCTTTGGTGCGGATGAGAGGACTTGAACCTCCACTCCCTTGCGAGAACTAGAACCTGAATCTAGCGCGTCTGCCAATTCCGCCACATCCGCACATCGGAAAGAAACTACTTTATCTTTTCAAAACCGCGCCGCTTCGTCAAACCACGTCCACGCCCATGCTGCGCGCCGTGCCTTCCACCGAGCGCATGGCCGATTCCAGTTCGAAGCAGTTCAGGTCCGGCATCTTGATCTTGGCGATCTCTTCCACCTGCTTCTTCGAAATTTTGCCTACCTTGGTCTTGTGCGGTTCGGCCGAGCCCTTCGCCAGGTTCACCGCGCGCTTGATCAGCACCGGCACCGGCGGTGTCTTCGTGATGAAGGTGAACGAGCGGTCCGAGTAAATCGTGATCACCACCGGGATGATCAGCCCTTCCTGGTCCTTCCCCGAGGTCTTCGCGTTGAACGACTTGCAAAAATCCATGATGTTCACGCCCTGGGGGCCCAGCGCGGTGCCGACCGGCGGCGCCGGCGTCGCCTTGCCGGCGGGAATCTGCAGTTTCACCTGAGCAGTTACTTTTTTCGCCATCCGTATCTTCCTTTAAACTTTTTCGACTTGCAGAAACTCCAGCTCCACCGGAGTGGCGCGCCCGAAAATCGTCACCATCACCCGCAGCGTGCCGCGTTCCGTATTCACCTCGTCCACCTTGCCGGAGAAGTTGGCGAACGGTCCATCCACAATCCGCACCGAGTCGTTCTTTTCGAACGTCATCTTCGGCCGCGGCCGCTCCGCCGACGACGCCTGCCGGTACAGGATTTGGTTCACTTCGTCCGCGCTCAGCGGAACCGGCGCGTTGCCGCCGCCCACAAAGCCCGTGACCCGCGGCGTATTCTTCACCGCATGCCACAGCTCATCGTTCATTTCCATTTCCACCAGCACGTACCCCGGATACACCAGGCGCTTACTGGTCACCTTCTTGCCGTTGCGGAGTTCCACCACTTCTTCCGTCGGGATCAGAATCTGCCCGATCTTGTCCGCGAACCCGAATGCCTCGGCGCGCGTGCGCAGCGATTCCGCCACCTTCTGCTCGAAACCCGAGTAGGTATGGATGATGAACCATTTCCGCGGAGACGATTCGTCGTAACCGGCGGTGGCCGTTGCCGTCGCGGTCTCCGGTGCTTCCGCGTGGGGCGACCCTTCTCCTTCGTGTTCCGGCGCGCCGCCCTGCTCTTCCGGATCGTACTGCACTTCTTCGTCTTCCATATACCCTACTTCGTGAAGAACGTGAGAATCCCGGTGATGCCCCGCTTCAAAACGGCGTCCACAATCGCAAAATATCCGGCGAATGCAAATACGGAAAAGATCACCACCGCAGTGGTGCTCTCCACTTGCTTCCGGTTGGGCCATGTGACCCGGCGCATCTCCAGCTTCAGCTCGTTGATGTAGTCCTTGGTGCCATCCACCCAGTTCTTCTTCTCGTCGGCCATAATTCTTCCTTCTTAACGCTCCCGGTATGTCAGGGGTGGTTGGCAGGGGCGGAGGGATTCGAACCCCCACTCGCGGTTTTGGAGACCGCTGGTCTGCCGTTAAACCTACGCCCCTGGGTCACGATTTCCCCCGCAGCCGGGGGGCATCTACTTATTTTACTTGATTTCCTTGTGCGCCTGGTGCTTGCGGCAATGCCGGCAGAACTTCTTCATTTCCAGACGCTCGGTCGTGGTCTTCTTATTCTTGGTGGAAGAGTAGTTCCGGTTCTTGCACTCGGTGCACTGGAACGTAATGATCTCTCGCGGCATAATTCATCCTCCGGCCGAGGGCCAAACCCCCTCTACGGCCCCTTCAAACAGACGCTTCCGTTCACGCATGCCCGCTCGGCTCTTTAGAAAAGCCTCTCGTGCGCACGCATCCTTTCGCGTACGAAACTCTTCAACGGTGACGAGCTCCCAAGGTTGAAAACTGCTCGTCCACCGCCCGGTCTTCGTGTTGTGCTCATGGAGCCGCCTTTCCACATCGGAAGTCATCCCGAAATAATGGCGCCCCGTCGGAATACTCCGGAGCACGTAAACGAACCACTGCAACCTGGAGCCGTTGACCAGGAGCGAACCGTGACCTTCCGCTACGGACGCTCTACCGGTCAAACTGCTCGTAAATCTGGAGCCGTTGACCAGGATTGAACTGGTGACCTTCCGCTACGGACGCTCTACCGGTCAAACTGCTCGTAAATCTGGAGCCGTTGACCAGGATTGAACTGGTGACCTCGTCCTTACCAAGGACGCGCTCTACCAACTGAGCTACAACGGCAAAACTCAACGCCTCGTGCCCATTAGGAGCGAACCGGTGACCTTCCGTTACGGACGCTCTACCAACTGAGCTACAACGGCAAACCAACCGCACCCGGGTTACCGGGACGGCCTGCAAAACTGGTGGACGGGGGAGGATTCGAACCTCCGTAGCTCGCAAGGAGCGACAGATTTACAGTCTGTTGCCATTAGCCGCTCGGCCACCCGTCCGCATCGTCTGCCCACAATGCTCCCACCCAAGCGAGTTCACATTGCAGGGAACTTATAGGATACAAAGGAAGGCCCCCCACCTGCAACTGGGCTGCCGGTCCGACCGGTCCGAAATGCCGTCACGGCATCCACTTCCTATGGCGGTAGGATAAGGAGGCTATGAGCAATCGTCGAGATGCTCTCGCCAGCGCCATGACCCTGTTGTGCGGGGCTGTGGCAGCGCAAGCCCAGAATCAAGCCCCGGCCGCGCGGGGTGGTCCGGTGTTCAAACAGGATCTGCCCAACGTCAGCCTGGACGGCTGGGAGGTAACGGTCAGCGAAATTCCGATGCCGCCCGGGCAGACCGGAATGGCCCATCGGCATCCCGGCTTCGTGTTGGCGTACGTCTTGGAGGGCGAGATCCGCACCAAGATTTCGGATCAACCCGAAAGGGTCTACAAGACCGGCGAGATGTTCTATGAATGGCCCGGCAGCACGCACCGGGTCTCCGCCAATGCCAGCAAGACACAATCGGCCCGGCTGCTGGCCATGGTGTTTGCTCCGAAAGGCGTACCTTTGGTGATGCCCGCAGATTCAGCGGCCGCGCGCTGAGTAGCTGCTGGTGTTTGGGGTGGGAATTCGAACCACGCGAACGGGCCGTTATTCCAGATACCGACGGGTGCTCCGGTCAAGAACACCGGCGCGATCAGTCCGGATCGGCGATGAACCGGTAACCCACGCCACGGACGGTACGCAGATAGCGGGGCCGGCGCGGATCGTCTTCAATGTAGCGGCGGAGGCGCACCATGAAATTATCGATGGCGCGCGTATCCGTGTCTTCGTGCAGCCCCCAAACCTCTTCGAGCATCTGCTTCCGGGAGACCGGTTTGCCCTGGTGCTGGACAAGATAGCGGAGCAGGCTGGCCTCCATCAATGTCAGCGGAAAGATCTCGCCGCGAACGTGCAGTTCGAGAAGATCGAAGTGGACGGATTTATCGCCGAAGCGAAAGACGTCGGCGGCCGGCGCGACCGGGTGAGCGCTGGCGCGCAGCCACTCGCGGCGGCGCAATAGGCCGCGAATCCGAGCCATGAGAATGGACAGATCAAATGGTTTGGTGAGGTAATCGTCAGCTCCGGCGGCGAAACCGCGCAGCACGTCATCGGGATGGCCCCGCGCCGTCAAGATCAGGGTGGGGATGAAACTGCCGCCCTGCCGCATTTCGGACATCACCGTGAAGCCGTCTTTGCCGGGCAGCATGACATCGAGAACGACCACATCGGGCGCGGGGGAGCGGCTGCCAAGCATTTCGAGGGCGGCCTCGCCACTATCCGCAAGTTGCACCTCGTAGCCCTCCGCTTCCAGATTGAACCGGAGGCCATCCGCCAGGTGTTGTTCGTCTTCGACGATCAGGACGCGGCTCATGAGGCGAGGGGGAACTGCAGGACGAATGTGCTGCCGCGCCCGGGGCCTTCGCTTTCGGCCCACGCGCGCCCACCGTGCCGTTTGGCCACGGAGCGGACAATGAAAAGGCCCAGGCCGGTCCCTTTGATGCGCGCGGCCAGAGGGCTGGGCACGCGGTAGAAACGCTTAAAAACCCGCTTCAACTCGGCACGTGGAATGCCGACGCCCTGATCGGTAACGCGCACAACCGCCCGATTCCCGGCGTCTGTGGCCACCTCAACCCGCACGCGGACGTCGTTGCCCGAGTATTTTACGGCATTGTCGATGAGGTTGGAGACCGCTGCCTGCACCTCCTCCAGGTCGCCGCGAATGGTGACCTTGCCGCCCGAGCGGTAGTCCAAGGACTCGGCGGGAACGTGATAGAGGACGCGCGCGCGCTCCAGGCAGGATTCCACCACCGAGCCCAAGTCGATGGGGGCGAGATGGAGCCTGCGGCGCGCATGACCCACGCGGCCCGTGCGTAAGACCTGCTCGATGGTGCCGAGGAGGCGGTCGCTATCGTGCAGCATCGTGCGGTAGAACTCCTGCCGCTTATCCTCCTCGACGGCGTGCGCCTGCAAGGTTTCGAGGTACAGGCGGATCGAGGCGACCGGGGTTTTCAGCTCGTGGGTGACGGCGTTAATGAAGGCGTCCTTCTGTTCATTCCGCCGAATCTCGCGCACTAGAAAAATCGTATTGAGCACCACCCCGCTGATAATAAGGGCCAGCAGCAGCACACCGAGAAACAGCAGGATTCCCGTGCGCCAGTTGAGCAGAACCCAACCGATATAGAGCAGCAGGGTGACGAAAATCAATCCGGCGCCGAGAGCGATGAAGAACGCGATGGATCTGCGGCGTCCGGACAGGACCATAATTTCAGAGTACGACAGGGGGCCCTTGACAGGCACCCCAAATTACTTCACAATACAAAGTACTTTCACTGCCGATTCGGAGATCCATTGTTGACACTCCCCGTCGCCCGCCGCCTGATACAAGCCTTAGGAGCTGTGATGCTGTTGGTTGTCCTCGGGGTTGGAGTTTTCCTGATATTCCTATCTCGGGAACGCGAGAGCGATCTCACTCTCCCGGCGCCCACCGGGCCAATATCCGTCGGGCGCTCGGTTTACGACTGGGTTGACGAACATGCAACCGATCCCGTCGGTCCGCCCGGAGCGCGACGGGAACTCCTGGTCTGGATGTGGTATCCGGCAGCCATCACGCCCTCAACTGCCATGGACAGCTACTGGCCCTCTTCGCTGCCTTCTCCCGCTAATCCGGGTGGGGACGGCTTTTTTTCCCGAGCCTTTGAACTGATCTCCCATAACACTGCCAGGGTCCACGGGGACAGCTATCGCGACCCTGCCATCTCCAGTGCTGAACCGCTTTACCCGGTCGTAATTCTCCGCGGTGGCGCCTCTGCGCCCGTCATCGACTATTCCAGCCTCGCCGAGGATCTGGCCAGTTATGGGTATGTCGTCGTCGGTTTGGATGCGCCCTATCGCACCAGCAAAGTGGTTTTCCCGGACGGTCGCATCATTTCGCGGGCGCCGGAAAACAATCTGGAACTCGTCTCGGGTGAAGCGCTCAACCACATGGCTCTGCGGCTCATGTCTGCGTGGACGGCCGACATTGCGTTCGCCCTCGATCGCCTGCAGCAGTGGAGCGCTCCAAGGTCCCGCGGCAACTTCGCGGGACACCTCGATATGGATCGCATAGGCGTATTCGGGCACTCGTTCGGCGGTGCCCAAGCCGCGCAATTCTGTTCCCAGGATTCGCGCTGCAAGGCGGGGATCGATATCGATGGCGCCGTGTTCGGCAGCGTGATCCAAACAGGCATGCACAAGCCGTTCTTCTTCCTGATGGAAGGCCAGGGCGACTCCGCCAGCGACGCCGAGGTCCAGCAGGTCGTGGCCGATATTCAATCTGTCTACGATCGCCTACCGCCGGAGACTCGGATGCGCCTCTTCATCCAAGGCGCCAATCATTTCACCTTCAGCGATGCCAACGCGCTCTTGAAGAGCCGGATCCTATTGCGCGCGCTCCAGAGGGTGAAAGTGCTCCGCCTTGACGGACGCCGCCAGCTTGCCATTACGGCCTACTGCGTGCGAACGTTTTTCGAGGCCCATCTCAAAGGAACAGGCGGCAAACCAATCCAGATTCGATCGCCTCTGTACCCGGAGATTCAGGTTCAGTGATGCTCCGCTGACCACCCGGGCGCACTAGCGCCAGCCCTCGAGGCATGCCGATTGGCTTCCGGGTCGAGGGCGGAATCGCGCCCCGCATGCACCAGGACCCATTTCAGGGCTAAACCTCCGGCGAGCGAAAGGATCGACGACAGCACGCGCCGCTTACGGGCTGGTTTGCCCCAACTCATTGCCATCGGCGCCAGAATCCCGGCCGCCACGGCCCCCGCCCAAAACAGCCCGGCATGCCGTCCGCGTGTCATCGGTCTCGCTGCCGGGCCGGCTTCGCGGAGATAGGCGGCCAGCACCGCCGCTTCAACGCCGTGCGCGATCTGGCCCATGATCTCCACTTCGGAATGCCTGCGCGGAACGGCCAAGGAAACCGCGGCAGCCGCAGTAGAAACCGAACTCGCCGCGATCAGCGGTCCCAGAAAACGCGTCTTGCTCCAGGCGGGCACGCTGGTCGTTTCCAGCAGCACCCCGGGGTACGCCATCATGGTCAGTCCGAACGGGATGGCGGAGAGCATTACCAGCCTCTCCGGAATGAGACGCAGTAGCGGGCGAATCGGCCAAGGCAACCGGGCAGAGAGTTCCGCAAGCGCAAGTAAGGTCACCTGCTGCCCGTAAACATTCAAAGCCCACGCGCCTACGCTCATAGGGGAGCGCCATTTGAAAATCCGGAGCATGTGCAGGAAGCGGCTGGGGCGGCCCAGGTCTTTGATAAGAAGCAAAGGACAAGGAAGCATGGCCGCGCACGCCACGTAGCGCGATGCCGCCACCAACCCGCGATGGCGCCTGCCTCCGAACAGTTGCGCCATCGCGAAAAACAGGAAGGCCCCCGAACTGACGCCTTCGAAGAAGAAGTACAGCGAAATCTCCCAGCCCCACAGCGGCCGCTTCAGAAACGGCAGCCCGTAGTACCCTTCCTGCCGCACGCCCGCAGGCGGTGCGAGCGGCTCAATCGCGCTTTCGGAACGGACGGGCGGCGAAATCGTCGAGGTGCTCATCTGTTCATGCCGAACAAGACTGCCGAAACGGCCGCCAAACCCGCCGCTGCCATCAGGCTCGCGGTCCAATTTCGCTTGAGGTGCGCTGCCGGCCTCCGCGGTGCTTCCGGCAAGTTATACACCGAAGGCCGGTCCTTCAATAGGAAAAACGAGTTCAACTCGGAGTATTCGCCCGCGCGCTCCGCGCCATACAGGTAGGCATCCGTTTCGCCGCGCGCCTGCAACTCTTCAACGCGGGCCTTGGCTCTTTCCCGTAGGACATGGATCGGTCCGAACTGGATCGATTCGGTAGGGCACGATTTCGCGCAGGCCGGGGTCATCCCGTCCTTCTGGCGGTCATAGCAAAGCGTACACTTGTGTGCCAGGCCGTCTTCGGTATTGCGGTCCAGGACGCCGAACGGACAGGCCGCCACACAGTAGGCGCAGCCGTTACAGATATCCTGCTGCAGGTAGACGTTGCCGAATTCGTTGTAGATCAGCGAACCCGTCGGGCAGGCCTCCTGGCAGGGCGCCTGCACGCAATGCTTGCAAACATCGCTCATCATGAGCCACCGCGGCGCATGCCCGTCGCCGTCGAACTGCTCGACGAAAGCTACATGCCGCCACGTAGTGGATGACAACGCGACCGTATTGTCGTAGCTGTTGCCGGTCCAGAGGAAGCCGTCGCTGGGAAGCTGGTTCCACTGCTTGCAGGCCACCTCGCAGGCTTTGCAGCCGATGCACAAGGTCGTATCGGTGAAGAAGCCGGTCTCTTCGCGTTCCGGCGGCGGCTCGGGGCTTTTCCAGAAATCCAGCAGGTCGGCGCTCATGTGGTCTGTCCTTCCGGCTGGTCCGCAACGGGCACGCCAGGCATGGCGCCTTTATGCGGAAAGGCCGCGGGTTCGAGTGGCGCATCCTTATGTTGCCCGTGCAAGCGGCCGGCGCGTACATTACAGGTGAACGCCTTGGCTTCGTGCATGCTCACATTGGCATCGGCAACGATGGAGGTCAAATCGTTGGCCATCGCGCCGACCGTCTCGCCCGCATAGCCCCAGTGGAACGGAATCGCGATCTGGTGCACGGTTCGCCCGTCTACAAAAAGCGGTCGGACCCGCGGCGTCACCATGGCCCGAGCTTCGATCGCCGCGCGATGATTCCAAACCACCAGCCAACCGCCATGTTGGATGCCCCGTGCCGCCGCCAGTTCGGGGCTCAGTTCCACAAACATCTCCGGCTGCAGTTCGTTCAGCCAGCTATTGAAGCGGCTCATCGGTCCGCTCAGGTAGTGTTCGGTCAGGCGGAAGGTGGTGCCTACGATGGGGTAATCCGGGTCCAGGGGAGGTGCTTTCAAGTTCAGCGGCACGTCATACATTTCCACTGTGGGATTGTCCCGCTGCTTGTAGAGAGGATTCCGCACGGGCGATTCCACCGGCTCATAGTGCGTCGGCAGCGGCCCGTCCTTCGTGCCCGCAGGAGCGTACAGCCAGCCCATGCCGTCCGGTTTCATGATGAAAGGCGCCGCGCCACTGATCGATTCCATGCCTGTAGAGCCCTCGGGCGGCCGATACGAAGGCGGCTTCTCTGGTTCGAAATCCGGTTCGTCCAGGCCGGTCCATTTGCGCTTGGCTTCGTCCCACCAGAGATATTTCTTGCGTTCCGACCAGGGACGCCCCTCGGGATCGGCCGAGGCTCGGTTGTACATGATGCGCCGATTATGCGGCCAGGCGAAGCCCCAGTTCGGGCTGGTGTAAAGACCCGGCGTGCGCTGCCGATCTCGCGACCGATTGCGCCCCTCTTCCGGAAACACACCGCTGTAGATCCAGCAGCCGCAGGCGGTGCTGCCATCGGCTTTCAATTCCGAGAAGCCTTTCACCAGCTTGCGGTCCGCCACCGTGTAACCGTTGATCTCCTTCAGCACCTTGGCGGCGTCGGGCTCGTTTGGAATACGGCTCGGCGTGCCGTCGGGGAGCAGCGGAGTTTGATCGTAGCCATAGTCCCACGTAAGGCTCTGCAGCCCACGGTCGCGGCCGGCCTGAGAATCGGCATAGAGTTCTTTCATCCGCCGCCCCAGGTTGTAGAGGAACCAGAGATCCGAACGGCAATCATCAGGCGGATCGATGGCTTTATCATGCCATTGCAGCAACCGCTGGGTATTGGTAAGTGTGCCCTCTTTTTCCGGAGAAGAGGCTGCCGGCACGAAGAAGACTTCGGTGCCGACGGTAGCCGGATCGATTCCCTCCGGGCCTTTGTACCAGAAGCACGCGCTTTCGATCTCAAACCAATCTCGCACCACCAGCCAGTCGAGTTGGCGCATGGCGTAGCGGTGCAAGACGGCATTGGGCGCACCGGCCGCCGGGTTCTGGCCAAACAGGAACAGCCCTTTCACCTTGCCTTCGGCCATGCGGATGAACGTCGGCAGGTGCGAGTAGTTGTCATCGATGCGCGGCACCCAGGAATAGCCCCATTCGTTCTCCTTCTGCGCAGAGTCTCCGTACCACGCCTTCAGCAGACTAATCATGAACTTGGGGAAGTTCGCCCAATAGCCGTGCTTCACTTCCTCCTGCTCGAAATAGTCTTTCAGGCAACCGTGGTTTCGCAGTGCGGCCGGTTGCGGAATGTAACCCGGCAGTAACTCATAGAGCGTGGGGATATCGGTCGAGCCTTGAATGCTCGCGTGCCCGCGCATGGCCATGATGCCGCCGCCGGGACGCCCCATGTTGCCGAGCAGCAATTGCAGAATGCCAGCCGCGCGGATAATTTGCACGCCAATGGTGTGCTGCGTCCATCCAACCGCGTACACGATAGCCGAGGTGCGCTCGCGTCCCGAATTGCCGCAGAGAGTCTCCGCTACTTTCAGGAACTCCTCTTCGGTGCACCCGCAGGTGGAAGCCACCATTTCCGGCGTGTAGCGCGCATAATGGCGCCGCAGAATGTTCAGCACGCAGTGCGGATGTTGTAGTGTGGGGTCCTGCGCGGGAACTGGGTTCTCCAACCAGCCCAGCCGCTCGCTATAGGATTGGGCCTTAATCTGCGGCGGTGTGTGAGTCTTCGGCGCGCCATCCGGCTCCCCTTCGTAGGTCCAACAGATGTGTTCCGGATCGTAAGCGCGCTGTTCGGGCTTGAAGCCGCAGAATAAGCCGTCGAGATCCTCGGTATCCTCATACTGATCGCGGATGATGGTCGCGGCATTGGTGTATGCGAGCACGTATTCGCGGAACCAGCGCTCATTTTCGAGTACGTACCGGATGAGGCCGCCCAGAAAGGTAATATCGCTTCCCGCGCGGATGGGCACATACTGCTGGCACATGGCGGAAGTGCGCGTGAAGTGCGGATCGACATGAATCAGCGTAGCCCCTTGCTCACGCGCTTTTAGCGGAAACCGGAAGCCTACCGGGTGGGCCTCCGCCATGTTGGAGCCCATTATCAGAATGCAATCGGCATTCTGCAGGTCTTCCTGAAAATTGGTGGCCGCCCCGCGGCCGAATGATGTGCCCAGACCGGGCACCGAGGCGCTGTGTCAAATACGGGCCTGATTTTCAATCGCGACGATGCCCAGGCCGCCGTTGAACAGCTTCTTAATCAGGTAGTTCTCTTCGTTGTCCATGGTCGCCCCGCCGAGCGAAGCCACGGTAGGAAGATTGTTGAGAACAGTGCCGTCCCGCGATTCCACGAAATCGCGGTCGCGCGTCTCTTTCAACCGCTGCGCAATCCGCTCCATCACCCATTCCAGCGGCCGCTCTTCCCATTGGGTTGCGTACGGTGCGCGATAGAGAGCCTTGGTGATGCGGTGCGGGTTCGAGGCTAGCTGGAACGTGTTGGCGCCCTTGGGGCAGAGCGTGCCTTCGTTGATGGGGCTCTCGGGATTGCCTTCGATATCGATGATCCGCCCTTCCTTCACGTAAACCAGCTGGCTGCAGCCGACCGCGCAATACGGACAGATGCTGTGTACCTTCGTCGCACCTCGTATCCGCGGACTCTTGGCAATGGAAATGGGACTGAATGGCTGGTTGCGTACGGATCGCTCGGGCGTCTTCATCGGGAGAGGCTCAATTACACCGTACTCCCGAGCCGAGTGCAGGCCAAAAGCGAGGCGCTCGAAAACGGACGGAATAGACGAGCCCGCTGCGAACTTCTATACAGTAGCGCCGCCGGTCTTTTGCCGGCGGTGAATCCTGCCCGCGACAAAGATCGCCGGCGTTACTGATTCTCGGTGGCCGGCTTCGTGGTTACCAGATGCTTCAAATCCTTATTGTTTTCGCTGCACGAATACTCGATCAGTTCCGGCAGCCCCGGGTTGATCTTCAGCGGCGTGTAGACCCGCTTCAGCGTCCATGGTTTCGCATACATCACCGGATCATTCACGGTGTATTCCAATTCGATGGCATCGGCCGTTCTGCTGAACCGCTCGGTAACATGCAACTGGTCGCTGTGCTGGTGGCCTGCCGTGTCCAGCCAGGTCCAAGGCGGCCCCTTGAGCCCGACCGTATCCACCACAATGGTGTCACCGTCCCAATGTCCGGTCGAATCCCCCATAAAAGCCGGTTCCATGTTGGCCGGGTGCGGCCGCCCGTTCAGCGGAATGGAGCGGAACGTGTGCATGTACTCGAACAGGATCACCAGGTGTGAAGGCGTCTGCACGAATTGCGCCGGATACGGTGATTGCATGATGCGCGGCACGCCCGGGAGCCAGCAATTCGAGGTGGGGTCATCTTTAGAATCATGGTTGACGTATGCCGCCTTCCCGGCAGCCGTGTACGGGATGGAGTCTTCTTTGCCCATGGCCATGTTGGGCGTGTATTGGATATTGAAATACCCGCTAAAATCCGGCTTGCCGTCAGGCGTGCGTGGAATAGGCTTTTGCGCCAGCGCCGGCGCCGCCGCGACCACCACCGCGGCCCAACCGAGCATGGGGTAGATTTTCATCGAGACCTCCCTTGATCCGTCATCATACTTCAGAATAGAAACTTCAGCGCCAGTTGCACGATCCTCGGATCTCCGGATGAAGCCACCAGCCCGCCCGCCTGCGGTCCGCTGATGTCCGCCGTGATCTGGCCAAAGTTGGAGCTGTTCAAGGTAGCAACCGGCGTGGCAAAATTCACCCGGTTCAAAATATTGAACGCTTCGGCACGCACCTGCAAGTTTTGCTTCTCCCGAAGGCGGAAAGCCCGGATGAGTGCCATGTCGAACTGGAAGACCCGCGGTCCGACCATGTTGAATGCGCCCAGATTCCCGTATGTCCCGGTAGCCGGCGAAGTAAAGGCCGCCGACGTCACCCATTGGACGCAAGGCGCCGGCGTGCATCCCGCCGAAGCCGCGTAGGGAGTCACTCCGGACACTAAATTGGGCCGCTGGTTGGCTTGCCCGGAAAGCGCATTATCCGCGCCAGTAGTGACCGTGAAGAACTGCGCCGATTTGGCGCTGATGATTCCCGAGACCTGCCATTCGCTTGCCAAAGCTCGCAGCGCCCGCCCATTGAATTTCGGTGTCTGCGCCACCACCGAGATGTTGGCAATCTGCCTCTGATCGGAAAGTACGCAATTGCTCCGGTCCACGCGCCGCTCGAACGGCACCATGTATAAGGGACCGGCTGTGCCCAGCTCCGTGTTCTGCAGGTCGCTGATGCAGTGCGACCAGGTGTAGTTCGCCTGCACCGTAACGCCCTGGCTGAGCCGGCGCAAAAGCGCGAGGTAGAGGGCTTCGTAACTCCCCGTTCCGCCAGTGTCCTGCTGCTGCACGGAACCGAAGTATTTTCCCTGGTCGGGATTTTCCAGATACAAGAGCCGCCTTTGATTTGTGTTGGTAAGTGACGAGCACGGGGAGTAAGTGACCCCGTTTATCACGCAACTCGCGCCCGGCAGGTAGATGGCCGGGTTCTCCTGATTGCCGGTCCATAAGTGAATCGTGCTGTTCCCGACATAGTTTGCCGAGACCAGCCAGTTCGATCCGAGCTGTCTCTGAATACTCAGGTTCCACTGATGCAGGTAGGTCGGACGGGCGTTCAATTGATGGGTAACGATGCCCGCCGCGGTTGGAAATCCGGAGCTCTTGGTCAGCACGTAGGGGAACGGATTCGGAATGGTCGTCCACGGATTGGAGAATCCTACGGCTCCCGTGGTGACACTGTTCCCATAGGGCGCATCGTTGGCGAAAGCGTCCAGGTAGAACAGGTGCTGCCGGTCGGTGAACATGCCGTAGGAGGCGCGAACGGTCATGCGCCCGCTCCCCGTCGGATCCCAAACGATTCCCACGCGCGGCACAGTCCGGCTCCACGTCGAATTCTCGGGCGCATTCCCAGCCGTATATTGCGGGTCACCCGGGAAAATCACTCCCGCCGGAGCGTTCGGATAAACCGTGCTGTGGACATTCTGGGCGAACAACGAAGGGCTGAAATTCGAGAACCAGCCGTACTTACTATACGGCGCTACATACGGTTCCCACCGCACGCCGTAATTCACGGTTAGCCGGGAGCTGATGCGCCACGTATCCTGCGCGTATAGCCCAATGTAGTGCTGCCGGTTGTAGCCCAAAGAGAAGCCGCCCTGGGTGAACGCCGAAGCATTCCCAAGCAGGAAGTCGGCCATCGAAAGGCCGCTGATCTGTCCGCTGAAGGTGAAGCCACCCGGAGTATTCAGTCCCGAGACGAAGTTCATCATTTCGCGGATGTAGTTCACCCCGAATCCGATCTGATGCGCGCCGCGCACCAGGCTGAAGTCATCGCCAACCTGAATCGTCGGTCCCGTGTTGAACTTGCTGGGCGTTTCATTGGCGGACCCGAACCCAAACCCGGCCCCCGACACGGTTACCCGCGCGAAATCCGGAATCAGTTGCGTAATCGTGGGCACGCCCAGCGCCGACCAGGAATAGAACTTGTCCGATGTCTTTTCCACGCGTGTACGAGTCACCGTCGCCCGAAACGAACTGACCGTATTGGTGCCGATCAGATAAGTATCGCCCAGCACCACAGCCGCGTCCCGGTCCAGGGTGGCGGCATTATTGAACGTCAGCGCATTATGGCCGTCGTATGCGCCCGGACCCTCCAGGTCGGCCATCACCACCCGCCCGAAGAACGAGTTCTTCGGGGTGATCTGGTAATCCACCCGCGCCACGCCGATGTGCTCGTTACTGTTCCCCAGAATCCCGTACGTCACGCTGCCGCAGGCGTTGGCGGGCGTCGGCAGCAAGCTGGCGATCTTCAAGCTTACCGGACTCAACGACGAAGCCGGAATCTGGTTGTTACTGAATCCCAGCGAGGCAGGCAGCGTGATTTGGCGACCGGTGTTGCACGCCGGTGAAGCCGCCACCGTGAAATTCCCCGCAAGTTCCAGGGGCGTCGGCACAAACGCGATGGTTTGCGGCGGCGTCGATTTGATCACCGTGCCCTGATACCCGGCGAAATAGAAGAGCTTGTTTTTTACGATCGGACCGCCGATCGTCCCGCCAAACTGGTTGCGCTTGAGAGTGTCTCGTGCCGAGGCGAAGTAGTCGCGCGCATTCAGAACTCCGTTGCGGAAGAACTCGAACAGATCGCCGTGCAGCTCGTTGCTCCCTGATTTGGTGACCGCATTGATCGCCGCCGAGGCATGCAATCCATATTGCGCCGGCAGAGCGCTGCTTTCCACCTTGAACTCCTGCAGCGCGTCCGGAAACGGTAGCGGCAGGTTGAGGTTGTTCATCACATCGTTATGCGTGCCGCCGTCCAGCAGGTAGGTGATTCCGTTCCCCTGCCCGCCCGCCACCGAGATCAATTGGGTTGGGTAATTGCGGATCGTGTTCAGATTGGTACCATTGCCCGTGGTTGCCATCCCGGAGAGAAAGATCAACTGCGTGGCCTCGCGGCCGTTCAGCGGGAGATCCACCACGCGCTGCTGATCCACCACGGTCCCGACGCCGGTGCTGTGCGTTTCCACCATGGCGGCATCCGCCTGGACGAGCACTTGCTCGCTCACCGAGCCGAGTTTCAACGGGACGTCAATCGTCGGATTGCTGTCTACCTGCAGTACGATGCCTGCCTGGACATACTTCGAGAAGCCTTCTTTGGTCACCTCCAGCGTGTACGGCCCGATCGCCAGGTTGGGCAGCACGAAACTGCCATCGGCCGCCGAAGCGACGGTGCGGGTGGCCCCGGTGGCATTTTGGATCGCCTTGATTTGCGCATCCGGAACCGCCAGTCCGCTGGCATCGCGAACCGTGCCATTGATCTGCGCGGTGGACGCCCCCTGTCCCCACGCCACGCCGCTCATAGCAGCAGCGGCTAACCATACCGCAAACAGCGTTCTCGTTTTGCGTATCATTCCCACCCCCGTGAAGCAGACAACGGCTAATAGACTATCTCCGGCGAGGAGCGGAGTCAAAGCGATTCCTCAGCTATGCCTACCGAGCCGCTGCTTGCAGCTCGACCGTCAGGGAGCGTCCGTGACTGATCTGCGTTGATCTGCGTTTATCGGCGGCCCAACTTAGTTTTCAGCAGCCTGCTGGGCTAGTACGCGATCCACCGTGCGGCAAAAATCGTACTGAGCCAGCAGACCAGCGCGAGGCGGTGCCGGAACCGGGCGGCAGCGATAGCCACTACCAGCAGCACCATCTTAATGCGAAACGCCTGGCTCTGATAGCACTTCACCGGCTCGATCCAGAAGAGTAACGCGCCGGTAGCCACGAGCGCCGCCAGCCCCAGGCGCCGCCAGAACCGCAGCCCCGGATCAGCCGTCAGAGCCAAGCCGCCGAACCACGCGATCATCAGCACATGCAGCGCGCCGGCGATGGGATAGCCCCACGTAGATTCGCGCAGCGCGGTGCTCAGGCCGCTCGCCTGGATCGATTCGCAGATAGAGAGCAGTGACATCAGAACACGTCAAAATCGGCGATGGCGCGGCCTCCCAGCACTACCGCGGTCCAGAGCGCCAGCGACATAGCGGCGGCGAGCCGGGTCTTCCTCGGCCGGAATTGCGAGGCCAGGGCCAGCAGCAGGAAAAACATCTTGACCCAGAACGCCGGGTTGCGCACATAGCGCGTAACATCCGCGAGGAACAGCAGCGCGCCGGTGAGCAACAGGATAACTAGCCCCGGCCGCGTCCATCGCCCGAGCCCTTCCGGCAGTTCCAGCCGGAAGCCCCAAACGCGTAGATCTTCGAGAGTGATCGTACCAACCAGCAGCGCGATCCCGGCGATGTGAATCGACTGGATCGCCGGGAACAGCCAGGAGTTCTTGAGCATCCCTTACACGTAGGGTATGCCTTTGCCCGCCAGCCCCACCAGGGTCCACAGCACGATCGAGAGGCAGGCGGCGAACTTGGCTCTACCGGGACCGGCTTCGCCCGATGTCACCCACTTCCGCTGAATCGTGAACTGCGTGGCGATTCCGATCACGATCAGCGCCATCTTGATCGGAAACGATGCGCTCTCGAAGCATTTGTCCGGCTCGGAGAACGCCATCGGAATGCCAGTGGCGATCAGGATCCCAAGGCTCGTCAGCATCCACGGTTCGAGCAGGCGCGCCAACTGCGCAGCCGGCAGGTACTGCTTCCCCAGCCCGAACACCCGCAGGTTCACAATCAACACCGTCCCCAGCAACACGGCAAGCGCCAGCAGGTGGAAGGTCTCGATGAGCGGAAACGCCCAGACGGTATCGCGCACCGTGCTGCCCAGCCAGGTCTGGCCGGCCCAATCGAAATAGTGACGGTAGGATTCGTCAAGCATACGCCAATGCCCTTCCCATCGCGACTACGCCGATCCAAAGCAGCAGCGAGCACGCGCCCGCCAGTTTGGCGCGGAACGGCGTCGGTGCGTCCTTATCCCAATTCGCGATGTTGGGAAACACCGTCTTGTGGAAGACCAGCGCGTTCAAACCTGCGGCGATCACGAGGATCAGCTTCACGCGGAAGAACGGACTGTTGTAGCACTTCACGGCCTCGGCGCAGAACAGAGTCACTCCGCTGAGAATCATGATGATGAAGCCCGTCCACACCCACGGCAGGAACTGCGACGCCACCTGCGACACCGGCCGCCGCTTCATCACCACGCCGAGCAGGCGCAAATCGAGCAGAGCCGCCGGCCAGATCATCGCGCTCAATGCCAGCGAATGAACGCTCTCAATTACCGGAAACTGCCAGGACGAGTGCTTGATACCGTATGCCCAAGGGAGGTTCTGGAGCGATTGACAAATGCCGAGGAGGGTTATTTCTTATCTTCCTTTCCGAAGAATTTGGTGTAGTCGACGTTGTTCTCGCACACGAACTCGTCCACCCGCTCTTCGTCCGGACGCGCCGGCAGGACGCGCGACGGAAACACCCATGGCTTCGCGAACACGTTGGGATCTTCCACCGTGACGTCGTACTGCAGCCCGGTGGGAACGCGCTTATAGCGTTCCATCACGTGCAGCTTATCCGTATGCAGGTAGCCGCTCACCTCGGTCTTGGTGTTGAAGCCGATCGTGTCCACTACCAGCGTGTCGCCATCCCACTTGCCGACGGACTCGCCATTCCACGTGGGATCGGGATCGGGTGAGTGCGGCCGCCCATCCAGCGGGATGAAGCGGAAGGTGTTCGGGTACTCGAACAGCATGATGAGGAAGTTCTGCTTCTGCACGATCTGGAAGGGGTACGGCGTGACGAAAGCCTGGGGCACACCGAGCGGCACGCAGTAGGTGCCCAGCGTAGTGCGGCCGCCCACGAACTGCCCGCTGCGATCGACCTTGAATTTTTCGGCGCCCGGCTTCAGTTCCGGCTCTTGTAGATCGCGGACGCCCGCGAAGCCGTAAACCCCGGTGAGATCGGGCTTGCCATCCGGCATCCGTGCATCCTTCAGCGCGGCTGGCGCTGTCTTGGCAGTGGCGGTTCCAGAGACATTCACTGTAACCGTCTTGGTCAGGACGGCATTTTCCGGACCGATGACCTTCAATGTGTAAGTCGTGGTCGCGGTGGGAAACACTTGCTTACCTCCGCGCGCCGCCACGCGGCCCACATCCGGATCGATCGTGACCCCGTTCGGGTTTTCGGTCGCCCAAACCAACTCTACGGGCTGGCCGGCCTGCACCGACTCGGGCTTTGCCGTGAAGGTGACAATCCGTGCAGGTGGCACTACGCGCGCGGGCCGTGGCGTGGGCGCCTGGGCCGCCAGACACAAAGGCAGCGCGGCCCAACTGAGGTACTGCAATACACGCATGGGCACTTGCTATGACTTGATCATGCGGCCGTCAGCCAGCTTAATCAGCGAACTGAGCATGGCGGGGTCACCGCTCTTGGCCGCGCCGCCCGTGCAACTGATTGTGTCGCCCGGCTTCACCGTATCGTGCGCCCAGCCGTACGACTTCAGGTGGTTGAGGCTCATCATTTCGATGGCCCACTCCACTTTGGCGCCCTTCTCGTCGGTCACTTCTAGGTAAATGTAAGCGTGTGGATTGGTCCACTCGAAGCGCTTTACCACGCCAGTCACGGTGACCGGGTTGGCCATGTTGTACATGGCGGTGGAATGGTGCGCGAACGAAGGGGTTGCCACGGGCAAAGTACTCAGCGCGATTGCCAGGGCCATCAGACGCAGATTCATAACGCGAATATCCTCCTATTTCTTCTCGAAAAACTTGGTGTAGTCCGTGTTGTGTTCACAGACGAATTCATCCACCTTCGGCAGGTCCGGACGAACCGCGAAGTTCCGCGTCACCGTCCATGGTTTCGCGAACACGTTGGGATCTTCCATGGTGGCCTCGTATTGCAGGGTGTTGTAATCGGGCCGGCTGAAGCGCTCGATGATGTGCAACTGGTCCGTGTGCCGGTAGCCGTTGATTTCGGTCTTGTCGTTGAAGCCCACCGAATCCACCACCAGCGTGTCGCCTTCCCAGTGGCCGATCGAATCGCCCATCCACGTCGGATCCGGATCGGCCGGGTGCGCGCCGCCGTCGGTCGGGACAATGCGGAACGTACCGGGATAACCGTTCAGAATGGCCAGGGAATGGGCGCCCTCGACGAGCTCGAACTGGTAGGGCACGGCGAACGCCTGCGGTCCCGCGAGCGGCATGCAATCCGCGTATTGGCCGGTATCTTCCGGCCCGCGCACGATCTTATATTTCTCGGCTCCCGGTTTGAGTTCGGGGCCGGCGGGCGCCGCGCCGGCTCCGCCCCGGCCTCCGCCTCCCCGTCCGAAGCTGATGTCATAGACGCCCGAGAGATCGGGATGGCCGTTGATGCGCGGCACTTCCTTGGGCGCGTTCGCCGCTCCCTCGGTCTCAACAGGGGTAGTGCCTGCCACCGTAACCGTCACCTGCTTGGTGATCATTTGATTCATGGGACCCCGCACCGTGAGGGTGTAGGTAGTGGTCCTCGAGGGCGAAACCACCTGGACACCGCGCGGTGTGACGCGGCCCAGATCCGGGTCGATGGTAGTGCCTTGGGGATTCTCGACCACCCAGGTGAGCGTGGCCTTTTGGCCCGGCTGAATGCTCGCTGGCTCGGCTTTGAAGTCCATGATGCGCGCCGGAAGCTGGCCCGCGCGCTGATACGGGTTGCCCCGTCCCGCGGAAACCACTCCGGGCTGGGGAGCCTGCGCCCATGCGGAGCCCACTAGCAGGGCGGCGGCTGTGAAATAGGGAAAGATCCTGTTCATGACGGCCATTTCTCAGAATACATATTTCAGAGCGAACTGCATAATCCGGGGGTCGTTGATGGACTGGCTCAGGGCGCCCAATCCGGCGGTGCTGGAGGGCACGATCTGGCCGAAATTGGCGGCCGTCAAGCTGGTGACCGGGTTATAGGGATTGGTCCAATTGGGAAGATTGAAGGCCTCGCCGCGCACCTCCAAGGTTTGGTGTTCGCGAATCGGGAAGTCGCGCACCAGCGCCATGTTCAGGACGAAGGCCCCGGGACCACGCAGCGCGCCGGCTCCCATATTGCCGTAAGTGCCCAGAGCGGGTTCGGCGAAGGCTTTGGGATTCAGCCAGCCCGATGGTCCTTTGTTGGGAAGGTAAGGATCGGCGAGAATCTGGTTGGGACGCTGCACGGTGCCGTTCCCGTTCAACGCCTGGTCGAGCACGTTGCTCACATTCAAGGGCGCGCCCGTTTGAAGCACCGCGGAAACCGACATCTTCCAATCGCCCGCCACCACGCGCAAGGCATGATTGGAGTACTTGGGCGAGGTCACCACCAGCGTCTGGTTGAAGACCTGCCGCCGGTCCGCGCCCGGACAGGGACCGCGATCCGCCGCGCGATTATTGAACCGCGTCTCGGAGTAAAGCGACAAACCCACTGCCGGAGTATAGAGGTCCGAAACGCAGTGCGACCACGTGTAATTGGTGGTCGAGGTGAAGTTACTGCCGAACCGATGCGTGCCGGAAAGGATCAGGCCGTTATAGTAGCCGTTGCCGCCAGTATCGAGCACCTCCGTCTCGCCGTAGTAGGGACCCCAGGTGGGATTCACGAAGTTCAGCCTGCGCCGCTGGGCCGTAGTGGTGGTGCTGTCGCATTGCGCCTGCGTGAAAGAGACGCCGTTGATGGTGCACGGCCCGATCCCCAGGAACTGAGCCTGGTTCACCGGATTGTTGAGCCAAAGGTGGTGCGTCACATTGCCCACATAACTCGCCGAGACCAGCCAGTTATTGCCCAGTTGCCGCTGCACGCTCAGGTTGTATTGCTCGATATAAGTGGGCTTGAGGTCCAGGGGATAGCCGTAAGTGAGCTGGGCGTTGCCCTTGGGGAAGTTGTAATTTTGCGGCGGCCCTAGAGGGAATGGATTGCCACCCGGAAAATTGGCCCAGGGATTCGCCAGGCTGGTATTGGTGTTCGTGAGGTTGGCGCCCCAGGGCGGTGAGAAACCGAACTGGTCGAAGGCGAAGCTCGGAAAATCGTAGAAAATTCCGTAGCCGGCGCGGATCGTCATCTTGCCATCGCCGCGGGGATCGAGAACGATCCCGATGCGTGGGTCGAAATTGTTCAGCTTGTTGTTGCTGTACAGGTTCTTCGGCAACCCCGGATCGCCGCCGAAGATCATGCCTGCCGGCGCGTTGGGCAGCACCTTGCTCACTACCCCATTCGTGAAGTTATCCAGCGAAAAGGTCAGCACTTCGCCGTACGGATTGCTGTGCGCGAAGAAGGGATCCCATCGGACGCCGTAATTGACCGTTAGCCGCCGGCTCACCTTCCAGGAGTCCTGCACGTATAGTCCGAAGACGTTCTGGTGCTGATCGGAGTACGCGGGACCGGCCTGGGCGAAGCTGCTGGGCATCCCCAAAAGGAAATCGGCGTTTTGCAGCCCGCTGAACTGGCCCGAGAACGTGAAGCCGCCGTTCGAGCTCAGGTAATTGATGGCGGTGGCTTTCAAGTTAATGAACAGCCCTCCGAAGGAAATCTGGTGCGATCCGCGCGTCCACGAAACATCGTCGGAAACCTGCCAGGTCAGGTACGGTTGCCACGAAGGAGTGGTGGCAATCGAAAACCCGCCGCTGGCGGTAAAGCCCCCCAAGTATTTGCCGAATTGAGAAGGCGGCAACTGGTACACATTGGTTACGCCGAGGTCCGGCAGGCCGATGTAGGAGTTGTAGACATTGGTGTTGGAGCTGCGGTTCGACATCAGCCGGAAGCTGTTCACCATCGTGTTGCTGATCAGGTAGGTATCGCCCAGGGTGGCGTTGAACACGTTGTCCGATACACCGCCAATCGATTCCACCAGAATGCCGCCGTTCGGGTTCCCGGCGGGCTGCTCCAGGTGCGTCACAAAATAACGGCCGAATAGCGAGTTCTTGCTGGTCATCTGGTAATCGACCTTGGCAAGCCCCTGGTTTTCGGTGAAACTGGCGGGCCCGGCGAAGGTGATCTTGCCGCAGGGATCCGCGGTGGTCGGCAGATAGCTGTCCAACTTCAAAGAAATCGGGTTGAACTTGGAAGGATCGATGTGGTTATTGACGAAGCCGAGCGAGGCTGGCAGGTTGAGCGGAACCGCGCGGCAGGTAGAAGAGGCCACCACCGAAAAATCGCCCTGCAGCATGGCAGGCGTGGGTACGAAATCCACCGTCGCCGCCGGGCTTGATTTGACGATGTTGTCCTGGTAGCCCAGGAAGAAGAAAAGCTTGTCCTTCTTGATCGGTCCGCCCAGCGTGCCGCCGAACTGATTGCGCTTGAGGCTATCGCGCACCGGCTGGAAGCTGTTGCGCGCGTTGAACAGGTAATTGCGCACGAACTCGAAAGCATCGCCGTGAATCTCATTGCTCCCCGACTTGGTGACGATGTTGACGGCGCCGGCGGAGTGGTACCCATACTGCGCCGGCAGCGAACTGGTTTCGACCTTGAACTCCTGTAAGGCGTCCGGGAAGGGCAGCGGCAGGTTCTGATTGCTCAAAGGGTCGTTATGAGTGCCGCCATCCAGCACGTAGCTGACGGTGCCCACGCCCCCGCCCGCAATCGATACGGCGGTCGAGGAAGGATACGAGACGCGGCCCCCCAGCGTAGGGATGCCGGTTCCGCCGGTGAGGAAGATCAGGTCGGTCACATTCCGCCCGTTCAGCGGAAGATCGACCACGCGCTGCTGGTCGACCACTTCGCCCACTGCATTGCTTTGCGTCTCCACTAGAGCAGCGTTGGCCTGCACCTGCACGGACTCCGTTATGGCGCCGACCTTGAGCGTGATATCGATGGTCGGATTGCTGGCCACTTGCAGCACGATGCCGGACTGCACGGCGCGGCTGAAGCCCTCTTTCGTGACCTCGAGCTGATACGGACCGACCGGCAGCTCGGTAAACAGATAGCCCCCATCGGCGCCCGTGACGGCCGTGCGCGAGAGGCCGGTAGCGGTCTGGGTGACCTTGACCTCCGCGCCGGGCACGGGCGCCCCGCTCGGATCTTGCACGGTACCTTTGATCTGCGACGTGGAAATGGCTTGTCCCCAAGCCAACGAACAAACGAACCCGATCAAGAGACAAACCCGCTGGGCAATTCTCATTTGCAACCCCCTGAAAAGCGATACCTACCTGGAGGGCGAGTCTATCGAATTTGCAAGTGTGAATCAAGGTCTGATTGGTGGGCTGTCGTTAACATGTCAATTGTCCGGTCCAATTAACTTGCTATTTGTCCGGTCGATCTAGCGGCGGGATGCTGGAGGTTGACAACCCCAGAGAAGGTCTCGGCCGCGGCACTGGAGCGGATGATGAAG
>Ga0209060_10000704_pt1 | contig 50813 bp, 47 predicted proteins | sample Coa_R1_8_FD_187155 | JGI IMG/M metagenome (GOLD analysis project Ga0209060, IMG submission 187155) | Surface soil microbial communities from Centralia Pennsylvania, which are recovering from an underground coalmine fire - Coalmine... | ecosystem: Environmental > Terrestrial > Soil >...
GGCGTGTTGCCTCAAAAGTCCTGGTCACCGAAGTAAGGGGTGATGCCTCAAAATGGTGGTCACCCAGAGTCCGCCCTTGACGCCCTTGTCGTTGTCTTGCTCGCGGCCGCCGCGCGGGGATGCGTTGCCGTCTTGCCCTCACCAGGCTCATGGGTCGGTTCTCCTCCCGTCTGCGAGTTTCCAGAGTGCGTCGAGGCGGGTTTGCAGATCCGCCCGCAACCGGAGGGGGTTGAGCCGCTGATACTGGGCGGCGAGCGCGGCGGTGCGTTCTGGGGTGAGGACGCCGCTCGCCACCAGCCGACGGTAGGGTGTCTGCGCGCGATCGTACCGTTTGACCACCCGCGCGCCATGGCGTTCCTTGGAGACCAATTTGCGGACGGGCAGAAAGAAGTTCACGTAGAGCCGCAGCAGCTCGTGCACCGCCCGGAGCGCGGTGAACGCCGGGCGGGTGCTGTAGCGATCGTACCCGATGTACCGGCGGAGCACCGCGCCGTTCCGCTGCTCGACGTAGGCCTGATCGTTTTTGCGATAAGGGCGGCCGCGGGTGAAGGCGATGCGCTCGGTGCGACACCATGGCACGAGGATGTGGTTGAGGAACTCCCCACCATTATCGGTATGCAGGCTGAGCAAGGGCACGGGCAGGACTTGGCGGATGAGGTGCACCGCCGTGCCCACCCGCTTGTGGCCCTTGCCCCACACCGCTTGCAGCTCGGTCCAACCTGTGGCGACGTCGATGGCGAGAAGCGAGCTCAGGAAGAAGCCATGGCCGCTGGCCCCGCAATGCGCGAGCAAATCAGCCTGCAGGTGACCGGGGCGCACATTCGCCCACTCCCCGAAGGTGCGCAGCGGGACCTGGGCCCGCAGCGCGGCGAGGCTCGGGCTGGTCGTGGCGATGCCATGGCGCCGGTGCTGCCGACGCACGGGGCCCAAGAGCCGATCGATGGTGGCCGGGCTGATCCGCACGAGGGCCGCCCGGTGCGCTGCCGAGAGCGTCATCTCGTCGTGGCGCTCCAGGGTTTCGAGCAGTTCCGGCAGGAAGGGCGCCAAGCGCTTGGAGCAGAGGTAATCGCTTGCTTCCCACACCTGTTCCAATACTGGCCGCAACGTACTCAGATACTGCCGCGGTCGACCGGACCGATGGCGCGCGCGCCTCGGGGAGTACCGCAGCAGCCGGATGGCCACCTTGCGATCTCGCTTGGTGACCCGGCAAAACTCATCTAAGAGACGACTTTTGTCTCGGCGTGAGGCCAGGCCATAGCGAGGACGGATGGATGCAGCGTATTCGCGGACACTGACAGGGCCCACGTTGCCTCCTGGACGCCGGTGACCGGCATTTTGAGGCAACGGTTCGCTCTTCGGTGTCGATAATTTTGAGGCACTTCGGCGTGTGGACACCCGCGGCCGCCCATGATAGCGTGATGAGCGAGGCCACCGAGATGCGCATCCTCCTTCACACCGGCAAAGGTGGCGTCGGCAAGACGACGGTCTCCGCCGCGACCGCTCTGGCTGCCGCCGCGCGCGGCCACCGCACGCTCGTCATCAGCACCGACGCCGCCCACAGCCTCGGCGACTCGCTCGAGACCGCCATCGGCCCCGAGATCCGGCACCTTGGGTCGAACCTGTGGGCCCAGGAGATCGACGCCATCCGCCAGCTCGAAAAGTACTGGGGCGTGCTGCGACGCTATATGTCGTCGGTGATGCGTGCGCACGGGCTCGATGATGTGGTCGCCGAGGAGCTCGCCAACCTGCCGGGGATGGAAGAGATCGCCAATCTCATGCAGCTCACTGCGCTCGCGCGCGACGGCCGGTTCGACGTCATCGTCGTGGATTGCGCGCCGACAGGGGAGACCATGCAGCTCTTGAGCTTTCCGGAGATGGCGCGCTGGTGGCTGGAGAAACTGTTCCCGATTCAGCGGGCGGTCGTGCGCGTCACGCGCCCGGTGGTTCAGCGATTCGTCGAGATCCCGCTGCCCGGCGACGAGGTCTTCGACGCGGTGAAAGAGCTGGTCCTCAACGTGGACCAGATGCACGGTCTCCTCGCGGACCCGCGCACGACGTCGATCCGCCTCGTGCTGAACTTAGAGAAGATGGTCATCAAGGAAGCGCAGCGCGCGTACACGTACTTCAGCCTCTTTGGGTACGGGATGGACGCCGTGATCATCAACCGCGCCCTGCCTCAGGATGCCGATGGCGGCTTCCTCAAACCCTGGATCGAGGCACAGCGGGGCTACCGCGCCCTCGTCCAGGAAAGTTTCGCCCCGCTGCCCATCCTCGAACTGCCGCTCGCGGAGCGTGAGGTTGTCGGCCGCACCGCCCTCACCCGCGCCGCCCGCGCCCTCTACGGCGACCGCGACCCGGTGGCGCGCCTCTACGCGGATACGCCGCAGCGGATCCAGCGGCGGGACGGCCGCTACGTTCTCTCCCTCGCCGCGCCGTTTGTCGCCAAGGGCGCGGTCGACGTCTCGCAGAAAGGCGCCGACCTCATCGTCCGCGTGGGGGATTACAAGCGCAATCTGACGCTGCCGCGAACGCTCGCGTCGCTCGTGGCCACGGGCGCGCGCGTGGAGCACAACCGGCTACTCATCACGTTTGCCAAGGAGGCGGGCAGAAATGGCCACTAAGCAACAGAACCGGCGGCCGCGGCGCGACCGCAGCGTTGACGGGACTCGGGTCGCGCGGGCGCTCGGCGACCTGGTCCCGTCCACGGCGCTCGGGCATCTCCGACAGGCGCGCCGCGAGGTCCTGCTCGCGATCCGCGACGTGTTGGACCACGCGATCTCCCGGGCGGAGGCGCCCGGGCAGGCCCGGCGGCTGCGCCGTGTGAAGGTGGAGTGAGGTCCGGCCGGCCTCTACGACCTCTACGAGATGAGACGCCGCATGCCGCCCCGGTCGTCCTTGGGAACCCACTCCGGGAACCACCGCCGCATGACCGCCTCGTCATCGCGCCGCTCTGCGGGGATGACGCGCGCGATCTCCGCGAGCCGGTGAACCGCCTCGTCGTTGAGGGTGACGCCGAGCCCGGGGCCCGGGGGCACGGCGACCGACCCGTCGGCCGCGTTGAACTCGAACGGCTCGTTGACGATGTCCCAGCCCTGCTGCCATGGATAGTGCGTGTCGCTCGCGTACGTCAGCTGCGGGATCGAGCCCGCGGCGTGCAGCATGGCCGCAAACGAGATGCCCAGGTGCGTGTTGGAGTGCTGCGATAGCCCGAACCCGAAGACCTCCGCAACCCGGCCCAGGTGCGCCAGCGCCTGCACCCCGCCCCACCAGTGATGGTCGGCCAGGATGACCCGCGCCGGCCGCCGCGCAACGGCCTCAGGCAGGTCGGCGAATCCGGTGATGCACATATTCGTCGCCAGCGGCATCCGCGTGTGGTGCGCCACGTCGCTCATGGCCTCGGCGCCGGCAACCGGATCCTCGTAGTACTCCAGCCCGATCTGCTCCAGCGCCGGGAGGAGATTCACCGCCTGCGCCGGCGTCCATCCCGCGTTGGGGTCGATCCGGAGCCCCCACGCGTCGCCAAAGCGTGCCCGCAGGAGCCGCAGGGCCTCGACCTCGGCCTGGGGCGCCAGCACGCCGCCCTTGAGCTTGAGCACACGGAACCCGTAGCGTCGGACAAACTCCTCGGCTTCCGCGACGATCGCCTCCGGGGTGAGGATGGCCCCGCCCCACGCAAACATCCCGAGCGGCCCACGAGGCATGGGAGCGCCGGCCGGGGTAGCGAGCCAGTCCTCCGGCGTGGCGAACTTGAAGAACAGATAGGCGGACAACGGAACGCGATCCCGCACTGCGCCCCCGAGCAGGTCGGCGACGGAGCGGCCGGTCGCTTTGCCGATGAGATCCAGACACGGCACCTCGAAGGCGCTCTGTACCCGAGGCCGGTCCGGAAACAGAACCCGGAGCCGCGCCCGGTGAAACGGGTCCACGCCGAGGAGACGCGCTCCCGCTTGCTCGAGCTCGGCCTGCAACCGCGTGCCCCCCGACATCTCGCCGAGGCCGGTGAGCCCTTCGTCGGTGTGCACCTCGATCACGTTGCGCAACGCGTACGGCTGGTGGCAGCCGATCACGTTGCGTAGCGGAAGGTCCGGCACGGCGACAACCGTGATCCTGATCGCGGAGATGCGCATGCGCCGCCTCCTCGTCGTCCGCATTGTACCATCCAGACCACCGGGTTCCGAGCCGGGTCGAACCGTAGGCCGGCGATCCGCCGCCGAGCCGGCGGGATCAAGCAAGACGGCCCGGGCCGTGTACGGCCGCGGACGCGGGGAAAATATCTTCGAACCGGCTCGAGAAGCCTGAGACCGGCCCTGCCGGCACTGACCCACGGTCCCGGCGGCGGCCTCTATGCGTGAAGGAGGTTTGTGCCATGCGTGGTCATCTCATCCAGCGCCGGGTGACGGCGGCAGGGTGGCCGGTCGTCCTGCTGGCCTTGAGTGTTGCGCTCCTGCCCACCGCGTCCGACGCAAAGTCGCCGCAGGAGATCGACGCCGGCGTCGATGCCGCGCTCGCGCGGTTTACGCACCAGGTAGGTGGCGCCGACGCGGTGCTCAGGGACGCCAAAGGGGTGCTCGTCATCCCCGATGTCGTCCAAGCCGGCTTTGGCATCGGCGGTCAGTACGGCCAGGGCGCGCTGCGCGTCCGCGGGCAAAGCGTCGGCTATTACAGTCTCGCGGCCGGCTCCGTCGGCTTTCAGCTCGGCGTGCAGAAGAAGGACGTCATCCTCGTGTTCCTGCAGGAGGGTGCGCTCGACAAGTTCCGCGCCAAGCAAGGCTGGCAGGTGGGCGTCGACGGGTCCGTCGTGCTGGTGAACGTTGGCGCGCACGGGTCCATCGATACGGCAACGCTCAACCAGCCGATCGTAGGGTTCGTCGTGGGGCAGCAGGGTCTCATGTACAACCTCACGCTGCAGGGCACGAAAATCACGCGGCTCCGAGAGTAGCCGTAGCGCCGTCTATCGAAAAGCCAGAGACGATCTAGCGAAGCGTGCCCACACACCGGGCCGGCCGGCTGTATCCGCGGGAGGATTCCGGCAACGCGAAAGAAGGGTTTCGGCCGGGGCAGGCTCGGACCTCAGCGCCCTCGAATTTCGAGCCTGGGAGCCGCGGCGCGTGCGTTGACGCAGCCGCCGCGGCTCATCAGGAGGTGGGGCATTGAAGCGACGTGCGTTCCTGGGCTCGGCGTTGGCGGGGACGGGCTTAGCGGTATTGGGCGGCTGGCGTCGCACGGCCGTCGCCGAGGCGGCGTCGGCCCGGCGCGGCGGCACCCTGACGTGGGCGTACACGACGATCCCGTTGCGGCTCGATCCGTTGTGGACGCAGGCGCGGACCGACAGCATCATCATCTCGAACATCGCGCAGGGGCTGGTCCGCGCCAACCCCACCGCGACCGCCGTCGAACCGGCGCTCGCGGAGCGTTGGTCCGTAAGCGGCAACGGGTTGACGTACACCTTTTTCCTGCGCAGCGGCGCGCGGTTTCACGACGGGCGGCCGGTGACGGCGGACGATGTGATCGCCTCGCTGGAGCGCTCACGGACGCTCGGCGTCTACAAATGGAGCCTCGCCGACGTCAAGACGATCGCGAAGCTCGACGACAAGCGGGTGGCGATCGTCCTGAACGCGCCGGTGGCAAGCATCCTCGCGCGCCTCGCCATGATCTCCAACGCCATCTTCCCGAAGGACCAGGTGACGTCGACCGGACAGCGGGAGCTGACGAAGCCCATCGGCACCGGGCCGTTCATGGTGCGGGAATGGGTCGCCAACGACCACCTCACGCTTGACGCCAACCCGCACTACTGGGAACTGGCGCCGGACGGCAAGCCGTACCCGTACCTCGACGGCCTGGTCATCAAGCAGGTCCCCGAAGACACCACCAAGGTACTGCAGATCCAGGCCGGCGACCTCGGCGGCGCCGAAGCGATCCCGTTCAGCCAGGTCCCGGCGTTGAAGCGCGACCAGCGCGGCCAGCTCCTAACGTTCCCGCAGCAGCAGGTCTACTTCATGGTCGTTCAGCTCACGCGGCCGCCGTTCGACGACGTGAAGGTCCGCCAGGCCATGAGCCTTGCCCTCGACCGCAAAGTGTTTGTCGATCGCGCGACGGCGGGCCTGGCCGTTCCCGCGAATTCCTTCATGCCGAAGAGCGGCCTGTATTGGAACGGCCACGCGAGCCTCCCGTACGACCTGACCAAGGCCAAGCAGCTGATGCGGGAGTCCAAGTACCCCAACGGACGCGGCGGCATCACGCTGCAACTCCCGAGCGGGAGCCAAATCGGCCGCGACAACGCGGTGCTCGCCCAGCAGATGTGGGGCGAGATCGGCCTGCAGGTGCAGATCCAGGAAGTCGACGGTTCCGCGCTCTCGGCCGCATGGTACAAGAGCAACTACGAAGCCATCTCCGGATACCAGTGGACAAACGGCATGATGGATCCGGACCAGCTCGTCCAGTTCTTTTTCATCGATCCGCGGATGAACACCGGCTACCAGCCGAGCGACCAGGCCGTGCGGATGGTCAAAGCGGCGGCCGAGGAGCTCGATCCTGCGAAGCGCCGCCAACTGTACGACCAGATCCAGACCATCTACAACACCGACGTCGGCGGGACGATCTCCCTCTACTACACCCCGTCGGTGAATTACCTCACCCCACACGTCCGGGACTTCTATCGGACCCCGCTCGGTGTCCCGCTCTATTGGAAGACGTGGCTGGCCCGGTGAGGTAGGCTCCCGCGCGCGGTCCCGGGAGCGGCCATGAACCGCCGCAGATACATCGCTGGGCGGCTCGGCCAGATGGGGGTCACGCTGGCCGTGCTCGCGGTGCTCGTATTCTACATGATCCGGCTCATCCCCGGGGACCCGGCGGTGACCATGCTCGGCATCCAGGCCACGCCGGATGCGGTCGAGCAACTGCGACACCAGCTGGGCCTCGATCGTCCGGTGCCGGTGCAGTTCGCCATCTTCATCACGGGCGCGGCGCGCGGCGATCTCGGCGAATCGGTGCTCGCGCGCGTGCCGGTCGCCACCCTGGTTCGGCAACGCCTGCCATTGACGCTCTTCCTGGTCACGTACGCGATGGTGCTCGCGACCCTGATCACCGTGCCGCTCGGGACCGTGGCGGCGCTGCAGCGTGACCGGCCGCTCGATCAGGCGATCCGGGGGTTCTCGGTGTTCTGGATCTCCACGCCGAGCTTCTGGGTGGGCATCCTCATGTTGATCGCGTTCGGCGTGAAGCTCGGCCTGTTCCCCGTCGGCGGCGGCGGCCGGACGTTCGCCGAGCACGTCTACTATCTGTTCCTGCCCGCGTTGACCATGGGGCTCGGCGTCTCCGCGGTGCTCACGCGCAACCTGCGCGACTCGATCCTCGCCACGCTGACCGCCGAACACGTCGTGGTCGCCCGTGCCAAAGGCCTGCCGGCCCGACGCATCGTGACGCGCCACGTGCTGCGGAACGCCGTCATCTCGACGGTCACGTTGCTCGGGTTGTACATCGGCTTTCTCGTCGGGGGCTCCGTGATCATCGAATCGGTGTTTGCGCTGCCCGGCATGGGAAGCGAGATGGTGTCCGCGATTCTCGGCCGGGACTACCAGGTCGTCCAGGGCTTCACCCTCGTGTACGCCGTCCTCGTGTCCGTCGTGTACTTGCTGACCGATGTCGCCTATGCGCTCATCGACCCGCGAATCTCGCTCTAGCGGGCCCGCCGCTCGCGGGGCCGCGCCCGCGACATGATCGTCCAGGAACGGGCGGCCGGCGCCGCGGGGATACGACCCGCGCGGCGTTCCACCGTGCGGGTGTGGCTGCGAAGCCCCTCGCTCGTCGTCGGGCTGGCCCTGGTCCTCGGTGTCCTGGCCGTGGCCGCGCTGGCGCCGGTTGTTGCACCGTACAACCCGATCAAACAAAACTACAGCGTGGCCGTGCAGCCGCCCGGCGCCGCGCACCTCCTGGGCACGGACAAATTCGGGCGCGACCAACTGTCGCGCATCCTCTATGGGACGCGCATCGACCTCGCCGTGGGCCTCATCTGCACGTTCATCCCCCTATTGATCGGCGTCGGCGTGGGCGCGGTCTCCGGCTACTATGGCGGGGTCATGGACACGCTGTTCATGCGGATCATCGACGTGCAGGTGGCATTCCCGTTCTACGTGCTGTTGATCGCGATCGTCGCCGTGCTGGGGCCGGGCCTGATCAACATGTACTACGCGCTGATCCTCGTCGGCTGGGTCGCCTTCGCGCGCTTGATCCGGGGCGAGATCCTCGTCGCCAAGCAGCTCGAGTATGCGCTCGCGGCGCGGGCCATCGGCTGCGGGGACGCGCGCGTGATCGCGCGCCATCTGCTGCCCAACGTGATCGGCCCCGCCCTCGTGTTTGCGATGTCGGCCGTGGTGCTCAACATCCTCGCCGGGGCGTCCTTGAGCTTTCTCGGCCTCGGCGTCCAGCCGCCCATCCCGGAATGGGGGGCCATGATCGCGGAGTCGCGCGAATACGTGATGACCGCCTGGTGGCTGCCGGCGTTCCCCGGCCTCGCCATCACGGTCGTGGGCATCGCCTTTAGCTTGATCGGCGACGGTCTCTCCGGATTTTTGCGGCCCCGCCGCTCCTGACGCCCACCATTTCGCGCGAGCGCGCCCCGCGCCGACCCCGACGCGCGCGCAACCGACCTCCGGACCCCGCCCCTCAGGGCTGCGTCGATCAGGCCGGCCGGTACGTCATGTCCGTATCCAGCGGCCACACCGGGCGCGTCACGCGGCGGTATGGGAACGAGGCGAGGTTGAGCGTCGTCAGCCCCGGAGAGTCGGCCGTCAGAATGTGCGCCGCGAGCGGCTCAAAGCCCGCGCGAAAGTGCTGGCTCGACTTCAGCGCGACGATCTTGCAGCGGGCAACCTCGATGCCGTGCAGCAGAAAGACCTCCGGGTCCATGGTCTGCTCGCGCACGGACGACACCAGCACGTCAACGGCGCCGATGCGGAGCCGGGCCATCCGGCCGAGATCGGCCTGCGCACCGCGCCCCATCGGCGACCGCCGCACGAATCGGCCGTCGGTCAGCGACGCCACGTAGGCCTCGGACTCGATCGGCGCTCCGTGCATCCGGTCGGATTTGCCGCCGAGGCGGACGCGGATGGTCGCGCCGACGCCCGCGGCGTGCGCCTGGGCCGCCGTCTCGCGGTCGTAGATGAAGCCGAAGCACGTGTCCGGGGCATTCACGTCCAGGAGCGCCCGCAGCAGGTGCGTACCGTCGCCAGGCGCGCCGCCGCCCGGGTTGTCCGACGTTTCGTTGATCACGACCGGGCCGCCCTCGAGCGCCAGGGCTTGGCGCACGGCATCGGCCGGGCCGGGCGTCTGCCGCAGCAAGCCACGGCGTACCTCCCACGCATAGGATGCCACGTCCTCGGCCGCTTCGCGGGCCGCCGCGGCGTCGCCATCCGCGATGGCGATCACGGAGGCCGCGATCGGTGGAATATCAGTGTGGGCGAACCCGTGCACGAACGTGCAATCGATGATGCCGGGCTTGGCCTCCCAGCCCCAGCAGCGCTCATTGACCTCCTTGAGCGGGCTCAGGCTCGTGGCAGTCGTGGGGACGAGCATGGGGATGCGGGTGAGATGCATCCGGGGCTGTGCGCGGCCGGTCACGATGCGCTGCGCGAGCTCGACCGCCTCGGCGCCGCGCTCGTACGCGTCGACGTGCGGATAGAAGTTCACGGTCAGGAGCGCCGTCGCATGCCGTGTCATCTCGGGGGTCACGTTGGCGTGCAGGTCGAGCGTGACGACGACCGGCAGGGCCGGCCCGACATCGGCGCGCAGTTTCCCCAGGAGATCGCCCTCCAGGTCATCGGCATCCTCCGCGACGCCCGCCCCGTGCAGGGCCAGGCAGATCGCGTCGACCGGACCCGCTGTTCGCAGGGCGCCGAAGAGCGTGTCCAGGATCGCTTCGTAGGCACGCCGGCTGATCGTCCCGGACGGCGTCGCCTGCGTCGCAAACGTCGGGGCGACCTCGATGCCGAGACGGCCCGCGGCGTCCAGCATGCCGCCCAGGTAGCTGCGGACGGAGCGGTGCCGCCGGACGATGTCCTGCCCCAGGGCCCATTCCCGCGCGCGAAACTCATCCAGTTCCGTGAGCGCCGGGCAAAACGTGTTGGTTTCGTGGGCGACTTCGCCGATCGCGATACGCACCGTCCACTCCTCTTCACCGTGACCGTTGCTGCAGATCCTCGGTAAACAACCGGTTGAGGTCCGACCCGGGGGCGGCCTCCGCAAAGGCGTCAAACCGCCCGGCCACGAGATCCTGGGCCGCGCGCATGAACCCGCCCCACGCCGCGCGGGCCAAGGCCCCGCCCACACTGATCCGCCGCACGCCGAGCTCCGCCGCGTCCTTGACCGTGAGCCCGATGGCTCCCCCGATCAACAGATTGACCGGCTTCGGCGCGACCGCGCGGACCACCGCCGTGATCTGCTCGCGCGTGTGGATCCCGGGCGCGTACAAGCAATCCGCGCCGGCCTCGGCGTACGCGCTAAGCCGGCGCAGCGTCTCGTCAAGATCCGGCCGTCCCGCGATGAAGCCCTCGCTCCGGCCGACGAGCAGGACATCGCCGCCGGCCCGGTCGATGGCGGCGCGCGCCGCCCGGATGCGGGCCACGGCGACGTCGAACGAGTACAACGGGCGCGACGCATCGCCGGTGGAATCCTCGATCGAGAGGCCGGCGACGCCGGTGTCCACGCACAGGCGCACGTTTTGCGCCACACCGTCGGGATCGTCCGCGTACCCCGACTCGAAGTCGGCGTTTACCGGCACATCCGAGGCGTTCACGATGGCGCGGATATGCTCCAGCATCGGATCGCGCGTCAGTGCCCAGTCCATATCCGGCAGCCCCATCGAGAACGCGGCGCCCGAGCTCGTGGTGGCCAGCGCCTTGAAGCCGAGGTGTTGCAGGTACCGCGCGGTGCCCGTGTCCCAGGGGTTGGGGATCACAAAGCAGCCGGACTGGTGAAGCTCCCGAAACAGACGGCGTTTCTCGGCGAGCGCGGGCATGTCCCCCTCTTCCGCGCGCCGCCGGGCGATGCCTCCCCGGCGTGGGCGCCCGCCTCGCCTGTCACCGGGTCGGGCGAAGATATGCCTACGCCGTGCCGGGCAAGAGCGCGTCCTCCTCCAGGTGGCGGACCATGACCGTCATGCGGGCCTGTGTGGCGCGGCGCTGCGCGGAGTCACAGTTGTTCGCGGTGCCGCGGCTGATCGCGACCGTGCCTTCCGGCTGCGCGCCCGCGGGCGCCCGGTCCGGCGCTCGGTAGACGCGCCACTCGTACCCGCGCGGCTCCAGCGGTGTGATCTCGATGGCATAGACATACCATCCCTGACGCACCGGGCACGGCGCCCGGCACTCGCGCTTGGCCATCGTGCAACGCCCATCCATTCATAAACTCCCCCCCTGGTGATGTGCGGCGGGCGCCGGGTTCGTGACGCGGCGTCCTTGGTGATCGCCGGGGCTCCGTGGCGATCGCCGGGCGCGGGGAGGAACCCAACCAGCCGCGTGCTCACGGCAGGCCCACCCGCAACGCGGTGCCCCGCCGCAGACCACAGGGGTTCAGCGAACGAGCGCGAAGCTTGATTGACCGTGAGCATCGATTTTCTCGTCACATCATTCGTCATCGTCGTGTCGCCCGGAACGGGTGTGCTCTATACGCTGTCGGTCGATCTTCTTCTTCGCCTTCCTCCCCCAGTTCACGAGCATCCGCGAGCCGCACCCCGTCGCGCGCATGCTGGAGCTGAGCGCCGTGTTCATGCTGCTGACGTTCGTCGTGTTCGTCGGGTACGGATTGTTCGCCGCGGCCGTGCGCAGCCGCGTCATCGCGCGACCGCGGGTGCTGGCGTGGATGCGGCGCACGTTCGCGGCCGCGTTTGTCGCGCTCGCCGCCAAGCTGGCGCTGGCCGACCGGTAGGCGGAGATCCTCGCGAGCACCCTGCGGGAAGCGCTCGCCGGCAAGCATCGCCACCGCCGAGATGAACCGGCAGCCATTCACTCCGCCGGCGTCGAATGACCACACGACCTGACCGCCCCACCACCATCCCAGAGGTGCGCCCATGAGACTCGATGGGATTCACCATGTTACCGCCACTACGGCCGATGCGCCGCGGAACGTCGATTTTTACACGCGGCTGCTCGGCCTCCGATTGGTCAAGAAAACGGTCAACCAAGATGATCCGACCGTCTATCATCTGTTCTACGCTGACGAACACGGCAGCGCCGGCGCCGACCTCACGTTCTTCGAGTACCCGGGAATCCAGCGCGGCCGCGTCGGCGCGGGAATGGTGCACCGGATTGCCTGGCGCGTCGCCTCGGCCGAGGCGGTGGGCTTCTGGGAAGATCGGCTGCGGCATGACGGCATCGCCACGACGCGCGACGGGGAGAGCCTCCGCTTCCAGGATCCCGAGGGGCTCGGGCTGGAGCTTCGTACCGTGGCGACGCACGACACCCCGCTCCGGGCCCTGCATCCGGAGATCCCGGCCGAACTGGCGCTCCAGGGGTTCGACGGGGTGCGCGCCTACAGCGCAGATCCCGGGCGCAGTCGGCGCTTCCTCGAGGAGACGCTCGGCTTCGCCCCGCAAGGTGACGGGCGATTCGAGGTGCGGGGCGAGCGGCGGGGGGCGTTCTACGCCTACGATCAGAGCGCGACCCGCGGCACGGGCGGCGCCGGCACCGTGCACCACGTCGCCTGGGCGTCGTCCATGGAAGACCACCCCGCCTGGCGAGACCGGGTCCGCGAGGGCGGCGGTCATCCAACCCCGATCATCGACCGATTTTACTTTCACTCGATCTACTTCCGCGAGCCAAGCGGCGTACTCTTTGAGATTGCGACGGTTGGACCCGGCTTCGCGACGGACGAGCCGGCGGAGCATCTGGGTGAACGACTCTCGCTTCCGCCGAAGTTCGAGCACCTGCGCGCGGAGCTCGAGCGAACCCTGACGCCGCTTCCGGCCACAGGCCGACCGGGCCGGGTGGCGCGGGAGACAAGCGCGTAGATGGCGTACTTCCTCGCGAAAACCGATCCGCACACGTACTCCATCGATGACCTCGAGCGCGAGGGAACGACCGTGTGGGACGGGGTCCGCAATCCGGCGGCCGTCAACGCGATCAAGCGAATGCAGCCCGGCGACATGGTCATCATCTACCATTCGCAGCCGGACACGGCCGTCGTCGGGCTGGCGGAGGTCGTATCGCCGCCGCGGCCTGCCAGGAATGACGCGCGCTCGTGGGTCGCCGACTTTCGATACCTCAAGCGCGCGAAGCGCCGGGTGACGCTTCGCGAAATCAAGGACTCGCACCGGTTCGACGACTGGGCCCTCGTGCGCCAAGGCCGTTTGAGCACGATGGATGCGCCGATGGAGTTCTGGAAGTGGTTGCAGCGCCAAGGCGCTTTCTAGGAGGGAGCAAGCGGAATGGCGGAACTCTGGCAGCTCGACGCTCACGACCTGGCCGCGGCCATCAGGAACCGCTCCGTGTCCGCGCGGGAGGCCGTGGAGGCCCACCTCACGCGCATTGACGCGTTAAATCCCCGCCTCAATGCGCTGACGGCCGTCCTGGCGGAGCAGGCGCTCGCGGCGGCCGCGGCGGCGGACGGGACCGTCGCGCGCGGCAGACCCGCGGGTCCTCTCCTCGGCGTTCCGGTGACGATCAAGGAAAACATCGATCTCGCCGGGACGCCCACCACTTGGGGCGCCCCCGCGCTCGCGACGGCCGTGGCTCCCGTCGATGCGCCCCACGTGGCTCACCTACGCGCCGCCGGCGCGATTGCGATCGGCCGGACCAATCTCCCGGACTTCGCGTTGCGGTGGCATACGGATAGTGCGCTCCGGGGCGCGACGGTCAACCCGTGGGACGCGTCCCGCACGCCCGGCGGATCGAGCGGCGGGGACGCGGTCGCCCTCGCCACCGGCATGACGGCGCTCGGCGTCGGCAACGACTTCGGTGGGTCGCTGCGGTGGCCGGCCCAGTGCTGTGGCATCACCGCGATCCGCCCCACTCTGGGGCGCGTGCCCGATGCGGCCGCGCTGCCACCCGTGAATTGGCCGATCGGCGCGCAGCTCATGAACGTGCAGGGTCCGATGGCGCGGCGGGTCCGGGATCTCCGGCTCGCCCTCGAGGTCATGAGCCGGCCGAGCCCGCGTGACCCATGGTACGTGCCGGCCCCGCTCATCGGACCCCAACCGGAGGCTCCCGTGCGCGTCGCGCTCGTGCGGGATCCGGGCGGCCTTGGCGTAGACCCCGCCGTCGCGGCCGGCGTCGCACGGGCGGCCCAGGCGCTGTCGTCGGCCGGCTACGCCGTCGAGGAACTCTCCCCTCCGTCGGTCGAGCACGCCGCGGAGCTGTGGATCCGAATGGCCGCGGTCGACATACAGGCGGTACGATCTACGATCGAACCGATCATGTCGGAGACGGCCCGGGCGTCGCTCGCGCTCGAGATAGCCGCCGCCCCGCGTGTCGATTTCTCGGAATATCGGCAGGCGTTCATGGGACGGCAGGGGCTCCTGCGAGCCTGGTCGGAGTTTTTGACCGACTGTCCGCTTGTGCTCGCGCCGGTCGGCACGATCCCGCCATTTCCCGTCGGCGCCGACCTCGACGCTGAGAAGCTCCCCGCGATCGCGCAGGGCCTCCGGATGGTCGTGGCCGTAAACCTCCTGGGCCTGCCGGCGGTCGCGGTACCGGCCGGCCAGGCGGATGGCCTGCCACAGGCCGTGCAGATCATAGGCGCCCGATACCGGGAAGATCTGTGCCTCGATGCCGCGGAGGCGGTGGAAACACAGCTCGGGACGCTGACACCCCTCGACCCGCGTTGACGCCCGGCGCGTAGGCGGCTCTGAACGCCCATGGCGCCGCTCAGCAGCGCGGTCAACGCAAAGACGCCCGGCTCCCGCACCGGATCCCGTATGTGCCCCAGGGCGAAGGTCCAATAGGCGAGCGCGGCGATCAGCACTCCGCCTTCGGCGGCCAGCACGCCGGCCAGGCGGTTGGCGCGCCGCGCTGCCAGGGCCGCCACCGTCGCACCCCCGAAAAACGACGCGAGCGCGAGCAAGGCACGAACTGCGGCACTCCACCGGCCCTCGCCGGCGAAGAGGCCAAGCAGGACCGTGTTACCGGTCATGTTTGCGGTAAACAATCCCAGCGCGAGATAGCTTACGGCGTCCAAATAGCCGGCCGCTCCGCTGAGCAAGAGCGCCACACGCCGCCTTGGCGTCGAGCGCACCGAGGCCGCCGCCGTCACGCGCTCACACCGCCTCTCCGCGCTGCCGGTCTTATCGGCCTCGCGGGTGCGCACTGGGGCCGCCGATGCTGATCGACGGCGCGCAGCGCACGGTGCAATTGCTCTGGGAGCGAGTCTCAGGCTCCCCGTAGACTTCCGCGGCGCGCGCGGGCCGCCCGCGCGCGCCGTCAACCGTCAACCTCCGCGCGGCGTTTCCACCCCCCGCTCCAGGGCCGAGCGGGTGACCGCGGCGACCTCGGTAGCGATGAGTCGCTCGACCTTGCCGACCTCCGCATCGACGCGCGCCGTGACCTCTTTTGACACCGCCGCCGCCTGCTTCGTCGGCGCGGCGTCGGCGACAGACACCGTGCTGATCAGGTCCCCAAGCATATCATTGAGGCCGGCGGGATTGCGCAGCACGTCCCGGTCCGACTGGCGGTGGACGTCGACCAGCACGCCTTCGACCGCCGACAACTGTTCCATCACAGCGGCCGCCCGCGCGGCCAGGTCGCGTGAGCCGGCGTCCGACCCAACGGCCAGCACGTTGAGCCGCTGCTTCAACCGACGGATGCGATTGACCGTCGCGTAGACCTTGCCGAGAGATGCCGTCAATTCGCGCAAAAGCTCGAACTGCTCGCGGTAGGCCTCCGGGGTCGTCGCGAGACGCGGATCCTTCACGACGGAGAAGTCCGCGGCGGTTGTTTCCGAACCGAGCGACAACTCTACCCGATATCGCCCCGGGACGACCGTGGGCCCCGTCGGAGGCTCCGCCGGCTCCGCCAACGGTTGGTTGCGCGGCGGGGCCAGACTCGTGTCGAGCGTCTCAGGCCCCGGGTATTTGAGATCCCACACGAACCGGTTGAGTCCGGGGTGCATTGGCGGTCGCTTCGCGGGCGCCAGCGTGCCGTCGTCGCTGCGGAAGCACACGATCTCGGCTCCCGCGGCATCGCGGAAGGTGAGCGCGAGCGGGCCGGACACACCGTCGGGCAGCCAGTAATAGACGATGGCGCCGCTTGGAGGATTTTCGCCGACGTCGAGATACTCGCGCCCGCTCGTCCCGTCCGGCTTGCGGTAGGTCCGGATGCCGCCGCCCAATCCGGGGGCGACCGCGAATGCGACGCCGCTTGGCCGGAGATTTCGCAGGGCCCCGAAATGCGGCTTATAGCGAACCGTCTCGCGCGGCTCAAAGAGGCGAGAACGCTGTTGGCTCTCCTCGACGCGCCTCAGCGGCGTGATATCGTCCAAGATCCAGAAGGAACGGCCGTGGGTTCCGGCCACAAGGTCCGCCCCCTTGATCTTCAGATCGTAGACCGGCACGACCGGCAGCCCGCCGCCCATGCGTACCCAGTTGCGGCCGTCGTTCAGCGTAAAATAGGCGCCGGTCTCGGTGCCGACGAACAACAACCCCTTGCGGACCGGGTCCGCGCGCACGACGCGGGTAATCTCGTTCTCCGGGAAATCGCCGTTGATCGATTCGAAGCGTCGCCCGCCGTCGGTGCTGCGGAACAGGTACGGACGGTAATCGGCGAGCTTGTAGCAAGTCGCCGCGAGGTAGATCGTATCGGGGTCGTGCGGCGAGATCTCGACGCACCCGACGTAGGCGAGTTCCGGCATGGCGGGCGGGGTGACGTTCCGCCAGTTCTTGCCGCCGTCCCGTGTCACGTGAACGAGCCCGTCATCGGTCGAGGCCCATATCTCGTCGGGCCGGTGCGGCGATGGGGCGATCGACGCGCACGTGGCGTGCACCTCCGCCCCGGCGCTCTCATGCGTGATGTCGCCGCCGGAATGCCCCTGGCGGCTCTTATCGTTGAGGCTCAGATCCGGCGAAATTTCCTCCCAGCTCATGCCCTCGTCGCGGCTCCGGAACACGTGGTTCCCGCCCGCGTACAGGGTGCCGCTGTCGTGCGGCGAGAAGACGATCGGGAACGTCCAGGCGAACCGGTAGCGCATGTCCTTGGGCGCGACGCCGGTCGATTCCTCGGGCCACACATTCACCAGCTGGATCTGCCGGGTGCGGTGATCGTAACGCTGCAACGCGCCGGCGCCGCCGGGGCTCGAGCCGATGGCGCCGCAATAGACCACGTTCGGGTCGTCGGGGTTGACGGCAATAAAACCGCTCTCCCCGGTACCGGGATATGAGCAGTCGCCGAGCGTGATCGCGCCCCAGGCGGTGGCGCTCGGCACCGAGATCGAAGTGTTGTCTTGCTGGGTGCCGTACACGCGATAGGGGTGCTGATTATCGATGTCGATGCGATAAAACTGCGCGGTGGGTTGGTTGTAGATCGTCGACCAGGTCTCACCGCCGTTGAAGCTGACGCAGGCGCCGCCGTCGTTTCCCTCGATCATCCGGTCCGAATCGGCAGGATCGATCCAGAGATCATGATTGTCGCCATGCGGCGTCTGGATCTCGGTGAACCCCGTGCCGCCGTCGGTTGATTTCCACAACTGAAAATTGCCGATGTACACCGTCTCGGCGTGACGCGGGTCGGCGAAGACATGTGTATAGTACCAGGGCCGGTGCATGAGGTCGCGATTGGATGACACGAGCGTCCAATTCTCGCCGTAATCCTCCGATCGGTACAGCCCCGTCTTCTCCGCTTCCGTCTCCACCAGCGCCCACACGCGGCCGGCCCGGGCGGGCGACACCGCCACGCCGATCTTGCCGAGTGGACCGGTCGGTAGACCCGGATATCGCGAGATCTCGGTCCAGCTTGTGCCGCCATCCGTCGAGCGAAACAGGCCGCTTCCAGGGCCCCCGCTCGACAGATTCCAGAAGCTCCGGCGGGTCTGCCAGAAAGCCGCGAAGAAGATGCGGGGGTTGTGCGGGTCTATCGACAGATCGACGGCGCCCGCATCCGCGTTTCGATAGAGTACCTTGCTCCAGGTCCGACCACCGTCTTCCGATCGGAACACCCCGCGTTCCTCGTTCGCGCCGAAGGCGTCACCGAGTGCGGCGACATAGACGAGGTCGGGGTTTTGTGGATGGATGCGGATGCGACCGATGAACCGGGTCTCGCGGAGACCCAAGTGGCTCCAGGTGCGGCCGGCATCGGTCGATTTGTAAACGCCGTCGCCGTAGGAGACATCGAGCCGGATCGAGGTTTCCCCGGTCCCGGCGTAAAGCACATTGGGATCCGATGGGGCGACGGCGAGCGCACCAATCGCGGCCGAGCCGAGATATCCATCGCTCACGCAACGCCAATACGTGCCGCCATCGGTGGTCTTCCACACACCGCCGGCGCAGGCGCCGAAATAGAACACGCTGCGGTCCGTGGGGTCGCCCGCGACGGCGACCACCCGGCCGCCGCGAGGCGGGCCGATGCAGCGCCATTTGAGCGCATTGAGCTTCGCTGCCACGTCGGAACGCTGTGCCATGGAAGGTTCCCCTGTCGCCCGTCCCCCGCCACGCCGACGGCGGTTGCCGCTTCCGGCACCCGGCTTGCCAGACGTTTGCGCAGACACCCGCGCTACAACGATAGGCTATCTTTCGAGAACAACGCGCGGGAACTGCGGCGCCCTCTGGCTTCCGGTTGGACTGATCTCCATGCAGGATTCCATTTTGACCAGCGCACTCCCTTCGCCAAAGCGTGCGATGCTTCCGCGGGAACGAGCAGCACACCCACGGTCGCGCCCCGTTCCCGCATCACCCGCCGGCGTGCGCCAGGTCCCCCAACAAATAATCCACGAGGTACGGGGCCGTATCGGTATCATCCGCCTGAGGGAGCGTCGCGACGAAGCGGCGGGCCATCTCGGTGCACTCGTGGTGGTACCGGGCAGCCTGCACCTGGCCATAGGCATAGGCCTCCCGGGTGTGTGCCAATCGCCACTTCGTCATGCGTTCATCCAGGCGAAGCAGAAAGCACCCAAACCCTTCGGCATGGTAGGCGGCGAAGCACGCCACCGCCATGCCCGCCGCGGACAGTATCACCAGGCCGGCGGCGAGCGTGGGCGACGGGACCAGCGCGTCCGCGCTCGGCGGGATCCCCACGCGGATCAGGTAGACCGCGCGAAGGTAGAGAAGCGCGAGGACGCCAATGACCACCGCGAAGACTCCGTGCGTCACACTCGGGTGACTCCCTTGTCGAAACGCCCGCAGCGCATGTCCCAAGAAATCACCGAGGGCCGCGCCCATCACGGCAAACGAAGCGGTGAGCATCAGGAGCACCGCAGGATCGCCCTCCAAGTAGACGCGGGCGGTGAGGAGCGCCGGGAACCACTCGAGCACCACGGCGAGCAGCGACAGGAGCCCCACGGCCTCAACGGGCCACCCGCGCTCGTGATCGGGCACCGATCGCAGCTTGACGCGTACAGGATCCAGCGCGTCTGAGAGTCGCCGCATCCGCTGCGCCTGATGTTCGACGCGTTGCTGCCAGTGTTTGCGGGCAAACAAGAGCTCGCCGTGAGCATGCTGAAACTGCTCGCGCAGCGTGGCCAGTCGCTTCCAGTCCACTCGATCGCCGCTCTCCATCATCCGCCCCCCGCTCTCACCGGCTGGCGCCACTGGGCGTCAGACCGACGCCCGGGAGCGCGACCCCGCACGAGCGCAGGTGCCCCCGTGCAGCCTGCACTACCGGCCTCCAGAACCCCGCGCAGAGCTCATGCAACTGAAGATCACTCACGTCCATGCTCGGGACCACCGACGTGACGCCCGCGAGGATCACGTCCGCACCGATGAGATCGGGTAGCACGCCGTGTGTCCTGAGCGCCTCGATGACCTGCGGCGCCGCGACGCTCGGGTCGTGCTGGTACTGATAGATGTTCACGAGCTCGCTCTGCACCCAGCCGTTCGCGATGATGACGATCACATGCCGCGTGCCGTCAGGATCGAGGCCGAAGTCGTCGCCGGCGGCCATGAGCGCGCCGAGAGGGTCTGTGCGACCCGGATGGCTCGACCGATAGCGCGGCAACGTCTCCACCGCCGCATCCACCGTTGCGGCGAAGGCCCGACCGGCCGCGTAGCAGATGTCGGGGTTGACCCGGCACCGCGGGTCCTCGGTCGGCACCGCGATGGTCAGGAGCGGTGGGCTGGCCAGCGTCGCAGCCGTCACCGGTCGGACGGTCAAGATATCCCCGGGCGCCGCGCATGCCACTGTATCGAGGGCCAACGCGCGGTAGTATGGCCAGAATCCCGACGGAATCGTGTCGCCCGCCGCGACGAACAATTCGAGATGCGAGCCCGGCGGAACCAACCGGGCGAGGGCAGGGCTGGGGCACGAGCGCGGCACACTCCGGGCATCCGCGGCGTCCGAAGCCCGGATCGGCAGCCCCGTCCCGAGCGCGACGGTCACCGCCGCCACAAGGGCCACGGCCTGATCGCGCCCGCACCGCATCAGGTTCATGATACGTCCTCCCAAGCTGGCGGTCGCTCGGGACTGAGCTCTCTCACAGTGGCCTCCACTTTCGATGCTGTATTATCGGTCCGCTCGAGGATTCCTCGCGGGACCTCTGCTTTCGCCTGCGCGCGCGGATGGCGAACCCGTCCTGGAGGATGAACGCTGCCAGTGTGGCGATGCAGCCCGTCACCGTCCGGTGAGCGCGGATGGTTACGGCGGCACAAGACGCGACAGCCAGCCCCGCATGCGGCCGAAGAGCACCGCGTTGATGATGATGGTGGCGAGCGAGGTGGCGAGGATCGCTTGCTGCACGGACGCCGTGATCAGGCCCTCGGCGAAGCCGATCCCCGCCAACACGTATGAAAACTCGCCGATCTGTGCCAGGCTGAGCGCCCCTAGGGCAGCCGTGCGGCCCGCATACCCGACTGCGCGGATGACGCAAAACCAGATCCCGCAATTTCCCACGATGACCAGCGCAACAAGCACCAAAATGGTCGCTGCTTCGAACATCAGCCGCGCCGGCTGCACCAGGAGGCCAATCGACGCAAAAAAGATCGCCACGAAGATGTCGCGGAGCGGCGTCAACCGCGCCAGGATATCATGGCTGAACTCCGACTCGTTAACCAGCAACCCGGCGAGAAACGCTCCGAGCGCGATGGACAACCCGGCGGCCGCTGTGAGCTCGGCCGTCCCGACAGCCAGCGCGATGGTCGTCAAGACGAGCAGCTCCGTATTCCCCGTTCGAGCGACCCGGTTGAGAAATGCCGGAACGGCGCGCCGTGCGAGCCAGAACAACGGCCCGAGCACCAGGACGGCTGTGGCGAACGCCCATGCCAGCGCACGAATGTGAACACCGCCGGCAGTCGCCGCGGCCGGCAGCAGCACAATCATCGCGACCACGGCAAGGTCTTCCATGAGGGCGACACCGAGGACGACCCGCCCGTGCGCGGACGCGGCCTCGCCTCGATTCTGCAGGAACTTCAGTAACACCATCGTGCTACATACGCTCAACGATGCTCCGATGACGAACCGTTGCGGCACCGGCCATGCGAGCGCCCACCCGACGGCGAAGACGAGCAGGATGATGAGGCTCATCCCAATCGGCGTGCCGACCATAGCCACGCGCCGCACCGCCAGGAGCTCGTGCACCGAGAACTCGACACCGATCAGGAACATCAATAAGACGACGCCGAAGTCGGCAAAGACCTGGAACGCGCCCGGATCGGCGACCCGGGGCCCAGGCGTGAAGGGGCTCACGATAACCCCGCCAAGTACGTAACCAATGACGAGCGGTAGGCGCAGGGCGTATGCTAGACCCGCTCCCCCGATGGCCGCGACGAGGAGCATCCCGAGTTGTGCGAGGAGATGTGGCGGTTCCATCAGAGCTTGCAGACGAATGTCTTCATGGCCATCCTCCGCCGCTCCGGCAGGACGGTCGAGCGTCTGGAGCACTGTTGCCTCTCCTGCCCGCGGATGATTCCAGCGGCGGCCTAGCCATCACCTGCGGCGCTCGCCACGACCCTGCGCTCAACCCGATCTGACGGCCAGCACGAGGCCGGCAAGGATGAGCACCATTCCGGCGTAGCGTGCGGGGCCATACCGATTTCGTTTCGCTGCAGCGGGCGGGTCGGCTTGTGCAAGAGTCATGTCCGCGGACGCTTCGATCGCGGGTTTTGTTTGCTTGACATATTCTTATGCTGGAATATAATAAGCACGAGACCAACGTTTGAAGAACCCGAGGGCGATCGATGCGATCGAACAAGGCCGTGGACATGCTCGCCGAATTTGCACACGCGATCGGGCAGACGCACGAAGCCGCGCCCGCGCGCGCGGCCGGACCCGCCCAAGACGCCTGACCCGATGGCCCGGGCGGCAACGACGGCCGACGCCTTCAACGCGATCGCGGAGCCGCGGCGGCGCGCCATCATTGATCTGCTGGCCGACGGCCGCACGCACGCGGTGGGGGAGGTGGTGCGGCGGCTGCGGCTGCCGCAACCCGTCGTGTCCAAGCACCTCGGCGTGTTGCGCACCGTCGGGATCGTATCCGCGAGCCGGCACGGCCGGCACCGCCTCTATCGGCTCAACGCGCACGCGATCAAACCGGTACATGACTGGGCAAGCGCGTACGCCCACTTTTGGACACATCAAGTGGAGCGCATCAAGGAGCGTGCTGAGCGCAGGATCTTGGAAGAATTGGTACGGAAACCAGACACGAACAAGGAGGCGGGACGATGACGACGAGCACGTCGGCAAACATGATCGATTCTCTCGAGGTGACGAAGACCGAGACGATTGCGGCGCCGATCGAGATCGTCTTTGAGACGCTGCTGGAGCAACTGGGACCGCTCAGCGAGACCGGGCCGGACTCGCCGATGCCCATGAAGCTCGAAGCATGGCCCGGCGGCCGGTGGTACCGGGATCTCGGGCAGAACGGCGGACACCTGTGGGGACACGTCCAGGTCATTAAGCCGCCCACCCTGCTCGAAATCAGCGGCCCATTGTTCATGTCGTATCCCGCGGTCTCGCATGTGCAGTACCGGTTGACGGCCGATGGCGCGCGCACGCGCCTCGAACTGGTGCATCGGGCGATTGGACAAATCGCCACGCCGCATCGCGAGGGCGTCGGTCGGGGTTGGACGTACATTCTGGGCAAGGTTCGGGAACGCGCGGAGCAACACACCGGCGCATCCCGCGGCTGAACGGCGCCCTGCCCTGGGGCGCTCGCCTGATGGGGCCGGCCGCGGCCGGCCTCATCACGTGCGGCGCCGTCGCGTTGGCGATCGCCGTGTAACATATATCAAAGTGATCGAAGACTTCAGCGCTTCTGAGAAGCGCCAGCTCCTGCATGATACGGCCGCCGCAACCTACAAGCTGTGCGAACCACAGATCATGTCCACCTGCTATTGAGTGGGCTTGGGCGACGGCTCCTCAGGGCGCGCCAGAATCACCGCCTGAATCGCCCTACGACGGCGCTCCTTGGCAAGCTTGTTCCGGCGCGTCTTACCTGAGGTTCTCCGTTTCCTGGTGCGTCGAATGCGGCTCATGTATGGGCCTCCCCGAAAGTCGCACGTCGCGGCTCCTCATTTGTCCGGAGAGCCTTCAACGAAAGACGCCGCAATACATCTGCAACCGCTCCCGGTAGTTTGCCTTCACGACAGGCCTCCCCATGGTATGTAATATATACTCGCGCTGCTGCTTGTCGCAGGCATCGGCACGGGATCCACCCAGTCCGAGTCGTACAAGGTCGTGTTTTATCCGAGCGGCCCGCTGCGCGTTCATATGAAATAGCCCGGGGAGTCGCTACTATCCCGCGGGACGGCGGCCTACCGCACCGGATACCCTTGTCATGATGGCGGCGGCACCGAAGAGTACCAGCGCGCCGAGATAGAATGCCGCTTCAACGCCCCGCGCCGTGCTCGCGACACCGAATACTAACGGGCTGACGATGCTGGCCACCCGTTGCACGCTCTGCCGTATCCCAAACGCGGCGCCCCAAAACTGCTGAGCCACCAACTCTGCGAGCAAGCTCATCGACAGCGGCTGCGTAAGCCCCAGGCTGGCACCCATGAGAGCCGACACCCCAAGGATGGGCCCGAACTGCCGCGCGACCGGCGTCAAGGCGAACGCCACGCCACTGAGGACCATCGCACCGACCAGGGCGCCTGTTTGACCGAACTGTGCTACCGTGCTTGCCAGGAGCACGCGGACGGCCATCGAGGCCACGCTGATGGCGGCAATCGCAAACCCGATCAACGTCGGCGACAAACCCACTTTCAAGAGGTAGAGTGGATAGAAGATACTTTGCAGCGCCTGGGCGCAATTCATAATGCCAGATACGAACAAGATCGCTCCAACCCCACGTTCACCCAAGATTGTGCCTACCACAGTATGGACGCCCCTAAAACCGACGCTCCGATGATCTGAAACCCGAGCGACTCGCACCATCGACGCGACAACGAGCGACGGCAACATCAACAGCGCCATCGCAAAGAAAGCCGCCGTATAGCCCAGCCGAGCGGCAAGAAAACCTCCGATTACGGGCCCAATGACGGCGCCGGCAGAGTAAGACACCGCGTAGAGGCCGTAATTTCTCATGCGGGTTACGGGAGTGCTCGCATTGGCGACGATGGCCTGCGACGCTACGGCAAGCCCAATGTTGGCGATGGTCAACAGCGTATATGCAGTGGTGACTTCAAGGATCCTGTGAAATCCCGTGAGCATTGCCGCGCCGAGCCCGAAGAGCGCCACCGACCCGATAAAAACGACCGTGGGTCCGCGCTCGTCGACGAGGCCGCCCACATGAAGCGCCATGGCAAGCGGCACAATCCCGGATAGGCCGGCAACCGCCCCAACGGCGCCGGCGGACGCACCGTGCGACGCGAGGTAGAGTGGGATGAACGGCGTGCCCACGTACCAGGCACAGTTCGTTAGAAGCTGCAGCAGGTTGTTGAGCGCGAGCAGGAGCCTTGGGTGAGCATCCGTGCCATTGGTCGGCGCCACGCGCGAACCGGTCGTGTAGCGCGCCGCGGCGTCCGGTGTAGAATCAGCCATCACGTTGCCTGCCGCACCCGCCTGATCGAAAAACTAGTGTGGTAGATTTCCTTGACGTATGCGGCCAGCCCTGCGCACGGAGCACGCCACCGTGTGCCTCCTCGGCGTCTTGCGTGACGGAGATATCCGAGTACGCTACGGGGTCGTCGGCTATCGACCGAGGCTAGCGCTCCGACGTGAACCGGACGAGGCCTAACCTGATCCCCTCCCTCACGGCCTCTCCACGCGTACGGACGCGGAGTTTCGACAGGATCGCCAGCGTGCGGCACGGCTTGTTTTGCCTGGGGTGTTGCTGGGCGCTGATGCTCTTGATGTTCGCGGTGGGCGGGGTGAATCTCGCGTGGATGCTGGGACTGGGAGCGGTGATGTTGCTCGAACGGACGGCGCGCTGGGGCCGGCACCTCGCGGCACCGATAGGCCTCGCGCTGATCCTATGCGCGCTCGGCATCGTGTACCGGGTTCCTCCCCTGCTCGGGGTGTTCGGGGGCGACTGAACTGATCTAGCCGTCAACTGGCATCTGCTGTTCAGTCCATCCCCGCTTCGGATACAACCGGCCGGCGCCCCATGCTGAGCACAGTGTCGATGAACTGTGTCCTGAAGGCTTGATCGCGCCGATGCCGCACGTACGGCCGCCGAATTTCACGTTTCGCCGCACTCATCTTCCTCGCTCTCTTCGTCGTGGGGCTCTTTGTCCGCCCATCGTTCACTCGATGTGTCATCGTGCGACTCGGCGCGCTCCGGAGGATGCTCTTCATGGCATTCCCTATGCCACCGTCTCCGGCGTTCCCACCGTTCTCCGCAGCACTCGCGGTCGTGCTCCTCGCAGCACGCCTTATGGCGACACGAGCACCAGCGCCCCTCGCGGCACCGCTCGCAACACAGCTTGCAGCAGCAACGCGTCCAGGCGATCACCTCCACCTCTCGGATGGGCGTCACCGGATCGTCGCTCGTGATCACCAACTCACAGGGCCGCGGCTCTCTCTGGGTTGCCTTGTACTCGATCACGACATTCAGGCACGACCCGGGATGGAGGGTGGCCGGGAACGGATTATGGACGAGCCTCCAGTGGTGACTCGCGTGCTCGAAGGCTACCTTGGTGACGTGCAGGTCGCAGTCGCCCACGTTGCAGACGGCCAATGTCCGGAACGCCCGCCGGCCGCACTTCACCCCGCCGAAATAGGCGGACCCCGTCACGGCGATCCTTCCGGAAGGAGCGTTGCCAGACACCTCGACGGTGCGTGGTCCCGCGGGATCGTCGCTGTTGACGGTAATGGTCGCCGACTTTGCCCCGAAACTGGTCGGCTGGAATCGGATCGGGATCTCCAGTGCGGCTCCGGGTTCGATCGTCACCGGATAGGACAATACCTCCGGGACCAAAAACTCGCCGGAAGAAGACGTGATGTTGGCAACCGTCAGAGTGCAGGGGCCGGCGTTCGTCAGGACGAGCGGCTCGTCCGTGAAGGAACCGACGCAGCAGTTACCCATGTTGCCGTTGTTGGCGAAGATGAGCGCCAACCGCGGCGCGGGCGCTAGCCCAGACACGGTCACCGTGCGCGGCCCCGCCGGATCGTTGCTGATGAGCGTGAGGGTCGCCATCTTCGCGCCGAAGCTCGCCGGCTGAAAACGGATTGTGACCTCGGTCGATTCACCGGGGTCCACAAGGAGCGGCGCTGAAAGGTGCGGCGCCAGGAACTCAGCGGAAGACGACGTAATGCTGCTGACACGTAGCGGGCAGACTCCGGAGTTGTTGATGGTCAGTTCTTCTTCCGCAAACGAGCCCAGGCAGGTCTGGCCCATGCTTCCGTTGTTCGCGACGGCGGTTCCGAGCGTCGGCGTCCCTTGGATACCCGTCGCCGCGAGGTCCACGAATGGGGCTGTGGGATCATTGCTGCTGATGCGGATGGTGGCGATCTCGGGCGTCCCCACGACCGTGGGCGTGTACGCGACCGTGAACTCGATATCTTCACCCGGGGCCACCACCAGCGGCGTCGCGGGTGTCGGCAGCACCGAAAAACCGGACGATCCCATCAGCCGCTGGACGCTGTTGATAACCAGGTTCTGCGCCCGACGTTATAGACCTCGAGGTTCAGGTACTGTGGGCCCCGACAAACAGTTCCGAAGGCGAGTCCTTGATCCAGATGAACGGCAATGCTGGGCCCGGTCGGCTTCACCAAGCCGAATGCACCTCGTCCATACGTGGCGGCCCGCAAGTTGCCGTCGAGGTAAATCAGGTCGAGAACCGGAACCCGCGGGAAGTGAATATCGTCCAGGACGGACCACGACTGGCCGGCATCGACCGAGCGAAGCACGCCAAAATCAGTGCCTGCATAGATGGTCGAGGGCGTCTCCGAGCCATCCAACGCGATCGCGTTGAAGGGGACATCGAGCGCCGGCGAAATGTCGGTCCACCCGCTCGCGCTGACCGTGGTGCGGAAAACGTGCCCTTGCTGCCCTGCGCCGCCGCCGTTGAAGCCACCCAAGACGGCATAAATCGTCGTCGGATCGGTCGGATCAAAAACTGCGCGTGCTACGTTGCGGCTAGGAAGGTTGCGCGTGATGTTCGCGAACGTCACGCCCGAGGGCGGCCCGACAGTGGCCGCCAGTGCATTCGTCGACACGAACACCTGGTTGCCGACCGCGATGACCACATAGTTGCCGTTCGCCCGTGCCACATCGACGTTACCCGCGGCATTGAACGGAGACAGCAGGCGCCAGGTATTGCCGCCATCGCGGCTTTGCCAGAGGTTCTGGCTGCCACTCACGTAAACAATGTTGCCTGTGCTCGGGTCAGTCGTCACACCCGCCAGGTAGCAGCCGCCGTCCGTGGTGGTGCCCCAGGGCGTGATCTCGGTTGAAAAATTCTTCCCATCATTGGTGGAACGGTGTACCCGGGTGCACGGGGCCGGCGACCAAAAACCGCTACTGCCGTAGACCTGGCCCGGCACGGCCGCATCGTAGGCCACGTCCCAGCCGTCACCGCCCTCGGTAGCGACCCAGCCCAGCCCCGCTGCCCCCGCCGTCGTCTCAATTTCGTTGTCCTGGAGCGCCCCCACCGTCACGCTGCCGGTTGCATCGGGCTTGATGTCGATGTTGTAGAAGAGGCCCGTCTGGAGCCCGCCGGAGTTCAGGGTTACCCAGGTGGCGCCGCCGTCCGTGGATTTGTCGATCCCGCCGTCGTTGCCGCAGAACACGACCGAGGGGATCGGATTCGGCTGGGGGATGAATGCCCAGGAATGTGTGTCGGCGTGCAACCCGCTCATGCCGGCAAAACTGTTGCCTGAATTGGTGGACTTTGCCTGGCCCACACAGCCGAAATAGATGATGTCGTTGATCCCGTCACCGGGCGAACCGGGATCGACGGCCATGTGGAAGCTGTAGCCACCCTGCGACCTCGTTGGCATTCCGGTCGCCGTCTGCTGCACCCAGGCGCCACCTTGGTTCGTGCTCATGAAAAGCCCCACCGGGTCGGGGGCGCCGCCGGTGCCCTCGAGGCTCACATAGAGCACCTGCACGCCGGCGGGATTCGGTACGGGTTGGGTGGGCGGGGCCAGTGCGACCACGACTTTGTTGAAGCCACGCGGTGACGCGCCGATCGCCGCCGCTACCACCGGCGTGCTTCCGCTCAGCACCTGCGTCCAGTTCTGTCCGCCGTCGTTCGAGCGGAACGCACCGCGGCCGGCAATCCCGGCGTAGAGGATGCGGGCGTTTGCGGGCGTGGAGGTGTCGAGCACCATGGTGCGCGCGTCCCCAAAGCCGTTGCTGCCCGGAGTCCAATTCTGACCGCTGTCCGTTGAACGGAACAACCCTCTCGAACACGCCAGATAGATGACGTTGCTCGCGGCCGGATCAACGATGATGGCGTCAATCGACTGGTTGAAAAATTGCGTCGCGTTGCCGGTATTGCCGGCGGGATAGCCAGAACCTAGCTGCACCCAGCTCGCCCCGCCGTCCGTTGACTTGAACAGGCCTGCTGGCGGCTGCGGGGCAAACCGTCCGCTCGTCCCAACGTAAACCGTATCGGGACTGTTCGGATCGATTGCGATGGCAGCAGGCTCGCCCGCGCCCAGGGCCAGTTGGCGATCGAAGATAGGCGTCCAACTTACGCCGCCATTCTGCGTGCGCCAGACGCCGCCGCCGACCGTCCCAATGTAGATGATGTTCAGGTTGGTAGGATGAACGGCGATAGACGAGACCAGGCCGTTTGCATTGGTGCTGCCCTCGGCGATTGGGCTTGGGCCCAGCGGCGCCCAAACCGTGCCCTTAAGGCTCATGGCGTGGGCGCCTCCCCACCATCCTCCCGCGCCTTCAGCGCCGGTTTCTCGTCCGTGGGCGGCCGGACAATCGATCCCGGCAGTTGGTGCCACTGCTCAAGGGCGCGCGCATACGCCTCGGATGTGGCCGGAGCGCCGCCGCTCAGGCGCCGGTCGATAATTTGCTGAAACACCGCGTGCTCGCGGCCGCCGGCGTCCGGCCGGGGACGCCCCTCATCCCACTCGCGGTCGCGCTCGCGCGGCTCATGCCCGCGGTGGGCGTGCTCGTCTCTCTCGCGCCGTTCGCGCTCCCCGCGCCTGTCATCCGGCTCCTTAGGTCTGGGCATGACTCGTCGCTTTCGCCCCTCTCATCCCCTCCGTCGCTCCCGCGTACACGATGTAGGGGTTATTCGCGCAGCTGCTACTACAATGACAAGCGGAGAGGAAAAATAAAAACGCGAGCATTTTGGCATAGCTTGCCCGCGCCAACTCTTGCTCTGCTTTTCCTCCCGCAACCCGGCCGACCTCGAGGGTCCCGTGGCTTTGCGTCCCCGAATTGCTCCGGGTTTGCCCTGTTGGGAGTACCAACCCAGCGTGCAATTGCAGCGTGAGTTTGTATGCGGATTATCCGCAAAGACCGGAAGGCAGTCAATAGCCCGCATGTGTTCGTACCTCGACATCTTATCCACGACTTTCTGCGAAATGCCAAATGTTTCTCGTCAACGATGCCGTAATCACCAGGATGCCCGAGTTCCCACGCCCGTCGCGGTGAGTGGTCCCGCGAGGAGGGATTCTTTCCGGCGTCCAGCGAACGCTCCCGATCATCCATGGGTGTTCGCCGGCGCCATGCCGGCAGGAGCCCGTCCCGCGATCGCATCGGCGGGACGTGAGGAAAAGGGGGTCGAACCGATGGCCGCTCCCGGCTCCACGCGCGCACCGCAGACGACCCGGCGGACGTTCCTCAAGGAGCTCACGGCGGCCGGCATCGGCGCCGCGGCATCCCGATGGTACGCAGACGCCACGCCCAGCGGTTCCTCGGCGCTCGCCGCCCCGGCCCTGCGGCGCGGCGGCACGCTCAAGATCGCTGAAGTCGGAGAACCACTGACGCTCGACACCCCGGCCACCACGGCCGGCCTCACCGCCAACATCACCCTGCCGTTGTTCGAGGACCTGTTCGCGTTCGACGCCGGCTGGCGGGTCCAGCCGAGCTTGGTGTCCGGGTACACCCTCAGCAACGACGGCCTGACCTACACGTTCACCCTCCGCAGAGGCGTCTCGTTCCACAACGGGAAGACGATGACCGCCGACGACGTGGTCGCGTCGCTCAACCGCTGGGGCAAGGTCAGTCCGTACGGCGCCGTGCCGTACAAGTCGGTGGACTCGGTCACCGCGGCCGGCGACGCCGTGGTGATGAAGCTCAAGGCGCCGTCCGCGCCGCTGCTGGCGTTTCTGGCGTTTCCGGTCGGCGGCGCTGCGATCATGCCGAAGGAAGTGATCGACGCAGCAGGCACCGGGCCGATCAAGCAATACATCGGCACGGGACCATACAAGTTCGTGGAGTGGGCGCCGGACCGATACGTCCATCTCACGCGCTTCGACCAGTACGCGGCGCGTTCGGAGCCCGCGAGCAACATGGCGGGCCGGAAGGAAGCCCTTGCGGACGACATCTTCTACTACCCCGTCTCCCAGGTTGCGACCCGGATTGCCGGCGTTCAAAGCGGAGAGTACGACATTTCTGATCAGATCAACACCGACGCCTACGCGCAACTCAAACAGGATCCGCGCGTTCAGCCAGGCGTCGTCGGCGGGGCGTTCATGACGTTCTTCTTCAACAAACGGCAGGGAGTGATGACGAACGGGAAGCTGCGCCAGGCCGTCGCGGTGGCCATGGACATGCAACCGATCATGCAGGCGACGTTCGGCGCCCCCGAACTCTACACGGTCGACGCAAGCGTCTACCCGAAGGGCACGCCGTGGTACACGACCGCCGGCGGTAACTGGTACAACGTGCACAACACCGAACAGGCGAAGCGGCTGGCCAAGGAAGCCGGATATTCAGGGCAGACGATCCGATGGCTGACGACGCAGGAATACGACTACATGTTCAAGAGCACAGTCGTCGCGGCTGCGCAGCTGCAGCAGGCGGGCTTCAAGGTGGACATGCAGGTCGTCGAGTGGGCGACGCTGCTCGACCGGCGTGCGAAGGCGGCGGAGTGGGACATGTTCGTCACGTCTCACGCCTTCGTGCCGGACCCGTCGCTGATCACGGTTTTCAGCTCGGCGTATCCCGGATGGTGGGACACGCCGGAAAAGAACGCGCTCTTCGCGCAGTTCAACGCGGAAGTGAACCAAGGCAAGCGCGTGCAGCTGTGGGCGAAACTGCAGGCGATGATGTACGAAGAGGTGCCGATAATCCGGCCGGGCGGATTCAGCAGCCTGCTACTGAACCGGAAGGGACTCCCTGGGTTCCGCCCGACGGCGTGGATCATCCCGTGGAACGTGCAGGCCGCGAAGTAATTCCTTGGTCAACAAGCCATGGAAGGGCTGTAGCCACGTCTTCCAGAGAAGCCGAACGGGTGGTTCGGAACGCGAACTCGCCGTCGGCGGCCTCGAGCGCCGGCAGTTGCGCGCGTCGTCACGATGACGCAATGGGAGCCTGGAGTCCGTAGTGCAGCGACTCGGTGCGCTTGGGCCGCCGCGAAGCGTCGCGAAGCAGACCGATCAGTGAGTACGAGTGGATGAGGATCGCCCGCGGCACTCCGTAGACTGGGATGAGGACGGTGGGGAACACGATGCCGCCACCGGCGCCCGTGAGTGCGCCGAGCACAACGGCGTTGACGAGATCGGCCATGCCGAAGAGGTTCCAGGCTATCGCGGCACCGCGGGCGTAGGGCTTGCCTGTGTACCACCAGTAAGCGACGAGCGGCGCCAAGATGCCGGTGAGCGAGTCTCCGACACCCGCAGGAATCGCGAACACGCCCGGCAGTTGGCCCTGAATATACCGAATCAGGAACACCCCGCCGAGGATTCTGAACGTTTGTATGCCGATTAGCCAATGCTGGGGGATACCGGCAATGATGCCCCGGAATGTTTGCGAGATAAGGAAGAGGTATCCGAGGGCAAGCGTCGCGATGATGGCCAAGGGGATGCGCGGGGGCAGGACATCGTTGCGGAAGACGTTCTGCGAGGCCAGCAGCACGACCGCATACAGCCACGCCCCGAACACGATTGCGGAAGCGATGATCCAGAGTCGCTGCCGCGACTCGTCTCGGGGGAGGGCGCGGATACCGACATAGAAACCCACCCAGTGGAGTGTCGACCCGATCGATTGCAGGATGACTTGGGCGAGAACAAGCGTCATTGTCCGATCCTCCGAACCATGTCATGTGCTGCCGAGCGCGATCTTCAATTTCGGACCTCTGTTGCAACCGCGGGTCGGCGGTACAGCCAACGGAGCGCATCCCCCGCTGGCTGTACCAGGCGACCAATCCCGCGATTTCCGCGCGGGCAAGCCCGCGCCGAGCGCCCTACTGGCCGTTTCCGTCACCCTGGGCGTTGCCGACCTGGTAGCCGGGAGTCTGCGTTGCACCCCCGGCGACGCTGCCGGGGACCTGCTCATCCGCCCGCGCCGCGATCGGCGCCAACACCGACGCGACACCCAACGCAATCAACATCAACCCGCTCACCGCGACTTGCCGGAACCGCTCCATGTGCATCGCCTCCCTTTCGCTTTTTGCATTGCTCGATCGCATGGTAGCGGGCCAGCGGGTCTGAGCGTAGTGGACGAGGTCACAATGTGGGGCGGCGCCGGTCAGGTCCGCACATGACAACTGTCATGGCCGATCCTGAGCGCCGGCACGTGCCGCGGGCCGGGTCGGGCTTATATAATTGGACCGTGCGAGCCGACTCGGTGGGTGGACCACTGGATCCCGGCGTGCTCCGGGCCTTCCGGACCGGGGTCGCGCTTCAACTAGGGCTATCGGCCGTTCTGGCTGCGGTTCTACCGACCGCGCTCTTCTACGTAGCGGAAGGTGCGCTCGTGCTGGCCGTCTTGTTTTGGCCCGGGGCGCACGAGCGGCTCGGGCGCAGTTACCTGCCCGCCGTTCTGACGCTCGCCGCAGGGTTGGCGATCGTGGCCCGTCAGACCGCGCTGACCGAACGGCCTCTGGGTCCGGACCTCGTCGCGGTGGCCTTACTCGTCCCCACGTTGGTCGCCGCCATGCAGTACGGCGCCCGGGGCGTGAATGCGATGGTCCTGGGCACGGCCGTCGCGGATAGCCTGTTATCTCTTGCGCGTTTGCACGGCCGGTTGGACGGAGGCGGGATGGGAACGGTTCTCGCCCCGATCTTCTTGCGGACCGCGATATTTGCGATGGGCGGCTACATCGGCGTATACCTCCACGCAGTGGGACGAGAACGGCGCAAGGCGCTGCTGCGTCAAAACGCGCAGCTGGCGCGGCACGCGGCGACCGTCGAGCAGTTGGCCACCGCCTCCGAGCGAAATCGCCTGGCCCGGGAACTGCACGACACCCTCGCCCACGCGCTGAGCGGACTCGCCGTCCAGTTGGAGGCGGCGCGGTCGGTCTGGGACACGGATCCGGGCGACGCGCGCGTGTTGCTGGACCGGTCGCTGGCGATGGCGAGAACCGGACTCACCGAGGCCCGGCGCGCCCTTCACGCGCTGCGGGCGTCTCCTCTGGACGACCTTGGGCTGCCCCTCGCCCTGCGCCAGATCGCTGAATCCGCGGCGGCTCGAACGGGAGCCGCGCTCACCGTTCGCACGCCGAATCCGGGAGTCCGGTTCCAGCCCGAGATCGAACAGTCCGTCTACCGGGTCGCACAGGAGGCCCTGGAGAATGTCGCGCGCCACGCGGATGCCCGGCGGATCAGTGTCGCGCTCGAGCAGAACGGGACGCATCTCCGGCTGACCGTGTCGGATGACGGCCGTGGGTTCGACCCGGCGGCCGCCGGCGCCGATGGCGGCTTGGGCGTAAAAGGCATGCGTGAGCGCGCCGAGATGCTTGGGGGCTCCGTCGAGATCACGAGCCGGCCCGGCGGGCCGACCACGTTGCATCTCGTCCTCCCGAGTTCGCCGTGATCCGCGTCCTGATCTGCGACGATCAGGAGGTGGTGCGCGAGGGCCTGCAGGTCATGCTGCGCGGGGCGTCCGAGATCAAGGTCGTCGGCACGGCGGCGGATGGCGCCGCGGCGGTCGCCCGTCTGGACGCTACCCGGCCTGATGTGGTGCTGATGGACCTGAGAATGCCCGGCGTAAACGGGATCCAGGCGACGCGTGAGATCCGTCAGCGACGCCCGGGGGCGCGCGTCCTCGTACTCACGACGTACGACGCCGATGAGTGGGTCTTCGACGCCATCCGCAGCGGCGCCGCCGGCTACGTTCTCAAGGATACGCCGGCGGAGGACCTGATCGCCGCGATCCGGGCGGTCGCCGCGGGGAAGACGCCCGTGGACCCGAAGGTGGCGGGGCGGCTCTTCGCGCAGATAGCGCGGACGGCCCCCGTCGATGCAGCGCCCCTGGCGGAACTAAGTCCGCGTGAGCGCGACGTGCTCGCGCTCCTGGCGAGAGGCTTGTCCAACGCGGACATCGCGGCGACCGTGCACCTGTCGGAAGGCACGGTGCGGAACTACGTGAGCACGATACTGAGCAAGCTCGGGGTCGCCGATCGGACGCAGGCCGCCATTCTAGGTATTCGCGCCGGATTGCTGGGCGATGAAGCGGACGGCCCATGAGGTAGCGGCCAGACCTGTCATGTCGTAGCGCGGTGGCCACTCCAGGACCGCGCGCGGAAGCGGCCAGGACTCCGTCCGCCGAAGGCGTAGTACGCGACATGGCTGTGATCGATCCTGGTGGCGGGCGGCGGTCCGCGACAGACGCGGTCCCCGGCCTTCCCGCCGGACCGCTCACCGGTCTGCGTGTGCTGGACCTCGGGAACATGATTGCGGGGCCGTTTTGCGCACGCTTGCTCGGCGACCTCGGGGCCGACGTCATCAAGGTGGAACAACCGGGGCGTGGCGATCCGATCCGGGGCTGGCGCGGTCAGTATGCGGGGCACTCGTTGCTGTGGAAGCTTGTGAACCGCAACAAGCGCGCCATCACGCTCGACCTGCATGCGGAGGCAGGCCAAGCCCTGGTGCGGCGCTTGTACGGCGTGGTGGATATCGTCGTCGAGAATTTTCGACCCGGGGTGCTCGAGCGCTGGGGTCTCGGGTACGCTCAAGTCGAGACGCAGTATCCGCGCCTCATCATGGTGCGTATCAGCGGTTACGGCCAGAGCGGACCGTATCGGGATCGCGCAGGCTTTGGAGGAGTTGCGGAAGCGATGGCGGGCGCGCGGTTCCTGTCGGGGTACCCGGATCGGCCTCCCACGCGTGTCGGGTTCGCGCTCGCCGACACCGTCGCTGGTCTCTACGGCGCGTTCGCCGCAACGGCGGCCGCGGCAGAGCGGAGCCGAAGCGGCCGGGGGCAGGAGGTCGACGTCGCGCTGACCGAGTCGGTATTCAGCCTGCTCGACGATCTGCTGCCGGCGTACCAAAAGCTCGGGGTGGTGGGCGCCCGCCACGGCACGGGCTTGCCCGGTGTCGCTCCGAGCAACATCTACCCAACCCGCGACGGGCAGTACGTCGTGATCGGAGCCAATAACGACAACGTGTTCCGCCGGCTCGCCACGCTGATGGGTCGGGAGGACTGGCTCGCGGACCCGGACCTCGCGCACGATCAGGGACGCGGACGGCGGCAAGCCGAGCTCGACGCCGGCGTGAGCGCGTGGACCTCGCGGCTCACGCTGCAGGATGTGACCGAGGCGCTGGCTCAGGCCGGCGTGCCGGCCGGCCCCGCCTACGACATTGCGGGGGTCGTGAACGATCCGCAGTTCCGGGACCGCGGCATGATTGCCACGGTGGAAGACGCCGACGTCGGCCCGCTGGCCCTCCCCGGCGTGGTGCCGAAGTTCAGCCGCACGCCGGGACACATTGCATGGGCCGGGCCGCGGACGGGACAGCACAACGAGGACGTGTACGCCGGCCTCCTCGGGCTTTCTTTGGATGAGATCGCGTCGCTGCGGGCGCGCCGGGTGATCTGAGCGTAGAGGTGAGCGCCTTGGACCTTCGGCTGCCAAAAGCTGTGACCCTGGTCGAAGTTGGGCTCCGCGACGGCCTGCAGTCGGTCGGCCACATGGTGCCCACGGCGACGAAGGTGCGATTGCTCCAGGCGCTCTACGCAGCCGGCGTGCGAGCGATGGAGGTAACGTCGTTCGTGTCGCCCAAGGCCGTATCACAATTCACGGATGCGGAGGAAGTGGCGCGTGCCGCGCTTGCGCTGCCGGGATTACGAGTCTCGGCGCTCATCCCCAATCTCCGCGGGTGGGAGCGGGCGCGCGGTGTGGGTGTGCGCGAGGTGACGGTCGTGATAGGCGCGACCGACCGTTTCAATATGGCAAACGTTCGGATGACGGTGGACCAGTCACTGGCGCAACTCGCCGGGATCATGGAGGCAGTTGGGGCCGAGCCGGGCGTGGCCGTCGAAGTCGGCATCGCGGTCGCGTTTGGATGTCCGTACACCGGCCGGGTTCCCCTTGCTGCGGTCCGGCGAATCATCGATCGCTCGGTCGAGCTCGGCGTGGGGTCGGTGAGCCTGGCGGATACGATCGGTGTCGCCACGCCGCTCGACGTGGTTGCGGGGCTCACGGGGGTACGTGCGGCGTGCCCGAATCTGCCGTTGAGCCTGCATCTCCACGATACGCGCGGCATGGGTCTGGCAAATGCGCTGGCAGCCCTGCATGTCGGCGTGACGACATTCGATGGTGCGGTCGGTGGACTGGGCGGGTGCCCGTTTGCACCGGGCGCCACGGGCAACGTGGCCACCGACGATCTGAACAACATGCTGACCGGGATGGGGATCGCCACCGGGATCAACCAGGACGGGCTGTTGGCTTGCGGCGGCATCCTCCACGACGAGGTCACGGTCGATCTTCCGAGTCATGCGCTGCGGGTGTTCCTGGGGCAGGCCACAGGGCGAGGCGATCCAAACGGCGTGAACGCGGGATGACGGACCTTGGAAGGGCACAAACAGGCTTTCGTGGGGACCGCTTGATGGCTGCACAGGTCCAGTCCGAACCACGTTCTTCCTGATAGAGGGAGTACGGGGCCGCAGTGGAAATCTCTGGTCCTGAGTCGTCGGGACCGCTGCGGGTACAGAGGACGGGTCGGCATGTTCCTCGCGGCCCGCGGTCTGCCGTGAACGACGATCTCCATGGAGCGACCATTCGGACAGGCCAGCCGGTGCGCGAGCCGCGGGGAGCGGTGAAAGTAGAGCTCGGCGGCAAATATGGGGATAGCCTCACCGGCCGCACGGGCCTGCGGGTCTGAAGCCGCACACGGGGGGACGAAAATGGCGACCGGATCCGTTCCCGCGTCACGACCGATGACCGTTGCTGCTCGTCTCGACCGCCTGCCCGTTTCGGGGTACATTCGCCGGCTTGTCGTCCTGATCTCGCTCGGCGGCATGTTCGAATTCTACGACCTGTTCATGACCGCGTACATCGCGCTGGGGCTCATCCGCGGGCGCATCTTCGCGCAGACCACCGCGGGATTGTTCGACTTGCATGGCTTCGCCAGCTTTGTTGCCGCCACATTCGCGGGCCTCTTCATCGGGACCATCTTCTTCGGCTGGGTCTCCGATCGCTTTGGACGGCGCTCAATCTTCGTCTACTCGCTCATGTGGTACTCTGTCGCGACGTTTGTCATGGCGTTTCAGCAGACAGCGGTTGCGCTGGATCTCTGGCGGTTTATCGCCAGCATCGGCATCGGCGTTGAGCTCGTCAACATCGACACCTACATCTCGGAGCTGATGCCGAAGGAAACTCGCGGGACGGCCATCGCATTCAGCCAGTTCATCACATTCATTGCGGTCCCGATCGTCGCGTTCATCGCCACGCTGCTGGTCCCCCACACCGTCGGGGGCCTCGCCGGCTGGCGCTGGGTCATCATTATCGGCTCGCTCGGCGCGATTGTGATTTGGTGGATCCGCATCTCCCTGCCGGAGTCGCCCCGCTGGCTCGAGCAGCACGGCCGTACCGATGAGGCGGACCGCGTGATGAGCGCGATCGAGCAACGCGTGGAGGCGGAGGTGGGCGTGCCGCTGCCGGCGCCAACCCTGCTGGTGGGGGAGGGGGACCGGGAGCGCGGCTCATGGACCGAGATCTGGAAACCGCCGTACCTCTCCCGCACCATCATGTTGGTGATTTTCAACTTCGTGCAGACGATCGGGTATTACGGGTTCGCGGCGTGGGTGCCCGTACTACTGTACAGCGAGGGCGTCACGTTCGTCAGGTCGCTTGAATACACGTTTCTCATCGCGATCGCCAACCCGTTCGGTCCGCTCATCGCGATGCGTTTCGCGGACCGGATCGAGCGCAAGTGGCAGATCGTCTGGGCGGCCGTCGGCATCGGCGTTTTTGGCCTGCTCTTTGCCGTGATGCGTGCGCCGGCAGGCATCATCGCCACCGGCATCCTGATCACACTGTCCAACAACTGGCTCTCACCCGCGTTTCACGCATATCAGGCGGAGCTCTATCCGACGCGAATCCGGGCGCAGGCGGTGGGCTTCGTATATTCGTGGAGCCGCTTTAGCACGATCTTCGTAGGCTTCTGGATCGCGGCGCTGCTCAAGACGTCTGGAACCGTCGGCGTGTTCACACTGATCGCTGCCGCGATGCTGGTCGTGGTCATCGTAATCGGCCAGATGGGGCCGGAGACCAACCTGCGTCGACTGGAGGCGCTCTCTCAATAGAGAGTGCTGCCCACCAACGAACCCGAATCCCGAGACCGCGGGCGACGCCGGAAGCGGAAGAGCCACTTTGCCGCCATCGCATGTCACGGTTTCACTGCCATCCGCGCCCCATGACGGTCGATCCGAGCCAGTAAGAGTTTCAGGTGATTCTGCGCAACATACTCATCGGTTGCCAGACGTGACCCTTTCCAAATGCCGTAGTCGTCAATGTGAAGTACGCCACCGGACACCAGCCGTGGAAACAGGTGCACCAGTTCATGGCGAGTCGATTCGTAGAAACACGTGTCGAGCCGACAGAAGCAAATCGCTGCCGGCGCGGTGGCAACCTGGGGCGCCGCGGCGCCTCGGACGGCATCAGCTGAGGGCGCCGCCGGATCTGGACGACGATTAGAGGTAGCGCCGCAGCCCTCGGCGACCACGCCTGGCCCGGATACTCGATCTTCACGACGCGGAGCTGGCCGCCGGCGCTGGTGCCGGGAGATTCAAATGCAGCACGAGAGGGTTGAGATATCCTTCGTGAAAGACAGCGCGACGAGCTTGATCGCCTCGGCGAGCGTCGGAAACATCGGGAGCGACTCGGCCACTTCGTCAATCATCGTTTTGTGCTTCACGAGCATCATCGCCTGCGCAATGAGCTCTCCGGCCTGCGGTGCGAGGATGTGAACCCCGACGATCTGCCGTGTTTGGGGATGGATGCCCATCTTGATAAGGCCCTCGGTGCGTCGCAGGATCCGGGCCTTCGGGATGTGCTCGAATGAGACCGTGCGGCAGAGACACGCCCCGAGCCGCCTCATCTCTTCCCCTTCGGTCCAGCCGACGCTCGCGAGTTGCGGGTCGGTGAAGACGGCGTATGGGACGGTGTCATAATCGATGCTGTGCTGCGCCCCGTTCAGCGCGTTGCCGGCCGCCAACGTCCCTTCGCGCCCCGCCGTGGTCTCAAGCCGGCGCGGGAGGTTGGTGACATCGCCGACCGCGTAGATGTGCGGTTGGGTCGTGCGAAAGAACGGGTCCACGGCGATGGCCTGGCGCCCGTCAATCCTGACCGCGGCACGGTCGAGACCAAGCGCCGCCGTGTTGGGTGTCTTCCCGGCCGCCACGAGAATCTCATCCCCGGCGACCGTCTCCTCCCCGCCGCCCGCTGAGTAGGAGAGCCTCTTCTTCCCCTCCTCCACCCAGGCGCGGTGGAGCGTCACATCGGTCTTGATCGCAATCCCCTCGTTGGTGAGAATCTCGGCGAGCCGGCTGGTCAGCGCCGGCTCCGCATAGGGGAGAATGGTGCGGCCCCGCTGGAGGACGGTCACCTTGCTGCCGAAGCGTGCATAGAGCTGCGCAAACTCCAGGCCCAGAGGGCCGGCGCCGATGATGAGGAGTTCTTTGGGCGGCTTCGGCAGCCGCAGGGCCTCGACGTGCGTGAGGTAGCCGGTATCTCGCAGGCCCTCGATCGGGGGGATCATCGCCGTCGACCCCGCAGCGATGACGAACCGCTTGGCGCGGAGCTCTTTATCCTTGACCACCACCGCCCGGGGCGAGACAAACGTTGCCCGACCCTCAACGAAAGTCATATTGCGCAGGTTGCGGAGCACGCGCTCGTACTTCTCGTCCCTCAGCTGGGCCACCAAGGCAAGTTCATCCAGAATCACACGCTGAAAATCGACGCGCGTGACGGCCGCGTCGATACCCGGAATGCCGTGATGCGTCGCGAGATGCAGGACTTCCCCCGCCCAGAGCATCGTCTTCGATGGCACACAGCCGACATTGACGCAGGTGCCGCCGAGGGGCAAACCCGTGTTGATGAGCGCGGTGGTGGCCTGGAGCTCATTCGCGCGGATGGCGGCCGCGAAGGCGCCCGCGCCACCTCCGATGATCACCAGATCGTACTCGGTCACGTGAGAACCCCCTTCTTCTCCGTCGGCTTATCGGGATCAGCGCACTCGGCACAGCCCGCGCCCCGTCAGCGCATCCGCCAATCGACGCCGATGGCGTCCGGCAAGGCGAACGCGGCGAGGTAGGTGTCGTGCCTCCCTTAGCGATGACGGCGGCGGCGAGCGCGTGCCGGCGGCGGCTTCTGGAAATCCTTGATGAGGGCGAAGCACGGGCAGTCCAGGGCTGACCGCGGCTCGGGAGGGATCTCGTCTTTGAGCAGGCGATGAAGACGCCGCAAGTCGTCGCGTAGACGCTGGAGCTGGGAGATCTGCGCTTCGACCTTCGCCAAGTTCTGCCCCACGAGTGTGACCACGTGCCGGCACGGAGCCGCCCCCTCGTCTCGGACGGCCAGGATACGGCGGATATCGGCGAGAGACATTGCGAGTGCCTTCGCCCGGCGGATGAAGCGGAGGCGCTCCACAACCTCCTCGCCGTACACTCGATAGCCGGCCGCGGTACGTGTGCGAGGACGGACGAGACCGACACGGTCGTAGTAGCGCAGCGTCTTCGGCTCGATGTCGGCGAGTGTTCCGAGCCGTCCGATGGTCAGCATGGTGCCCTCCCGTCCGCCCCTCGTTTCACGCGGGCATGGTGAGCGCGTCACCGAAGTTTCGCGCGTTCGTCAGCTGGCCGAGGGCGAAGGCGTCCGCCACCGACCGTTGCCTGTTCTATATGCCCTCGGTCCTCCTGGATCTTGATGTCTCTACACTAAACCCTAAAGCCGGGTTTAAGGTCAAGATCTCCGAGCAATAAACTTCACGGGTGACGGGCGGGGCCAGACCACGAAACCCGCGGGCCGCGACGCCACTTGCGTTGGCGCCTGGGTCGCGCAGCTCGAAGTACTGCGCGTCGTGCCAAGACCCTCGCCGGCGGGAGCCTACCGACTCTTAAGCGCGGCCGGCAGGTCTTTCAGGGGCAGGAAGAGATGCCGATCGACCAGCCTCGGACGTCGAGGATGCGTACCTCGTTCAGCGGAAACGCGTCGAGCAGGCCGACGCTCACCGGCTCGCCGGCAACCCGCACGGCGCCTTGCCGCTTAGAATCGTTGGCCGAACGTCTCAATCGCGTTCTCCGAGTAGATCCGCCGCTTCAGATCCGGCGCAAGTCCTGTAAAGACCTTGAACGGATCATCGTTGTCCCAATGCGGATAATCGGTGCTGAACAACAGCGTCTTCTCTGCACGCATCGCGCGTAGGAAGGGCAGAAACTCCTCCTGCGACTCGGGGCCGTCCACCGGCTGCGTCGTGTACCGGATATGCTCGAAGACGTATTCGCTCGGCGCTTCGTGTTACGCTTCAGGCGCGCAAAAGCCTCAAATTGAGCTTGCCAGGCCCTTGTCATATATGGCAAGAGAGACTTGACGCCTTCCGTCGGCGTGACGTGGACATCACAATCAACTATCTTCAGTGCCTGCGTCTGCGTCGTTAACCGAGTCTCCACCATCCCTGGCGCTCCTCCATCCCTCGCATGTCACCATTAATATAGATAGCGCCGACAATACGCGCACGCCATAGCTTGCGTTCGGGCAGGTCCCCTAATCCCCGGCGGCGCTGGCAGGCCGCGCGCCCGCCGCGGAAGCGTGGGCGTCATTGTTCGCGCGTCCGGTTTGATTCGGCGCGTTGCTCGCGGCACCGCGCGCCCGCGGGGGACGTAACCTCAACTGCTGCCTGGCCGCCACGAGTCCCGCCTCGGTATCGACCGGGTGCCCCAAGTCGCCGAGGGACCGGCCGAGCGCCTCCAGACCGGCGAGCAGCCACTCGGGCTTCGTGTAACCGAGGTGGCCGATCCGGATCAGCTCGAACTTCAGGTAACGGGTCACGCCGCTGCCGATCACCACGTCGTATGCCTCTCGGGCCCGCGCCGAGACCGCCTGCGCGTTTGCGCCGTCCGGCATCAGGATGGGCGTCACTGTGTCGACGGCGTAGGCGTCATTGGGAAGCGTCCGAAGGCCCATGCCCCGCGCGGCGGCCCGAGCCATCCGCCCGAGGCGCCGGTGCCGCTCGAACACCTTGGGCAGCCCCTCGCGAAGGATGAGCCCAACCGCGGCATGGGCCCCGAACACAATGCTTACCGCAGTGGTGAACGGCGTGCCCGGCAGGGTGCCGTGGATTTGCGCCCGCGCTTTGCGGAGGTCGAAGTAGTACTTTGGAAGACTCGACCGCTCGGCCGCCTGCCATGCTCGCTCGCTGACGCTCACGAAAGCCAGTCCGGGCGGGCTCATCAACGCCTTCTGGGAGGCCGTCACGGCGACGTCTACGCCCCAGCCGTCGGTCTCGATGGGGATCGCGCCGATCGAGCTGACCCCGTCCACCATCAGAAGCGCCGGGTGGCCGCCGAGCGCCTGGCGGACGCCGCGGACGTCGTTCAGGACGCCGGTGCTCGTCTCGCTCTGGGTGACGAGGACCGCGCGGTACTCGTGTCCCGTATCGGCGCGGAGGCGCTCGCCGACCCCGGCCAGCGGCGTCGGCTGTCCCCACTCGGCAGTCACCCGATCGACCCGGACTCCGTACTGCTCGGCGATCGCGGCCCACCGCTCCGCAAAGCTGCCGTTGTTGACCGACAGCACGCGATCGCCCGCGGACAGGAAGTTCACGATCGCGGCCTCGAGTCCCCCGGTGCCGGTCGCGTTCAGGGGGATGATGTCGTTCGTCGTGTCAAAAATCGTCTTGAGGCCGTCGAGGAGCTCCCGCACCATCTCGCCGAACGCCGGTCCGCGGTGGTTGACCATCTGGCGGTTCATCGCGCGCAGCACTGCGGGCGGCAGCGGCGTGGGACCGGGGATCAGTAGGGTCGTAGGGGGCATCGCTCTCCTCCTCGTCGCGTTATCGGCGTCTATTCCGGATAGGTTCCGCTTCCTCGAATTTCGATTTGAGCGCTCCTCGAGCCTCCGAGGGAACGCCAGAAGCGGTCGCCGCAACACGACCCGCAAAGGCTCCCGAGCGCCCCTCCCGCCCGGCTTCTGACCCGGTGGACTCGGCCAACGCGAGTTCGATCAGCCCGGACAGGCCACGACTGTCGCAGCCGACGGTCGGCGGGATCGCCGGCGCGATCCGGCGTTTGGCGGGTTAGGCCGGCCGCCGGCGCGCGGTAAGCCGCCAACGGCCGTATGCAACGAACACCGCAAGGAGCCCCACGACCACCGGGATCAGCGCGAGAACGGCCGCCCCGAACTTCACCGAATAGACCGTGGCGCCGACCATGATGATGATCAAACCGGCCGCGGCGAGCGGCGTGAGCGCCGGCCAGAGGCCGACCAGCCACGGCAGCGTGACCCCGATCGCCCCGACGACCTCGGCTACACCAAGCGGCCGGACAAACCATCCCGTGCCCGGCATTTGTCTCGTAAGTTCGGCGATCGGCATGACGAGTTTCGTCGTGCCCGTAAACAAGAAGATCAGCGTGAGCAGAATCTGAGCCGTCCACAACGCCGCGTTCATCGATGGAAGCCTCCGCCGCGTGACCAGTTTGGTTGCGCGCCGATCCGGGGTCAACATTGGACGCTAAGTCACACCTTTGGAAGCGGGCCGGCAGGCCGGTAGGTGTTGAGGAGGACGCCCTTTGGCGTGCTCCGCGTTGCAACCAGAGAGAGACCACGTGGCGGGACGCCGTCTTCGAACAGCCGCTTCCCTTTGCCGAGCACTACCGGAGCGACCCACATGCGATATTCGTCGACGAGGTCGGCGCCGATGAGCGTCTGCAGCAGTTCGCTGCTGCCCCAAATGTGCAACTCCGGGCCGTTCGATGCCTTCAGCCGACGGATCTCGTCCACGACATCACCGCCTACGCGGTGCGAGGTCTCCCAGTCGAGTTGGTCGACGCTGCGCGTGACGACGTATTTCGTCGCCTTGTTGAACGCCTTCGCAATCCGGTTGCGCTGGTTCGGCCAGTAGCGGGCGAAGATCTCGTAGGTCCGGCGTCCCAAAAGCATGTCGAACTCACCGGAGATAGTCTCGTCAATGGCCTGGTGCAGGGTGTCGTCCCCGAAGGGCATGGCCCAGCCTCCGTGGGTGAACCCGTTCCGCGGATCCTCCTCGGGGCCGCCGGGCCCCTGCATGACGCCGTCCACACTGACTTGCGTGATTGCAATGATCTGTCTCATCATCTCTCTCCAGTTTTTGCGTTTCGCATCCCTAGCCGGAATTTCATCGTGTAGGTCGTCGGGCCGGTGAGCATATCCTCGTACTGCCACCCGAACAGCCCGCCGTTGAACCGCTTCGCCGCGGGCGGATCAGTGGTCCCCAGTTGGCTCCAAGAGAAGCGCCGTGGTCGTACTTGGTGCGTGTCGCCACAATCCACCTCCGTGTGTTGTTCTCGTCTTCTCGTCGAACGGCCGCGTCAGGAATCGACACCCCCGTCCAACAAAAAGTTGCCGGGGACGCCACTTTCGGTCCTGAACTCCTCCTATAACACCCCCCACTGATCAAGTATCTCCCGACCCGAGCCGGCGGCACCAGACCGTGTTGGAAGTCATTGCCGTCGATCGTACCCTCCGCGAGGAGGAGGCGATCAGCGTGGTGAGGCGATACGAGGGGCGCAATCGGTTTATGGGACCGATCGTCCGCTCGGTCGTGAGCCGCCTTCTTGGCTGGCGATATCATGGATCGGAGCCTGATCGCCGCCGACTTGTGGCGCAACTGCCGCTTATTGCGTTCCGGCCGCGATCGCGATCCGAGGAAACCCGAAGCTTCTAAGAGTCACTATCCGGGCTTCCAACCGACAGCAGGAGGTATTTCCATGTTGCAGGCGGCCCTCAACGGCGATCTCATGAAGGCAGCGCACCCCGCGGTGCCGTTGTCCGTGGAGGAATTGGTCCGGGACGCGGTGGCCTGCGTGCGCGTGGGTGTGCGGGGATTTCATATCCACCCGAGAGACTCCGAAGGGCATGAGCGGTTGGAAACCGAGGTTGCGGACCGGAATGCTCGGATAAGCCGGACCCTCAACCCTCAGACGCGCGACGGAAGCAGGATGATCTTGCCGGTGGTATGGCCAGCCATGACCTCGCGGTGGGCAGTCGCGGCCTCGCGCAGGGGGTAGGTGTTTGCGACGAAGACGCGCAGCCGGCCGGCGGCTACCGCCTCCGTGAGCTGCAACCGGGCGGCGTTGCGAATTTGGACCCCGGGATCCCCGCCGGGGCCGGCCCCGAGCAACTTGATCCCGGCCTTCGCTCCACGCCCGAACGCGGCTATCGTGGCGATCCGGGAGCGATCCCGAACCAGCTCGAGCGAGACGTCCACCGCCTCGTCCGTGCCTACGCAGTCGATGGCGGCGTCGACGCCCTGCGGAGCCGCCGCGCGGACGCGGTCGGCGAGTCCGGGACCGTACGCAACCGGGATCGCACCTAGTTCGCGGAGCAGGTCGTGCTTGCCGGAGCTCGCGGTGCCGAGCACGGTAGCTCCCCGCCCGACGGCAAGCTGGACAGCCGTGAGCCCAACCCCGCCTGCAGCGCCATGAATCAACACGGTCTCGCTGCCGCGGAGACCGACCGCCTCCAGAGCGTGCACAGCCGTTGCGCCGGTGAGCATCAGCCCGCCGGCCTGCTCCCATGACATCGTCGACGGTTTCGCCACCACCGACGATCCTGAGACTACCAATTCGGCAGCGTACGCTCCGGCCGCCCGGAAAGCGATCACCTCGTCGCCCAGCGAGATCCGACCGGCAGGACCGGCGGCATCCGCGCCAACGGCGGTCACCACGCCGGCCGCTTCGAAGCCAAGCCGCATTGGCAGGTTTGCCGGATCAGCGCCGAACGCGCCGCTGTACAGCTTGTAGTCGACGGGGTTGACGCCCGCGGCACGAACAGCGATCCGCACCTCGCCGGGGCCGGGGTCAGGGGTGGGCAGATCCTCTACAGCGAGCACCTCTGGACCGCCGTACGCGGTGGCCACCACGATCTCGCTCATCGCGCGCACCTCGCCTTCGGCACATTGGGTCAGCTCGAGGAACTCGTTCACTACCGCAGCGGCTACGCCGTCTGCACGCGGGCCGCCGCGGTCAATCCCAGTTCGGCTATCGCGATCTCGCGCATCCGAAACTTCTGGATCTTGCCGGTGACCGTCATCGGGAACCCGTCCACGAATTTCCAGTAGCGGGGGATCTTGAACGTTGCGATCTTGCCGCGGCAGAACGCGCCGAGCTCGTCCTCGCTCGCGGTTGCGCCCGGCCTGAGCTTGACCCAGGCCATGACCTCTTCGCCGTAGCGCTCGCTCGGCACGCCGATCACCTGGACGTCGGCGACGGCTGGGTGGGTGTAGAGAAACTCTTCGATCTCGCGCGGCGAGATGTTTTCGCCACCGCGGATGATCATGTCCTTGATGCGGCCGACGATGTTGACGTAGCCATCGTTGTCCATCGTCGCCAGATCACCGGTGTGCATCCAGCGCGCCGCGTCGATCGCCGCGCGCGTGGCCGTGTCGTTGTTCCAGTAGCCGAGCATCACCAGGTACCCACGGGCGCACAATTCTCCCGGTGCGCCCCGCGGCACCACGGCGCCGATTGCGGGATCGACGATCTTGATCTCGACGTGCGGGTGGACCCGCCCGACCGTTGAGACGCGCTTGTCGAGCGGATCGTCGATCGCGCTCTGGGTCGACACCGGTGAGGTCTCGGTCATGCCGTAACAGATCGTCACCTCTCGCATGCCGAGCTGCGCCTGCACCTTCTTCATGACCTCCACGGGGCACGGCGAGCCCGCCATGATACCCGTGCGCAGCGTAGAGGTATCGAATTCCGAGAACCGCGGGTGTTCGAGCTCCGCGATGAACATCGTCGGCACGCCGTACAGCGACGTACAGCGCTCCGCCTGCACGGTCTCGAGCACGGCGAGAGGATCGAAGGCCTCGGCTGGCACGATCATGCACGCGCCGTGGGTCGTCGACGCGAGGTTTCCCAGCACCATCCCGAAGCAGTGGTAGAACGGTACGGGAATGCAGACGCGGTCGCGCTCCGTGTAGCCCAGGGCTTCTCCGATGAAGAATCCGTTGTTGAGGATGTTGTGATGAGAGAGGGTGGCGCCTTTTGGAGAGCCGGTGGTGCCGGAGGTGTACTGGATGTTGATGGGATCGTCGAACTGGAGCGCCGCCTCGACCTCTTGCAAGTGCTCGGGCGCCGTCGTGCCGCCGTCGCGGAGGAACGCATCCCATCCCTCGTCGAGCACCAGGACCTCCCGCAAGTCTCGGCAGCGTCCCCGCACCTCTCCGAGCATGGCCACATAGTCGGACTGGCGGAACCCCCGCGACAGCGCGAGCACCCCGACGCCCGATTGCGTGAGCGCATACTCCAGCTCCGTCGTCTTATAGCCGGGATTGATCGTCACGAGGATGGCGCCAATTCGCGCGGTCGCGTACTGGAGGACAACCCATTCGAATCGGTTTGGTGCCCAGATGCCGACCCGGTCGCCCCGCTTGACGCCATGGGCGAGGAGGCCCCGGGCGGCGCTGGTGGTCTGCTCCCAGAACTCTCGGTACGTCGCGCGGTATCCTTGATGGCGGACGATGAGGGCATCACGGTCGGGGACACGCTCGGCGGTGCGTCGCAGGTTTGCGCCGATCGTCTCCGCGAGGAGCGGCGTTGCGCTCGCACCGTGCGTGTACGACAACCTTAGCATCGCGGCACCCCCCGCTCGAAGCCCGCCCCGACGGGCCGCCATCCGGCCGGACGACGTTCGACGCACTCATCTCTTAGTTCATCGAGACTTCTCGCAGCTGCCGTAGGTCGCCCTTCCCCATGGCAGCACCGCTTTCGCCGCGCCCCCCGCCCCAACCAAAGTAATCCCTTCGTCCCTGCCGTCCCAAGCCGCGCCGCCGGCGCCGGGGGCCAGCTGCTCGAGCGCCGGGTGCCGCCGCCAGGCCTTGTCTGACAAGCGGTTGCGGCCGGCGCCGGGGTGCGGCGAGTGGTGAGTAACGCTTGCAGGGCCGCGGCTGCATCTCGGATCCTCCTCGCTCGATCCACCGAGGCCGATCAAGCGCACCGAGCCACGTCTCCCGCGATGCACCTGCCAGCGTTTCCCGGGTTTTGTTCGTGCGAACCATTCGGTTGATTGCGGCAGGCAACGCTACAGTACGCAAGTGTGCCGGCGATAACGGTCGCGACGTCTTCGCGGTCCCCTAGCATGGTAAGGCACTCGCGATCACCGTTGAAGCTTCCGGTCGGCCGATCATACACTTAGTGTGAAACATCGAGGCAGTATCGTCGCATGCATCGTAGCATGGGTCTCAAACTGGCTCCCGCGGGCGCCGGGATCGCCGACGAAGCCCTTGTGGAATCCGCGCGCCGGGGTGATGCGCTCGCGTGGAATATCCTCATCCGGCGTTACGCCGGGATGGTGCGGGCCCGAGCAGCTGCGTTCTTCCTCCCCGGGGCTGACCTCGACGACGTGGTTCAAGAGGGCATGGTCGGTCTATGCAAGGCCGTGCGGGACTACCGCGCTGACCGACAGACGCCGTTCGCGGTCTTCGCGCGATTGTGCATTCGCCGACAGATCGTAACGGCAGTGAAAATGGCGACGCGGGCCAAGCATCGCCCCCTCAATACGGCACGGTCACTGGACGGCCCCGTTGGCCTCGGTGCCCCGGCTGGCGATACGCTGCTGGCCCTCGTACCCCTCGTGGGAGAAGGGCCAGAAGCAACAGTGTTGCGCGATCTCGAGCATGCCGCATTCGAGCGAAGGCTATGCCAGAGGCTGACGCCGCTGGAGCGGGCAGCCGCGAGCGGGTATCTTGAGGGCAGGTCGTACCATGAAATCGCACGGTGTATGGGCTGCAGCGTCAAAGCGGTGGACAACGCCCTGCAGCGCGCTAAGCGGAAGCTGGAGCGGGCGAGGTGCCGAGATGATTCGAGTTGAGTGGGGTCCGACTGCACTGCCCGCGATTCTTTCGCGTGAACCGGTCCCCGCGAGCCCCGAAGGCCCAGATGTGGCGTCACCTCGCGCGAAGGGACTGGCGGCTCGTGCGGCGGCTGCTCGCTATTGGCGAGCTCAAGGATGCCGGCTTTCACCTCCACCAAGCGCTTGAGAAATTCCTGAAGGCCTTCCTCAGCGAGCACGGCCAGCCGGTCCCGACGACCCACGAGCTCCCCGCACTGCTCGCCCTTGCTGAACGCCAGATCCACAGTCTCCTACGGTTTCGATCGTTATGCGAGCGGATATCCTGGTACTATCTCCTCCGTCTCCCCACCCGAGCCCCCGTCCTTGACGAGAATGAGGTTCGACAAACGCTTAACGATAGCCGCCCCCTCATCCGCGCGCTGTTCCCGGATGAACCGGCGGTGCGATGAGCGCGCTGATCGTCCGGCACATCCGATTAGCCATTCTGGATGACTTGGATGCCGGCGCCCTTGGCTGTCCTTCTGCAGCTGGGCGGGTTGCACTCGAATCGCGGTTAGCCGGTGCGCTCCAACACTACGACGGGAATCTCCCGCTTTGTCTTCCGCTCGTATTCAGCGAAGTTCGGGTAGCGCTGCTTCTGCGCGGTCCAGATCCGAAGCCGCTCTTCACCTTGCGCCACTCTAGTGCACCATTGCCCAAGTTCTGAGGCAGAAGCAGGAGTTTCGCTCATGGGCACGTATTCTCGGTTCCAAATTCATCGCAGCACACGTTGCAGCAGAGGTCATAGCTTCCATGGACGTAGCCATCGGTGTTCGTCGAAAGGGTCCTCCGCCCGCGGTTGTCATCACGCTGTCCCCCGAGGAGCGCGCCGCCCTTGAGCACCTCTGCCGCGCCAGCACGACCGAACGGC
>Ga0209060_10000707_pt1 | contig 50743 bp, 49 predicted proteins | sample Coa_R1_8_FD_187155 | JGI IMG/M metagenome (GOLD analysis project Ga0209060, IMG submission 187155) | Surface soil microbial communities from Centralia Pennsylvania, which are recovering from an underground coalmine fire - Coalmine... | ecosystem: Environmental > Terrestrial > Soil >...
GTTGGCTTGTCTCGCCAGGCGCGCTGGGGCAACAACAGATGTTGTTGGCGGCCAGGTCCCTCGCCAGATCGGCCAGGTGGATCGAGGGTGCGGCCACGGCGACAAGCAAAAGCGATGCGCGCAAAAGGGGCTGTTTTACCCCTCTCACTACCTAAACTATCCCAGGCAATTTTCCAGGCGCTGCCTGGGCGGAGGCACTTCTTTTTCGGATGCGCACTGCACATCCGATTTTGGGCTGTTTTTGCACTGGTGACATCCGAAAGCCCAGGAAATGGCCTCCAGGCGCTGGGGGATACATCCATCTATGCTGTTGGCTCTCACAATCGCATCCTGGCGCCCCTGGGGACCGAGAGGGGACGGGGCAGGGGCGCCAGGCCCTCTCTTTTTCCAGTGTAGTAAGGTTTTTGGGCCAGATCGGCGCGGCGCAAGGGGACGGCCAGCGCGGGCAGAAAGCTCCCTCATAACCTCCCCTGCGACTGGGGGACAGTTTGGGGGAGGGCTAGGGGGAGCATACGGGGGAGTCGATCGGCCAGGCCGAAGGGGAGGCCTCGCCGGCCAGCACTCCGGAGGGTGGACAGCTCCCCCAGGGAGTGCGCATCATCGGCTGGCCCGCGTCAGAGGGGGGTATCCTGACGCCGGCTGCTTTCGGGCCGTTCCCCGTCGGCAGTGGGGCAGCTGCGCAGCGAGGCATGCCCCAGGGGGGTATCCGTCGACGCCGCGCGAGCTGAGCACAGCGTCTACAGTTCGGCACATCGGCGCGGCGCGTGGCACTGCCTGGCCTGGTACGGCAGAGCTTCGCCAGGTGAAGTGCGAGCGCAGCGACGCATCCGCAGCGCTCCCCAGCAGCTTGGAGCATTTAAGAATCAGCAGGTGCGCAATGCGCCGCGCGTCTCCTCATCAAGACTGAGGAGGAAATTAATGCTCCGGGTGCATAAGTTCGTGTGGAGTAGCTCCCCATCTGGCGTGAAAGCAGGCACAAGCGGTGATATTATGGAGCATTCTTGCAACAGGAGAATGCTGCTTGTGGTTGGTTTCGTCTCGCTTCCAGCCTGGGCTGCGCTGATTTTGCTAGTGGGAGCATTAATTTTGAGTGGGGCCGCTCCCTGTCTGAGCTGTCACGAAGCTAAAGTATTCTAAATACATTTCGAGCGGTAACGTAGGCCGGCGGGGGCGATGCGATGCGAGAAACAAGAGGAAGGAGGCAGGAGGAGTTTCGGCGCACTCCTCCTGCTTTGGTTTCCCGCGGGAAACTGGAATGCGCAATTCCTTCGCATTTTCGCACACGTCCCGACTCTGTCTCTCAGCTTTCGCGTCTTTCCCTGCCTACGCTCATCAATAGTGGTTGCTTCTCTCTTAGAGTATTAGAGTAGAGTGTATTCCGACGTTCGCGTAGTGGTGACGGTGCGGCGAGCGAGCGAGAAATGGTAAGGTGGGTAAGCTGGTGGAGAGCCAGCCTACCCGTGGGGCGCGGGGAAGTGACGCCGGTCAGAGATGCCGTGCGCAAGGAGGCGGCGTTGAGGCGCGAGGCAGGACAGGAAGCAGCCCAAGTACCGCAGCACTTCGTTATTCGTAGCGGAGGACGGCGAGCGGACGCACTCGCGTAGCGCTCCAGGCAACCAGGCCCGCAATGAGCATGCACACCACTGCCGTCGCCAGAACTATTCCCAGCACAATAGGCGCACTAACTCCCAGCGTAATCTTGAAGACCAGCTTAGCCAGCACCACCGTTGCCAACGTCACCAGCAACATCGCTAGCACCGCCCCGGTGAAGCCGACCACACCGTTTTCCATCAGCACTTCGCTGAGCACACTTCGACTGGTGTAGCCCACCGCTTTCAAGATGCCCAGTTCGCGCCGCCGTTCCAGCATCGCCAACGCTACCGCGTTAGCGATAATGATCAGCCCGGCAAACATCGCCAGCGAGGAAATAGCCGTCATCATGACGATGACATTGTTCAGCAGGCTGATGACACCGGCCAGCAGGTCAGCCAGATTAAAGACCGACACCGAGGGCACAACCTTTTGGACATGATTGAGTATCTGATGCGCCTGGCTAGGATCAACTTGCAGCGAATAGATGTACGATGAATTGCCGCCGCTCAACATATCCGCCAGACTGTTAGCACCGTAGATTCCCAGACCAATATTGACCGCCGAAAGCGGATAAAACCCAACCACGGTCACGGTCACGGTATGCTTTTTGTCGCTGCTCACCAGCGTAATCTGGTCATTCAGCTTCAAATGGAACGGCGCCCGTGCCGTAAACTCCGACACCAACACATTCATACTGTTGGCATCCTGTGGCCCGAGATTCCGCCCATTTGTCACTGTCAGGTTTGCGATGGGGCCTTGTGTCAGATCATAGCCCTGAATGCCATCGAAATAGAGCAGCGGCGGCGGTCCATTGGTGCCATTGAGATCAACACCTTGCAGAAACTGCCCAATCGGAATGCCGTTAATCAGTGTCGGTGTCCCCAATGCTTCGCTATTGACCAGTTCCTTCTGCACGCCCGATACCTGGCTCAGCGCTTGGTCCACTTTGGCTTTATCATTGTGACCCGCCAGGATAAACGAGTTGTAGGTCACCGTCTTAGCGATAAAGGTGTTGATACTGGACTCGATGTTCTGGCCCAGCACCAGAATCAGCCCAATAGCGAAGATGCCAACAAACAGGGCCACCATCGTGGTTGAAGTGCGCGTCTTTTGCCGCCCAATGTTGCGCAGCGCCATCTTAATGTTGGACTTCCAGTTGCGCGGCAGCAGCACCACCACCACGCCTAGCAGCGACAGCGCCAGGAACAAGATGCCAAAGGCCGGAATAGCAGCAGTAATCACCGCCGAGATCAGCAGCCCCACAACGACCAGCAGCAGAAACCACCAGGACAACCGCTCAGGAACTGGTAACTTGCTGATAAGGAACGCGACAAGAGTGAAAGCTAGACTCAAGAGCAGCAAAAAGAGGCCACCACCCACGACCACACCCAGCGCCACGGCCACGTTTTGCAGAATACTCAGCGCCAGCAAGAAAAAGAGCACAGCCAGCAAGAGTGATAGCACGATGGAAAGAACAGCACTCGATGTCGCGCGCTCTCCCAGCCCACGCAGCACCGCGATGGGCCGGATACGGCTCGCCTGCACAATTGGCAAGAGGCCAAAGATCAACGCGGTAAAGAAGCCGATCGCTACCCCAGAGCCAACCGTCACCGGGTCAATAGCCGCTGGTAAAGAGATCGAAAAAGCATTCTCAACCAGCCCCTTGACCAGAAAACTGACGCCAACCCCCGCTGCTGCCCCGACAGCGCCGCCAATCAACCCCAGCAGTCCAGCCTCCACTCCAAAGAGCAGATATAGGTCTCGCCGGTGATAACCTGCCGTCTTGAGCATGGCAATCTCGGTCTGCCGCCGCCGCAGCAGCACCTGCATGGTATTGATGATGCCTACCCCGCCAATCAGCAGCGCCAGCAAGCCAATTACCTGAAGGAAATAGCGAATCTGCTGCACCTGATCTTTCGCCTGCTGCAAAGCATCCTGGGTGGTCGTCACCTCTGCCCCTTGCAGGTGATTCTTGATCTCAGTCTTCACCGTGCTGGCGATGGCATCGCTGTGCCCAGGAACATCGACGTAAATCACCGGATAGCCAATCGGCTGGTTCGAGCTATCAGACAGCCCCTGATAATAGGCCAGTGAGACCAGCATCGTGTCGCCCTGAAACAGCGCGGTATTCTTGATGGCACCAACAATATGTGCCGAGATGACGCCCCGCGTGCCCACATGCGCATCGATCCGATCACCCACCTGCGCGCCCAACGTCTTGAGCAGGCTTTGTGTGACCACCACATCGCTGCCCGTCAGCAGCGATGCCAGGCTACCGTTATTGGGCGTCACAAACTCCACTGACGCCGCTTCCAGCGGGAAGACCTGCGGGTCCACGGCTTCCAGCGTATATGTCTGCGTGTTGCCGCTGCTATCGCTGCCCTCTGCCTGATTCTGAGCGACAGCAGTATAACTGGAGACTTGACCCTGAGATTGCAATTGATCGAAGAATGGGTGAATATCCTGGTCGGTAAATGGCTCAAATACATTGCTTACAGAAATGTCGCCGCCATTCGTAGCGCGAATATTATCCGTTAGCCCATTGTTGACCATATTGCCGACTAATTGCAAAGCGACAATTGCCAGCACCCCGACGGCGATACAAAAGACCGCTAGCAGTGTGCGCTGCCCACCGCGTGTCAGGGCACGTGTGGGATAGGCCCAGTAGAATCCGGCCTTCATGAAACGCTACTCCTTTGCTTCCCATACAATCCTGGCGAGAGCTTCAGACTTCTCCTATTTCATTGGCTACCAAACCATCGACAATGCGAATCGCCCGATCTGCGGAGGCCGCCACCTTGGGGTCATGGGTCGCAATGATGAATGTCGTTCCCGTCCGCTCACGCAGGTCCCGAATCATTTGCAACACATTATCGCTGTTCTTCTGGTCCAGATTGCCCGTCGGCTCATCCATAATGATGATCGCCGGATTGGTCGATAGCGCCCGCGCCACCGCCACGCGCTGCTGCTCGCCGCCGGAAAGCTGCGTGGGTCGATTCCCCAGGCGATGGCCCAGGCCCACCAGTTCTAACAATTCCCTGGCCCGCACGCTGGCGCTGCCCTGGTGTTTGCCTACATACAGCGGAATCTCCACATTCTCTTGGGCCGTCAGCGTCGGAATCAAGTTGAACGCCTGGAATACCATGCCGATCTTCTGGTTGCGCACTTTCGCCAGTTGGCTCTCGCCCATGCGGGTAATGTCGATGCCATCAATCAATACCTGCCCACTGGTCGGATTATCCAGTCCAGCAATGATACCTAACAAGGTCGACTTCCCCGAGCCAGAGGGACCAATAATAGAAACAAACTCGCCCTTATTAACCCGCAGATTGATGCCCTTGAGAATCTCGATCCGGTTTCCAGCCAAGGGGAGGGATTTGTGAATGTCTCGTGCTTCCAACGCCGGGGCAACCGCCGTTGCCGCCCCACCCGCTGACATTGCGGTCTGTTCCTCAGAAAATGCCATGCGTCTCTCCGTTCCCTTCTTCTATATGCTGCGCCAGGGCTGGCCGTCAGAACCAGGCTCCTCTGGCGGCAATACCAGCGAATAACTCATCTGGTGTTACGATCCAGCCACGGAAAGGTTGTAATACCCTGAACCTCTACCAGAAAGATAGTAAAACGCTCCCAGCCGCTAAAACAAGTGCAAAAAGTCATGCACATACTCTGCCATCCGCCAGCGAGAAGGTAAAGAAAAGCGCCAGCCGCTTCTCTGCTCGGTGAGCTTCGGCTGGCGCGCTAGAAAGCGAAGCGAATTGGAGTGATTTACAACGGAACGCGCAAAAACTGTTCGCGGGCCTGAGAAATCTGATTCAGATAGCGCACCTGGCCGCGCAACTCTTGCGCGTAGGCGCTCGACCAGTTATCGGCGTTAGCGTTGTTTGCCTGCTGAAAAATCCCCTCTGAGCCGCGCACCAGGTCCAGATCAAATTGCAGCAACTGCCGCAGTGTCATCAATTCCTGGCGAAAACGCCCCCAGATGCGGTCCGCCGTTGGCACCGAGAACCCGCGAACGCGACCCTCCAGATCAGCTATCTCCTGCTGCAAGTCGCGGATATCTTGCACCGCAGCCAGCGCCTCGCGCGGAGGTTCCGGGTGCTCACGCGTCAGCGGCGGAACATGCCGCGCCTGATACGCCCCCGCCAGCGTAATCAAGCAGTTCACCGCATCGCTCAGATAACCGCTGGCTTTGCCTCGCACCAGCAGATCATCAGAGCGCGCCTGGTTTTGGGTATTATAAAAGTTATACCCAAAACCAGAAAGAGCCAGTTGCAGCGCCTGCACCACCGGATCGTTGGATAGTCCCCCGCCAGGTGGGTAACCGCCGCGACCACCGGGTGGATAGCCGCCAGGAGGATACCCACCGCCGGGTGGGTACATCATGCTCATGAATTACCCTGCCTTGGATGTGGTTGCGGCGCGGGTGCCGAGTTGCCAGCAGTTACCACCGCGCCCATTTTATCGGTGGGAAGCGTCGGCACCGCAGCAAAATTGAACGGTTGCCCCACGGCCATATTCGGCGCCGAGATGATGCCGTGTTGCGCCATCAACATCGCGCTGTAGTAACGTACCGCCTCAACCTCGTTCAGGCCAAACGCTTTGAGCGAAATCAACGAGCGCATGCGCTCATCGCGCGGGAAGACCAGCACCTTCACTGTATCCAGCGTGATACCATAGACCTGCAAAAACTGCTGAAGATTCTGGAAGACAATCTGCGTCAAGTCGTGAATCTTCTCATTCACCGACTCCAGCGCCGTCACCTGAACAATCTGGTTGACCGCCTGCTCCACCACCGGCCCCGCATACACATTCACCTCAGAGGTCGTCAGGGTATGGCCGCGATAAGGCATATGCTGAACCAATTTCAACGCATCTTGCTGGCTGTTGACGTGAATATAATAATCCACATCATAGCTCATCTCAGCCATTTCGCGCGAGAGCGCCAAACCAGTGGTTTTGACAACCAGCTTGGCTCGGTTGATGTAAAGCGCTTCGTACTGCCATGGGCTTTGACCGCCATAGAAGTCTCGAATGATCGAACCCACAATCGGCTTATCGGAAGTCACGACGGGATATTGACCCGTCTCATAAATGTAGATAATCGCGCCCCGCGACTTGAGAACGCAAAAATGGTTGCTTTCTACGGTGAGCAACGACCCGCTCACAATGTCGTTCCTGGGATAGTGCCAGAGGAGTATCTCCGGCCCCATCACTTCCTCGCCGTCAGGAAGAAGCGTCGAAATAACGTGCCCAATAGCCATACCCAAGTCCCTCCCTTGAAACCTTACACTACGCTTGGCAACAATGCCTATCTCCAGTATAGCAGGCCATACAAGCATCCCCTATGAACCACTTCACACCTAATAACGTCCAAGGCCAGCCAATTTGTCGATGCAAATTGGCTGGCCTTGGATCATACACCCGGTTTTAACCAGCAGCGTCACTCATATTTTGTCCAGACGCTCTTCGTCTCGGTATACAATTCCAGCGCGGCGTGGCCGTGCTCGCGCCCGTAGCCACTCTGTTTGTAGCCACCAAAGGGCGAAGCCGCGTCAAAGACATTGTAGCAGTTAATCCAGACCGTGCCTGCCTTAAGCAGCGAGGCCAGCTTATGCGCCTTGCTCAGATCACGTGTCCAGATGCCTGCCGCCAGGCCATAGGGGCTATTATTGGCGCGCTCGGCTACTTCCTCCAAACCCTCAAACGGCAGCACCACCACAACCGGCCCAAATATCTCTTCGCGGACAACCGTCATAGCATCAGTTGTACCACTGAAGACGGTTGGCTCGACAAAAAAGCCGTTTTCCAAGCCATCGCCTGTGGCACGCTTGCCGCCCGAAACAGCCTTCGCACCCTCGCGCAGCCCGCTCTCGATATATCCCAGCACCGTCTGCATCTGGCTTTCCGAAACCACCGGACCCATCTGCACCTTGGGGTCCAACCCATTGCCCAGCGTCGTCTTGCGCGCCCGATCCGCCAGACGCTCGGTCAGTTCCTCAGCGATAGAACGCTCGGCAAAAAGGCGCGAGCCAGCCGTGCACACCTGGCCCTGGTTATAGAAGATGGCGTTAAATGCCCCACGAACCGCGCCCTCCAGGTCAGCATCTGGCAGCACAATATTGGGAGACTTGCCGCCCAACTCCAGCGAAACTCGCTTCACATTGTCCACCGACTCGCGCGCAATCTGCTTGCCTACTTCAGTTGAGCCGGTAAAGGCAATCTTATCCACCCCCGGATGACGCACCAGCGCGCTGCCCACACGCGAACCAGGACCAGTAATGATATTGATGACGCCTTCAGGAAACCCAGCCTCCAACGCCAGTTCGCCAATGCGCAGGGCAGTCAGCGGCGTGGGACCTGCCGGTTTCAAAATCATCGTGCAGCCAGCGGCAAGCGCGGGCGCCAGCTTCCACGACGCCATCACGATAGGGAAGTTCCAGGGGATAATCAGTCCACAGACGCCCACTGGCTCGCGCAGCGTATAGTTCAGCACGCCAGGCGCGGAAACAGGCACCGTATTGCCTTCCAGTTTGGTCGGCCAGCCAGCATAATAGCGAAAATGGTCGATGGCAATCGCAACCTCAACGCCCGCAATCCGGCGCACCTTCCCGCCGTCAACCGTCTCTAGCTCGGTCAACTCCTCAATGCGCTGCTCCATCAGATCAGCCAGCCGCCAGAGCAGCTTGCTGCGCTCCGCAGGCGTAATCTTGCGCCAGGGGCCAGTAAAAGCTGCTTGCGCCGCTTTGATCGCCTGGTCCACATCTTCCACACCCGCCGAAGCCACCTGCGTCAGCACTTCGCCTGTCGCTGGGTTCAGCGTCTCATAGGTCTCGCCAGAAGCCGCTTCCGCCCACTGCCCACCGATCAGCAGCTTTTTTTTCCCCACAAGAAACTGCGACACCTCTTGCCGCATTGCAACAGTCGCCATGTCCTCGTTACTCCTTCGTGAATAGTGATCGCTCAGGCAAGGGAGCGCCAACGCCTTTTGTTGTCATCATGACAGTTTTATGTGCACCATTCAGGGATATTATACCTTCGTTCGTATCTGAAAAGAGGAGAAAGGAACTGATCAGCATGACCGAACACGAACTGCTGCGTTTGCATATCGAAGCAGTGTGGAACCTCACGCTCCCACCTGTTGACGAGGCAGCGCACGAACTCATCTTGACACAGCGCCTGCCGCTTTGGTCGCTCTACCTGGCCGCCTTTGCCCGGCAAAAGGTGACTCTCTGGCGGCCAGACGTGCTGCCAGAGCAGCGCTCGCACTATCTCGAAAACGCGCGGAAAGCTGGTGTAATCTGGGATCAGGTTATGCAGATGCGCCGTGAAGTCGTGTTTCACTACCCACTCATTTCCCCAGAGCAGCAGGCGCAAGCCAGACAACAAGCGCGGATACTAGACACGGATGATGCCGATCTCATCAACGCTTTTGAAGCCGATAGCGCGCCCTACTTCCTTGCCCCCGATCACGCACCTTGCATTGGTGTCATCGTTGCTGGCCGATTGGTGAGCATCGCGCACAGTTCGCGGCAAACACCAGCGGCCTGCGAATTGGGCATCAACACACTCCCACAGGCGCGGCGGCAGGGCCATGCCAAAGCGGCAACCCTCCTTTGGACGGCCCTGGTACAGCAAAAGGGGTTGGTTCCCATCTACAGCGCATTCGCCTGGAACACCGCCTCGTTGCAACTTGCCAAAGCGACAGGATATACGCCCTGCATCGAAGGCGTCTATGGTCCTGTGCCAGAAATTGACGAGTGACGGGCTATTTCTCAGGTTGCCAGCGTATCCAAACCGAGGCCATGCAGCAGCAGCGTCTGAGCAACGCCTGCCGATGGCCCCCAATGCGCCGTTGCCTCGCGCACCGCCTGTTCAGAAGGCAGGGTCATCCCAAGATAAGCCATGCCAACAGCCTTACGCACGCCAAGATCGCCAGCCACCACACAGGGACGACCCATCGTGCGCGCCAGAATCCACTCCGCCGTCCAGCGCCCGATACCACGCAGCGCCGCCAGCCGGGCAACCGCCTCCTCGTCGGGCAACGCCTCAAGCGCAGCCAGGGTCAGGCGCCCGCTGGCTATCGCCTCGGCAACATTGATGATATATTCTGCCTTGCGGGTCGTGAACTGAAGCGCGCGAACCTCGTCCACGCTAGCCGCGGCCAGCCGCTCCGCGCGCAAGCTGTACACGATGTGATCGCCAACCTGATGTCGCTCGCCAAACGCCTCCGCCAGCCGTCGCCGCGTCGTCGCCGCCCAGCGTAGATTCACTTGCTGCGCGCTGATGCATCGCACCAGCGCCGCCAGCAGATCGAACTGGCGCACAGTGCGTAGCCCAGGGTAAGCAGCATCCAGCCGCGCCACCACTGCATCGCGCTGAAGCAGTTCCGCAAACTCTGGCGGCGCTGGCACAAATGTCGCGTGGACAGCTTCCACAACCGCCGCCAGGTGCTCGGGGTCATCAGTGCTAACGTGGAGCACCGGCTCCGCTATTGACCCAACAACAGTGCAAGCATAGGCAACGCGGCGCTCGCCAATTTCCAGCATGCGTATCAGATGGGTTCCGTCCCAGCAATCAATCAGATCATCGCCGGAGCGTCGAAACAACTCCAGCGAAGCAGCGATATCCAGCGGCCCAGGCAGCCGGACGGCAACACTGCCTGATGCTGGCACGGCAAGATCGACGCCCAACGGGCGCTGGGCGTCGTCTGGGGAGTTCACAATCTATCCCTTCTATTAATATGATTAGCTTTTTTACTAAGTAGATTAGCTTTTCAGGAAGGCCGATGTCTTCTATCCCACTGACAGCGGCTCTTTTGCCAACGTATCCTGCACCACTGCCGCCAGCGCCTTGATAAAAAGCGGGGATGTGTTCAACGATTCGATACGCGCGAACTCGATGCCCGCCGACTCCGCCTGTTCGCGGGCACCAATCTCAATATCATAAAGAATCTCCAGATGATCGGCCAGAAACTGCACCGGAGCGATCAACACATGCTGATAGCCCGCTTCCTTCAGCTCCGGCATCACATCGGCAAAGTCCGGCTTCAGCCACTCTTCCGGCGTATGTCCCGCGCTCTGATAGCAGAACATCCAGCGATCATCAGGCAAGCCCACCATCTGCGCAATCGCGGCAGCAGTCTCTTTAAGATGGCTGATGTAATCTGGCTCGTTCTCGATCACCCGCTTGGGCATGCTGTGTGCCGTCAGCAGCACCGGCACGCGCTCGCTCACCTCCGGCGGAAAGCGATCAAGTGCCCGCTGTACCCGCTCAGCCAACGCCTGCAAGAAAAATGGTTGCAGGTGCCAATCTTCGGCAATTTTCAGCGTCAAATCATCCCGATGCAGTTCACCAACTGCCTGCTGAAGCGTACGCACATATCCACTCATGATGATGGGCGAATACTGCGGCGACATAATAATCCCCACCACCTGGCTGGCCCCAGCAGCAGCCTCAATCACCACATCAGCAACCAGCGGCGGGAAAAAGCGCATCCCCGCCACCACGCGGTAGGATTTCCCATTGTTTTGCTGGTTCAGTTCTGTTTCCAGTGCTGCCGCCTGCTCCTGGGTGATGCGCAGCAGTGGCGAACCGCCAATCAGCGCGTAGCGGCGGCGAAACTCAGTAATCAGCGCTTCGTCAGGGTCACGCCCTCCGCGCACATTCTTCAGGTACGCTGGAATATCATCGAGTGTGGGAGGCGACCCATAGGTCATTAGCACCACACCAATCTGCTCTTTCTCTGCCATATCTTCCCTGGCTTTCTTGCTTCAGGCGACAGAACTGCTGCGCGCCGTCGCCTCGTGAACCGCATCCACCAACCGACGCAGCAAGTCAGGCGAGGTCGGAGCAGGCACACCATGTCCCAGGTTAAAAATATGCCCTGGCCGATTGCCCGCCCGCCGCAAAACATCTTGCATGCCTTGCTCAACCATCTCCCAGGAGGTCAGCAGCAAGGTCGGGTCGAGATTGCCCTGAATGCCATGTTCAAAGCCGATGCGCTCCCACGCTGCATCAAGGTCAACACGCCAATCTACGCTGATCACATCACCGCCCGCCTCAGTCATCGCCCCCAGCAGGCTGGCAGTATCAGTGCCGAAATGAATAGAGGGAGCGCCGGTCGCTTTCACGGCCTCGAAGATGCGCTGGCTATATGGCTGCACAAAGCGGCGATAGACGCTGGGGCTAATCGCGCCGACCCAGCTATCGAAAAGTTGCACCACATCCACCCCAGCATTGATCTGCGCCACCAGATAGCGCGAAACCACCTCGGTCAACTTGTTCATCAACGCATGCCAGACTTCCGGTTGCCCATACATCAACGTTTTCGCAATGGCATAATCGCGTGAAGGACGTCCCTCGATCATATAGCAGGCCAGCGTAAAAGGCGCGCCCGAAAAGCCGATGATAGCTTTTTTGCCCTCCAATTCGCGGCGAATCAGGCGAATCGCTTCCAGCACATAGGGTGTCGATTCTTCCGGGTCGATCACATGCAGCGCCTCAACTGCTTGCATGCTGCGCACCGGGTTATGAATGATCGGGCCAACCTCCGGCTCGATCTCAACGTCAATGCCCATACCTTGCAGCGGCAGCATAATATCGGCATAAAGCACTGCGCCATCAACGCCAAACTTCTCCACGGGCATCAGACTGATCTGCGCGGCAACATCGGGAGTCTTTGCCATCTTCAAAATATCATCGTTGAAGCGCTTGCGCAGTTCCCGATATTCGGCCAGGCAGCGCCCGGCCTGGCGCATAAACCAGACGGGCGTCATATCTGGTTGCCGATGATGACAGGCATCAAGGAAACGCGCCACGCCTGTCTGAGGCGGGACTGAAGAGGAGACAGCATCGTCCTGCATATGGTAATCCTTATCTTGAGCATCAACAAATATCTGGGAGATGTGGTACAGCGTGGCAAAGGGTCTCTCATCGCTGTAGAAGATCACCCAGATAATAATAGGACAAGGAATTACTTTCTGCCAGTGGATAGGAAGATGGCTAGCCAGGGGTAAACATCGTCCCCACGCCCTCATCGGTGAAAAGTTCACGAATCAGCACATGTGGCACACGCCCGTCCACAATATGTACGCGATTCACCGCACTCAACGCCTGAAGCGCAGCCTCCGTCTTGGGAATCATCCCCCCTTGAATGACCCCTTGCTCAATCAACTGGCGTGCCCGCGAGGCCGTGAGTTCAGAGAACAGCACTCCATCGGCAGCTTGAATGCCGGTTACATTGCTCAGGTAAATCAGCTTATCTGCTTCCATCGCCAGCGCAATGGCCGCCGCCGCTTCATCGGCGTTGACATTCAGACATTCACCCTGCTCTCCATAGCTCAATGGAGCCACCACCGGAATATATCCGTGTTCCAGCAGCAGCGTAATGGGGTGGGGGTCCACGCGCACAATCTCGCCCACCGCGCCAAGCTCAGGGTCACGCTGGCGCGCGTAGATGCACGGGCCAGAGATGCCACTCAATCCAATAGCGTGCCCGCCAAACTGGGCAATCTGCTGCACCAATGACGTATTGACCTCGCCGATCAATACCATCTCAGCCGCTTGCAGCGTCACCTCATCCGTCACGCGCCGCCCGTCCACAAACTGCGATTGATGACCAATACGCTCCAGCCAATGGGTAATCGACGGCCCGCCGCCATGGACAATCACCGGCAGCGCGCCCACGCGCTGCAACCACATCGCATCTTCCAGCACATCGCGGTCACGCTCCAGGGTACTGCCTCCTAATTTCACCACCACGACCTTTTTTTGCAAGCGGTTAATGTAGGGCAGCGCCTCATGTAGGACTGCCACCAGGTCTTCATGATGCCCACCGTTGGGTTTATCCATCGTTATCTGCTTCCACACCCTTCCTTACGGATACATGCCCGATGCCATCAGACCGGTCTCTTCAGACAGCCCACACAGAATATTGGCGCATTGCAGCGCCTGGCCCGAAGCGCCCTTAATCAAGTTATCGATACAAGAAATTACAATCAACCGCTGTGTGCGCTGTTCCACCGTCGGATAGATCAAGCAGCTATTGCTGCCTACCGTCCATTTCGTCGCGGGCGGGCGCGGCGACAGCCGCACAAAGGGCGAGCCAGCGTAAAAATCAGCATAAAGCGCGCGCACTGCCTCATCACTCATCGGCTCGATGAGATCAGCATAACACGTCGCCAGGATGCCACGCGTCATCGGCGCATGATGGGGAATGAAGGTAAAACGCAGCGTCGTGCCCTCCTTCGCCACGCGCGCCAGTTCTTGTTCCATTTCTGGCTCGTGACGATGCCCTTCCAATCCATAGGCGTCCATGCTCTCGTTCATCTCGCTATAATGGTTGGGCAACGACAACGAGCGTCCGCCGCCGCTGATGCCCGATTTGGCATCAACGATAATGTCAGGCTTAATGATGCCCTTCGCCAGCGCGGGAGCCAATCCCAGAATCGTTGCCGTCGGATAGCAGCCGGGATTGCCCACGAGCCGCGCCTCGCGCAGTTCATCATGATGCAGTTCGCACAGGCCATAAACCGCCTCATCCAGCAGTTCCGGGCAAGGGTGCGTATGTTTATACCAGGCGGCGTAGGTCTGGGCATCGTGCAGTCGGAAATCTGCCGAAAGATCGATCACGCGCCGCCCCTCCGCCAGCAGGCCAGGAATAGCCTCCGCCGCTGCGCCATGCGGCAGACACACAAACACAAGCTTCGACTCTTTCACCTGCTCGGTAATGGCTAATTGCCCCGTAGTTAAATGGGGAAAAACATCGCTCAACACCTGCCCCTGGGCGCTGCGGGCTGTCACCTCGCAAAGCTGAAACCGGGGATGCGAAAGAATGAGCCGGGCTAACTCGCTGCCGGTATACGACGTACCATTGATAATGCCTACAGGAATGCGCTCAGCCATAGCAGCCCTCCCAAGGGTGCAAGCTTCCCATCAGAAAGCACGCGCTCCCGTTCCCGCAGTGCCCTGCGCAGGAACGAGAGCGCCATGTTGCTCTTACGTACCGTCTGGTGGAGACAAGATTACTCGAAAAATCAACGCTTGTCAAGATGCGGTTGCCTGCTTTTCCCCTGGCTCGTTTGGCCCACGCGGTGGGGCCAGCAAGAAGCTGAGCATCAGCCCAACAACCCCTGCCATCAGGCATGACCCCAGCCACAAATGAATCGACCAGCTAATCGTACTCACCAACATCAAAGTCAGAAAGAAGCAGAGATACAGCACCACTGGCACAATAAAGGCGAAGACGCGCAGTTCCGTTGTCGACGACAGAGGCCGCAGCACCCGCAGCAGCACATCGGCAACGACGCCCGTCACCACAACGCCAGGAATCAATTCATATTGATTATTCAGCACGCTCAGCAACATCATATAGACCGCAAACAGCAGTGTCAGGCTGCCTATCGGCAGCCGCCAGCGCCGAACGGCGAACAAGATAAAACCCATCAGCAGCGCTGTTTGAAGTAAGATACCCGTCGCACCAAACGACTTCGCTTCATCCGTGGCAAATGGACTCACGATAGTGCCCAGACGCGAGAACGTATTCCCAAACTGCGCGAAAAACACAAAAATCATCAAGGACGCGCTCAGCGAAAGCAGCATAGGAAACAGGGTCCTCCATCCTTGTTCGGCTATCGGAATCGAGCGCCGCAAGGTGGCGCGTAGCGGCCCGGTCATCGCCAGCACACCGCCCAGCGCCAGAGCCAGATGTGATGGACTCAGCAGCGGCTCAATGCCAACCTCGAATCCGAAAAGCGTATGCCAGAGCAGATCACCTGGGGCCGCGCAGGCAAAGATGAGGACGCCCAGCAGCGACAACCCATAACCCGACGGAATTGCCAGGCGCCAGGGCACGCCTTTGCGATGGTTGCTCACCACGGTAAACAGCAGGCAACAGGCGACCAGAGCAAAAGCAGAATAGAGGATAGCATGCCAGGGCGTGAAGAATGTTTTGTCAACTTTGCCATGCCCGTGCGCCCAACCGTCAAGGTACAAGCCGCCCATCCAGAGAAAAGACAGCGCGCCCATGACCCCATCAAACTGAAGTCCCCTAATCAATTGCCCCCTGGTCAATATGGGCACGCCTCTTGATTCGCTGAACCTGACGCTTGTTGCCATGACTTTCACTCCTTTCACCGCTCGCAAAGCAAAGACACTGCTGCTCTCAGGCAAATAGCGCGCCAGCATTATTGCTCTCTCGCCTGCTCGTCTTGCGCGTGAAATGCTGCCAGCACCGCCAGCAGGTCGTTCATCGTCGTATAACTCCTCAAACCAAGCGTCTGCCCATGCGCAAAAAGGGAAAGAAAGAAACGGGTGCGCCCTTTGCTTTCCTGATAACCCGCCTGGTGATACACGCCGATATAGCCCTTGCGCTCGCGTTGGGAATCGCTATAGCGGCCCAGGCGTCGACTACGGGTCGGCGCAACAATCCTCGCCTGAAGATACGCCTCTGGTGTTTCATCCCACTCCGGATGATAGTTAGCCGACCAGAAAATAGGGAGATCGGTTGGCATATCCAGCCTTCCATTCGTGACCACATGCAAACCCTCTTTGGATTGTATAGCGCTTTCTTCCTTCTAGCAAGCCTGCCAGAAACCCAGAGAAGCACGCATATGATAGACTGAAAGAAACAGGAGGCGAGCATGCGTATCGCAGTCTTTGGCGTCGGCGGGGTTGGCGGCTATTTTGGTGGCCGTCTGGCCCAGGCGCAAGAGGATGTCATATTTATCGCGCGTGGCGAACATCTCCGCGCCCTGCAAACACAGGGATTGCGCGTCGAAAGCATCAAGGGCGATTTCACCATTCAACCGGCCCAGGCTACCGACGACCCGGCCTCGGTGGGCGTGGTCGATGTCGTGCTGGTAGCCGTGAAAGCCTGGCAGGTTCCGGAGGCCGCCAGGCAGATGCAGCCTATGGTGGGACCGAAAACCATGGTCGTTCCCCTGGAAAATGGTGTTGAGGCCCCAAACCAACTAGCAAGCGTGTTGGGCGCCCAGCACGTGCTGGGCGGGCTGTGCCGGATTGTCAGCTTTATCGCCGGGCCAGGGCAGATTCGCCACGCCGGGATGGAACCATACGTCGCTTTTGGCGAATTAGATAATCAGCCGAGCGAGCGTGTTGAGCGCCTGCGGCATGTGTTTGAGCATGCTGGAATCCAGGTGGAGATTCCAGCCAACATTCAGGTTGCGCTTTGGCAAAAGTTTTTGTTTATCGTTTCGATCAGTGGCGTCGGCGCTGTCACTCGCGCTCCGGCAGGCGTCATCCGCAGCGTGCCCCAGACGCGCCAGATGCTGGAGCAAGCGCTTCGCGAGGCGCTGGCAGTCGGCCAGGCCCAGGATGTTCCGCTGGCCGACGAGATGGTCGCGAACATCATGACCATGATCGATGGTTCTGCGGCGGGTTCGACAGCTTCGATGCAGCGCGACATCATGAATGGCCGCCCTTCCGAACTGGAATACCAGACAGGAACTATCGTCCGGCTGGGGCAGGAAGCGGGCGTCTCTACACCAGTACACAGCTTCATTTACCACAGTCTTTTGCCCCAGGAACAACGCGCGCGTGGAGAACTAGACTGGCCGATATGACAGTTCGCGAGCAGGGTCATCTCCCCTCTGCTGCTCCAGAACGCCGCCAGACAAAGGGAAACATCGAAGAGAAAAAAACCTCCTCGCCTGCTCTTGACAAGATACCATTGTTTCCTGTATATTAGTGTACAGATAACACTAAGTCGTTTTTGTTCCTGTATGTGAGAGGCTGCTTCTCTCATAAAGATCGTACCCGTCCTTGTGGATAGGCACAGAGAAGAAGGAGCCTTTCATGGCATTCCTCCAGCATTTTAAAGCGGAGCCAACAGATTACATCCTGGCATATTCCAATGGGAAGATTTTCCGCCAGGGCACAGGTAAGGCCTTCTGGTACTTGCGCCACAGAACATCGATTGTGCTGGTGCCCGTTTCGACGATGGACGCCCTCTTTGTCCTCAACGAAGGCACCAGCAACTTTCAAACGGTCACGCTGCAAGGCCAGATCACCTATCGCATTGTACAGCCAGAAACAGTTGCCGGACTGCTGAACTTCACCATCAACCCCAAGACCCGTCAATACCTTTCGGAAGACCCGGAGAAGCTGAACCAGCGCATCATTAATATCGTGCAGACGCTCACGCGCAAGGGCTTACAAAACCTTTCGCTGGAGGATGCGCTGCGCAGTGCCGAAACACTGGCGCAAAGCGTGCTGAGCCAGATTCAGCAAGAAAATGTGCTGGCCGCAATGGGCATCGAGTGTATGAGCCTCTTCTTCACCTCCATCAAGGCTACTCCGGAAATGACCAAAGCGCTGGAAGCCGAATACCGGGAGGCGCTGCAAAAGCGCGCCGATCAGGCGATCTATTCGCGTCGCGCCGATGCTGTCGAGCAAGAACGCAAAATCAAACAGAACGAATTGTCCACCTCCATTGATCTGGAGCAGCGTCGCCAAGATTTGGTCAACCTGCAAGGCGAGAATGCGCGCAAACAGGCGGAGTTTGAGGCCGAAGCGGCGCGCCTTCAACTGGTGCCATATCAGGCGCTAGATGCCCGGCTGCTCCTGGCTCTGTCCATGCGCGACCTGGCAGGGAACGCGCAAAAGATTGGCAACCTGACCATCACCTCAGAAATCCTGGAACAGCTTCTCAATGGGCGTGTAGAAAACGGCAAATAGCAGAAACCAGGAAAGCGCCATGGCAATCTTCCGCAACACAAACAGCAGCGCCAGACGAGAGGCAAGCCAGCGCCACATTAGGAATGAGCGCAACGCTGGCTCGCCCCTCTCGACAGGTGGGACCGGACTGGATATTGAAAAGATCGTGGTAGTCACCAGGAAAACTCCCCTGCAAGACCTGGTGAATCGTTTGAATTCAAAGGCCCAGGCTAAGTTCTATCTGGAGCAAAACCGCGTCTCGTTTACTGAATACGAGCGGGGCGACGCACAGTATCAGCAATCCCTGGAAGCTATCAAGCGCCAGCTTCCGCGAACGATTAAACATCAGTTCATCGACCGCGACCTGCTGCCAACCTATCAGTTTGGCGATCACGATCTGGTGGTGACGGTCGGGCCGGATGGGCTGGTCGTCAATACCGCTAAATACCTGACCAGCCAGTTGATTCTGGCAATCAACCCTGACCCGGCGCGCATTGACGGCGTGCTGCTGCCATTTAGCTTTGAAGAGATGGGCGTCTGGATTGAGCGTGTGCTGCGCGGCGACTATGCTTCCTATCAGGCAGCGATGGCAAAAGCCACGTTGAACGATGGACAAACCCTCTACGCGCTCAACGATCTCTTCATTGGCGCGCGAACGCATATTTCCGCGCGCTATCATCTGGAATATAGTGGTTCATCCGAGCCACAGAGTTCCAGCGGCATGATTGTCTCCACAGCCACCGGCTGCACCGGCTGGCTAAGCTCAGTCATTACTGGCGCCTGGCAGACAGCGCATTATTTCGATGTAGATATGGGCGATCTACCAAACGTGGCATCGGAGCGAACGCGCAGCGACGAACGCTTATGGTTTGCGGTGCGCGAGCCATTCACCTCCAAAACATCGCGCGCCACCATCGTCTTTGGCATCCTCGAACCCGGTCAAGAATTGACCATCACCTCGCAGATGCCTGACCAGGGAGTAATCTTCAGCGATGGCATCGAATCGGACTATCTGTCCTTTAATTCCGGCTTCATCGCGCGCGTGGGCCTGGCTGAGCGCCACGCTAACCTCATCAGCCGCGATTGAAACTGAGGGCCATGGTATTGAAACTATGGCTCTCAGTTTTCTCCATCCCAGAGCTACTCTGCTACGCCTCCATTAACAGATCACCAATGCAGATATATCCTGCTCACATCGGTAGCTGGTCTCTGGCTGCGTTTTGTGCGTATTTTCAGGAGGGCTGCCAGACCTGGACAGTCTGATCGGCGCTGCCAGAGGCGAGATAGCGGCTATCGGGCGACCAGGAGAGGCTATACACATTGTCCGTATGCCCCTTACAGGTGAAGACAGTGCCGCCTGGATTGGTAGGGTCCCAGACCTGGGCAGTGTCATCATACGATCCAGAGGCGATACGCTTGCCATCGGGCGACCAGGCAAGCGCTGATATAAAGGCAGTGTGGCCCTTGAAGGTGACCACGTGGGCACCGGTGGTGGCATCCCAAATCTGCACTGTGGTGTCGTCGGAGCCGGAGGCGATTCTCGTGCCATCGGGCGACCAGGTGACAACATCCACACTATTTTGATGACCTCTATAAGTATAGAGTGTCTTTCCGGTGGTGGCCTGCCAGACCTGCACTGTTTTGTCCGCGCTGGCCGAGGCGATCATCTGGCTGTTGGGCGACCACGCAAGGCCGATGACGACATCGCTGTGACCTTTGTAGATGGTGATGTTTTTGCCGGGATCACTGGGATTCCACACCTCGATGTTATTGTCACCACCAGTGACGGCGAGGTATTTGCCGTCTGGCGACCAGGCCACCAACTGCATCACATTGGATGGGCCGGTGTAGGTGGCGACCTTCACACCGGTGAGGGCGTTCCATATCTGGACGCTATTATCACTTGAGGCCGAGGCGATCATCTGACTGTCGGGCGACCAGGCGATGTCGTTGACCTGATCGGTGTGGCCGGTGTACGTGAAGAGCAGCTTGCCGGTGATCACATCCAGCACCTGGACGATCTTATCATAGCCAGCCACCGCCAGATATTTGCCGTTGGGCGACCAGAGAGCATCAGTGACCGGATTGGAAAAGCCCTTGTACGTGTAGGGGGTGATCTGAAGCTGGACCGGCACGGTAGTAGGGGTCGGAGAGGGCCTGGGCGTTGGGGTTGGCGCTGTCGTGGCTGTGCTGCTTCCGCACGCGCCCAGAGTCAAGCAGATAGCAATGAGTAGCCCCATACCTGGCAGACTGCGGCGAGCCAGGGTGAAAGGGCGAAGAAGAGGTGGCATGCTCAAAGCTCCTTTAAAGTCAGATGCCCATAATAGATGTGCCTGGTATCGCTACCAAGAGGTGTCGTGCTGTTTTGAAGGTACTCCTGGGGGCCAAAACAAGGGGTTGATGACCTTGGCCCTGCCTGGTTCGCGGCCCATGTCACCAGATCATTGGCGACCAGGTGACATGGGCCGCGAGAAGGGGTAACGTTTGTGTGCCTATCGATAGGCGACGTTGTGAACGGGCGCGCCGCACTCAGGACAGAACAGGGCGGCTAGCTCCGTAACCTGATGTCCGTTGACGCATATGCGGGCAGCCGACGGCTGGGACTGGGGGTACGCTGGGAGCGCTGGATTCGATGGATACGCTGGAGGTCCAGAAGGGTGTCCAACGCCCGGCTGCTGAATGCCGCCCTGAGGCGACATTGGCATGCTCCCAGCCACCTGAGGAGAGCTATACCCAGGGCTAGAGGCTCCTGATGCTTGCGCTGCCTGATATGCCTGTGGCCCGGATGGATAGGCTTGGCCCGGCTGAGCAGGCACACCTGGCATACTTGCTGATCCCTGGCCGTAGTTGTAGCTCGGAGTTGACGGAGGCAGAGGCGCTGGCCCTGGAGGGTACATCGGTGGATTGGATGGTTGCCCGCTGACCGGTTGAGAAAACCCTGCCGGGGGTGGCAGATTTGGCTGCGACCCAACGGAAGCCGGATATCCCACCCCAGCCGCGACCGGCACTGGCTGTGCCTGCTTGCGCCGACGCAGCAGGAAGACGACCAGCGTCACCAGAATGATCAGGACCAGGCCGCCACCAATGCCGCCAATCAGCAGTGCGGAATTATTGGGCGGAGGGCAATCGCTGGGTGTCGCTTTCGTTTGCGCATTCTTCAGCAGCGGCTCAATTCCCCCGAACTGAGGATAGTTTGTATGCAGCTTGCTCAGATCGCTGGCAGCGTTAGTAAAGTGGCAGATACTGGTGGCATCATATTCGTCGACCGCTTTTGTCCAGGCGGTCTCGAACGTGCCCTTGCCGGAGTTCGTCACGCCCGCCTGGCGAACATAGCTTGCCGCTACGCTGCTGGAAATCAGGCTGACGACCCGACCGGTATCTGACCCCTGGTCGACAAAGCCAATGATGCGGCCCTGGTCATCCACTACCGGTCCGCCGCTGGAGCCGTGATTGGCAATGGCGCTGGTTTCATAGTAGAGTGTGCCAGTCGCCGTCTTTTCCGAGGTGATCTGTCCGGTCTCCACCGTCGATGTCAGCAGGCTGCTGATCGTGCCCGCATCACTCTGGGAGGGATTGAGCAAAGGGGTAAAATCACCTGTTCCGGCTCCCCCATTGGCGGTCACCTGATCGGCATCGGCAGGGAACGCAATCGCGGTGATATTCTCGCCAACGCTCACATCGCTGGTTTGCGCCAACGTCAGGTTGGGCATGTCTTGCGCGCCAACTTGAATGATGGCTGTGTCCTGTTGGTCCACTGGCGAGTTGACGACAATGCGCGTCACTGGATAGCTGATCGCTGCTCCAGTCGTCGTCAGTTGGCCGGTGTAGGCGGTTGAGAGGAATACCGTCTGGCTGACCGGCTGGACGATGATGTCGACTTGACTGGCATGGTTCTCCAGGAAGGAGAGCACAGTATTCGGGTCCAGGCCATAGCGCTGGCCGATGTCCTGGCTGGCTGCCTGAAGGACAAAATCGACATCGCCAGGGTTATTGGCCGAGTGATCGACGACATGGTCGGCGGTCAGGATATAGCCATCCGGGCTGATAAACGCCCCGGAGCCGCTGACAGCCCATTCAAACGCGCCACTTTGCGGGGATACAATGTCTGACCCATCGGAGAGACAGGCGTGGCAAACCAACCCACCTTGCACCAGCCCGACGATACGGACCACTGCCGGGCTGTCGAGCAGCACCGCCTGGCTGGCACCCACATCATCCAGTGAGTGCGCGCTGGCGATGGGAGCGCCCAAGAGTGCAGCGGGAAAAGCTGCCAGCATGAAAAGCGCCATTGCGAGTACAACTTTGACAAACCGAAGCATAAGAACACCTCCTGCCGTATGCTCTACGGCGTGTGCGATGGCGCGCCCACGCGGCCACCCAAATCAATAGCGAATGATTACTAATCTCCTGGCTCCTGCGCTACCAGTTGGGGGTCAGGCAAGATCGCTACACGCCCCTGCGCTCCTCTCTGCCGCAGGAGGGTCAGGACACCGAGCAGCATGATGGCCGGTGTCGAGAGCGCGAGCAGTGCCAGCGGCAGCCCAATCCAGACAGCCAAATGCTGCGCCAGAACCCGCTGAACCATTCCGCGATCAGGAATCCAGAAAAGCCCTGAGAGCAAGGCTAGCGCTGTAACGCCCACAATGCCCACGGTGCCTACCCATCGCTGGCGAAAGGCCAGCACGAGGAAGAGACTATAAGGCACTATGAATACAGGCGGAGCTGTCAGTGGAGTTCCAGCAGTCACCCAGTGCCCCCTGACCAAACCGCCAAAGACTGGATCAGGCAAATTGAGTTGAAACCCTACGACAAGTCCTGCCTCACACGCGAGAACCAGCACGAGGGCCGCGATCAGGAAGAGTTTCCGTTCGATACCAAACGATTGCATGGCCTGTTCTCCTTTCGATCACCTGAAAGCTGTCTCATTCCCGAGGAGAAGCAACACCCAGTTGGTTCAGCACATCCAAACGGTCCAGACTCTCCCAGCGCTCCACCACCTGGCCGAAGGCCAGACGGAAGAGGACGAGGCTGGAGTAGCTGATGGGCCTGCCCGTTGGAGGAATCTCCCACAGCCATCCCTGATGTGTGCCGCGCCAGGTGGTCCGCACCAGCACCAGATCATCCTCCGCGATCAGGTCCTCAATCGACACATACAGGTCTGGAAAAGCTGTCAAGCGGTCCACAATGTACTGAAGATGCCCAGCAGCCCCAGGCTGGACCCCAGCAGCACGCTGGAGTGTGTGATCCAGGTAGTCAGGAGCCGTGAATTCCTCCACCAGCCCCAGCTTCCGTTGATTCCATACCTCCTCCCAGTAACGGAGAATGCGAGCCTTGTTCTCAAAGGCGATCATTACCCTTGCTCCTTTCGACCTCCCTGGATGCCTGGGAGTCGCGCCATTGGGTATATCCCTAGTGTGCCAGCCGCGCCTTGTAAAAAGCAGCCCTCTTTTCTGCAAAAAGCTATATCAATTTCTTGGAATACAGGCTGCTAGCATACTACACAGGCAAGCAAGGGCCGCTAGAATGCCGTGGCATCGTAACGGTCTTCGTAACGCTGTGAAGACGGTCCTCAAGTATGCTCTAGGTGGAGCTGCCCAGGAGCCTCGCCGAATTACGGGTTCTAATGCACGCCTGAAAAAGTGGCTTCAATCCCTGGTGCAGCCACGAGGAGGTCCCATGAGTCACCCATTTGGCGATACAGTGACACAGTTGCTCCACCGGAAACATGGCCTCTCGCTCAGCAAGCTTGCCAGTGGGATCGATCAGCCGCAAGCGGTCGTCAGCTTGATGTGCCACGGCCAGCGGCTCACCGGCCCCCAGGCCCGCGAGCGGGTCGTCTCCATCATTGGTTGGCTGCATCAGCAAGGGTCACTGACCACCCAGGACGAGGCCAACACGCTCTTGCAGGCCGCTGGGATGGCCGGGCTAGATGAGCAGCACACAGACGAAGCGCGCCTGCTGAACGTCTTGGGGAAGTCCTCAACCTTTCCCGATGAGCGCCAGGAGGCACCCGGCGACCCCTCGCTGTCGTCACCAATCCCCGCCGGGCCAATCGCTGATCCCGGACTGCCGCCCTTGTCCCTGGTGGCTGCCGGGCTGATTGGCCGCGATGCCATGTTGGCCCATCTCAAAGCCCGCCTGGGGACAGGCCAAGACGTCGGGTTGACTGCCCTCAATGGTTTGCCTGGGGTGGGCAAGACGACGCTGGCCGTGGCCCTGGCTCATGACGAGGAGATCAGGCAGCAGTTTCCTGATGGCATCCTCTGGGCTGGGTTGGGACCGCAGCCCAATGTCCTCGCTCACCTGAGCCGCTGGGGGATACTCCTGGGGACACCGAGCATTGCGGCTTCCAAGCTGACGAGCATAGAAGCCTGGACGCCCATTATTCGAGCCGCCATTGGCGAGCGACGCATGCTGCTAGTGGTCGATGATGCCTGGCAGATCGAGGCAGCGCTGGCCTTCCGGGTGGGTGGCCCGCGCTGCGCCTATCTGGTGACAACACGCTTCCCCCAGATTGCGGTGCAGTTTGCTGGTGAGGGCGTTCTGGTGGTGCGCGAGTTCTCAGCCGAGGAGAGCCTTACTTTGTTGGACCATCTGGCACCCCAGGCGGTGGCTTGTGAGCCTGAGGCAGCGCAGGCCCTGGTGCGTGCCTCAGGGGGATTGCCTCTGGCTGTGACGTTGATGGGCAAGTACCTGCGGAAAGAGGGCTATGCCGGGCAGCCTCGCCGGATACGCGCTGCCCTCGCGCGCCTGCGTGATGCCCAGGCCCGCCTGGACCTGAGCGAGCCAGAGCCGCTTGTGGAACGCTCGCCAACCCTGGCACTGCACACGCCCCACTCTTTGCAAAGCGTCATTGCCATCAGCGATCAGCAATTAGAAGAGGCGGCGCAAGCAGCACTGCGGGCGTTGGCAGTCTTTCCAGCCAAGCCTAACAACTTTTCGGAAGAGGTCGCGCTGGCAGTCTGTCAGACGCCGGTAGAAGTGTTGGACACGCTTATGGATGTGGGGCTGTTGGAAAGCGCTGGGAGCGGACGCTATACCTTGCACCAGACAATTGCCGATTATGCGCTGACACATCTCAACGACACCGCAGCCTCTGCACGCCTGGCTCAATTTTTTGCTGATTGGGTAGAACAACATGAACCCGACTACAATCTGCTGAATCTGGAATTGCCCAATATTGTGGCAGCCCTGGACGCTGCTGCGGCATCCGGTCTTCAGGAAAGCTTTGTGCGCTGTGTTAATTCTTGCTTCCTTTTCGTCTTTACCCGTGGATTGTATGCCCAGGAAGTGGGTAGGTATATCGAACAGGCTGTAGAGACAGCGCGCAGCTTGAATCAGGATGGTCTCTTGGCAACGGCATTGCTCAATCAGGGAAAGGTCCTTTATAGACAAGGTCAATATGCCCAGGCTGAACGCTGCTGGCAGGAGGCCCGCGCACTGGCAAGCCAGGTTGATGACTCCCAACAGCTAAGCGAGATACTCATCAGGCTGGCTGACCTTGCCCGCTTTCGCGGCCTCTACGATCTAGCACAAACGTATTCCCAAGAAAGTCTGACCTTGGCGCGCAAGGTGAGCAATCCTAAATTGATAAGCGATGCGTTGTCCGTTCTGGGGAGTGTTCTCAGTGATCAAGGCCACTTTGCCGAGGCTGAAGCCTATACTCAGGAGGCGCTGGCACTGGCGCGCACCACCGACGACCGCCAGCAAATAACCAGGCTCTTGCTTAATCTCTGCTCTATTGCCGTTTTGCAAGGAGCCTATGCCCAGGCAGAAACCTATGGGCAGGAAGCGCTCATACTTGGGCGCGAGATTGGGTTTCTTGATGCTATCAGCGCCGCTCTGACCAATCTGGGAGCCGCCGCGCAGGAGCAGCAGCGGTATGCCCAGGCTGAAGCCTACACAGTTGAGGCGCTTGCTCTTGCTCGCCAACTTGGGCACGCGAGAATTATCGGCGCTGATCTGGCCGCGCTGGGAAATCTCGCAGTACGCCAGGAACATTACCAGCAGGCGGCAGATTACCTGGATGAAGCCTTACAGGTGGCACGACCAGTCGAAGACACCTGGTTGTTAAGCACTGTGCTGAATGAGTGTGGTGAATTATACCTGAAGCAGCAGCGCGCTGATGATGCCTGCGCTGTTTTTCAGGAAGCCTTCAATATATCTATCGGCGGAAATCAAGATTGCGAGGCTTCGGCACTCTATGGGCTGGCGCGGGTCGCGGCTGCACGCGGAGATACCGCAGCCGCAGAATGTCAGGGCCAGGAGAGCCTGCGCCTCTTCGAAGCAATGGGTAACCGGCTGGCTGGCGAAGTGCGAGCCTGGCTTGAAACCCTTCTGGCGCAGACCATCTGAAGCGCTTACTTGGTGATCAAGAGCGCAATAGCATAGACCAGCGGAGCGGCCATCAGCAAGCTATCGATACGATCAAGCAATCCGCCGAAGCCCGGGAGCATGCGCCCGGCATCCTTTACACCACCCTGTCGTTTGAGCAGTGATTCCAGCAGGTCGCCCCAAATGCTGCCAACGCCAATCGCCAGCGCCAGCAAGCAACGCTGCCAAAGCTGGAAATCAGGGAGCGCAAAGGTCAGCAGCGCCAGCGCCAGGGCCGCCCCAAGGAAATTGCCTGCGACACCTCCCCAGGTCTTATTTGGGCTGAGCGTTGGGGCCAGGCGCGGCCCGCCCAGCGCTTTGCCGCAGCAGAACGCGCCCACATCACTCAGCGCCACACCCAGTCCCACTGCCAGCACCAGGCCGGGCGACGCACTTACGCTGAGCGCGACCAGATAAGCCGGAAGCCAGCCAATATAGAGGCTGCCCCACAGCCCAACCAGCGCCGCGCCGAAGCGCTTTTCAACACTTTGCTCTCCCTTGACCGAGCGAAGTGCCACCAACGACCACCCAAAAAAAGCCAGCACTGGCGCAGCAACCAACGCCGCAGAACCCACTATAAGGGCAGCGGCAAGCGTTGCCCAGCCGCTGAGCACCAGCGCAGCGCCGTGGCTCGCTGGCAGCTTCATGAGATCAGCATATTCGCGCCCGCCCTGCCAGCAAAGAAACGCGCAGAGCAGCGCCACCGCCAGTGGCCCACTCAAAACAGCGATGAGGAAGAGTGGAGCGATAATTGCCCAGGTGAGATAACGCTGCCAGAGCACCTGATTGGAAACTGCCGGGGCTGGCGTCGGAATGGCGAGAATCGGCAGGGTCATCCGCCCAACTTGAAATGCCAGCAGCGCCAACGCGGCAAGGACAAAGAGTCCTAAAATGATTGTCGCAAGCGGCCCAAACAGGTGATTTGCCAACGGGTTACTCAGCCAAAACATCTTCATCATATTGCCTCCGGCGCGAATTTGAGAATCTTATCGGAGCCTGCACACCTCAGCGTTCAAGATTGCTGGAGCGCACGCAGACTCCAGCGGTAGCGTTGTGCTACCGTCACCACCAGCGCAGGCACAAAGATCAGCAGCAGCCAGTTCCACGCTGCCGGACCCACGAAGAGGGCAACTGGTGAGAAAACAGCCAGATAGATCATGCGGTCTGCTTTGGCGAGCAGCCCGCCAAAAATTCGCTGACCACCCACTGCTTTGGCCGCCATTCCCAGATAGCTGCTCAGCAGCGTCAGCACCAACACGCCCCAGGCCAGCGGAGCAAAGACCTGGCTGTTGAGTGCCAGGCCAACCAGAACGGCTGTATCAGCAACGCGATCCCCAAACTCATTGAAGAGTTCGCCCCTGGCGCTTGCCAGTCCCATGCGCCGCGCGACCAGGCCATCCAGCGCGTTGGCCGCCAGGCGCCCAACTGCAAGCGGCGCAACAGCCAGCGCCAGCCAGCGCGACTCCGCCGAGGCAGCCAGCGCCATGCCTAGCAGCCCGGCGCAGCCAACACCCGCCAGCGTCACCAGATTGGGGTGAATGCGATTTCTGACCAACCAGTTTTCGATCACAGCCAGTTGCCGCTGCCACCAGGGCTTGATTGCATAAATACCCCGAAAGCTCGCCGTTGCCATCATGGTTCTCCTTGTGAAGTTCGCTCATCTTCAGGCCGCCACAGACAGCCTGGAGGAAGAAGACAGCAGCCGTACCGCCCGTTCAATGTGCGCGGTAACCTGCGCCGGATCAGCGGAAGGCATGAAACGCAAAGGCGCACCAAAGCGCACAACCACGCGCCGACGACGCGGCCACCGGGCGCCCTTGGGAAATACCTCGTGCGCGCCTTCAATGCTCATTGGAATCACCGTATATGGGCCTGCCACCGCCAGTTTGCCAACTCCCCACTTGAAGGGTTGCAGCCTGCCATCTCTGCTGCGCGTTCCTTCTGGAAAAATCAACAGATGGCACCCATGGCTCAGCAACTGGCGCGGGCGCTCCAGACAGGTTTCTCGTCCAGGCCCTTTACGCTGGAAAGCAAAGGCATTGAGGAAGATTTTCACCAGAGCACCCTTCCACGGATTGGTAAAGAAGTAGTCGGCAGCAGCAGCCACCCGGATGCGTTTCCGCATCGATGTTGGCAGCGCGGCCAGCACCAACGGCGCGTCCAGATGGCTGGAATGGTTAGCCGCGAAAATAGCGGGGCCTGCGCCTTGAAGATGCTCTACACCCTCCACCTGCATGGGCGCAAACACCTGCAAAAGTGGGAACAAGAATGCCCGACGCAGCCCTTCACCCAACCAGAGTACAGGCGCTTTCTCACTGCTGCTTGCCACAGAGGCTTCAGAAGCGAAAGCATGTGTCTGGTTCCTCATTAGCATATTTCAGCGCTCCTCCTTCAGCGTTTGCCTGCTTCAGCCTGGCCCATCAAGACCAGGACCAACACGTTTTCTCTTGTCATCTGTGATCTGGTCTCAGTCTACCTGGCAGAAGGCAGCGTCACATCCTGCAAACCACGTAACCGAGTACGTATTTCAGCGGCACGAGAGCCTAATGGAGCACTACGTAATTGTCTGGAGGCGACAAAGGGGCACTTCGAGGGTGAGCAAGAGAAAGAGACAGCGCCTACGGCCAGGAAGTTTGACCGCAGGCGCTATCTAAGCAATATGACGTCCTTGCCGAGATGGGGATCGGATGGGTAAGTTCAGGAGAACTCAGAGAGCGTTGTTTATGCCGCCGTCGCTTTGTGCAGGGCTTGATCCAGGTCCGCCAGGATGTCGTCGACGTGCTCGATGCCTACCGAAAGCCGCACAAAGTCCGGCGTCACGCCTGTTGCAAGCTGCTCTTCCTCCGAGAGTTGCGAGTGGGTCGTGCTGGCGGGGTGAATGACCAGGGACTTGGCATCGCCCACATTCGCCAACAGCGAGAACAGGTTGACCTCATTGACGAAGCGCCGTCCGGCCTGAAGGCCACCCTTGATGCCGAAGCCGACAATCGCGCCAAAATATCCAGGGCGATGATATTTGCGCGCCAACTCATGGGTAGGGTGGTTCGGCAAACCCGGATAGAGCACCCACGACACAGCAGGATGCCCCGCCAGGAACTGGGCCACGCGCAAAGCGTTGTCGCTGTGGCGCTCCAGGCGCAGACCCAGCGTTTCCAGGCCTTGCAGGAAGAGCCAGCTATTCAATGGGCTGATCGCCGGACCCAGGTCACGCAGCAGTTGCACCCGCGCCTTGATAATAAAAGCGGCTGGCCCAAACGATTCCACATAGCGCACACCATGATACGATGGGTCTGGCTCGACAAAGCCGGGAAACTTGCCGCTTCCCGCCCAATCGAAGGTGCCACCATCGACGATAATGCCACCAATGGACGTGCCATGCCCGCCGATAAACTTGGTGGCCGAATGCACCACAATATCGGCTCCGTGTTTGAGCGGGTTGACCAGATAGGGGCTGGGCAGCGTGTTATCAATGACCAGCGGGATGCCCGCCTCGTGCGCCACATCGGCCACGGCGCGAATATCCAGCGTGTCTAGACGCGGATTGCCAATGGTTTCGGCATAGATCGCCCGCGTGCGCGGGGTGATGGCGCGGCGGAAGTTCTCCGGGTCGGTGCCATCCACAAAATGCACCGTGATGCCCAGGCGCGGCAAGGTCTGCGAGAAGAGGTTGTAGGTGCCGCCATAGAGGCTCGTGCTGCTGATAATCTCGTCGCCTGCTCCGGCCAGATTGATCAGCGCCAGGAACTCCGCCGCCTGGCCTGATGCCGTCGCCAGCGCGCCCACGCCGCCTTCCAGCGCGGCCACTCGCTTCTCGAAGACATCCTGCGTCGGATTCATGATGCGCGTATAGATGTTGCCAAACTGGCGCAGCCCAAACAGGTCGGCGGCGTGCTGGTCGCTCTCAAAGACATAGGAGGTCGTCTGGTAGATGGGCACTGCACGTGCCCGCGTAGTTGGATCGGGGTCTTCCTGCCCCGCATGCAGCGCCAGGGTGGCGAAGCCCTTCTCACGGACAGCGCGAGCCTGCCCTCCCGAAGACGCTTCATCCACCTGGGTCGCAGCCTTGGTCTGATCGGTCATGAGATAGTCTCCTCATCAAACGTTACTGCGCGTTCAGTGTGAGCGGCGGGAACGCGCTGGCCGCCGGGTTATAGGGCATCACCAGGGCCAAAAGTCTGGTGGACCTCGCGAGCACACAAGAAAAAGACCCGCGCAGGTTGGTGTATCCTGCACGGGCTTCTTGCTGACCTGGAAGCGCTGCGTCACCTCACTCCGGCTTCCCTCTGGCCCCGTGCAGGATACATCATCCCACAACAACAGGCCATAGGGCAGCAGAAAACCGCAATAGATTGGTTCTGGTGGTAAGAAGCAGCAAGCGCAGCGATCATTGAATATTTACTCCTGAGAGTGCGACGTGGTTTATTTCATCGATCTATTTAATCAACAATCACATTGCCTCAAGTATACCGAATAGGCAAGAGAGTTGTCAAGAGCAATTTTCTTGCCTGCCATCCTGCCAAAAGCTCCACTTGCTCTGAAGCACGGAGCGTGCTATCATCTATTTAGAACCTATGTTCCTCTACTACTGAATCAAAGGCTCCAGCCATGCCGCGCACGATCATTCACCTCGATCTTGATGCCTTTTTCTGCGCCGTCGAGGAGCAGCACAATCCTTCGCTCGTTGGGCAACCGTTTGCCGTCGGTGGCCGCCCTGAGGAGCGCGGCGTGGTGGCTTCCTGCTCCTACGCCGCCCGACAATATGGGATTCATTCAGCCATGCCAATGGCCCAGGCCAGGCAACGCTGCCCTCATCTCATCATTGTGCCCTCGCGCTTTGGCGCATATCGGGCCGCCTCAGCCGCCGTGATGGCCCGCCTCACGGCTTTGACGCCTCTGGTAGAGCAAATTTCCATTGATGAAGCCTTTCTGGATGTAACGGCCCTGGAAACATCAGGGGCAGCGCTGGCTCGGCAGCTACAACGCACCATAAAAGAAGACTTAGGGCTGCCGTGTTCGCTTGGGGTCGCCACCAATAAGCTGGTCGCCAAAATTGCCACCGATGTCGGCAAAGCCGCCGCGCGCACCGGCAATGCGCCGACCGCGCTTGTGGTCGTGCCACCTGGCGCAGAGGCAGCATTCCTCGCGCCTTTGCCCACTGGCGCGCTCTGGGGTGTGGGGCCAAGAACAGCAGAGCGATTAGCCGCGCTGGGCATCCGCACCATCGATGACCTTGCCCGCCGCCCAGAAGCCGAGCTTGTCCGGCGCTTTGGCAAACACGGGGCTGCTCTGGCAAGGCATGCCCAGGGAAGAGACGAACGCCCAATTCAGGTAGAGCACGAAGCAAAATCGCTCTCGAAAGAGCGTACCTTTGCGCGGGATGTCCAGCGGGAAGCAGACTTGCGCCAAACTATCAAAGAGCAGGCGGCAGCCGTCGCTCAGTCCTTGCAGCGGAAGGAGCTTCGCGGCGTGACCATCACTCTCAAGCTGCGCTGGCCGGACTTCACCACCTTGACCCGCCAGACCACCTTGCCCACGCCAACCAACCAGGAGACGATAATTGCCGACGCCGCGCTACGGCTCTTCGAGCAAACCTGGCAGATCGGGCAGGCTGTACGGCTGGTGGGCGTGGGCGTGAGCGGCCTCAGCACAATCACGTATCAAGCGAGCCTGTGGGAAAGCGCGACACCCCTGGCAGAAAAGCGGCAACAGGTAGAAGCAGCGCTGGCTCAGCTTCGGGCGCGCTTTGGCGAAGAGATTGTGCGTTGGGGCAGCGAGTGGAAGCAAGCGCTATGAGGTGCAGCGCTTCCAGCCAGAACTGGCGCACACAATATGATATGCTGTGATCCGAAACCGCTCTGCGGTCTCTGCAATTCGATCTGTCCGAGAACACCAGAAGAGGTACGCTTATGACTTCTGTGCTACCTTCACCCTCCACACCTTTTGGGGAACGAGTCGAGCGGCGGCTGCGCGAAGAGCGCGTGATCTGGCTGACAACGAGCAGCGCGGATGGAACGCCGCAGCCAAATCCCGTCTGGTTCCTCTGGGATGGCAGCAGCGTCCTCATCTACAGCTTGCCCGACGCCGCCCGCATAGCAAATCTCAAGCGCAATCCGAAGGTTGCCCTCCACTTTGACGGCAACGGCAAGGGAGGTGACATCATTATCATCACTGGCGAGGCGCGAATAAGCCAGAACGACCCACCAGCCGATCAGTTACCCATCTACGTGGAAAAATATCGCGACTTTATTGCCCGCAGCTTTGGGGCGCCAGAGGCGTTTGCCGCCAAATATTCGGTTGCGCTGCGCATCACACCCACCAAGATTCGGGGCCTTTAAGCCTGAATCATGATTGGAAGATGCTTGACACCAAACACAATGCTGCTGCCAATCGCTTCCAGGTCCACATCGTGATCGAGCCGAATCTCCCGAAATCGCTCCAGCAATAACGTGAGCGCGATTCTGGCCTCCAGGCGCGCCAGCGGAGCGCCCAGGCAAAAATGGATGCCATGCCCAAAGGCCAGATGCCGATTCGGCGCGCGCCTGATGTCAAAACGGTCCGAGTCAGGAAACTGAGCCTCGTCTCGATTCGCAGAGCCGATCTGCGCAACTACCCATTGCCCGGCACGCAGACGCTGACCGCTCAGTTCCACATCCGCCACGGTCTGGCGAAACATCATCTGCACCGGCGAGCGATAGCGCAGCACCTCTTCAATCGCCTCTGGAATCAAAGCCGGATCGGCACGCAACTCCTCCAGCGCTTCAGGATAATCATCGAAGCAGAGCAGCGCATTGCCAAGCAAATGAGTCGTCGTCTCGTTGCCAGCCACCAGCAGCAACACACAAAAGCCAAGCAATTCTTGTTCGGTCAGGCGCTGCCCCTCGACTTCCGCAGCCAACAAAGCGCTGATAAGATCATCCTGTGGCTCGCGCCGCCGCTGCTCGATGATACGGCGGAAGTACGCAATCATTTCCGCCCGTGGGCTGCCTCCCATGCCACCTACGCCAATAACGGCATCCGACCATACTTTGAAGCGCGCCTGGTCTTGCTGAGGGACACCCAACAATTCCGCAATCACCAGCATGGGCAGCGGATAGGCGAAATCATCAATAAAATCGATAACTCCCTGCCCTGCAACTTCCTCCAGCAGCCCTGTGGCAATAGCAGTGATGCGTTCCGAAAGCCGCGCCACGCTGCGCGGGGTAAACGCCTGCGTCACCAGCGCACGCAGTTGCCGATGGCGCGGCGGGTCAATAGAAATCAAGCTGGCATCCAGTGGGTCTGAACTGGCAGCGCCCCCACCCGAAGCCGAAGAAAACACCGCCGCGTCTGAGAGCACGCGCTGGACATCATGATATCCAAAGACCATCCACGTCTGATACGCGGCTTCATACTGCACAGGGGCCTTCGCGCGCATGCGGTGATACCAGGGAAACGGATTGAGGCGTTCATCTACTTGTCTTGCGGACATGAATACTTGTTCCTTGTCATACAGACTGTTCAGGGGGTTCATTGGTTTCAGCGGGAAATGGCAAGGCTTGCCAATAGGTGGAAAGCGCTGCGTAGGCAGCACCTAGCGACACATCGTGCATGCCACATTCGGCGGCCAGCGAGGCATAGGAATCACGCCACTCCTCTGGCGGGGGAAGCAAAAACCGAGGCAGCGCGTGGGTGCGCCGCCGGGCAAAAGTTGCGTCGAGCGCGCGCACCACCAATGCTCCATCCGGCAAACCTAGCTCTATCAGCAGCACCAGATCAACCAGGTCTTTGACCCGATTGTTGATGCGCTCGCCACGCGACAGCGAATAGGCGTGAATCTTTTCAGCAAACTGCTGCTCGCTCGGCAGAACGGCAATGCGCGCCGGGGGAATAGCAGCGAAGGTCAGCAGGTCGCGCCCCTGAAGCCTGTCTGGCGGCGAGACAACGGCGTCACCCAGCCCAACGTCCAAATGGAAGCGAGCAAAGGTACGATAATCAAGCACCGCCTCGACAGGAAACCGCCCTCCACCATAGGGGGCGGCATCGAGATCGCTCATCGCAGGCCCGATGCGAAACGCAAACCAATCCTCCAGGTCTCGCTCAGCCTCTTCCTGCAAACGTTCGCGAATGGCCTCTAGCTGCGCCGCGTTGGGGGCAGCTATCTGAGCAGGCATGGGAATCGCCAGGTCAATATCTCTGGTGCCGCGCGCCTTCCCAAGCAGCCGCAGTTCACACGCATAGCCCCCTTTGAGCAGCCAGGGGGGATTCTCTTCAGCAAACAGACGGGCCAGCAGACGCTCAAACCCAACCAGGCGGCGCAGGCGAGTCACATCTGCCTGTTGATCGCGCGCAAGCTGGTTGAGCCGGTCCTCCAATGCGGCGCGAAAGGCGCGGGCTGTTTTATAGGGAGATGGCATGCTAAACACCCGCCTTGCTCAATAAGTTATCCTGGGATTCCGTAGACTCCAACGCTTGCCGGAGGCGCATCTGAGCCAGAGGAGGCGCGTCTGCCTCCAGGAGTCGCTTTTTGCGCACAAGGCCACGCGCCAGCGCATCGCGAACCGCTCCTTCCAGCAGCGGCCAACTTTCAGCGCTGGCGGCAATATCGACCAGCGTCCGCAAGGGCGTAGTCACGCGATAGCCTTCGCGCTCCTCCCAGTCTGCTGCGCCAAGCACACTACGATGCAACCGTACCCCTGGCAGCAGCCGCTTGCGAAATCCTGGGGGAACCGTCAGGTGCATCTGGGCCGGATTGGCATCTCCAAGTTCATGCAGTGCCAGCGCCGTCTCGTGCGAAACCACAGCCTGGGGCTTACCTCCACGGTCTTCGCTGCGCAGCGTCAACACAATCAACGCGGCCTGCGGCGGGAGAGGATACCCATCCAGGCGATAGATGCCGCGCGCAACCTTCAGCCAATTACCCTCTTTGGCATGATAATGCTGTTCAGGGTAGGCATAGCCAACCGAGAGCGCTTGCTTCGTTGTGAAAAAGCCGCCTTGCTGCTCAGCCAGAGCCAGAAGAGCGCGCCTGGTTGCGTTATAGCTCATAAACATATTCCTTCAAGAATCTTGAAGTTTTGCGCATCTCTTCTCAGAGTATCATGCTCATCTTTTCCTGTCAATGGCTGCCACGAGCAAAGACCCTCAGGCGCAAAACAAACCTGGCGCAATCTGGCCCCTTCAAAAAAGGCAACGCCAGATGCGCCAGGATGTATGTGCTGCGACGAGAAAAGCGTATCCCTACGAACCGCTGCGGCTGCGGGCGCGCTGCGGCAAGATGACCTTTCCACCCTCCTGCCAGCATTGCGAATCCGGCGTGGGCAGATGTTCACAGCGAATCCAGCCGTTCACATCTTTGAGCACCTTACCGCGCAGACATTTCGCGTACTGGATATTGTCATTCACTGTAGGGTCGTCAGGATCAATATCAGCCGTCACAATTTTGGGGAAGAAAAATCGACACCAGGCCACTGCTTCTAAGCCTCCATTGAAAAGGATGAATCCTCTGCGCATATAGTATCATTACCGGCAAGCAGTGCGCCAGTCTTATCTATTGAAAGAATGGGGGCATGGCCCGCTGCGCCCAGATGGAGAACGTATACATCTGCCCTGAAAGGAAGAACACCCCCACCAGTATCAGCGCCACGCCGCTTACCAGCGACACCATGCGCCCATACTTGCGCGTCCAGCCTAGCGCCTGCAGACCCGTTCCCCAGCCAACGCCCAGCAGCAAAAACGGTACCGCAAACCCCAGCGCGTACATCGCCAGCAGAAAGCCCCCGAGCGCCAGACTGGCCGAAGCGCCAGCATACAACAATATGGACCCCAGCACCGGCCCGATACACGGTGTCCAACCTGCCGCGAAGATAATGCCCAACCCAAACGGCGCTGCTCCGCCTATCCAACGCCCCGATGGATGCAGCTTGCGCTCTCGATAGAGGAGGTTCATCACCGCAGACGGCAGCAAGTTCAGCAGGAACGCCCCCATCAGAATCATCACAATGCCAGTAATAGCCTCCAGGACAGGGCGGTAGGCGCTGAGCAAGACCCCAAACCAGGCCGCAGCAAACCCCAGCGCGATAAACGCCACCGAAAAGCCCGCCACGAATAACAGGCTCACGCGCAAGGCCGGGCGAGCATACCAACGCGGCTGCTGAGATAGCTCTTTACCCGCTTCAGGCGAAGCGCCAGAGCCGGAAAGATAGGTAATATACCCAGGAATCAACGGGGCCACACAGGGCGATAAAAAAGAAGCTGCTCCAGCCAGAAAAGCAACCAGAGCAGCCTCCCAACTCACTTGACCGGCAATGGGCACTCCAGTCTCTGCCTTTCACATATGCTACAAAGCAACTGCTATTTCAGTAGTTGCTGTATCTCGGCATCCAGCATCTTGGCATTCACCGGACCAAGCACCTGGCGCACGACCACCCCTGAGCGATCAATGAACACCGTCGCCGGGACATTGCTCACGCCAAAGTCAACGCTGATCGAGCCAGAGGCATCAGGGCCTGTGGGATACGTGACATGATATTTCTGCAAAAATTGCTGAGCTTCTTGCTGTTGATCTTGATAATCAATGCCGATGAACGCCACGCCGTCAGCCCGATACTGTTGCCAGGTCGTTTGCAGCAGAGGTGTTTCAGCATTGCAAGGCGTACACCACGACGCCCAGAAATTGAGAATCACCGGCTTGCCCTTCAGCGATGAGAGGCGAATCGTTTGCCCCGACGCGCTCTCCCAGGGCGTGAGAGTAAAATCTGGGGCGGCATGCCCAACCAGTGGAATCGTTGCGGCTCCGCTGATAATATGCTGCGCCGTCGCCAGGCGCGACCAGAGAACAGCCACCAGCACAATATTCAAGGCCGTAAAGAAGATCAACGTGGCAATTGCCCGGCGCTTCCTGGAAGGCGCTTTTGCCGGTGGCGTCTTTGCCTGCGACGTTTCCTCAAGCATCTGCTCAGCTCAGCTTTCTCACACCTGGCCTGCCTTCACCCCTGGCTCAAAACTCCAGAGCAGCATCGCCCCCACCACCACGGCCACCCCCAGCGCCACAATGGCAGGATGAATCAACAGGCCGCTGACAGCCAGCATCACACCCAGCGCCAGCACAATCGGCCAGACACTTGGTGACGAGGTGCGCGCCTCTTCAAACGATACAACGCCAACGCCAGCAGCACTTTCGACCTGGCGGCGCTGTATAGCTGCCTTCAGCAGCGACTCAGCCTCAGCAAACAGGCGGCGCGCATCAAAGGGCTTGGCAAGGCACACAGCAGCGCCGTCGCTGTCTACCTGCTCCTTCAAATCTGGCGAGCAATCCCAGGCCAACACCACGGCAGGCGTCTCGGCCAGCCCATCATAGGCGCGCAAGTCGGGCAGTAGCTTGCGATCACTGGCAAGGCCGCTGTCAACATCCACCACTAGCAGCGATGGGCGCTGATCAAGCAGCGTATGCGCCTGCTGAGGCGACGCAGCCTCCAGAACGCTCAGCCCCTGGTGGCGCAGCCCCATCGCAATCACGCGGCGCAGTGCTGCGTCTCCCTCCACCAGAAGAACAGTAGCTGTATCGACGGCTTCCATCATGCTGTCCCTCCTTGAGAGTGAGGTGAGACGAACCCTTGGAGAAATCTTCCCTGATGAAATATACGGCAGGCGCTGTGCAAAGTTACTGACAAATGAGCCATACACCTTACAATTCCCAGAACATATCTAACTCAGCGCTCTTGAGAGGCTCGACTACGCCAGGCGAGCCAGCTTATAGCCAACCCCGGGCACGGTCAAGATATACTGCGGCTGGCTGGGATCAGGTTCGATCTTGCGCCGCACGCGCCGAATATACACCCAGATAAAATCCATCTCACGGTTATAGCCTGGCCCCCAAACCTTTTCTAGTAACAGTTCATGGGTCAGCACCATCCCGGCGTGCTGGGCCAGCACCGTCAACAGCTTATATTCAGTCCGACTCAATTGCACATCGCGGCCAGCCAGGCGCACCTGCCGCTGCGCAAAGTCAATCGTCAGATCGCCAGAAGAAAACACCGCGCTCTGTGCCTCGCGCTGCGGTGACTGGCCGTGGCGGCGCAGCGCAACACGCACCCGCGCCAGCAATTCCTCCATCCCAAACGGCTTGCCCAGATAATCCAGCGCACCCAGGTCAAGCGCACGCACACATTCTTGCTCTTCGCGTTTCGCACTGAGCATCATCACCGGCACTGATGAGAACTCTCGAATGCGCGCCAGCGCCTCAAAGCCATCCATGCCAGGCATCCCCGCATCAACCAGCACCAGATCAGGCTCCTCGCGCTCGATAAGCTGAAAGGCTTGTGCGCCATCGGCGGCGATAAAGACGCGATAATGTTGGGCCTCGAAGTTAGCGCGCATATAGCGCACCATGCCAGGGTCGCTGTCCACAATAAGGATGGTTTGCTGGTCGTTGCGTCGATTCGGGCGCGCGCTCTCGGCGGGCAGCACCAGCGGCCCGCTAGTGGGGCGAACCGGCGCTGATACTGCTGGCGTACGCCGAGAGGTGAGGGGCAAAACAATATGAAAAGTGGTTCCCTTCCCCAGACCGGGCGATGTAGCCCAGATAGTCCCTCCATGCGCCTGAACAACCGCTTTGGAAACCGCCAGGCCCATTCCACTACCAGGAATGTGTTCGCCAGCTTCCAGCACACGATAGAAGCGATCAAAAATGCGCTCCTGATGGTCTTGCATAAGACCACGCCCCTGGTCGGCAACGCTGATCTCAATTCCCCCTTCACCTGCCGTTGCTTCGATGACGATCTCCCCGCCAGACGAATACTTCACCGCATTATCAAGGATGTGGTTCAGCACCTGCTCCAGGCGGCTGCGGTCAGCCATGATCGTGGGAAGATCATCAGACAATTTGAGGATAATGGCATGGTGAGGGACAAGCTTTTGCCAGCGTTCCACCACGGGTTCCAGCACTTCTGGCAAGCGCAGCAGCGTCGGATTGACTGGCAGCAGCCCGGCATCCAGACGCCAGACATCCAGCAAACCATTAACGAGTTCATGTAATTGGTCGCACTGCTCATCAATGAGTTGCAGCATTTCGCGCTGAGCCGCCGCATCCCAGCGCCGCGAATTCGCCAGCAGCGTCGTCGCCGAGCCTTTAATAACCGCCAGAGGTGTCTTGAGTTCGTGCGCTGCCAGCGCCAGCGCCTCCGATTTTGCTTTCTCGGAAGCGCGCTCCAGCGTCACGTCATCCAGCAGCATCCCCCAGCCGAGCAAGTCGCCTGGCTCATCCCGCACCGGAAAGCTGCGCACCCGCAGCCAGCGAACCGCCGCGTGCTCCAGCGCCAGATCAGCTTCCACTTCCTCATCATTGGCCCAGACACGACCCAGTTCTTCTTCGGCCAGATGCGGGTCCAGCGCCAGTGAGAGCAGTTGTTTGCGAAAATCAAACGCCGGGCGATTCAGCAGCGCGCCTGCCTCTAAACCCAGCAAATCTTCCACCTTCGCATTGGCAAATGTGATACGCTTCTGGCAATCCAGCAGCACGAATCCGCTCGTCATATTGCTGGTGACACTGGCAAGCACCTGCTGTTCCTGCTGAGTTCCCGATCTCCTTCCCCCAAACCTGGTCTCCATAACTGGCTCCTGATAGAAGGATAAAAGTATAGATTGAGAGGATAAAAAGGACTATATGATTTTATCATCTGCACAACTGCCGCGACAAACGGTTCCCTCTATAGTATAGGCCAGCCGGGCCACAAACGCCTGATGATAGGAAGAAGGTCCAACAGAAGCCCTCTTAATGCCCGCGATGTGCCACCAGCGCAAAAAGGCCGCGCCAGATGCTCAGAAAAAGCATATTGGTGACCAGCACCACCGCAGAAAAGCTCACCCAGCTTCCCAGGCTCAGCGGCGCGTCATTCAGCGTGAAAAGCCAGCGCAGCAGCATTGCTACCGGCCAGGCACAGAGCCAGCCCAGCGCCGTACGCCCCAGCATTGGCCGCAGGCGAATGATAACCGATTCGCGGTAGACGCCCAAAAATGGCGCTACCAAGAACCAACCAAGAGCAAAAGGAGCCGCCGTTTGCACCACCAGCCAGAACGCATCAAGTCCGGACGCCTCATGATGGCTGGAACGACCAACCGCCGCAAAAATCAAAAACACACACGCATCGCCTACAATTAAGCCAACCAATCGCCAGAGCCGCGCAGAGCTTGCCAGCGGAACGACATGTTTTTTGGAGGCCATCAGAAGCTCCTTTCAAGAAAAAGCTCATATCATCATATGTTGGAGAAAGAAAAAACGGCGAGAAAGGTTTGAGCCTCTCTCGCCGTGCGCCATGAGCCTCGCCTATGCGCTGTATTGAAGCGCTACCTGGCAATTTGAGCCAGCAAGACAATAATCAGCAGATGGAGCAGCATCGCTCCGGCAAATCCCCAATATAGAAAGGCAATCCAGACCCGATCTTCGCGTTCGCCATCGGAGCGCGCCGCGCGAGGCCAACGTTCAGCAGCCACCAGGCCAACCGCCACCCGCACGCGCAGCGGGCTGCGCAACGGCGAGCGCCCAAGCTCTGTCTGCACGGCTGCATAACAGATTTTACAGAGCATCCAGGACTGATGAGGCTCTGGAGCCTCCTCTGGGTCTTGCAGTGTCAGCGCGCCGACCCAGATGCGCTTGCGGCAGATCGCGCAGCGCGTCACAGTCCCTTCGCGCGTTCCTGAACCATGCTCCGCATCAGCAGAAATAATCTGGTTGGTGCTGCCTGGCATCTCTTGATCCATCTGCTGGCCTGCCCTTCTCAGCCTGGCAAACTGTGTCGGATAGACTCTTTCGTGCCATCACCATCCCAAGGCATCCTATTGGATAGCTCCGCATGCAATGGGCCAGGGCCATTTCGCCGGCCTGCTAGATCAAGTATACCAGAGTGAACACGAAAATCCAGACGATATCAACGAAGTGCCAATACATCTCGCCTGCCTGGAGGGCAAAGTGCTTCTCTTTGGTGAATTGTCCCCGCAAAGCGCGGAAGAAATTTATCAGCAAAAAGATCAGGCCGACCAGAACGTGCGCGCCGTGAAAGCCGGTTAGGGTGTAGAAAGTAGACCCCAAAATCCCATCAGAGGGACCGAAACCGTTCGTGGCATACTCTACACCCTGCAAACTGATAAACAGAACACCCAGGACAATCGTCATCAGAATGAGCCAGGGCACTCGACGGAAATCGCCTCGGCGAATAGCCCGGCCCGCAAAGATCATCGGAATGCTGCTGCTGAGCAGGATAACGGTATTAATCACGATGAGGTAATTGTTGCCACCAACAATTACCGGCTTATCCAGTTGCGGCCCGCCAGGAGGCGGCCACGTGCCAGCCCGCACGCGAAGATAGAGGTAACCGGCAATCAGGTTGGCGAAAAGCAAGGATTCGGACGCTATAAAGAACACCATGCCCCACCAGCCAAGGCTTCGCCCCGTCTCGTGGGCTACCTCACCGGTCACACCAACGGGCTGCTCATTATGGGCAATGCTCATGATGTGCTATTCCTCTATTCTACGTGTGCTTCCTGGTGGCTCTCCAGCCCCCAGTTCATCGCCCAACCAATGCCGAAAATGAAGGAAAGCAGCAAGCCAGCAGCAGCCAGGCTGATATCGATCATCAGTCCGACCATCGTAAATGCCATGCCAGCCGCCAGCAAGATCGGCCAATAGCTTGGGCCGGGCAGATGGATATGCTCCTCTTCCTCACCCTGGTGGGCAGCCGCCTGTTGTCCAGCCGTCCCATGAGAGTCAGCCAGAGTGACTGTATCTTCTTGTTCAGCGTTGCTGATAGATTGTGCTTGTTCCTGTGACAAGGCTCAGCCTCCTAACAACGGCATAAGTGCGATAGGTTCGCCTTTATCCCATTATACCCGACTCATCGCCTAATGGGAACGTTTTCGCCAATCGGCATTTTCCGGGTTCTTTTTGTCGTAGAATGGGCGGCGGCTGCGCACCGTCGGGATAGTCTTAAAGTTGTAAGGCTGCGGCGGCGACGTGGTCATCCACTCCAGCGTGAAGGCATCCCAGGGGTCATCTCCCGCCTTCTCGCCCGCGAACATCGTCATGAAGAAGTTCACGATGAAGATCGCTACACCAAGTGCAATGATGAACGCGCCAATCGTCGAAGTCAGGTTCAGCGGGTCCCAGGACGGATTCGACGCATACGTATAAATGCGGCGCGGCATCCCCAGCAAACCCAACAGATGCATGGGGAAGAACGCCAGATTCAGGCCCACAAGAAGGAACCAGAACTGCGCTTTGCCCAGCTTCTCATTGAGCTTTTTTCCGCTCATCTTGGGGAACCAGTAGAACAGCGCAGAGAAGATGCCCATCACTGTCCCACCAAAGAGGACATAGTGCAGATGTGCAATCACAAAGTAGCTATCCGTCACCTGATAATCAAACGGCACAATAGCAAGCGCCGCACCATTCAAGCCGCCGATCAGGAACATAGCCACAAACCCAAGCGCAAAATACATCGATGTCGTCAGATGCAGTTTGCCACCATAAATGGTTCCCAGCCAGTTGAAAATTTTCACCGCCGTTGGAATAGCAATCAGCGTCGTGCTCGTGGCGAAGAAGGTTTGCGCCGCTACTGGCAAACCCGTTGCAAACATATGGTGCGCCCAGACGGTGAAGCTCAGGAAACCGATAGCGATGCCCGACCATGCCACGAAGGTGTATCCGAAGATCGGCTTGCGCGAGAAAACCGGAAGCACCTCCGAGACAATGCCAAAGGCAGGTAAGATCAGGATATACACCTCTGGGTGGCCGAATGACCAGAAGAGGTGCTGCCAGAGCAGCGGGTCACCCCCAAACGCAGCTTGATAGAAGTGCGTGCCCAGATGGCGGTCCAGGAACAGGAACGCGCTGGCTGCCGTCAGGCTGGGAATCGCAAAGAGCAGCAGGAACGAAGTAATCAGCGTCATCCACGTGAAAAGTGGCATGCGGTTAATCGTCATGCCCGGCGCGCGCAGACGCAGAATCGTCACGACAAAATTCAGCGCGCCCACAATGGAAGAAACGCCCAAAATCTGAATGCCCAGCACCCAGAAATCCATATTCGTGCCGGGCGAACACAGACCCGGCCGTGTGCCACAGGGAATGGCTTCTGTCAGCGGCGCGTAGCTAAACCAACCAGAGTTAGGCGCTCCGCCCAGGAAGAAGCTCAGGTTGAGGAAGATACCGGCAAACAGGACCAACCAATAACCCAGCGCATTCAGGCGGGGAAAGGCCATATCGCGCGCGCCGATCATCAGCGGCACAATATAGTTGCCCAGGCCGGTCAAGAACGGCATCACAAAGAGGAAAATCATCGTGGTGCCGTGCATCGTGAATATCTGATTATAGAGGTCCGGGCTGAGAAGGGTATTATTTGGCACAGCAAGCTGCGAGCGGATGAGCAGCGCCTCAACCCCACCGACCAGGAAGAAGAAGAAGCCCGTCATCATATACATGACGCCGATCTTCTTATGGTCAGTCGTCGTTATCCAAGCTCCAACCGCAGTCTGACTGAAGCGCTGGGCCGAGAATGCGCGTTCCTTTCTCTGCGGAACGGCTATTCCTCCCTGGATCGCCATAAGTCTCTCCTCCAACGCTCTTCTAGGGTTCGCTCAAGCATACAGCAGGAACCCTCTGGAAAATATTACCAGAAGGTTACTGCAAACTTTCAAGATAGGCCACTAAATCCTTCACCTGATCAGGTGACAAGCCCAGATCAGGCATATCGTTGCCCGGTTTGACACTCTGCGGATTGGTCAGCCATTGCGTAAGATTATCGGGCGTATTTGTCAACACACCACCCGCAATCAAATCGCGGCTGCCAAAATGCGTCAGGTTTGGCCCAACAGTACCATTTGCTGGAATGCCGCCGTAGGTGCTTCCGTAAACTGAGTGGCAGGAAATGCAAGCATTGGCCCCGAACGTCTGACAGAAGAAGATATATTTCCCCTCCACTTGCGGGTTGATGCTGAGCGGGTCTCCATTGCTGCACGACAGCTTGCCAGCGCCGCCAGGCAGCGTGCTCTCAGGATCATAAGCTGGCGCTTCCTGGGCTGTCATCCAATTGTTGAAACTGTTGGCGCCGCTCATATTCTTGACGGCCACATCGAAGCGCATATGTGCGTGTTGGTCGCCGCAGAACTCAGCGCACGCGCCTTGATATTCCCCAGTCGTATCCGCCTGGAACCACATATGGTTCGTGTGGCCGGGAATCACATCCGTTTTGCCGGTCAACTGGGGAATCCAGAAGCTGTGAATCACATTGTCAGAAATCAGATTGAGATGCACCGTCGTGCCCACCGGCACCACCAGTTGATCGGCTGTCACCACCAGCGGCTTGGGCGAATCTTGAAGGGGGCTAGAGTGAACTGGAGCCGCCTCGGCATTGTTCAGCGCGTCCGTCTCATTGTCAAAATAGCGGAACTCCCACCACCACTGATGCCCATAGACGTTGACATACATTGTATGTCCCGTGTCTGCTGGCTCCTGAATGCTAAAGAGCGTTCGCACCGTCAGGCCCAGCACCAGGAAGAGAATCAGCGACGGCACAATTGTCCACCAGATTTCCAGCTTGGTGTTGCCGTGAATCTGGCGCGGCTCCGGAGAATCGGGCCGGGCACGGAAGCGGACAACGGAAAAGATCAGAACTGCCTCTACCAGAACGAACACAATAGTTGCCACCACCAGGATAAACCAGAAAAGGTCTGATTCCTGAAGCGCAACTGGCCCTTGAGGATCAAGGATGTTGGAGTTACCGACACTACAGCCAGCTATTAAGAGCAGGCACAAGCCAAGCAGCGCTGGTAAGAGCCAGCGCAAAAACCTGCTCGAAACTAACCCATTAGGCGAGTATCTTCGCACCCTGGGACCTGCCTTCCACAACGTATTCAAAAGGGACAGACTTTCCCCGCTATTACGCCGCTATTCTAATCTCCACTGCTAACATTTGACTTGCAGCAGCGCCAGAACACCTTACAAAGACCTGAACACAGCAAAACCACCCAAGAAAAAACCACTCAAAGCGCCCAATAGCTGAGATTGCCATCCTGGTTGGCCCCTGCTATAGTAAACACAACACAAAGAAATGTTCTCTTCATCCAGACCTCAAGGACAGTATATGGAAGGAAAAGTTGCTTCAACGCTGATTTTATTTCTGTTCCCCGCGCTGATCGTGCCGCTGTTCGTCGTCTTCTTTCTGACGCGGCTTCCAGGAGCGTTCGGCGTATTCTTCAGCGACTACTCGTTCGCCTTCCTCTGGGGCATCTATCTGCTCCTTGTCATCATCGGCATTTTCCTCTATCGCTATTTTAAGCGTCGAACGGCACAGCAGGCGCTGGCTGACACGGCCTCTCAGGCCGATGATGAGCCAAACACAGTGGTAGCCGAATCGAAGCAGGACTAGCGCCACCTCAAGGAAGTTGTTCTGCCTCCCAGGTCGTCTTCCTATCCTCGTGCGGCTCGCATGAAACAATGCGCCTTACAAGCAAGGCAGCCAGATATTCAGGCTTTTGTAAGGTCCAGCCTGGAGCATTGCAAGGTGTGTGTCAGGGTCAGGTGGGACAATCCGGCATGGTATAAAAGCTGTCCTTTTATGTTTAGAGGGGAATACCATGACCCGACTACGCCGTCTGGGCTGGGTGACCGTTGGATTTACCTACTTTCTCGTGCTTGTCGGCGGACTGGTGCGCATAACCAATTCCGGCGAAGGATGCCCCGACTGGCCGACGTGTCACGGCAGCCTGATCCCACCGCTTGAACTCCACACCGATATTGAATATTCCCATCGGTTCACCGCCTCTGTTGTCAGCTTTCTGGTCATCGCCCTGACCCTCGCGGTGCTGATCTGGGCACGCCAGCGGCGTTATGTCATCCCCACGATGATCGCCGTTGGGCTGCTCATCGTCCAGATTATCCTCGGCGGGATCACCGTCCTCAACGACCTGCCCCAGAATATCATCACGGCACACCTCGGCACGGCGCTGGCGCTCTTTGGCACGCTCATTGTCGCGGCGGTGCTGCTGGGGCCGAATGCTCCTGTCGCTGGCAGCTTCAAAAGCGCGCGCCGCTTTGCCCGGCTAGCTTTGACCACAGCCATCCTGACGTATCTGCTGCTGCTCAGCGGCTCGAATGTGCGCGGCAACAGCGCCGATCTCGTCTGCCCAGGCTGGCCGCTGTGCGGGCGCACCGATATTCCCAGTTCAGTGGTGTCGCTCGTCGTCATCAACCTCTTCCACCGTTTTTTCGCCAGCTTTGTTGGCCTGGTCATCATTGCCACCATCATCTATGCCTGGCGACGCAGGCGTGAAGCACCCAGGCTGTTCGGCATTGCCATAGCAGCAGCGGTGTTCTTCGTCATTCAGGTGGCCGTTGGCGGCATCATGGTAACCGTTGGCTCCCAGGGAGCCGAAGGCGCTTATGAAGCCGCGCAAGGCTTCCACCTGGCGTTTGCCACTGCCGTCTGGGGGTCTACCGTTGCGCTAGCCGCCTTCGCCTATCGTGATCTACCAACAAAACCCAGCACCGAGCCGCCATCCGAGCAGCCAACGCCCGAGCAGGAATGGGTACGCGCGCCAGCAGATGCGCCAGCGGCCCAGCCAGAATCAGCAGGCGAAGCAGGCGCGTTGAAAATGACCGTGAAGGGCTACATCAATCTGATGAAGCCGCACGTCACTGTCCTGCTGCTGGGCGTCACGCTCGCCTCGATGGCAATTGCCCAGGCCGGTTTTCCGCCCTGGCAACTGGTCATTGCCACCTTGTTTGGTGGGGCCTGCGCCGCTGGCAGCGCTAACGCCATCAACTGCTATTTCGATCGTGACATCGATCAGGTGATGAGCCGCACCAGGAAAAGATCATTGCCCTCCGGGCGCATCCTGCCAACGCATGCTCTCATCTTTGGCATCGTGCTCGCGGCGCTTTCCTTTGTAGACCTGGCGCTGTTCGTCAATCTGCTCAGCGCGCTGCTGGCTTTTTCCGGCATCCTCTTCTATATCTTCGTCTATACCCTCTGGCTCAAGCGCACATCCACACAAAACATTGTGATTGGCGGAGCCGCCGGAGCCGTTCCCCCGCTCGTCGGGTGGGCAGCCGTCACCCACAGCGTTGGGCTTCCGGCCATCTGGCTCTTTGCGATCATCTTCTACTGGACGCCGCCGCACTTCTGGGCACTGGCGCTGCTCATCAAGAATGATTACGCGCGCGCCCACATCCCCATGATGCCGGTGGTGCTGGGCGAAAAAGAAACCAAGCGCCAAATTGTTCTGTATACGCTGCTCTTGATTGCGGTCACATTGGTTTTGTTCTCCACTCAGGCTATGGGCTTTTTGTATCTGGCCTCAGCCATCTCGCTGGGCGCCGGATTCCTCTATCTGGCTATCCGCGTGTGGCGCGATGAAACCAAACGCTGGGCGCGCACGCTGTTCTGGTACTCGAACTGTTATCTTGCCTTGTTGTTCGCCTTGATGGTCATTGATCGCGTTATTTCCTAATCTATCGCGAGGAATATTATGAGCTGGCGTCTCGCTTCACGTCTGTCAGTGCTGCTTTCAGCCATACTGGTTATCATCGTCATCGTCATCGTCACACATAGCCCATCAAGCAGCCAGGCAGCACCTCTTCAGGGCACTGATCTGGGGAGCGTGAGCGCGCCCGATTTCCGCCTGGCTGACCAATTTGGCAACCCGATCTCGCTCTCGCAGTTTCGCGGCCATCCGGTCGTGCTGACGTTCCTCTATACTCGCTGCCCCGATACCTGCCCGCTCATCGCCGACAAGCTGCACCTGGCGCTGAGCAAGATGGGGAGCGACAGTTCCGAAGTGGGCGTGCTTGCCGTCAGCACCGACCCGCAAAACGATACCACCCAGGCGGCCTATCAGTTCTCGCAGACACATCATTTGCTCAATCAGTGGCATTTCCTGGTGGGAACCCACGCAACGCTGGCTCCCATCTGGTCGGAATACTCGGTTTACGCTGCTAACACCACCCCCACGGCCACCGATAACAATACCGTCGATCATACCGTTGCCATCTACCTGATTGATAAACAGGGGCACGAGCGCGTCTATCTTGGAGAAGATTTCGACCCCAACGTTCTGGCAAGCGATCTCCAAACCTTGTTGAAGCAATAGCACAAGCACATTCCTGCTCAACAAGCAAAGCAGGCTGAAATGCAGAGGCCCAGCGGATTATATTTCCGGCTGAGGCCTCTGCATTTCAGCCTGCTTCTTGACAAGCTAGCCGGTAACGGTGATTGTCAGATTCATCGTGGTTGGATGAATGATGCAAGTCACATGAAATGTCCCGTCCGTGTTCCACGCGCCTGTGGTAAAGCTTGCGCCTGCCTGAATGGTTGTTCCTGCTGCGCCCCCGAAGTCAGGCGCGCCCGCCTCCGTGGCAGGAGCGCCCTTGTCACCAATCACCAGAATATGTTCGGTACCGCTGTTCGGCTCGTTCGTAAAGGTGATCGTGCTGCCCTTTGTGATCGAGATCGAGGTGGTACTGAACGTATTGGCCCCCATCGTAATCGTGTTCGTATTGGCGCTGCTCGTCGGCGTATTGGTAGGGCTGGAAGCGGGCGGCGTCGACGTACTGCCGCCGCAAGCCGCCAGAGCAGAGATTGCCAGAGCAAACAGGGCTAGAAGTGCCACTTTCTTCACTGAAAAATCACACCCTTTCGATGAGAATATGGGGTCGTGCGTCACCCCCTAAAGGTTCATACGTGATGAGATACAAGACGAAAACACCAGCACGGCAGCTCGTTTTAATTCTCAACGGGGTGGAAGAGGTGATCAAGGCTCATCCAGAGGCCCTTGGAGTGGCGATAGAAGAGTAGAGGCAGCAGGACAGCTAACACCCCGCCAATCAGCAGGAGTGGTACAAGCGACGCCCAGGGCTGAAGCGCCAGAGGGATGGCAACCGCCGCCAGCAGCAGTTCTGAAACGACCAGGTTGACGGCTATCGCGCCCGTAAAATACCCTTCCTCGCGCTCGAAATGGAACCCGCAGACGGGGCAGTTTTCATGCATTTTAAACCAGCCAGAAAAAACCCGCCCCTCACCACAGACGGGGCAGGCCAGGCAGATTCCGCGCCAAAATAAGATCAGAATTTCTTTGAACAAAACCGCCCTTCGCTCTCTCCCTACGCCAAAAAGTCGGCCACCGTTTGAGTATAGCGGACCGTTTCTTCCATCTGGGGCATATGACCGCTCTGCTCAAAAATGATCAGGCGCGCGCCAGGAATGCCTTGCTCCATGATGCGCGCCTGATTCAAGCTGCACACGCGATCATGCCGCCCGGCCAGAATCAACGTAGGCATGTGCAGCTCGCCCAGGCGTGGGCGCACATCATACAACGGCATCTGATTCACGCTCCACCAGCTTGAAAGCGCCGCAGAATAGCGGGTGCGATTTGCCCAATCTTCAGCTACCTGTTTGATCTCATCGGGATAGGTCGCAAAATAGAAGGGCAATTCGCCCAAAATGACCGCCCGCATATCCTCATCAGATTGTATCTCATTTTCACGGGCAAATGCGGCGGCCAGTTGTGGGTCGTCAAAAGCGGCCAGTTGCTCTTCTATCTCTGCCCCAATGTCGTAACTTGGCGCGGAACAACTGATGATCAGGCGCGAGACTGACGAAGGATGCGCCAGCGCATAGCGCAGCGCGATAAAGCCACCAAACGAATGGCCGAGGACGGCAATTTGCTCGAAGCCCAGCGCCTGACGCAGCGCCTCAACGTCCTCGACCACCGCAGCAGTAGTAAATTGCTCGGGTGGAATACGCTGGGAACGCCCATTCCCTCGGTGGTCCAGATAGATCAGCCGCGCACTGGCCGCAACGGGGGAAAGCCAGGGGACAAACTCCTGATGATCCAGCCCCGGGCCACCGTGCAAAAGCACACATGGTCGCCCGTTTCCCTCTTCCACATAGAAGAGTTCTGTTCCATTGACAAGTATGCGATGCTCTTGCATAGCCGGGTGCCGCTCCTTACATCATCCTGGGAAGAAGCAGGCGGCTTGATGGGAGCCGTCTTTGTGCTCCAGGGGGGGCACCTGCTCACGGCAGATGCTCTGGGCTTTCCAACAGCGCGGATGAAAGGGGCAGCCGCTGGGCGGATTGAC